>Ga0209415_10018926_pt1 | contig 10831 bp, 11 predicted proteins | sample PeaSoiSIISIP2007_FD_187696 | JGI IMG/M metagenome (GOLD analysis project Ga0209415, IMG submission 187696) | Peat soil microbial communities from Weissenstadt, Germany - SII-SIP-2007 (SPAdes) (version 2) | ecosystem: Environmental > Terrestrial > Soil > Wetlands > Peat | place: Germany... | reverse complement strand
CCACCGGCGCCTTGCCCGCCTCGGTGACGACCGAGCTCACTGCGCTCGCCCCCACCAACATCGTTATCTTCGGCGGCGCGGGGGCCGTGTCCACGTCGGTCGAGTTGCAGCTCGCCCAGTACTAGGCGAGGCTCAGAGCGGGGAGGGCGGTCGGTCAGCCCTCGGCCGGCTGAGCCAGCGCCGCCAGTTCGGCCGTGAGGTCCAGTTGCGCGACGCCGGAGCCGGTCGGGGCGGTCAGGCCGTCGACCGCGGCGATGGCGGCGTTCACCTCGTCGACCAGTTCGAGCATGCGGCAGCTGTAGGTCTGGCGGGCCGCGGCGCTGGTGGCCGCCCGGGCCCGGCTGCGCACCTGATCCCGTTCTGCGAGGAGGCGGTCCAGGCGCAGCCGCGCGGCGGGCAACGGGTCGTCGATCACGCCGCCATCGTAGGCGCAACGGTGCGGCGGGAGACGAGCAGGCCCACCAGCACGGCCGTCACGGCACCGGCGAAGGCGATGGCCAGCGCGGCGTGGGGATCCCAGGCGAGCGCCAGGCCGGCCGCGACGAGGGCGCCGCCGATGCCGCTGCCGAGGGCGTTGCCGAGGACGTCGAGCAGCTGGAGGCTGGCCGTCGCGGCCCCTTCCTGACCCGGCTCGGCCTCCCGCAGCACGGTCAGGGTCACGACCGGGTAGCAGAGACCCATGCCCAGCCCGGCCACCGACCAGCCCGCGATGGCCACCCAGATCGGCGTGGTGTCCAGGAGGACGGCCGACGTGATGGCGATCCCGGCCGCGACGCACGCCAACCCAAGGGCCATGAGGGCGCGCGCGCCCCACCGGTGGACGACGTGCGACTGGATCCACGAACCGATCGTCCAGGTGATCGTGGCCGAGGTCAGGGCAAGGCCGGCGAAGAACGGCGTCTGACCACGGATCAGCACGATGGCCAGGGGCAGAAAAGCTTCGGCGCCGAAGAACCCGAAGGTCATGATGCCGCGGAGGGCGATCGTCGCCGGCAACCCCCGGCCGGCGCGCAGGGTGCCGCGTGGCACGAGGCGCACCAGTGCCGCGAGGCCCACCCCCAGCGCGATCAGCGCGACCAGCAGTCCCCACCAGGTCACCGTGGTCAGGCCTGCCAGCAGCACGCCGGCCGCGAGTGCGGTGACGATCGCGGGCGCCAGCCTGCCCCGCGCCGAGACCGCGTCCGGGTCGGCCGGCGACACGGCGACCCGCCGCAGCGCCGGCACGGTCAGCGCCGCGGCGAGGACGAGGAACGGGAGCAGGCCGAAGAAGACGTAGCGCCAGTCCAGGAACTGGGCCACGAAGGCGGCTGCTGCCGGTCCGGCCAGGGCGGGCACGACCCACGCGGTGGACAGGATGGCGAACATCCGGGGCCGGGCCTCGTCCGGATAGGCACGCCCGATGGCCACGTAGGTGACCGTCGGGATCGCCCCGCCGCCCAGGCCCTGGACGAGGCGCGCGCCGATGAGCACCGGCATCGAGGGCGCCAGCCCGGCGATCGTCAGCCCCACCCCGAAGAGCGCCAGGCCGACGGCGAACGGCCGCACCAGGCCGCCGCGGTCGATCTGCTGGCCGGCCACGACGATGCCCACGAGCGTGCCCAGGAAGAACGCACTGAAAGCCCAGCCGTAGAGGGCGACGTCACCCAGCTGGCGGGCGACCACGGGCATGATCGTGGACACGGCCAGCGCCTCGAACGCCACGAGGGTCACGGTGAGGACCATGCCGACGGTCAGGGCGCGCCGGGCCGGGGACCAGACGCTGCCGCCGGCCATCGCCCGCGACCCGGCCGCCGCGGCCGCGGGCCGCACCGGGGGGCCGCTCGCGGCCACCTCGTCGACCGTTGCCATCGTCGTCACTGTAGCGGACCCACCACGGCGAGGGCGGCCAGGGCGGCCGCCACGGCCGGCAGGACGAGACGCAGGACGACGAGCGCGAGGAACGCCATCGCGAGGACCAGCACGGCCCGCAGCAGGAGTCCCTGGACGGGGGTAAGGGGCGCGCCCAGGAAGCGGCTGATGAGCAGTTCCACCTCTTCGTCCCAGGTGCGCGACGGACGACTCATCGCCGGCAGTCTAGGCGTGGCCCGCCGCCTCGAGGTTGGTACGGTAGTCAGGCACGCGGTACCATCCTCGTGTGGCCGCCACGCATCCACCGGATCGCCTCTGGTACACCGGCGACCCGGCGGCCGACCGGTTCCTGGCCGTTGACCCCCTGGCCCTGCTGATCGGCTTCGTGCTGGACCAGCAGGTCACGGTGCAGAAGGCGTTCGGCGGTCCGCTCGAGCTGCAGCGCCGCATGGGCGGCCGCCTGGACGCGACGGCGATCGCCGCCGCCGACCCGGAACGCCTGGCGGCGATCTTCCAGGAACGGCCGGCCCTGCACCGTTTCCCGGGCGCCATGGCGGCCCGCGTGCAGGCCCTCTGTGCCGCGATCGTCCGTGACTATGGAGGCGACGCCGGGCGCATCTGGACGGAGGCCGGCGACGGCGCCGACCTGAAGCGTCGGTTGCTGGCCTTGCCGGGCGTGGGCGACATGAAGGCGGCCACGATCGTGGCGGTCCTGGCCAAACGGTTCGGCCTCCAGCTGCCCGGCCTGGAGGCGGTCCTGCCGCGGCATACGACCCTGGGCGATGTCGACTCGGCCGAGGCACTGGCCAGCTACCAGGCCGGCAAGCGCGCCCACAAGGCGGCGCTCCGGGCGGGAGCTACGTCAGGGCGCCCCTGAGCGCGTCATCCAGCAGCGGTCGCTGGAAGGCGTAGCCGGCCGCCATCGCGCGGGACGGCGTGACGCGGCGGCTGCCCAGCACCAGGGTGGCCATGCCGCCCAGGAGCAGGCGCACCGGTGGCGCCGGTGTGGGCAGGCGGGCCGGCCGATGCAGGACCCGCCCCAGGGCACGGGCCAGCTCGACCTGGGGGACCGGTTCGGGGGCGGTCACGTTCAGCGCCCCGTGCAGGGAGCGGTCGGCGAGGGCCAGGCGGTAGAGCCCGATCAGGTCGGCCAGGTCGACCCAGCTGAACCATTGCCGCCCGCCGCCGATCGGGCCGCCCATGAACAGGCGGGTCGGCAGCGCCAGCAACCGCAGGGCCGGCGCCCCGCGGCCGATGACGACCCCCTGGCGCAGGCAGACGACCCGCACGCCCATCGCCTCGGCCGGCACCGCGGCCGCTTCCCAGGCCGTGCAGAGGCGTGCCAGGAACGTGTCGGAGAACGGCGTCGCCTCGGTCGCCGGCTCCCGGTCCAGGCCCTCGTAGCCGTCCGTGCCGCTGGCGTTCAGCAGGGTGGCCGGACGCGCCGTGGGAGACAGGGTCTCGATCGCCTCGACGAGCGCACGCGTGGCGTCGACCCGGCTGCTCACCAGCAGGCGTCGGCGGGCCGCGGTCCACGGCCAGTGGCCGATCGTGGCGCCGGCGAGGTTGACCACCGCGTCCGCCCCTGCCAGCTCGGTCGTCCACGCGGCCTGGGGGTCCCGTCCGTCCCAGGCGACGACGCGAGCGCCCGCCGGGAGCCGTGCCGCCGCCGCGGCGGGGTCGCGGGTCAGCACGACGACGTCGGCGCCGTCGGCGAGGAGGGCGGTCACCAGGCCGCGGCCCACGAATCCCGAGCCGCCGGCCACGACGATCCTCACGGGACCCTCCCGCCGCCGGCAGGGGGCAGCCGACAGGCCGGACCCTGGGCCCCGAAGATCCGGCCCAGGGCCAGCCGATGGTTCGCGACCACGCGATAGGCGGCCTCGACGAGCGGTGCGGCGGGGCGGGTGGCGCCCAGCCCGGCGAGCAGCCGCCAGCGTGGCAGGGCCGCCAGGACGGCCAGCATCGCCGCGCCACCCTCGGTCACGCGGCCCGAGGCCGCATCGATCACGTGCAACGCCGCGCGCAGGTCGTGGCCGGCGACGGCATCCAGCCACGGCTCGACGGCGCTCGCCGCGTCCTGGAGGGGCACGAAGGTCAGGCGCTCGTCACGGTCGCGACGCTGGAGCCAGCGCGCCGACGCCGCGCAGAAGGCGCAATCCGCGTCATACAGCACGACGAGAGCATTTGGCCGAGCGGGGACGTCTCGTGTTCGGGTCATCTTGCTACTGAATAATAACATGTTATTCCAGATGAGCAAGAAGCGGCCGGCGATCCGTCACTCGACCTGGCGCGGATCGGGCTCGCGCCGCGGTGGGCGCAGCGTGATCAGCAGGTACGGCGCATCGGCGTCGCGGCCGTGGTCGCGCACCTGCGACTCGAGCGCGCCCGGATAGCGGTCGCGAAGCGCGGTCCGCACGCCGCGGACGGAGCGCTCCAGGAGGGCGATGTCGGCGACCACGCTGGCGAAGGCATCCAGCTCACCACGGCTGCGCTGGGGTGCGGTCACGTGGATGGCGGTCAGGCCGTCGGCGAGCCAGGCGATACGCACGGCGCCATCCAGCTCCACTGACTTAACGGTTCTCCTGCCAGGAGCGGGTGACGGGGCTCACGCGCGCTGGCGGCCCTCGGTGCCGCGGTCGCGCAGGAACCGCTCGATGTCCGAGATGAGATCGTCGCCCGAGGGCAGGCGCGACTCGTCGACCATCGCTTCCAGCCGTTCCACGTACGCCTTCGTGTCATCGTCGGCCGCCGCCGCGGCGTCCAGGCGTGAGCGCAGCTGCCGCGCCTCCCGCCGCAGGACGACCGCCGACGGTTCGGTCCCGATGTGGCGTGAGAGCGCCTGGAGGAGGGCCAGCGAGGCGGCGGGATACGGACCGCTGACGTAGTGCGGCACCTGCGCGAAGTAGCCCAGGGTCGGGATGCCCGCCTTGGCGACCGCGATGTCGATCGCGGAGATGGCGGCGGACGGCACGCGGAGGAGCCCGGTCGGCCCGGGCTGGACGTCCCCCCGCAGCAGGCCGGGGCTCGACTGGGTGCCCATCAGGGTCACCGGGCGCGTGTGCGGCACCGCGGCCGGGATCGCGCCGAGGCTGATCCACTCGGCGACCCCGAAGCGTTGCGCCAGCTCGACGAGGTCGCCGGCCAGCTCCTGCCAGCGGAAGTCGGGTTCGTGGCCGCTGAGGATCAGGGTGTCATGGTCCTCGAGGCGGGCGCGATGCAGGGTGATGGCCGGCCAGGTCAGCTCGGCCGGCCGGCCGTCGAGGATCTCCAGGGTCGGCCGCCGGGCGCGGTAGTCGAACAGCGCGTCGCTATCGAAGGTCGCCAGCAGCTGGCCCATGTCGGTGGCCAGCAACTCCGCGACCGCGGTCGCGACCCCGCCGGCGTCGACCCAGCCGTCGAAGGCGACGACGACCGTCGGCGCGATCTGCTCGACCGATTCACGGAGGCGATAGAGCGTCACGGCGCAAGCATATGCCACGGGTCACGCAGCAGCCCCCGGCCCCGGGGCTGCGCCCGCGGCGAGGTCGATCGGCGGTCGTCGGCCCTAGCTGCAGCCGCTGGTGCTGCCGCAGTTAAGGCACTTGTAGCAGCTCCCGTTGCGCACCATGATCGAGCCGCAGTCGGCGCAGCTCGGCGAGTCCGAGCTGACCTCGAAGCTGACCCGGGTGGCGCCCAGGTTGAGCGGCCGGATGACCGGCGTGGCGTGCCCCTTGCCGTTGCCGTGCCCGTTGGTGTGGCCGTTGCCGGTGGACGTCCCCTCGGCGAAGGGGATCAGCACGTCGAGCCGGGCTTCGGCGCGGGGCGCCTCGGGGGCATCCTCTGCCACCGCGGTGGCCGTCGGTGGGGTCGCCACGTCAGATCCTCGTCCTGCCTCGGGGGTCGAGGCTGACGGAGTGCCGAGCGCGGCGACGCCGGACGCGGCAACCGCTGCAGTCGGCGCGTCGGGCTCCTCGCGGGTGATCAGGCCCAGCGACTGGCGCTCGTCGATGGGCAGGAACCGGGCGCCCAGCCAGCGGAAGATGTAGTCGATCGTGGACTTGGCGATGGGGATCTCGGGGTTCCCGGTGAAGCCGGCCGGCTCGAAGCGGACGTGGGCGAACTTGTTGACCAGGTCTCGCAGGGGCACGCCGTACTGGAGGGCGACGCTCACCGTCGTGGCGAACGTGTCCATCAGGCCGCTGACCGTGGAGCCCTCCTTGGCCATCTTCAGGAAGATCTCGCCGGGCTGGCCGTCCGGGTAGAGGCCCACCGTGATGTAGCCCTCGTGGCCGGCGATGTCGAACTTGTGGGTCACCGCCGTGCGCTCGGACGGCAGGCGCCGGCGATGCGGCTTCTTGGCCTCGGCCTGGGCGCTCGTGAGCTGCTTGCGCAGCTCCTCGAGCGTCGCCGACTCGACCGCGTCGCCGTCCGTCTTCTTGCCGGTGCTGAGGGGCTGGCTGCGCTTGGAGCCGTCGCGGTAGATGGCGATGGCCTTGAGGCCGAGTCGCCAGCCGGCGTCGTAGACGGCTTCGATGTCCTCCGGCGTCGCCGCCTCGGGCATGTTGACGGTCTTGCTGATGGCTCCCGACAGGAACGGCTGGGTGGCGCCCATCATGCGGACGTGGCCCATGTAGTGGATGGAGCGCTCACCGTTGACGGGCTTGAACGCGCAATCGAAGACCGACAGGTGTTCCGGCTTGAGGCCCGGTGCGCCCTCGATCGTCTCGCGGTCATTGACGTACTGGACGATCTCGTCTGCCTGCTCGGGCGTGTAGCCCAGCTTGCGCAGGGCGCCGGGGACCGTGTTGTTGACGATCTTGAGGAAGCCCTCGCCGACCAGCTTCTTGTACTTGATGAGGGCGATGTCCGGCTCGATGCCGGTCGTGTCGCAATCCATCATGAAGGCGATCGTGCCCGTGGGGGCCAGGACGGTCACCTGCGAGTTGCGGTAGCCGTGGGCCGTGCCCAGCTCGAGAGCTCCGTCCCAGGCGTGGCGCGCCGCGGCGAACAGCTCCGCCGGGGCACCCGCTTCGGGGATGCGGTAGGCGGCATCGCGGTGCTTGCCGATGACGCGCAGCATGGGCCGCTCGTTGAGCGGGTATTCCATGAACGGACCGCCGTGATCGCGCGCCACGATGGCCGACTGGCGGTAGGCCTCGCCGGTCATGATCGCCGTCAGGGCGGCCGCGACGGCCCGTCCCTCGTCCGAGTCGTAGGCCAGGCCGCGGCTCATGAGCAGGGCGCCGAGGTTGGCGTAGCCCAGCCCGAGGGGCCGGAAGCGGTGGGAGTTCTGCTCGATCTGGGGCGTCGGGTAGCTGGCGTTGTCGACCAGGATCTCCTGCGCGGTGATCGTCAGGCGGCAGGCGTACGCGTACGCGTCGACGTCGAACTCGCCGTCCTCGCGCACGAATTTCATGAGGTTCAACGAGGCCAGGTTGCAGGCCGTGTCGTTGAGGAACATGTATTCCGAGCACGGGTTGGAGGCGTAGATCCGGTCGGTGTTGGCGCAGGTGTGCCAATCGTTGATGGTCGTGTCGTACTGGATGCCCGGATCGCCGCAGATCCAGGCCGCCTCGGCCATGCGCCGGAAGATGTCGCGGGCCTTGTAGGAACCGGCCACCTCGCCGGTGGTCACTTCGTGCGTCTGCCACGGGCGATCCTGCTCGACGTCGCTCATGAAGGCATCCGTGACGCGCACCGAGTGGTTGGCGTTCTGGAAGAAGACCGAGGCGTACGCCTCGCCCGTGAACGAAGGGTCGTAGCCGGCCTCGATGAGGGCCCAGGCCTTCTTCTCCTCGTTGGCCTTGGAGTCGATGAAATCGAGGACGTCGGGGTGATCGGCGTCGAGGATGACCATCTTGGCCGCCCGCCGCGTCTTGCCGCCCGACTTGACCACGCCGGCGAAGGCGTCGAACCCCTTCATGAAGCTGACCGGGCCGGAGGCGATGCCGCCGCCCGACATCTTCTCCTTGCTGCCGCGGATGGTCGACAGGTTGACCCCGGCGCCGGAGCCGTACTTGAAGAGCATGGCCTCCGTCTTGGCCAGGTCCATGATGGAGGGCATGGTGTCCTCCACCGAGTTGATGAAGCAGGCGGAGCACTGCGGCCGCGGCTCGACGCCCACGTTGAACCAGACGGGGCTGTTGAAGGCCATCTTCTGGTGCACCAGCAGGTGCGTCAGCTCGGCCTTGAACGTCTCCAGGTCGGCGTCCGTGTGGAAGTAGCGCTGCGTGGCGGCCCAGGCCGTGATCGTGTCGACCACCCGGTCGATGAGCTGCCTGACGCTGTGCTCGCGCTGCGGCGTGCCGATGTGGCCGCGGAAATACTTGCTGACCACGACGTTGGTGGCCAGCTGGCTCCACGTGGCTGGCACCTCCACGTCCTGCTGGACGAAGACCGTGCCGCCGCTCTCGTTCTTGATCTCCGCGGTGCGCAGCTCCCAGGCCAGCTCGTCGTAGGGGTGGACGCCCGGCTGGGTCCAGCGCCGCTCGAAGCTCAGGCCCCGGGCGCCACGGCCGGTGAAGCTGGCGGGGTCGCGGGGGTCAGTGCGGGTGCGCGCTGGGGCGGTCGCGGTGCGGGCCATCGTCTCTCGTCCTCCCTGTATCCCGTCCCTTCGACGGGACCTGCCCTGGTCCTGTGGGCCGTCCCCCGGTAGCTGCGAGAACGGTCCCGCCGAGACGCCGGAGGGCCCGGTCACCTTCCTCCGCGCCGACCCGGAAAGGGGTCCCGGCGCCGAGTCAAGGGCCGCTGGTCGCGTCGCCCGTAGACCATCGAATCTAGTCCTCGGCTGGCGCGCTGTCAAGCCGAGATCCCCCTCGAACCACAATATCTGGTGTTCGACCGCCATTCGTACCACAAGCCGTGGTGGCCGAGCCGTCCGCGGCCATTCTCGCCCGCCAGGGCCGAGGATGGCCTGTGGATCGCTTGTGGGAACCCTGTGAGGACCCTGTGGGGAACCTCGTGGACAGCGGAGGGGCCTGGGCCAGGGTGGACGCCTGCTGTCCGCCCGCGAGAGACAGTATAGAACAGGTGTACGAAATATCGCGTGGCTGGAACGGCGCGGGGTGGGGGTGGGGGGGAGCCTCGCGCCGGTCCCCGCCGTCGGCGCGGCCTCGTCGTGCGGGGCCCGCCCGTCGGCGCGACGCACGTCAAAGGTTGCTACGGACCGACTTGCGGCGCCAGCGTGGCCGTCATGCACATCTGGCGTGCATACGGTCCAGGAAGACGGCCACCGAAGGCCCGGCGGCGTCCCATCTTCCCCGCTGGCGACCTTTGATGTGCGGTCACGCACCGAAGAGGCCATCCCTGCACCCGGCAGCTCATCTGGCCCCGAACGATGATCGTCCTGTCGCTGTCGCCCTCAGTCCCGCTGGGGCGTGCGCTGTTCTCCCCTCAGCTGAGGCCGCTATAGGCGTGCAAGCCGTTGAAGAAGAGGTTGCCGAAGAAGGTGAACATGATGGCCGCGAAGCCGACCACCAGGATGAGGGCCGCCGGGCGGCCCGCCCAGCCCCGGGCGTTGCGCGCGTGCAGGTAGACGGCGTAGATGAGCCACGTGACGAGCGCCGACGTCTCCTTGGGATCCCAGCTCCAGTACGCGCCCCAGGCGATGGAGGCCCAGTAGCTGCCCAGGATGATCATGGTGGCGAAGACGGGGAAGCCGATGATCACCGAGCGATAGGCCACCTCGTCGAGGGTCTTGCGCGGGGGGAGCCAGGCGAAGCGGTCCGCGTTGCCCTGGATGAGATACCCCACCGCGGCGGCGAAGGAGACGGAGAAGATGCCGTAGCTGATCATGGCCATGGCCACGTGCACGGTCAGCAGCGGAGCGTTGGCGAGGGCCGGCACGAGTGGCTCGAAGGTGGCCACGGTGGTCGAGCCGGGCACCGACAGGACCAGCAGCAGCGAGAAGGCGTACAGCAAGAGGAATGAAGCCACGCCGGTCGGGATGAAGCCCAGGGCGCGGATGGGATAGCGCCGTTGGAGGTACAGGTAACCGCTGGTGATGCCGAAGGCGAAGGCGACCGAGAACTCGAACATCGAGCCCCACGGCCCGCGGCCCACGATGATGGCCCGGGTGATGAGGGAGAGCGCGAGGAGGACCCAGCCGACCCACGTGCCGATGAGCGCGAGCGACCCCACGGCGGCGGTCTGGCCGGTCCAGCGGTCCGTGGCGCCGCCGCCGAAGGACATGGTGGCCGTCCCGCCGGCGGTCACCCCGGCCAGCCGGGCCGGGCTGAGGCGCAGGGCCGCCACCCCGCCGCGCTGGGCCAGCATGGTCGTGTAGGCGACGTGGAAGAAGACGGCGAAGAGCAGGCTCAGCCCGCCGCTGACGAAGAGGTAGAGCGACATCTGCGCCATGCGGCAGGCTCCTCTGCTGCGCGCCCGCGATCGCCTCAGGCGATCGCGGCGCCTCCGGTCGGGGGATGGGCCGATGAACGGACGGTCAATGGATCGATACCCGCGCCGAGGACGTACTTCGTGCCGCAGGCTCGACAGGTCTGCTGGGTCGCCGGCCGCACCGCGTCGTCGACCGGGCAGCGCACGGTGAGCTCGTCGTGGCAGATCGAGCAGGTCGTGACGCGGGCGGGGAAGAGCAGGTCATCGCGGGCGCAGTAGGGCGCGTTCGGGGGGACGACGGACGTCCCGTCGGCGAGGTGCTGCGGCGCATGCGCCTCGGGCTCGTCGTAGACCACGTGCGGGCGCCGCGAGATCAGCAGGTGGTGCGTCCAGCCGACCACGACGAGCGTCAGGATCGGTCCCAGGACGCCGACGATGAGGAGGAGCGGGACCCACGCCACGAGCGCCGACCAGTCGGGGCTGAGGACGACCGTGAGGATGCTGAGGACCTGATTCCACCAGGTGTTGAGGCCTTCGGCGATCGCACCCACGGCGGCATTCTAGCGGCGAGCCACCAGGGCGTCGCCGCGCGGCCGAGCCGCCGTCGGGCGGTCGGGCGGGAGACCCCGCTTGGTGGGCGGTTGACCGCGCCTGGTGGGCGACC
>Ga0209415_10018925_pt1 | contig 10832 bp, 6 predicted proteins | sample PeaSoiSIISIP2007_FD_187696 | JGI IMG/M metagenome (GOLD analysis project Ga0209415, IMG submission 187696) | Peat soil microbial communities from Weissenstadt, Germany - SII-SIP-2007 (SPAdes) (version 2) | ecosystem: Environmental > Terrestrial > Soil > Wetlands > Peat | place: Germany... | reverse complement strand
ATGGGGATGGTCTACCTGGCGCATGACCAGCGCCTGGCCAACCGCGCCTGCGCGGTCAAGGAGATGGTCGACCACTTTATCGATCAGCAGCAGCGGATCGAGGCCAACGATTACTTCGCCCGCGAAGCCGACACGCTCGCGCAGCTCAAGCACGCCGCCATCCCGGCGATCACCGACCGCTTCGACGATCAGAACCGCCACTACCTGGTGATGGAGTACGTCGAGGGCCGTAACCTCGAGGAGGAGATTGCGGCGCGCGGCGGCCCGTTACCCGAAGGCTTGATAATCGACATTGCGCGCCAGCTTTGTGACGTGCTCGCCTACCTGCACGGTTCCACCCCGCCCGTGGTCTATCGCGACATGAAGCCGTCCAACGTGATGCTGACGCCAAAGGGGCGAGTGGTGCTGGTCGACTTCGGCATCGCACGCCTGTTCAAGAGCGCGCGCAAGGGAACCATGATCGGCACGCTCGGCTTTGCGCCGCCCGAGCAATACCAGGGCGTGGTCGATCCGCGCAGCGACATCTATTCGCTCGGCGCTACGCTGCACTACGTGCTTACCGGGCGCGACCCGGAGAAATTTCCGCCTTTCAGTTTTCCCCCGATACGCGACCTGCGTCCGGAGGTCTCGACCAACCTGGCGGGCGCGATCGACCGCGCGCTCGCCTACCAGGCCGACACGCGGCCCGCGAGCATCCAGGATTTTCGCGACATGCTGCTCTACGGCAAGGGACTGGGCGAAAGCCGCGGAGCGCCGGGAGTCAGTTCGCGCGGCGGCACCGCCGGCCTCGCGCTGCCGCCCGACGTCGCCGAGGCGATCGCGCTGCCGCATCGGCGTCGCCGTCGCAGCGGCAAGCGTCGCGCCGTGGCCTTGGCGGCGTTCTTCGCGATCATGGCCGGAGGCGCTTTCGGCGCGACCTACGTCTATGACAACCCGCAGTTGCAGCAGCGGCTCGGCGTCAAATCGTTCATCGACAGCCTGCCCTGGAAGGTCGAGGAGCGCCTGGACGCCGCTGAGACCCATCCGCTCGATTTCCAGCGCATGACGCTCCAGCTCTCGACCCGCTCGGGCACGCCGCTCAGTTCGCCACGGGCGACCTTTACCAATATCGAGTTGGCTAACAACCAGTATTTGCAGTGGAACGCGTCGTTCGCAAATCGTCTGGCCGGGCTCAAGGGACAGGACGAGAAGATCGAGGCGCGCTTCTTCAGCCCCTCGGGCCTGCAAATATCCTCAAGCACTGCAAGCCGATTTGTGGGACCGGGAGAGAGCACGGCGGACTTCAGCGCAGTGGCTCTGATGCCCGATCTCGGCGCGCTCCCGGCGGGCAGCTATAAGGTCGGAATTTACGTCAACGACCAGCCGATCGCCGAGCAGGCGTTTGCCGTCAGCCAGGACCTCGCCGCGCTGAAGGTCGCCGAGGCTGCAAACGAGGCCGAGAAAGCGCGCGAGGCGGCGGACAAGGCCAAGGCGCACGACGAGGCCGAGCGCCTCGCGATGCTCGAGGCGCGCCGGCGCAAGCCCTTGCAATTAGCCGGAATCGAATTCCTCAACAGCACCAAGTCCGGCACGCCGCTGGCCGGGCCGGGCACGACCTTCAGCGCGTCCAAGGTGCTGTTCGTCAACTGGCGCATAACCTTCGAGAATCGGCTATTCAACCTCGACACCGGTCAATACCGGGTTGACGCCGCCTATATCGCTCCCGACGGCCACACCTTGGGCAGCGTCGACGACATCCGCATCGTGCCGCCCTCCTCGCGTAGCGCAACCTTCAGCGGGCGGGTCGGTAACTCGGCCGGCGGCGCATTTCTGCCGGGGCAGTACACGGTCGATTTCTATCTCAACGGGCAAAAAATAGCGGAAAAGAATTTTCGCGTGCTGGCCGACAACTCGCAGCCCTACCCGGCATCGCTCGGCAGCGCATCGGGCGCATCCAGCGGCGGCAGCACCGGCGCGATCGATGTGCCGACGCTCGCCACCGGACGTATCGATGGGCTGGCGGGCGCCACCAACATACCGCTGGAGTTGCGGTTGCGCCCGCAGCCCAACGGCTTCCTGCACGGTGAGATGGTGATTCATGAGGCCGGCTACGGCGCCACGCCGATCCAGGGCTTTATCCGCGGCAACCACGTCGTGTTCCAAGTGCCATATGGCGCCAAGACGTTGAATTTCGACGGCCGGCGCAGTGCCGATCAGCTCAACGGCACCTTCTTTTCCACGCCCACCGGCGAGAGCGGTACCTGGACTACCGTCACCAATTGAGCTTCGCGGGCGGGGCGGAACCGCGCTCGCGGACGACCGGTTTATAGTTTAGCGGCTATCGAATACGCTCGGCAGACTACTACGCTCAGCATCAATCCGCGCGGCGCGCTTGAACGCTTGAGCGCCGCGCGCAATGCTTTGTGACCGGACCGGCTATGGCGAGTAACGTCTCTCAGGAAAAGCTTCTCTTTTACGCCGCCGCGGGCGGCCTGGGCGGATTCGCGGCCTGGGGCGTGCAGGAGTCGGTGGCCGGCATCCGCAACTACCTTGTGCGCGACGCAGCGACGGGCCTGGTTATCGGGCTCTTCATCTGCGCCTTTCTCGCTTCGATCGAGGCGCTCAGCGTGGGCCAATGGCGCCAGGCGCTGCGCGGGATCAAGAGCGGCGCGATTTTCGGCGCAATCGGCGGCGCCGCGGGCCTGATTGGCGGGGAGATCCTGTTCGACATCCTGCACGGCTTCGTCGGCCGCGTAGTCGGATGGGCCCTGCTGGGAGTGGCGGTGGGGTTGGGAGTCGGATGGGCGTCGGGGTCGGCCGCACGCAAACGCAACGGCGCGCTGGGCGGGCTTATCGGCGGCGCGCTGGGCGGGCTCTGCTACCAGACCCTGACCACCACCTTTCCGCAGTTCTTCGGTCGCGCGATTGCGATAATCGTGCTTGGTATGCTGATCGGGTTTTTCATCGGACTGGTCGGCGAGTTGCTCAAGCGCGGTTGGCTGATGGTCATTCGCAGCCAGAGCCGCAACGCGCGCGAGGGGCGCGAATATCCGTTGACTAAGCCGGTCACGATCATCGGACGCGCCGAGGAGAGCGATATCGGGCTGTTTGGTGACCAGACCGTGCTGGCCCATCACGCGATCATCCGGCGCGAGGGGCGCGACTTTGTGGTCAGTCCCGCCGGCGGCGGGCAGGTGCTGATCAACCGCCGCCCGGTGACGGGCCGCCAGGCGTTACGCAGCGGTGACCGGGTCGAAGTGGGTGGAACACTCTTTATTTTTCGCGAACGCGCACAAGCTGCGCAGAGTTGAGACGGCCGAGTTGAGGAGCGTCGTGAAGCTGCGCGCCGCCGGTTCGCAACTCCTCGCCGCCATCCTGGCGGCGATAGCGGCGGCGCTCATGGCCGCGTGCGCGACCACCGTACAGCAGGAAATCGCCGCGGAGCCGCCGACCGCTATCGAGACGCTCTCCTACTTCCCCTTCCAGGTGAAGGGCTATCAGAACAGCTATCCGCGGCGCCGAATACTGGTACTGATGCCGGTCGACGCGCGCGACTTCAAGGACACTGCGGGTCAGAGCCACGATCCTTCGGACGGCAACCCCGCAACCGGCGTAATGCTGGGGCCCGACGGCGCCCTGGTTCAGCGCGTGTATAGCTCGCCGCTCGGCCCGATCGTGCAGGGCGCGATCGTGCGCGCGGCCGACGAGGCCGGGATGCTCGCGACGGCCTCCAACGATACGTTGGATGGCGCGCTCAAGGAGACCAACGAGGATTACGTTCTGGCGAGCAAGATCACCCGATGCTGGGTGAACAAGCATACCGGGACGGACGTCAACGCGCCGCCCACCGCGGGGCCGGGCTGGTTCACTACCGCCGATGTTGCCCTGGATGTCACGATCTACAAGCCTCCGTTCAACGTGGCCTTCTGGCAAGGCGAGAGCGGCGCAACCTACAACGATCCGCCAGCTGACAATGGCAGCGGGATGGGCGACGACGTTCCGATCTATGATCGGCCGAGCGAGGTCCTGTCGGTGGCGCTGACGCGGGCGGTGGCGGGAATTTTCAAGCGCGAGGCTCTGCACGCGCTGGTCGTGCAGGACACCGTTCGTATCCACTAATTTTGCAGTGCGAGCGGCCGGGCTTTGCGGAAAGCGGCGGTGGGCGCGCGCCTTCAGGCGCGCGGCCCCCGCCGCTCAATCGTCAAGTCGCGGCGATCGACGGGCGCGCCCGCGGACCCGTCCGGGCGCGACGCACCGACGCACGACCAGCATGCGCCGCGAGGCCTTGCCGCGCATGCTGGCCGTGCTACTTCTTGCTTCCGGCGCGGCGGCGCTCGCCGCCGCCCGCGCGAGCCGCGCGGGCGTGCGACTTGGCGCTGCCCGTGCCGGTCGCCTTGGCCGCCTCGGCTTCGGCCGCGGGCTCGGCGCGTTCCGCTCCGGCTGCGCCGCGCTTTTCGAGCGAGGCCTTGAGCGCCGCCATCAGATCGATCACCTGGCCGCGGCGCGGCTCTTCGTGCGCCTCTGTCACCTGCTGGCCGGCGATTTTCTGCTGCGCAGCCTCTTCGACCTTCTCGCGGAAAGTGTCGTGGTATTTCGAGAGATCGACTTTCTTGCTGGTCAGCTCGCCTATCAGCCGTTCGGCCAGGGCGAGTTCGCTCTCCTTGGCGGCTTCGTTGGTCGCGCGATCGATCTCTTCGATCGGACGCACCTCGTCGGCGTAGTAGACGGTGTGCATTATCAGCCCTTTCTCGTAGGGCCGCAGGACCACGACGTGCTCCTTGCCGCGGAGCGTGAAACGCCCAAGTGCGACGCGCCCGGTCTTGGTCATGGCGTCGGTGAGCAGCCGATAGGCCTTCGCCGAGGCCTGCTCGCATCCGAGGTAGTACGAGGTCTCGAAATAGATCGGATCGATCTGCTCCAGCGGGACGAACTCAGTGATCTCGATCGAATGGTCGCCGCCGTGCGTTTCGAGAGCCTTCAACTCTTCGTCGGTGAAAGTGACGTAACGGCCCTTGGCGACCTCGTAGCCGCGCACCAGTTCGCTGCGATCGATTATCGCGTTTTCGACCGGACAGAAGATTTTCTGCTGGATACGGCTTAAGTCCTTGGCGTGCAGCAGGTTGAAGCTAACCGCCTTGGAGCGTGTCGCCGGGAACAGGCGGACAGGAATCGAAACCAGGCCGAACGAGATGTTGCCGTTGCCGACGGGACGTGATGCCATCTGAAGAACCTCCCGATAATCCCAGATTAGCGGTAGGGTCGCGGCGGAGGCCATAGCGATCCGGAACAAAAACCGCTTGGCGAAGACGGGGCGAAAATAGTGGCGCTCGAAGAATACCGGCGTAAGCGTACCGCCGAACGCACGCCCGAGCCATTCGGCGAGTCGCCTCGGCTAGGAGGCCGGGGCGGCGGGATGTTCGTCGTGCAAAAGCACGCGGCCACCAGACTCCATTACGATTTCCGCCTCGAGATGGAAGGCGTGCTGCGCTCGTGGGCGATACCCAAGGGACCGTCGCTTAATCCCGCCGACAAGCGGCTCGCCGTGATGGTCGAGGACCATCCGATCGAGTACGGCGATTTCGAAGGCATTATCCCCGAAGGCAACTACGGTGCCGGCGAGGTCATCGTGTGGGACCGCGGGGTTTACCGCGTGACCGATCCGCCGGACGACGTAGCCGGCGCCGTGCGCGCGGGCAAGCTCGATATTGAGATGTTCGGATTCAAGCTCAAGGGTGGATACGCGATGGTCCGGACGAGCGGACGTAATCCGCACGCGCGTGCGGCCCGGAATGAAAAACCGCAGTGGCTGCTCATCAAGCGGCATGACGAATTTGCCTCGAACGATATCGATATCGTGGAAAGCCGGCCGCGCTCGGTGCTATCCGGCCTCACGCTCCAAGAGCTGCCGGGCGCATCCGCTCTCGCTTCGGGCATAGTCGCCGAACTCCAGAGGCTGTGCGTGCCCGAACTCAATGGGCCGCTTGTGCCCGCGCAATTTCCCTTCGCGCTCGCGAGGCTGGTGAACGAGCTGGTCGAGAGCGCCGAGTGGCTATACGAGATCAAATACGACGGCGTGCGCGCACTCGCAATCCGCGACGGCGGCGCGGTGCGGATTTTCGGCCGTAGCGGTCTAGAGGCCACCGCCAACTATCCCGAAGTCGTGCTCGCGCTCAGCAAACTGCCGTTTGGGCGCTTCGTGCTCGACGGCGAGATAATCGCGTTCGGTTCCGACGGACGGCCGAGCTTTCAGGCCTTGCAGCGGCGCATTCAGGCGAACGATCGCGGCCAGATCGCGGCGATGGCGCTCGCGCATCCGGCTCCGTACTACGTTTTCGATCTATTGGCCTTCGATCGCTTCGACGTTCGTGGCCTCGCTCTCGAAACGCGCAAGGAGTTGCTGCGGCGGATGATCCGGGACGAGGGGCTGCTCCGTTACTCGGACTATCACACGGGCAACGGGCGTGCGTTTTACGAGGCGGTTGCCGAGCTCGGGCTGGAGGGCGTGGTCGCCAAGCGCGTCAACTCGCCCTACCAGACCGGCCGCGGCGGCGGATGGCTCAAGATCAAATGCCCGCGCGTCGAGCGGTTCGTGATCGGCGGATGTACCGAGCCGGCCGGCTCGCGCACGCATTTCGGCGCGTTGCTGGCCGGGCAATACGAGGCGCCGGGCGTACTGCGCTTCGTGGGGCGCGTCGGTACCGGCTTTGACGACGAGCGGTTACGCACGATCGCCGCGAAGCTGCGCGAGCGCGCGATCAATGCGTCGCCATTTAGGCGCCGTCGCGAGGGCGAGCCCGTGATTCCGGCCGGCGCGCATTTCTGCAAGCCGGAATTGGTATGCGAGGTGCGATTCACCGAATGGACCGAGGGCGGCGTGCTGCGCAATCCAAGCTTCCTCGGTCTGATTGCCGACGCGGATCCCGCCCAATGTGCATATCAGGGGCCGGGCGCACCGATGGCAGAGCTGGCGGAAGATCCTGACGATGCTCAGTTTTTACCTCTCCGCACTCAAGGAGAGAACGAGAACGAGTCGTTGGGGGCCTCCAAACCCGTGAATCCCGCCACGCACGATTCGCGTCGCCCAGCTCAGGTTGAAATCACACACGCGGACAAGGTTTTCTGGCCCGCCGAGGGCTATACCAAGGGTGATCTGATTCGCTACTACGAGACGATCGCGCCATGGATGCTGCCCTACCTGAAAGATCGCCCGGTGATGCTGACGCGCTATCCGGACGGAATCGAGGGCAAGAGTTTCTTCCAGAAAGACGCGCCAGGCTATGTGCCTGAGTGGATCCGTCGCGTGCGGATATACTCCGAGGATTCCGAGCGCGAGATTTCCTATTTCATTCTGGAGAGCGTTGAGGCTCTGAAATACATCGCCAACATGGGTGCGATTCCGATACATATCTGGTCGTCGCGAGCGTCTAGTCTCGGCAGTCCCGACTGGCTATTGTTCGATATAGACCCCAAGGGATCGACAACAACCAACGCCGTGCGAGTCGCGCAGGAGACCGCCGCGGTGCTGCGAAGCGCCGGGATGCGCCCGTATGTGAAGACCTCGGGACAGGCCGGGATTCACGTGGTGGTCGGGCTGAGAACGGGCTACACCTACGAGCAGGCGCGGATGTTCTCCGAGGCGGTGGCGCGAGTGGTGGTGGCGCGGATACCCGACGTGGCTACGGTGCTGCGCACTCCGGCCGCGCGCAAGGGCAAGGTATATATCGATTATCTGCAACTGGGACAGGGCAAAACGATCGCGGCGCCGTTCGCGGTGCGTCCGCAGCCGGGCGCGCCGGTCTCCGCGCCGCTTAAGTGGAGCGAGCTAAGAAGCGACCTCGACCCGCGCAAGTTCAATATCAAGACGATGCCGCCGCGGATGAAACGTCTGGGCGAGGATCCGTTCCTCGGCGCGCTAACGGATCAGCAGGAGATCGAGCCCGCGCTGCCGAAAGTCGAATCGATGCTGCACGAGCAATAGTGCGTCGCGTGACTTTGCCGTTTAGTCTGAGAGATCTGGCATGAGCGAAAAAATCATAGTGCGATGGCACGACTGGTCCGGGAAAGGCATCGAGCACCTGGTCTTGCACGAAGGTTCCGACGAGACTATCGCCGAGGCCGCTATCCTCGGTACGACCGGCGACGAGGTCTTCGCGGCCCGGTACCGGATTCTCTGCGACAAATCATGGCGGGTAAGAAAGGCCGAGATTGCTCAGATCGGCAGCGGCCACACGCTCGAAATCGCGAGCGATGGTACTGGGAACTGGGTCGACGGGTCGGCGGCGCCGCTGCCACAACTCGCAGGCGCTATTGATATCGACATCTCGATCACTCCGTTCACCAACACGCTGCCTATTCGCAGGCTAGGTATGCAAGATGGCCAGTCTGAGGATATCCTCGCTGTCTATGTTCAATTGCCCGGGCTCACCGTTACGACCGACCGCCAGCGCTATACGTGTCTTGAGCCCAACCGCTATCGTTATGACTCGTTGGACAGTGACTTCACTCGCGAGATCGAAGTCGACGGCCACGGGCTGATCGTGACCTATCCCGGTCTCTTCCGCAGAGTGCTGTAAAAACGCAGAACCTTGACGGCGCGGCGCGCTAGTCAGTCGCCGTCGAAGCCGTGCAGTTCGCGCACCACGTACAGCGGGCGGCCTTTGACCTCGTTGTAGACCCGGCCCATGTACTCGCCCAGGATGCCGAGCGTGATGAGCTGGATTCCGCCGAGGAACAGCAGCACTACCATCAAAGAGGTATAGCCCGGCACGTCGACGTCATGGAATATCTTCCTTATTGCGAGCACCACCGCGTAAAGAAATGCCAAAACCGAAATCGTGAAGCCGAAGTAGCTCCAGACCTTCAGCGGGAACGAGCTGAACGAGGTAATCCCATCCATCGCGAAGTTCCACAGCCGCCAGTAGTTCCACTTGGTGCCGCCGGCCTGGCGCTCCTCGCGCTGGTAGTAGATCGCGGTCTGCTTGAAGCCGACCCACGCGAACAGTCCCTTCATGAAACGCGTGCGCTCGGGCAGCCGGACCATTACGTCCACCACTCGGCGGTCGAGCAGGCGAAAGTCGCCGGTGTCGCGCGGGATCGGCACATCGGCGATCGCTTCGAACACGCGGTAGAAAAAATGCGCCGTGGTGCGCTTAAGCCAGGTGTCGCCCGGGCGATGCTTGCGGGTCGCGTAGACCACGTCGTAGCCCTCGCGCCACAGCGCCACCATCTGCTCGATAAGCTCGGGCGGGTCCTGCAGGTCGGCGTCGAGCGGCACCACCGCGCGCCCACGCGCGTAGTCCAGGCCGGCGCTGAGCGCGATATCCTTGCCAAAGGTGCGCGAGAGGCTAATTACTTTGATCGCGGAGTTGCGGATGCGATGCTCGAGCAGACCGGCCAGCGTTTCGTCTGTGCTGCCGTCATTGACGACCACGATTTCGTAGCTGAGCCCGAAACGCTCCATTGCCTTGCCGAGACGCTCGAACAGGCGATCGAGGACCGCCGCTTCGTTGAACATCGGTACGATTATGGAGAGTTCAGGCGCGGCCTCGACCGTCGCCATCGATGCGGTGACGCGGCCCGCGCCCGCAGCGGTTTCCAGATGCGTCGGCTCGAGTGCCCGCTTCATCGCTGCCTCGCGCGTGCGCGCCGTTGCTCGCGCCGGACGCTCACCTCGGTGCGACGGCATCCGCGCCGCGCACCGCGAACAGATCGTAGTAAGTAATTCCCACGCGCGGATAGCGCTTGATCAGATTTAGGCATGGCCTCCCCCGGGCTCCATCCCATCGCCGCTCGCCGCGGTCGTCGATCATGAGATAATCGGCCAGACGATGCGCCGCAAGCCACCCGCAGAGGTCCTCGCCCGCGGCGGGCCCGGCGGGCAGCGAGATAAAGCCGGCGCCGGCGTAAAAGGCCACGCGGGTGTCGGGTCCTGCCACGGTCGCCGGCGCGCCGTCCCGCCGGGCGATCTCTTCGCCGGCGTAACGCATCCCGCGCTGGTCGTAGCCGAGCGGGAACAGCGTGCGCGGCAGCAGCGCTATCGTGATCGCCGCCACGACCATCGGCCCAGCGAACATCCGCCCGAGCGGCGAGTGAGTCAGCGACAGGCGCGCATCGAGCCATCCTGCCGCCTCGACCAGCCCGATCACGACCCATCCGAGCGTAAACGGCACCACGTGAAGCATCAGGCGCGGCCCGGTGTCGGTCAGCACGAACCCCGCGAAGTACATCACGACCAGCGCGGCGAGCATCGCCCCGGCCCATCGCGTCGCGATCGCTTTGCCATCGGCCCACAGTCCGATAATCAGTCCCGCGCAGAGCAACGGGCCGAGCGCCTGCACGAACGCATAGCACGAGCCGAAAAAGTCGCGCGCGACCTTTTTCAGGTAGGCCGCCGGGTCGAGCCTGAGTGCGGTCAACCATGAGGTCGCCGGCCGATAGCCCATCTCGCGCCATTGCTCGAGCTCGCCCATCGTCGAGCCGGTAGCCTCCATCGTGACCACGCCGAGTTCGCGGCCGACCGTCCAATGGCCCGTGTACGCGTGCATCCAGAGCAGGTACGGCGCGGCGACCAGCAAAAAAGTCGCGACGAGGACGGCGGCCGCGCCGAGACCCCATCGCGGAGTCCATCGCCGCCACACGAATGCGCCGCCGATAAGGATGATGACGGCCAGTGCGGGAACCCCGATTCCCTCGGTGCGATAGAGGTAGCCGAGTCCGCAAAGCACCGCGGCCGCCGCAACGTTCGCGATACGTTTGCGTTCCGCGCCGCGGACCAGGAACCACAGCGCCGCCGTCACCAGTGCGATGTATCCGGCTTCGGTACGCACCGAGGCTGAGAAGCCCGCGAGCGTCGG
>Ga0209415_10018924_pt1 | contig 10832 bp, 5 predicted proteins | sample PeaSoiSIISIP2007_FD_187696 | JGI IMG/M metagenome (GOLD analysis project Ga0209415, IMG submission 187696) | Peat soil microbial communities from Weissenstadt, Germany - SII-SIP-2007 (SPAdes) (version 2) | ecosystem: Environmental > Terrestrial > Soil > Wetlands > Peat | place: Germany... | reverse complement strand
GACCACATCCTGTTGTGGTCAACAACGCGTAAATAAGTTCCAGCAACTTTAGGTCGCCTAGGCTCATTTCGCGTCGGAAAAGGCCCATGTTTACCCCAAGTCGCCCTCTCTCTTTTTGACGCCAGATGCCATGCAAAAAATCTTCCAGGTAGGAACCAAGACATTCGTACTCGATCAGGAAAAGGCCGAGGCCGCGTTTGCGGCGAAGCGCGTGATCAACGGACGTCAGACGATGACGTTCAACCTCCTGCCGCTCAAATACCAGTGGGCCTACGACCTGTACCGCACGATGAAGGCCAACCATTGGGAGCCGGAGGACATCCCGATGGGCAAGGACATCGAGCAGTGGCGGGATGCGAAGGCCGTCTCGGACGTTGAGCGCTGGATCATCCGGATGGGCATCGGGTATTTCTCGGCCGCGGAGGGCATCGTCGGGGACAACATCCAGCACGTCGTCCGGGAACTCGTCACGGCGCCGGAGCTCAAGCTCGTGCTGGGGCGCCATGCCCACGAGGAGAACATCCACGCGGACTCGCTCCTCTACATGATAGCGTCGCTCGGGATCAATCCGCACGAATGCGAGGCCATGTTCGAGGACGTGCCCACCATCGTCCGGAAAAACGAATTTGTAACCGGAATTTCACGCGAACTGCGCAGGGACCTGGACCTTACCCGGGTGGAAAACAAGAAGCTGCTCGCCTCGAACATATTTGTCTTCGGCCAGTGCATGGAAGGGACCCAGTTCTACGGGCTTTTCGGCATGGTCCTCTCCCTTTACCGGCAGAACAAGTTCCCTGGGATCGGCCAGATGTTCCGGTACACGCTCCGGGACGAGTCGAACCACATCGAGGTCTTTCGCAACCTGTTCATGGACTTGGTGGAGGAGAACCGCGAGATCTGGACCCCGGAATACAAGGAGGAGCTTCGCGGCTTGATGCGCGAGGCGATCTCCCTTGAGAAGGACTTCATTCGCGACTGCCTGCCCGTCAACGCGGTGGGGCTGCGCCTCGAGGATTTCCAGACCTATATCGACTATATCGCCGATCGCCGCCTTGAAGGCTGCGGTCTGGCGCCGCTCTCGGGCGGCATCAAGAATCCGCTCCCCTGGCTCGCCGAAATGATGGATATCGCGAAAGAACAGAACTTCTTCGAGGGCAGGGTCACCGAATACCAAAAAGCATCCTCATTGTCTGTCGCCTCGGACGACGAGCTCTGACCTAAGGAGCCGTTTGTACCGGGCATTCTAGCACCGACCGTCCCCGTTAATGCTTTAGAGGACCCTTTGTCCGGCGCCTCAGGCGCGTGGGATTCATCATTTCTCCGCCCAAATTCCTGCAGTTGCAACTCTCTTATATATTGGATCTTAGATCATGAATAACATCCCCTTGGCCCACGATTTGGCCCTCAAGCGCACGGTTCACGCGCCGCTCGAGCAAAAACCCGTTTACGCTTGGCGCGATGTCCTTGTGTCCGGGGAGGTTTCGCTGCCTCCGATCGTGCTCCTGTGCCCCCATGGGGAGGAACGTTTCGACATGACCGAGGTCGCCGACACCCTCGGAAAGGCGCTCACGAACGTCTGCATTTCGCAGGGCGAGAAGGAGATATTCACGGACAAGAACCGGGCATGGGTCGCGCAGATCTGCCGCGAGCTCGGCGGCAATTTGACCGAGATGGCCCGCAAGCAAAGCCCGCTCCGGCTGACGCTCAACGAGCTCTACGAGCTTATCGAGAAGACGCTGGTCGACAACAACGCCTACATGGTGGCGAAGAGCCTGTTGCTCAACCGATCGCGCAAGATCTCGGTCAGCCGCGAATCAGCCGCCCAGAGCACAATCCGCGTCATCCGGCGAAACAGCCAGGTGGTCCCATGGAACGACAGCAAGGTGGAGATCGCGGTGCGCAAGACCTTCCTGTCCCTCGCGCGCGATTCGGCGCCGGCGGTGGCGATCGCAAAGTCCGTCTCGGCCCGTGTCCAGGCCTCAAACCAGGCCTTCGTAAGGATCGAGGAGGTTCAGGACATCGTTCAGGAGGAGCTCATGAAAGCCGGGCACTTCAAGGTGGCCGAGGCCTACATTCTCTTCCGGGCCGAGCGTGCGGCGGCGCGGGCCACCGGAACTTCGGAAGCCGTCACTGCCGCGCCGGAGCCGGCCGGGCAGGAGACGCTGGTCGTCGTCAAGCGCCCGAACGGGGAGCCGGTGCTTTGGGACGGCGTCGACCTGCGCAAGAGGATCGAGTTTGCCCGGGCGGGCCTCGACCTTTGCCTAACAAGCGAGGAGATCGAAATCGAGCTGAGGCGCTCCGTATATGACCAGATCTCGCAGAAGGACCTGGATTCGACGATCATCCTCAACTCGAAGACCCTGATCGAGCGCGATGCGGACTTCGCGAAATTCGCGGGGCGGATCCAGCTCACCTACATTTACGAGGAGGTGCTTGGCTGGGACATCCTCCGGGACGGAATCGGGAAGCTCAAGGATTCCCACGTGAAGATGTTCAGGAATTACGTCGAGCATGGGATTGCGATCAAGCGTCTGAATCCAAGGCTGATCGAATACGACCTCACTAGGCTTGCCGGAGCACTCGATCCGTCGTCGGACCTCGAATTTGATTTCCTGGGCGTCCAGACGCTCTACGACCGATATTTGATAGTCGACAAGGTGTCGAAGCCCTCGAGGCGGATCGAGACGCCCCAGTTCTTCTGGATGCGCGTCGCGATGGGCCTGTTCCTCGACGAGAAGGGCGACCGCGAGTCCAAGGCAGCCGCTCTCTACGATCTTTACAAGACGCGGCGCTTCTGCTCGTCGACGCCGACGCTTTTCAATAGCGGGACCCTGCATTCCCAGCTGTCGAGCTGCTATCTCTATTTTGTAGATGACTCGATCGAGGGGATTTTCCAACGGGGAATTGCCGAGAACGCATATCTCTCAAAATGGGCTGGCGGCCTGGGCGGTTCGTGGACGTCGGTACGCGGCACCGGCGCCTATATCGGCGGAACGAATGGCGAGTCTCAAGGCGTCATACCATTCTTGAAGCTTCACAACGATCAGCTGGTGGCAGTGAACCAATGCTTTGCGCCGGATACCATCGTGTACACGGCCGACGGCCCTAAGGCGATTCGCGACGTGAATGTGGGGAATTTAGTCTTGGGAAACAGTGGCACCTATCGCGAGGTAACCGAGAAATTCGCCTACGATCAGCACGGTCCGATGGTAGCCGTGAAGGTCAAGCATTCAATTGCCCCTGTGCGAGTCACTGCAGGACACCCATTCTTTGCGATCCGCGGCGTGCCACGGGAACAAACCTGTTCGCGCTCGATGCAATGGCTGGCAAAAGGCAAGATCAGAAGCGAATGGGTTGATGCAGGCGAGCTTCGCCCCGGTGACTATGTGGCTCAAATAGTCCCCACGCAGATTATCCCCGTCGAGGGCTTTTCCGAAGACGACGCGCGAATGTACGGCATTCTTTTGGGCGACGGCCATCTTTCGAAGAATGGGCGTGAGTGGGGTGTCTCCGGTCACCCAAAACTCGACGCGCATATGGAGTTTGTCCGACTGTATCTTACCGAGAGAGGCATTCATTTCTGGGAGAATGGTCGCGGCGAGACGTATCTGCAGATCCATTGGGCAGGCGGTCGCGGAGTGGTGCGCGACGGCACCACGGGGCGCATCGTGAGCGCGGGGCCAGCGACCATGCCCTTCGGCCGTGATGATCTTTACGATCAAGACGGGAACAAGCGCATCTCGCGTCGGTTCTCCCACCTTCAACATGAACACACCCGCGCGTTGATCCAGGGTCTTCTTGAGACTGACGGCGGCGTTTCCCGCGGGGTGGAGATATACTTCACAAACACCTCTCAGGCGCTCGTTGAGGGGCTTCGTTACCAGCTCCTGCGCCTTGGAATCCCAACGGCCGGACAATTCCGCCGGCGCCACAACACGCACGAAGGCCGACGCTCTGACGGTTCCGCAGTCAAGTTTGCGGGCCATAGCGACTGTTATGATGTTCGCATTCCGGCCGTTATGGAGATCGCGGTGCTGGTCGGTTGCAGACCAGTCACAAAACGCAACTGGCTCTCCCACGGTGGATGCGTCTATTCACGAGTAAGGGACGTCGTCAGCATCGAGCCGGATCCGTTTGTGTTCGATCTGAAGGTGGAAGGCGACGAGACCTACATGACCAACGCCGCCTTGGTGCACAACGGCGGCAAACGCAAGGGTTCCGGCTGCGCCTACCTCGAGAGCTGGCACAACGACATCTTCGAGTTCCTTGAGTTAAGGAAGAACACCGGCGACGACCGCCGCCGTACTCACGACATGAATACGGCGAACTGGATCCCGGACCTCTTCATGAAGCGCATGGAGGCGCGCGGGTCCTGGACCCTGTTCCACTCAAACGAGGTGCCGGAGCTTCACGATTCCTACGGCAAGAGGTTCGAGGAGCTCTACCTCAATTACGAAAAACTGTCGGAAGAGGGGAAAATTTACGGGCACAAGGTAGAGGCCTTGGATCTCTGGAAGAAGATGCTCTCGATGATCTTTGAGACGGGCCATCCCTGGATCACATTCAAGGATCCATGCAACGTGCGGTCGCCCCAGGACCATGTCGGCGTTGTGCACTCATCCAATCTTTGCACCGAAATCACCTTGAATACGTCCAAGGAGGAAACGGCTGTGTGCAACCTGGGCTCAGTCATCCTGGAGACCCATCTGCTACCGGACGGTTCGCTCGACCATCGGAAACTGCGCGAGACGATCAGGATGGCGGTGCGGGCGCTCGACAACGTGATCGACATCAACTTCTACCCGACCGAGGCGGCCAGGCGCGCGAACATGCGCCACCGACCGATCGGGCTAGGGGTGATGGGGCTTGCGAACACCCTATATTTGAAGGGCATCGCCTTCGCTTCGCAGGAGGCAGTGGAATTCAACGACGAGGCCATGGAGGCGCTCGCCTACTATGCCTACGAGGCGAGCTCCGACCTTGCCGGCGAGCGCGGAAGCTACTCGTCGTACCGAGGTTCTAAGTGGGACCGCGGGCTCCTGCCACTGGACACGGTGGAGATGCTCGAGGAGGAGCGCGGCCTGCCGATCAAGGTGTCGCGCAAGGCGCGGATGGACTGGTCGCCGCTTCGCATGAAGATCGCGGCCCAGGGAATGCGCAACAGCAACGTCCTCGCGATCGCTCCCACAGCCACGATTTCGAACATCACGAACACGTCGCCGTGCATCGAGCCGACCTACAAGAACCTCTTCGTCAAGTCGAACCTCTCGGGCGAGTTCATCGTCCTGAATCCATTCCTCGTCAAGGACCTCAAGGCGCGGGGCCTCTGGGACCGGGACATGATGGACAGTCTGAAATATTTCGACGGCGAACTGTCGGACATCGACCGGATCCCGGCCGACCTGAAGCAAAAATACCTCACGGCCTTCGACATCGACCACAAGTGGGTAATTGATGCGGCCGGCCGCCGCCAGAAATGGATCGACCAGTCGCAGTCGGTGAACCTCTGGATCAAGACGCCGGACCTGAAGACGCTCTCCCACATGTACCGCTACGCGTGGCACGCGGGGCTCAAGACGACCTACTACCTGCGTGGTTTGGGAGCCTCCAACATCGAGAAGGCGACGGTCCAGGTGAAGAAGGAGATGCGCGGCGCGGCCGGCGAGACGAAGGCCGAAACGGCGACGCGTGACGCCGCGGCGCTCCTGTCTGCCCCGCCGTTCACGGAAGGGACTGCGACCCCAAGGCAATTCACCGCAGAGGAAAAGTCCGCCTGCTCCATTGAGGCGATGCGCAACGGCGGGACGTGCGAAGCGTGTCAGTAGGTTTGTTTCATCATAGGCTAACGGCCAAGTGCTTATATAGTCTGTATCCGATATCGGAATACCTGACATCTAAATCACGTTCGCCGAGACCGAATGCTTTGTAGGGTCCCGGCCAAGGACCCTTACAAATACCGCGTTCCTCCCGCGTGAGGATTCAGCAAGATTCAGCGTACACTCCGGATATTGGGTCAGCTCGCGGAGTGTGTTCGTTCGAAAGCGCGGAGGATTACGGCCCCGCGGCCGAGGGCATCCCGGAAGCAGTCTTCGCCGCCCGGCAATTCTGCGTCCTCCAGCATACGAGGCTTACAAAAAACAAGCCGGCTGCGATCCAGGCGGCATGCAGCGCAACGCCGTTGACCACGATGTCCACGGAACTCTTAAGGCCCGCCAGGCGCTCCGCAATCCAACCCACGGAGGCGACTCCCGCAAATGCCGCCCCGCCGACTCTGACGAACGAATACGCACGTGTGCGGCTCATCACGATCAACGACGGCAACGTCGCCGCAACCACGGCCAGCTGCATGGTTTCAATCCCCAGATTGAAAGCCAGAATCCCGGCAAGCCGTTGCCATAGACCGAGACCCAGCTCGCCCAACGTGGATGCAAACGCCAGTCCGTGGATGAGGCCAAAGAAGCCCGCAATTGCCGCCTCTTTTCCAGGAAACAACGGGCGAAGCGCGTGGATGGCCGAAACAAATATCGATACTGCGATCAGCACCTCGACCGGGCGGGCGGGCACTCGAATGGCTCCAAACGCCGCCAGGCCCAATGTGAGCGAGTGGCCAACCGTGAACGCGGTCACGATTTGCAAGATCCGGAGAAGGCTGTGCCGCACGTCAGCCGCAGCTGCCCACCGCGAACCCATGACGAGGAGCGGTGCGGGCAGCAGCAGCACCAACAGGAACAGAAGATGGTCAGTGCCCTCGGCGATGTGCCGCATGCCCAGCCGGAACAGGCTGGCGGTGCCCTGGGTCCAAATCGCGTCCCGCATTCCGGGCCGCCAACCGTGTCTTGCCGATGCGGACGAGCTGTCGGTCCGCGCGAAATCCAACTCGTAGTGGGTCTGGTCCTCGTTCCTTTTCTGCGCATCGATTCGGATATCGGGATCGCGAGGGACCAGGCAATTCACGAGATACACGGTGGCCGTGTCCTGGTTGTGGCTCTCGAGAACGAGTCTTCGATCAATGCCTCCATCTGGCAGGCCGGCTTCGCACGCGATATGGATCTCACCAATGCCTTCACGCATCTGCTCGATCGTCGGGAAATCCGCCGAGACAAGCCCCGGCTTCAGGCCCTCGCCGTCGGCACTCAGCGACAAGCCCCCTATCACCCGCTCGGCGTAGGCGCGCTGCTCCGATTGGGAGATGATGCCGTCCCGGTTGCTGTCGATGCTCGAGATTACCGATGATGAAACGGCAACGCCCGGGATGACGCGAATTGACAGGAGGACGTGGTCCCTCTCCACGGAGATGAGCGTGGCCTGTAGGCACTCGTCGAGCCTGTGGGCAGAGGCGACGGCGGCCGCGGATAGGATAATCCATGCCGCCGCAACAAGCCGAAGAATCATCGCCTTAGAGCCCCTTGCCGTAGTCGTTGGTGGGATCCCTGTACATGGTATGGAGATGCATCGAGGGGTCGCCTCCAAGTTTCTGAGGGGCGTACTCGATGACCAGGTGCGGGCCTTGAATTCGGTAGTAGGCCGTGATGCTCCTTCCCGGAACGCACGTTGTCGGCCCACTCCACGCGAACCAGGTCTCGTCGATGTCGGCTTTGAGCTGGGCCATTCGGGCGGCAGCCGCGCTCTCGTGGATGATGCTGGCCCACTCGGATATCAGGTCGAGCAGCATGGTGCGCTGGGCGTCGTTCATCGCAGAAGCCTTGAGGCCCTCGGGCTGGATCACCTTGCCGTCCTGCCCGGGTCCCAGCACGAGATCGGCGAGCTTGTAGCTGAGAATGGCCTGCTTCCGCTGGCTATCGTCCAGGGAGTTGAGGAGCGCCATAGCCTTGTCACTTTCCGGCCCGAGGGGCCTCACGGTCCTTCCGGCTTCCGTGTAGAGCGCCGGCTGAACTCCAATGAGCGAAGGCGTGAGGACGCCCCGCTCGCCGTCGATGGTGACGTTGAGCGCCAGATGGTGCCCCCCAAATTGGAACATCCACGGGGCCGTTTCGGAGGGCATTCCGAGTATGGAGATGTAGTATAGGTCCTTGCCGAACAGATCGGCGGTGAGCCTTTGGCCGGCCGGCCCTACCGGTGGAGGATTGGCCGGGGTGCCATTCTTGAGGACCTCGTCCCCTTCCATGATCTGCTGGACTTTCACAAACCCTGTCTTGCTGAGCGCCGAGGAGAGCAGGGCCATCACAGCGGACCGCTGCGCTGGAGTCATCTCCCCCATGCTGATTCCCGCTCTGGGTACCATGCCGACCGGAAGATTCGACCAGCGTGCTCTCTGCTTTTCGTCGTCGAACGCAAACTGGACGTTCTTTTGCTCCTTTGCGTCGAGCGTTGAAAGGAACGTGTTGGCAGCAGTTACGATCTGTGACGTCACAGTCGGCTGCGTTGCCGCAGGCATGGCCAGCGTGACCGCTATAAACAGGAAAAAGCTGCAGGACGACTTGGGTGGGATCATCTTCATAGGCTTTGGGGGCAGGTTGGGGTGCTGTTCGCCTGCGGTGAGCAAATGAGGCACAAATTACTTGAACGTCGGCAATCAGGAAAACTGACCCACTGCCGAACCCCGACTAAAAGGCCGGCACTCCTTAGGCAATGTGGCTTTTCGATCTGTCAGTTCGCATTACCTAGAGTGGTGAGAGAAGTGTGGCGTTACAAAAGCGCATTCGAAGGCATCAGAAAGCACTTCATGGCAAGGATTTAAGGAGACAGTTACAAAAGAATGCGCTAGCAATGTCAGTAGCGTTCCATGTGGTGAGATGTGAGGCTTCTGGCGCCCAATCGAGCCCACTTACCAAAGGAGAATTGAAGAGGGACGGGTCAATGCCCCATCCCTTTGTTCGTAGTGGGAGGCTAAGGCGTGCAAAGAAAGAGCGGGTTGCGCGCACCATTCTGAGGCAGGCGACGAGCGCCGTGACACTTCGTCCCGATGCCGGAACTTTTCTCCCCTTCAGCTTACCCATGGGAGATGAAACTGCGCGTTGTTCCCGACGGGTTTCGCTGGCAATCGGTCGGCCTGGTGCTCCTTCTTTCCACCACGCCACCCGCGGCTGTCTTCGCCACCGCTGAGCCGACAGAAGCCGAGGCTCGCCGGCAGCAGGCGGTCTCAGAATACATCGATGGCGCGACCAAGGAGCTAGATGTTTATCGGCAGCAAATTAGCGCAGCTGATCGTCCCGACAACCAGCAGCAGTTGAGGGAGGCAAAGGCGAAGCTCGATGAGTGCGATAGACTCGTGTCAGACTTGAAATCAGCGGATCCGGCGCATTTTGATCTCGTGAAGGCCAGCTACGAACGCACCCGGAGTGAAATGGTGAAGGCGCTGCAGGCCGCACAGAAGACGTAGGAAGGCCCCGGAAACATAGGTTCTGCTTGGGCGGGCGGCTTCGGAACTGGGTGACGTGACGGCACGTGTCGTCTCGAGGGACTGGTGCAAACAAAGCCGGCACCAGGTACAAACCCGGATTTGTAACCTGCTTGTGTTTTGAGTGTTCTTTCGGGGCGCGCAGGGGCGGGTCCGAACACTGCGAGTAGGGGCTGATCGCCTCGTCCGCATCGATCGGGGCGCGGTGCCGGACTTGCAACCCAACTGCGGCAAGTGCCGCGCAAGGAATGCGCGGTAATGGCCAATTTTTGCGCGGATGATGCGTATCTGGGGACGTAGCATTGAATCGGCGCAAGGCCCGATATGTCTGCCGGGCGCCCAAACAGTAAACAAAGAAAACAACGGAAAAACATGGTTACTGAATCTCCAACTGCCGCTGCAGTCCCGACTGCAACACCCACCGCAACGTCTGCCCAGGCCCCAGCCGCCCCGGTCATAGCCGGCTCGGCGCCACAGCCAGCGCCAGCTCCAGCCAACCCAGCCGCGGTCAAGCCCCGCAAGGTCTACAAGAGGAGCAAGACACCGGCTGTTGCGTAGGGGCTGAAGCCGTTGATAAAACTATGTGCGAAGGCCGATCCCTATTGGGGTCGGCCTTTTTTCACCTCGCTATCGAGCGATCATCCCCACGTTTGCCGCGTTCAATGAGGGGGCAGGCAAGGAGAGTGGCCGCTCGTTGAGAGGGTGGACGCCCTTCCGCAGTATCTGGGCTGCAGCCTTGGCCGTCGGACCGCGAGTAGTTGGTATTGAGCTGCAATCCGAGGTGGTGAGACGATCCAGCATGAGGTATCCGAATCGAGTGGCGTGGCATGGGTGTTTTGCTCTTGCGCTTGCTCTTGTCGTCGGCTCGTGGCGGCTGCTTGCCCAGCAGGAGTACAGCGGTCAAGAGGCGTTTATCAGGGATTTCAATTTCAAGGAGAGGCGGATTCCAAGGATACCGGAGAAGGGCAGGAGGATCCGGGTGATCATCGATACGGATGCTGCGAACGAGATCGATGACCAGTGGGCGCTTGCCCTGGCACTTCTCTCGCAGGAGCGATTCCAGATCGAGGGATTTGTCGCCGCCAACTTCGATAACATTCATGGCGGACCCTTGGGTATCGGGAGGTCCTACGATGAGATCAAGAGGGTCCTCAAGAAGGGCGGCTTTGAGAACCGATTCCCCGTGTACAGGGGGGCCGATCCCATGCGCTACAAGTATGAGCCGTCAGAATCCGAGGGCGTGGACTTCTTGATCCGCGTGGCGATGGAATCGCCAGGGGACGACCCTCTTTGGGTGGTTGGCCTGGGCGCCGCGACAGATTTGGCGTCCGCCTACCTGAAGGAGCCGCGGATAAGAGAGCGGGCGATCTTCTTCTGGCACGGCCGGACGCAGTGGCCTGTAAAGTGCTGGAATTTTAACGTATTCGGCGATCGGCTGGCTGCGGCGCTCCTTTTCAGCGCGCCCGTGCCTCTG
>Ga0209415_10018923_pt1 | contig 10833 bp, 9 predicted proteins | sample PeaSoiSIISIP2007_FD_187696 | JGI IMG/M metagenome (GOLD analysis project Ga0209415, IMG submission 187696) | Peat soil microbial communities from Weissenstadt, Germany - SII-SIP-2007 (SPAdes) (version 2) | ecosystem: Environmental > Terrestrial > Soil > Wetlands > Peat | place: Germany... | reverse complement strand
GAGTGTTCTTGTAGAGAAACCCGCCGTTGCCGCAGTAAAGGCCCTCGGTGTTCTCGCGGACGATGACCATGTTGACGTCGTCGGGGCTGGCAAGGCGGATCGGGGAGGGAACGCCGGGCAGCAGCCGCGTGGGGCGCAGGTTGACGTATTGATCCAGCTCGAAGCGCATCTTGAGAAGGATTTCTGTTTCGAGAATTCCCTGTGGGATTTGTTGCGATCCGCGCGGATCGACGCCGACGGCGCCGAAGAGGATCGCATCGTGGGCGGCCAATTCTTTCAGGGCTGAATCGGGAAGGGTTTGGCCGGTCTTGAGATAGTGTTCGCCGCCGAAGGGATAATCGGTGGTGGAATATTTGAAGTCGAATTTTCGGGCGGCCTGTTGGAGAACGGCCAGTCCGGCGGGGACCACTTCCTTACCGACGCCGTCGCCGGGCATTACGGCAATTTTCATAAATGGCTCCTTGGCAACGGAACCCACGGATTGCCATCCGTGGGCTTTGGCGGGAGTGCAATCGACTCACTCCCAAAAAGACCAAACGATAGCGACCGGAAACGAGAAATAAAGCGACGCCAGGATGACGTGCTCCGTTTTTGCATGTTTTTGAGTATCATTTGGAGGTAAGATGGGTTGTAAGGGCTTGTGATGGAACGCCAGCCCCGGGTTCGTTGCATTTCGGGCGTCCAATAAACGCGGTATTCCTAATGCAGGCGGGCCAATCGGCAGAAACTGCGCTACTGGTCTAAAGGTTGTAGACGGCAAGTCGATAAAGGAGATGTTGGCGGCATCCGATCGACCGCCGGCACAACCCAAGCGACGGCGAATTGTGCCGTCGTTTCGGCCAGGGAGAAATTGCAATGAACGCCACAACCAAGGTCAAAGACGTGTTGACAACGGGCGAGGTCGCCAAGATTTGCAACGTCGCCCCGCGCACCGTGAGCAAGTGGTTCGACAGCGGCGCCCTGCACGGATACCGGATTCCGGGAAGCAAGGACCGGCGGATTCCGCTGAATCAGTTGATCCGGTTCATGAAGATGCACGGGATGCCGCTGAACGGACTGATGACGGGCGGGACGCGGGTGCTGATCGTGGATGAAGAGCAGGACATCGTGGAGGTCCTGGAAAAGATCCTCGAGGACGAGGCGAAGTACGAGGTGGAGGTTGCCAAGGGCGGTTTCGCCGCCGGCATCACCGCCGAGAAATTCCGCCCCCACGTGATCCTCCTGGACATGCACTTGCGGGACATCGACGGCCGGGAGGTGTGCAAGCACGTGAAAGCGAATCCGGACTTGCAGTTGACGAAGGTGATCGCGATGAGCGGCAAGATGACACCGGAAGACGCCAAGGGCCTGCTCGCCGCGGGCTTCGACGGGTTCCTCCGCAAGCCGTTCCACGTGCGGCAGGTGATTGAAGCCATCGAGGACGTGATGGCGGTGGTTTACTAAGAGACGAATAAGACATCCCACGACGACGAGGGCCGACCCCGGAGGGACGGCCCTCGTTGATTTTAGAGGGAGGCGCCCGGGGCAATGCACTTGGCGGGATGTGTCGCCAACAGGGGGCCAATGCAACGCTCAACACTCAACGCTCAACACTCAACGTCGAAGTGAAGAAACGGCGAATTCGCTGGGTTTTCACTTCAAAGTCGAGCGTTGAGTGTTGAGTGTTGAGCGTTGCATTAATTCCCGTTGCTCCCAGCTATTCGCTGCATCGACCGCCGCGCGATATGATCCTCCCCCATGGAACCACTTCAACGCATTGCCTGCGATTGGTGCGGGGGGCAGAGTCCGCCTGGGGCAACCTCGTGCGTGACCTGCGGGGCGCCGCTGAACGTCAAAAATCTGGTGAGCGATTCCGGCTGGCGCGAGGCGCCGCGGCTGCGGGATATGTCGGAAGTAAAGTTCGGGTCCAGCGTTTGCCAGGTGGAAGGGGAAATCGTCCCGGTCGCCGAGATCACCCTGGGCGGTAACGACGCCATCTTCTTCGAGCATCACGTGCTGCTGTGGAAAGACGATTCGGTGCGGATGGACGTGATGCCGCTGCAAGGGGGGATCAAGCGGGCGCTGGCGGGGATGCCGTTCGTGGTGTCGATCGCTTCGGGGCAGGGGCGGGTAGCGTTTTCGCGGGACGCATCGGGCGAGTTGGTGGTTTTGCCGCTTCATCCGGGAATGGAAATGGACGTGCGCGAGCATGCGTTCCTGCTCTGCTCGCATTCGATCAATTACTCGTACACGCGGATCAAAGGGTTGCGGAACATTCTGTTCGGCGGACAGGGGATGTTCATGGACCGCTTCGTGGCCCAGAACGCGCCGGGGCTGCTGCTTCTGCACGGATATGGCAACGTTTTCGAGCGCCGGCTTGCGGCGGGCGAAAGCGTGATCCTCGAACCGGGCGGATTCCTGTACAAGGATGCCAGCGTCACGATGAACATCGAAACGCAGAAGCTGACCACCGGCTTTTTCGGCGGGGTGGGGATGAATCTGGCGCGCATGACGGGACCGGGGCGACTCGGCATCCAATCCATGTATCACCATCACCATACGGACTGAAGCCCATGTCCATGGCGCCCACACCCTCGACCACTGACGCCCCCCGCTACCGCTGCCCGTGGTGCGGTCACGCCGGCGATGCGGGCAGCACGAGCTGCCCACGCTGCGGCGCACCGGTGGACGTGCGGATGGCCACGAGCGATTCCGGCTGGGCCAAGTTACCGCCCATCAGGGACATGGCCCGGATTCAGTTCGGCCAATCGTTTTGCCAGATCGAAGGCAATTACGTTCCGGTGGCGGATTTCAAACTCGACGGCGGGGACGGGGTTTATTTCACGCATCACCTGCTGCTGTGGAAGGACGAGCAGGTGCAGATTAGCAACATGCCGCTGGCCAAGGGCTGGAAGCGATTGTTCGCGGGGTTACCGCTGATCATGACGCAGGCGCACGGCCCGGGGCGTATCGCATTTTCAAAGGACGCCCCCGGAGAGTTGATCGCGTTGCCATTGGATGCCGGGCAATCGGTCGACGTGCGCGAGCACGTGTTCATGATCGCCACCAGCCAGGTGGCTTACGACTGGTTCCAGACCGGAATCTGGTTCACCACCTACGAAGACAAGAGCACCGAAACTCATTATCCGATCGGGATGTTCATGGACCGATTCACGGCCGGTCCGGCGCCGGGGTTGCTCCTGCTGCACGGCAACGGCAACGTATTCGTCAGAAATCTCCAACCGGGCCAAACCATCGCGATCAAACCCACCTCGCTGCTTTTCAAGGACCCGACGGTTTCAATGAACCTGCACCTGGAATATCCCGGCGGATCGTATGGGGCGTTTCAGTCCTGGGGCCGATGGGGAAATCGGTACGTCTGGCTTCATCTGAGAGGTCCCGGCCGAGTGGCGATTCAATCTCATTTCGAGCACATGGAAGACCCCGGCCGCGCCATCCAAAACACTGAGCCTCGAACCACGACGCGGCAGTGGTGAAGATTCCGGGGGGATTCAAGAACTCCGGTCACCTGACGCATCGGTGTTCGCCCCTATGGCGGAATAGTGGTTGTCCATCATGGCGGGCGCCGGCGTTTGGCCGTTAACTCTGGGGCCTGACTGCAAGCAATCCCCACGGCAAGCGCCGAGGCTTCGCCTTCCGCGCCGTGGGCGTTTTTTGTGGCGTGACGGGCGTTTGGGAAGTGTTCCGATGAGGTGCTCATCCTGCAAATTGACAGCATTTTCGGCCACTCCTATACTGCGCGGCTCGTTTAGCGGAAATACCGATTTCCCCCTGAAAAACCCATGAATTTTGCGGAGATGCCAATATGCCTAAAGTTTTGACCAAATCCTCTCGGAAATCCAAGTCGTTTTCGTCGCCAAAGACGGTGAAGCGCGTCTATTTTTTCGGCAACGGCAAGGCCGAGGGCGGGGCGCACATGAAAGACCTGCTCGGCGGCAAAGGGGCCAATCTGGCGGATATGACCCTGGTTCCCCTGCCCGTTCCGCCCGGGTTCACCATTACTACCGAAACCTGCGGGCAATACAACGACCTCGGCCAGAAGCTCCCCAAGGGCCTGATGGACGAAGTCAAAACCCATCTGGCTCGACTGGAGAAGGCGGCGGGCAAGACATTCGGCGATCCGGAGAATCCCCTTCTGGTGTCCGTGCGATCCGGCGGAAAGGTCTCCATGCCGGGGATGATGGATACCGTCCTTAACATCGGCATGAACGACCGGGTCGTGGATGGCCTGGTGAAATTGACGAACAACGAACGGTTCGCCTACGACAGCTACCGCCGGCTCATCAACATGTTCGGCGACACGGTCATGGGGGTGGATCATCAACATTTCGAGACGGAGTTGAGCGCCGTCAAGAATTCGCGAGGCGTTAAGCTGGACACCGACCTGGACACCGCGGGCCTCAAGGAGGTCGTCGAGAGATACAAGAGAGTCTATCGGCAGATCGTGGGCGAGGATTTTCCGCAGGAGCCGCTGGTGCAGCTCGAGCACGCCATCGAGGCCGTCTTCAAGAGCTGGATGGGCGACCGGGCGATCAAGTATCGCGAATTGAATGACATCCGCGGTCTGCGCGGCACGGCGGTGAACGTCCAATCCATGGTCTTCGGCAACATGGGAGACGATTCGGCGACGGGCGTGGCGTTCACCCGTAATCCCTCCACCGGCGAGAACCACTTTTACGGCGAATTCCTCGTCAACGCCCAGGGCGAAGACGTCGTCGCCGGCATCCGCACGCCGTTGGACTGCCAAAGCGAAATGGGCAAGTGGTCCAAGAAGAGCTGGCAGGAACTGCTCAGGATAAAGAACACGCTGGAACACAGGTATCGCGACGTTCAGGATTTCGAGTTCACCATCGAAAAGGGAAAGCTGTACATGCTGCAAACCCGCACCGGCAAGCGGACCGCCGCCGCCGCCGTGCGCATCGCCGTGGACATGGCGAAAGAAAAGCTGATCGACGAAAAGACGGCGGTTCTGCGGGTCGATCCGGCGAGCCTGGATCAACTCCTGCATCCGGGATTCGATCCGAACGCGAAAAAGAACGTGCTGGCCCGCGGCCTGCCGGCCTCACCCGGCGCGGCGGTGGGCAAGATCGCCTTCACCGCCGAGGAAGCCGAGAAACGCGTCGCCGCCGGCGAGCAAATCATTCTCGTGCGGCGTGAAACCGAGCCGGCGGACATCGGCGGAATGCACGTTGCCGAAGGGATTTTGACCAGCACCGGCGGCATGACATCGCACGCGGCGGTGGTGGCGCGCGGGATGGGGACGCCCTGCGTCGCCGGCGCGGGCGCCATCAATATCGATCATGCGAATCGCCAGATGAAAATCGGCGATGCCACGTTCGGGCCGGATCACGTCATCAGCATCGACGGCGGCACCGGCGAGGTGATGGACGGCTCCGTCCCCACGGTCGAGGCGACCCTATCCGGCCCGTTCGGCATCATCATGAAATGGGCCGACAAGTACCGGACTTTGAAAATCCGTACCAACGGCGATACGCCCACCGACGCACGCGTAGCGCGCGAATTCGGCGCGGAGGGAATCGGCCTTTGCCGCACCGAACACATGTTCTTCGATCCCCAGCGCATCCACCACATGCGCGAGATGATCCTGGCAAGCAATGTCGAGACCCGCAAGGCCGCCCTGGCCAAGCTGTTGCCCTATCAGCGGGAAGATTTCATCGGCATCTTCAAGGAGATGAAGGGCCTGCCGGTGACGATCCGGCTGCTCGATCCGCCGCTGCACGAGTTCCTGCCCCACAACGAAAAAGACCAGCAGGAACTGGCCCACAGCCTGAACCTGACGCTCGATCAGGTGAAGACCCGCGTCGACCAGCTTCACGAGGCCAATCCGATGCTCGGCCATCGCGGCGACCGCCTGGCGGTCACGTATCCCGAAATCCTCGAAATGCAGGTGCGGGCGATCATCGAAGCGGCGTGCCAATCCAAAAAGGCCGGCATCAAGGTCCTGCCCGAGATCATGATTCCTTTGGCGGGAACGAAAAAGGAATTGGAATACCTGAAGAAGTTCACCGAGGAAACTGCCGCCCGCGTCATCAAGGAGCAGGGCGTCAAGCTGGAGTACATGTACGGAACGATGATCGAGATCCCGCGCGCCGCCCTGGTCGCCGACGCAATCGCCGAAGTCGCCACGTTTTTCAGCTTCGGAACCAATGACCTGACGCAGATGACGTTCGGCTTCAGCCGGGACGACGTCAACAGCTTTTTGCCGGATTACCTGAAGAAGGAAATCCTCGATCACGATCCGTTCCAGACTTTGGACACGGTTGGCGTGGGGCAACTGATCGAAATGGCCGTCCGCAAGGGCCGGAGCGTTCGTCCGAACCTCAAATGCGGCATCTGCGGCGAACACGGCGGCGATCCCAAGAGCATTCACTTCTGCCACAAAGCGGGATTGAATTACGTGAGTTGCTCGCCGTATCGCGTTCCGATCGCCCGCTTGGCCGCGGCCCACGCGGCGATCCTCAATGCCACCAAGGCCGGGAAGAACGGTAGGAAATAGCATTCGGCGGCATCATCAAGAGGATTTCACCAGGACGGCCGTGATGGCCGTCCTTTTTTTGTGGTGTGCGTTCATGTTTTTAGGTGCATCCCAATGTCCGTTTGAAAACCGAGGCGGTCGTAGAAGCTTGGTTTCAAGGTGAACAGTCCAACAAAGGCGCCTCGGGGCAGGGAAGTGCGCAACCATTTCAATGCTGTTTCGACCAGCGCCGTGCCGATGCGCTGATTTTGACGCGACGGCATCACTGCTACATCCTGGATGTAACAGGCCAGCGTACGATCGCCGATTATTCGGAGCATGCCGACTGTTTTGGGATCGTCCGGACGGGATTCGTCAATCGCCACGACGCCATAGACCGATCCGAGAAGCGCCGCGGGAATGGCGGCCGGGTTGTGGGTCCAGTTTACCGACTTCACCAATGCGATGAATTCTTCCACGGTTGGCATTCGTTCGACGATCCGAATGTTGCCCGGCAGCGAAACAAGCGCATCGGCGGGCCGTTCAAATTTTTCCGGGCCGGCAAAACGCAATTCATATCCCCACGGATCGCGCACCGTATATTCCCTCAATCCCCATGGCTTATTCTCGATCGGGGAGATGATTTCGGCGCCGTTACCGCGATGCAGCGCGTGCAATTGGTCCACCGCGTTGACAAAAAGAAAATATTGCATCCCCGAAGCGCGGGTCGCCAGGGCGGCGTTGAGACCGAACTGAATCTGGACGTCATCGCGCCGGACCGCGCCATGGACGGGCGGATCTTTCCAAAGGAAATCGATCTCGAAGCCGAGCATGCGAGTGTAGAAATCCACGGCCGCCCGAACATCCGGCACCGCCAGGATGGGCGATAGTCTGTTGATCTTCACGTCCGGGCTTTCACTTGGCATGTTGGGCTCCAAGGTTTTTTGAGAAGAATTGCAGCCAATTCTCTCCCATGACCGCGGCCACGTCTTCGTCGCCGAATCCGCCGGCGGAAAGCGCCTCGGCCACGCGAACCAAATCCGCGGAGGTTTCGATTTCGACGGGGATTTCGTTGCGCCCGAGGCCGCCGTCCATGTCGGTGCCGAGGCCGACATGCGCGGCGTCGCCGGCAATATTGCAGATGTGTTTGATATGCTTGGTCACGTCGCCGAGGGTTGCGCGGCGGTTGATTCGTTCTTCGGGCGGGACGAGAAATTTGTAGTAAAAATTGATGCCGATCATTCCACCGCGGGAGGTTATGGCGCGGATCATCTCATCGGACAATTGCCGCTCGCCGGGGACGATCGAGCGGCAATTGGAATGGGACGCCATCACCGGCGCCGAACTCAAGGCGAGCAATTGCCAGAACGCCTCGTCGGCCAGGTGAGATAGATCGTGGATGATTCCGAAACGGTCGAAGGTTTTCACCATGGCCGCGCCGTCGCGGGTCAGGGGACCGGGGCGGAAGTTGCCGCCGGCGTAGCGCGTGCCTTCTTTCCAGGTCAGGCCGACGATGCGCAGGCCGGATTCAAAGAAATTCCGGACGTCGGTTTCATTGCGGAGGGGGTCGGCGCCTTCCATCAGGAGGATTGCCTGGGTTTCGTGGACCCGCCGACTGAAGTCGGCGGGCCGCTGGATGATGCGCATTGCACCGGCGGATTGCTGGGATTGATACCATTGCAATTGCGCCTGGGCGGCGGCGTGGGCTTCGTCGGGAGTTTGATAGCCCGGTTTGCCGTCGCAGCGCGGCTCGCAGAAGATCGTGGCGCAAATCAGGTCTACCCCGCCGTCGCTAAGATCGGGCAGGCCGACCGTGGGAATGCCCTCCTCATCCGCCGCCTGCTGACGAGCGGGTAAATGCACGGGCCGGCCGCGAACGGCGTTGTAGGCCAGATCGAGATGCGCGTCGACGATCAGCATCAATCCCTCATCGCGTCCAGATGCCGCACGAGGCTGCGTGCCATCGCTCCCAGATCGTATCCGCCCTCCAACGCGCTGATGACCCTGCCCCGGCAGTGCGTGTTGGCAACGTCAACCAGCATCCGCGTCATCGTCTCGAAGCATTGGTCGCTCAGTTCGATCTGGGCGAGCGGATCGTCGCGGTGGGCGTCGAATCCCGCGGAAATCAACAGGATTTCCGGCTTGAATCGGTCCAGCTTCGGTAGCACCTTCGAATGAAACTCGGCGACGTATTGCTCGTCGCCGGCGCCGGGGTCCATGGGAATGTTCAGCGTCGCGCCTCGCCCCGGGCCTTCGCCGACTTCCCATTCGTAGCCCGTGCCGGGGTAACACGTCTTGGGATGCTGGTGAATGCTGATGAAAAGAACGGACGGATCGTCCTCGAAAGCCGCCTGGGTGCCGTTGCCGTGATGCACGTCAAAATCCACGATCGCGACCGTATGGACGGCGTGCCGGCGCTGCAAATATTTCGCGGCGACGGCGACGTTGCCGAACAGACAGAATCCCATCGCGCGGTCCGGCTCGGCGTGATGCCCCGGCGGCCGGACGGCCGCGAACGCCCGGCGGACGCGCCCGTCCATCACCGCATCGCAACAACTCAGAACCGCCCCGCAAGAAAGCAACGCCAGTTCAAAACTCCGCTGTGAAACCGGCGTATCCCCCTCATCCAGCAATCCGCCGCCGCCCTGGCAGGCCTGTTTGATCCGCTCGATATGCTGAGGGGTGTGAACCAATGCGATGGTCTGCTCGTCCGCGGGGACCGGAGAGATTTCCAGCATTTTTTCGCCGCCGAGCGCTTTTAGTTCTGGTTGAAAGCCGGGCGAGAAATCCGGAAACGGATTGGGCGAATCGACAAGTCCCGCCTGGCGCACCGCCAGCGCGATGGCGCGGATGCGGTCCGGCCGCTCGGGATGATGTTCCCCGGTCAGGTGATCGACGAATTCGGGGCTGGTGCCGAAGCCGAGCATGAACGATTACCGATTGGCGTACATCAAATTCCGCATGCCGATCCAGTAGGTGTTGAACAAATATGCCGCGGCGACAATGACTTCGCCGCAGAGAATATACAGGTAAATGGGTTCAGAGGTGGTCTGGAGCCAGGCACGTCGCAGGAGGATGTCATATCCGGCGCAGGTAAGGAACGCGATCAAGGCGACGGGCAGGAGGTGGGCGGAATGATAGTACAGCGCTCGCAGGACGACGGCGTGCGGCAGGCGGTAGCCGCGATAGGCGGCCTCCCAGGCGGTGAGCCGGGCGGCAAGACGTATCGTGCCCGACAAGGCCAGGAACGCGCTGAGCGGCAATGCCACGACCAACAGCATTCCCAGCCAGGATGGCGGAGGCCTGAGATAGTTGAAGACCCGCTGATAGGAATCCCAATGAAACCACGCCGCCAAGCCCAGGAGGATCGAACTGATCGACCGGTGGATCTGCGCAAATTGATAAGCCGGGCCAAGTTGCCCGCGGGAGGTGCTGGAGCGATAGAACCGCTTGGGCCGGAAAACGACCTGGGCGGTGGTGAGAATAAAACGAAGCCATTTGGGGCGTGAATCGCCGATAATCTCCCAAAGCGGCGGCTGGCGGAAGCGTTCGGAAAGGCTGAAGTCGATGGCCGTGCCGCACTCCGGGCAGTTTCCGGACGGCGGCAGACCGTTGAGCATGTATCCGCAATTCTCGCAGAGCAGATCGGTTTCTTCGGGAGCGCGGGTCGACATGGTGCTATGTTATAATAGGGGCGCGGAGGCGTCGCCTTCCGTGCGGAGGCTTCGGCGATGACTTTATTGCGCTTCACGTTGGTCTGCGCATGTGGTCTGGGGCTTGTGGCCGGTTGTGCCAAGACCGACGACGGGCAACCGCAGACGCAAGGCGCGGCTTCGACGCAGCCGGCGGTTGCCGACAACCCCGGGCAGATTTCGCCCAACTCCGGCTCGGCCATCGCCCAACCCACGGCTTCGATGCTGCAAATCGACCGCTCGCCGCATTGGTTTCCACCGGCGCGGTTGCGGGTCAGCAGCAAGGATGGCAGGGTGATCGCCCATCTTTACAGTGACGATCCCAAGGGCGTTTTGACGGGAGAACATTCGGTCAATTCATACGACATGCTGATGGTTCTGCCGGATATTTCTGATCCCACGGACCTTCCCGGGGCCGTCTGGGTTGAGCGCTCGGCGAGCATGGAGAAGCGGAACACACCGTACGGGATATTCCTCAACAAACAGCAGGACATCCTTCAGCCGATGTACGTTACCGTCAATTTCAGCGGCCAGGCGCCGCGGGTGATGGTCAAAGTGCAGGGGCAGTTCGCGTTGTTCCACGTGAGCGATCAGACGCCGCATCCCGCGCCGGTGATGGTGAACGTTTCGGGAAATCTCGACGCGACGGTGAAATAGACGATTCAC
>Ga0209415_10018921_pt1 | contig 10833 bp, 8 predicted proteins | sample PeaSoiSIISIP2007_FD_187696 | JGI IMG/M metagenome (GOLD analysis project Ga0209415, IMG submission 187696) | Peat soil microbial communities from Weissenstadt, Germany - SII-SIP-2007 (SPAdes) (version 2) | ecosystem: Environmental > Terrestrial > Soil > Wetlands > Peat | place: Germany... | reverse complement strand
CGCCTTGTTCTTGCTCGTGTGGGTTGTCGCTGCCTTATTCTCAGCTGCCCTGCTCTCACTCGTGCGCGTTGCAGCCGTTTTGTTTTCGTTCGTACGAGTTGCAGCGGCTTTGTTCCCAGCTGCCTTGTTCTCGTTTGTGCGGTTCGAGCGGGTTGCCGTTGTCTTGCGCTCGGCAGCCTTGCTCGCGGTGGCCTTGTATGGCGCTCCCGCCTGCCTGGCCGCTACCACCCCATGACCACTAAACTCCGCAGGCTTGGAAGTGGCGGCGATTGCCGGCCTGCCATGATTTACAGACGCTAATTGCTCGTGATTCTTGCCGGCGGCCTGTCGATGCTCTGACTGAGCCGCGGTTGCCGGGTTATGACGCTCATGTGAAGCAGTCTCTTCCGCCGCGGTTGGGCGAGCGCTAACCCCGCCGTTTCCACCGTTATAGCTGACGTGGTTGTACCTTGTGTTGTTGATTACGGTCTTGCTGTAGACGTTGTGAAAATTCGAGCCGTTAATGTTATTCACGGAGCGGTTGTAGTAGAAGCCTCCGTTATTCCAGTATCCGCCTTGGTAGCCGATACCGCAGTACCCGAAGCCGTAGTTGACACCTCCGTAGAAGCCGACATTCGTACCCCAATAGCCCTCATTCCAGGCGAAGGCATCCCCGCCCCAACCCCAATAACCGGGAGTCCAGAGCAAGCCAACCTCGGGAGCCATTACCCACGTACCCGGCACCCAGAAGTAGCCGTCCTCTCCATAAGCCCAGTAGCCGGGCGTCCACAAATAACCGTCGGCAGGGGCCATGGGTTGGACGTAGATGGGGAGCGCGGGCGGAGCGATGGTGATGGCCACGCCGAACTGCGCGAACGAAGCGGCCGGTATGGCCAGTATCAGAAATGTTAGCAACAGCAAACGAATAGTACGCATTTTGAATCACCTTGCCAGATCATCCTTCGATTGCCCGATGGACTTTGTTGCTGCGGGCTGCGTGGAGTGAGAGGCGACGCCTCAAACGTCATGGACAAGAATTGCACGGATGACAATTGTCAGGTCTGAGCACTACGGCTCACTTTTGGGAATGCTGCAATTAATTGGAACTGCGTGACCAGGACCCTTTTTGCAGCTTGATGTACTCGACGTAGGCTTCCCACACGACACTGTGCACTTAAGAACAGTTTTCATTTTCGCGGGCTGTCATAGTTCGAGCTGGGACTTCACCTAACTCAATAATTCGAGAATCACGGCGGGTGCCGAGGAGATTAGAAGATGAACAATGAACATTCAGTTGTTGCCGTGTACCAAACTCATCCGGAGGCAGATCAGGCCGTAAAAGAGCTCCAGCGCAGCGGAGTTGACATGCGCCAGTTATCGATTGTCGGGAAGGGCTACCACACGGATGAGGAGGTGGTCGGCTACTACAACACCGGCGACCGCATGAAGTATTGGGGCAAGACCGGTGCATTCTGGGGAGGTTTCTGGGGACTCCTATTCGGTTCGGCTTTCTTCGCAATTCCGGGCATCGGCCCAATCCTGGTCGCTGGACCGCTGGTGGCCTGGATCGTGGCAGCGCTGGAGAGTGCGGTGGTGGTTGGAGGGTTGAGTGCTCTCGGAGCTGGCCTCTACAGCATCGGCATTCCTAAAGACAGCATTGTGAAGTACGAAGCGGCGCTCAAGGCCGATCAGTTGGTCTATCTCGCTATACGGTGGATTGGGCGAAGGTCGTCGCTCCGGACGACCTCAGCGTCTTGGCTCCCTCAACCGAATCCGCGCTTACGCTTGTGACCTGCTACCCATTTTATTTTGTTGGTCCAGCGCCGAGGCGGTTTGTCGTGCGAGCGCACAAGTATTAACCGCGAGTGCAGCCTGGAGTTTGGATCCAAACGACGCGGTATTAGGTTTCGCCAAGAGCTCCCAATAGAAATCGGGCCGCCCTTAGGCGGCCCGGCCTTGGTTGAGCTAGTAGCTAGGAGCTAGGAGCTGACTTAATCCCCCGCCACCGGCTCCGCGATCTCCGGCTTCGCAGCGTGCGCTCCGTTGCCATTGCCGTTCCCGCTGCCCGTCAGCGCGCCCAGCGGAATGAATCCGTTCTCCGCCACCACCGGCTTCTCTTTCAACACGACTTCGCGATAAAGTGCCGCCATGCGCGCGTTGTAAGCCTCATCATTCACTTTCGGCCCACGCGCCTCGCCCTCCGGTTCGGGTGCCCCATTTCTCGCGTCCTTTGCGAGAAGTGGGAAAGTTCCCTCAGCCGCAGCCGACGCCGTAGCCTTCTGCTTCGCGTCCCGCGCCCGCACTTTCTCTTCGCGAGAGTTCTTCGCGATCCCGAGCTTGTCGAGATCATGCTGGAGTTCGTTGGTCACCAGAGCTTCGCGCAGCAGAAGCGTATGCGTCTCATCTTCCATCTTCACTTTTTTGCCGCCTGCGAAAATCTCATGCCGCCCGTGCTCTTCGTACCACTTCGTGAGCGTGGCCGTCATGTGCATCTTCTCGATGATGTTCCGCCAGCCCACGCCCGTGTTGTACGCACAGAACGAAATCTCGCCTTCCTGCGTCGCGTAAGGAATAATGCACTGCTCCGTCCGCCGGAAGTCGTAGTTGAACAGATCCTGGAACCACATCCCCGCGATGAACAGGAAATTCCACCGGTCCTGCCGCCGCTTCATCACATCCTCCACTGTGCGGTCCGGACCAACCTTCCCGTAGTTCTTTCCCGTGGCGTTGAAGTTCTTGTCAAATTTCCGCAGCAGATCCATCAACTTGAAATGCGTCGGCGCCTGGAACGGATCGTAGTTCTTCATCAAACACAGCGCCATTCCGACGACTGTCAGAAACTTCCCGCGCGCCGCATCGTTCACCTTGGCAATATCCTTGGCCAGCTGATCCCCGGCCAAGAAAGCCGTCACGGGAACAGCTTCCTTCGTTTCCTTATCAATCATCACCGCCATCCCCGTGCCGCAATTCGGATGGCAACCGCAACTTAGCTGGCCCCAGTCGTTTTTTACGTCGTTGGCGTGCATTAAGTCGGCCCAGTCTGAAAACGTTCCCATGAATGAAATCGGGAACCAGTCGCGACTTGGCTCGCCTAATCCGGTCTGATTTTTTACGTCGTGAGCCAGGTGACTCAACGTGTAGCGTTGGGCTTGGCGACGGTCGTCCGTTACTGCCTCGTCGCGGCCGGTGAAGCTGACCGGTTGGAAGCTCAGGAAGCTGATCGTCCGCGGATTATCCAGCGCGAACTTGATGATGCGTCCCACTTGTTCGTTGTTGATGCCGTTCACGATGGTTACGACCGGAACGATTTCAACTCCGGCGTTGTGCAGGTTCTCGATGGCCTTCAACTTCACATCGAACAGGTTGCCTACCATGCGGTGGGCGTTGGCGGCGTTGCCGATACCGTCGAACTGCAGGTAGGCGTAGCGCATGCCGGCTTCGACTGCCTGCTGGCAGAATTCAAAGCTCTTGGCGAACTCGATGCCGTTGGTCGCCGCCTGCACGGAGTTGTATCCCACCTTGCGAGCGTAACGAACGGCGTCCAAAAAGTAGGGCGACAACGTAGGCTCGCCGCCGGAGAACTGCACGCTCATCTGGCGACGCGGCTTGATCGTGATGGCGTTGTCGAGCATGGTCTTGATTTCTTCCCACTGCAGTTCGTGGACGAAGCCCACCTGGTTCGCGTCCATGAAACAGGGATCGCACATCATGTTGCAGCGGTTGGTCAAATCGATCGTCAGCACTGACCCGCGGCCGTACTTCACAGTCGAAGACCCGTGATGGTGCAGCTTCTCGTCGTTATGGGCCAGAATGTCGCGGCCGGGGAAGACGTCTTCCAGGTGCTTCGAGAAATCGGTGTCAATCGACATCACATCTTCGAAGTGGCCGTGCTTGGGGCAGTCCTTCACCATCAGGATTTTGCCGTCGCGCTCGACGATGGTGGCTTTGATCTCGCCAACCTTCTCGTTCATCAGCACTTCGTGCGGCAGCTTGCCGTCAAGAATCTGCTGGCGGATTTCCGGCACACACTTCGGGCACAGCGAATCGGTGGAGCGGGGCCAGCCGAGCGGTGGCTTGGATTTTTCGTAGGACTTGAGCAGCGGCTTGTCGGACCACTTAGGGGTGGGCGAGACGCCGGGGTTGATGCGGTTCAAGCGGTCGAACACAACCCATGCGCCTTTGGCGGCAGCAACAGCTACTTTTTCCACGTACTTGATCGGCTTGCGCATATTCGCTTCTAGCTCCTGGCTTAGTTTCCACTCTCTATTCGAGTCAAAAACCCTACAGAGGTTGCTAGCCGTTTCTAGCTAGTCCTCTCCCGACCCTTTGCCTGAGAAACCCAATGCAACTATGGTTCTCCCTGGGAATGAACCTGGCCCGCAGACATCTGGACCATACAACCTGGGTCATACACTTTTCCCTGGGATAGTTACTTGCACCTATCCTATTGCAGGCCTAGGGAATGCGCATCCACATCCCAACGAACGGCGCAAATTTGAGGTTTAGTGGTGCTATGGAGGATTATACGGGGCTATGTCGTTGAAAGCAAAGGGCACTCGCCATGCGGGGGCGTGCCACGCTTCACGCCTTCTGCTCTCCGACGATGCTTGCGGGTCGGTTTTACAACAGCACGATTGTGACATTTGTCACCGCAAGTCTTCTCCACATAGCCCTAAACTCTTTGTCATTCCGACAAGCGAGCGCAGCGAACGAGGAGGAATCTGTCGTCATTAGAGCGGCAATGAATTGGGCCAGCGGTGCGGGTTGGCGAGGGAAAGCAGGTTCCTCACCGAGCCTTCAGCCCGGTTCGAAATGACAAAGCATCCCCTCCCAAACCGATTCACAAGATAGCTTCCAGCAGATGTCTTTTTTGGTGTAGGGGGCGCGGCCTTTGCCGAATTGGGAAATGAGCAATTCTGAACAGCCCCACTTGGGGAGAAAACAGTATTGTGCAATCTGCACATGCGGCAGCTGGAGCAGGTGGAGGCCGCCGATTTTCAAAACTCGATGACAAGGTGAGGCATACCCCTATGATTCGTCGGCAGATTTCAACCGCAGCCACGTCGATCCTTTCCGGCGCTATCCTGACCGCAGTCCTTTTCTTCAGCGCAGTGCCGCGACTTCACGCCGAAGACATTGACCGTTGTCAACGCCGGGTCGCGCACGCGGACCATGAACTCCACGAGGCCATCGAGAAACATGGACGCAACAGCCGGCAGGCGGATCACGAGCGTCGCGAATTACGCGAAGCGCGCGAGCGCTGCTGGCGCGAGCAGCATCGCTGGTGGGACGAACACGACCACCGCTGGCACACCGACCGCGACTGGAACGAGCACGACCACGACTAGACAGCCTTCATTCGCCGCCCGGGGAGGGTGGCCCATCTTTTGGGTTCTTTGCAAAAGGTGGGGTCCAACGAGCCTCGCTTCTTTTGGGAGTTTGATCTTTCCCAGACTAGCGCCGGCGGCGGTGGTTCCCCACCTTTGCGCAGAGGACGCGCAAAGATGGGGCCGCCTCGTTTGTGGGTGCGGAGGGGAGGGTCAAAGGCGTCGGACAGGAGTGTCCGACCTACAGGGGGGAAAAGTCAAAATCACCACCGGCGAGCGGACTGTGATGCGAATGGCGGGGAAAGCAGGTTCCTCACCGGGCTTTCAGCCCGGTTCGGAATGACAAAGTTTTTGTTGAGGGATTAGCAGTAAGCCTGACCGACGGCCGTTACTCTCTGAGCTTTTGTCATTCCGACGCGCGAGCAAAGCGAGGCAGGAGGAATCTGCTGCCTGGGAACCACCACCGCCGTCACCTTCCACTCTGTGGGAAAACTCTGTCAAGATGGTAAACCTGATGTTCCTCAGCTAAGCCACTGATTCTAGGGATAATATATCGCTCAGTACCATGTTACGTTTCCCCTTCCAATTTGCTATTCTGAATATAGGTAAGCAAAACGAATGGCGCAGGCCGAAATTGGCTCTGCGCCGTTTTTGTTGGGCATTCTGTATTTCGCGGAGGGACGGGCAGAGTCAAAGGCAGCGGGCAGGAGTACCCGCTCCACACAATCCAGTACAGAGGCAACGCGGGGCCGGGTGATGGCTTAAGGGTTTAGGGTCAACCCGGCCCGCAGGCCTACCAAACCAAATCTTCTTCGGGCTTCACTTTTCCCAGACGACTTGGGCCTTTTTGTCGAAGGCGTGTTGTTTGCGAGCGGCACGGGCGAGGTCGCCGAGAGGCACTGGCGGCGGCTGCATGGAGCCGAATTCCCACAGCGGGCGCTCACCCTGAGCATAGGTGTAGCTGGAGTGCTCCAGCAGGTCCTGGGACGGGGCCAGGTCATGCTGGGAAGCGTGCTGCGGATGGTCGACCATCTGCATCGGGGCTACCTGGCCAGAGAGTACGCCGACACTACTACTGCCTTGGCCGAACGCGGCGGTGGCGCAAATCAGAAACAGGAGACAGAGAGTGATTTTCATTTTGTAGTCCTGACTCTCGCGATGTTTTCGACCGGCGCGAGAGAGTTACCAGAGTAATTGCGAGCGTGTTACTCACGCTTCTATGAAGGGTAGAAGCAAGCTCGATACCAAACGGGGAGACGCGTGGAACTCGGGTTAGAGCAGGGATTTGGCGGCCAGGAGCAATTGTTTGCACACTTGTGGAAGAGAGGCAGGGGGTGGGCAGAGGTGTGCGGGGAAGACAGAAGCTGTGAAGAGGAAGGCCGCCGGGCGGTTGGTGGAGACGCCTTTACGGGCCGGGGGGGCGCACGGGTGGCAAGGGATCCTTCGACTGCGTGGGAAGTGCGCTTCGCGCACTTCCCACTCCGCTCAGGATGACAGAATAATAAGAGCGCTCAGAGTTTCGTCAGTCAGATGGGGCGGCGTCGTCTTTTTTCTTGACGCGCACGACGGTGATTTTGGCGAAGCCTTCTTCGAAGGCGGGGGCTTTGAGTTTGGCGGCCATGCGGCGCATAACGTCTTCGGGGACGACGCGGTCGCGGCGCTGGTGGCGTTCGAGGCAGACGTCGAGGGGCACGTCGAAAAAGACGGCGTGGACTTCGTAGTGGTAGTCGCGGGCAAGCTTGATCCAGTGCGAGCGCTCCTGAGGAGTGAGGTTGGTGGCGTCGACGTAATTCGTAGGACGCTTGGCGATGAGGCGGGCTTTGAGCATGGAACGCAGGTTGGAGAAGACGAGATCCTGAAAACGCTGCTCGCGGACGTCGTCGAAAAGCAGCGAGCGAACCATGTCGCTCGAAAGCGGAACCACATTGTGACGCTTGAACCAGGAACTTTTGCCGGAACCGGGCAGGCCGATGGCTAGCACAACGATGCCTTTGGGGGCGCGCTGCGGGGCGGAGGGAGTGGCGGAGGGAACGACTGTGGGAACGATGCGAGCCTGCGGTGCCGGGGATGCCGCGGTTTCGGGCTCGCCGATGTCGGCTGGCTGTTCTTCGTCTTGAACGTCTTCGGGAACTACGGGGATGGCGGGGACAATGCCTTTGACGGCTGCGGGAGTGAAGGCCTGAGCGACGGCTTGTTCGCGGCCGCGGCCGGTGCTGCGGCCGCGTCCACCACGGCGGCGGCGGCCACGGGCGCGGGGCGCAGAGTCGCCGGGCGGGAGAGGATCGATGGCGTGGGGAACCTGGTAGGGGATGGCCACGGACTCGGGGTCGGATGGAGCTTCGGCGGCCTCGGCGCTCGCGGGAGGCGTTGGCGCGGAACGAGTCTGCGCGGAACGAGTGCGGGAGCGCGGGCGGGGCTCGGGTGCAGATTCGGGTTCGGGCTCTCGCGGAGCGGGAGGCTCGGGTTCCCTGCTGATTTCTTTTTCTTGGGCGGGCGCGGACGGCGGCTGGTCAGCGTCGAAATATGCGGGCTGCAAGGGCGGAGGGGCAGGCTGATCGGTGGGCTCGGCAGGTTTCTTCTTGCGGCGCTGAAGGCGCTCGCGCATCCATTTACGCATGTTCAGGCTTGTAACACAGATGCGAGGGCGGGGGCAATGGTCCGGGAGTGAGCAACGAATGACAGGAACAAGCACCGCACAGGAACTCGATAGCCGCCGACAGTCAAATTCCCTTCGGTTACTGGGCAAATCATTTGGCGGGTACAATTGCGGAATGGATAACGTGATTCCGGATTCGATTCGGGGACAGAAATATATCTCGCTGACTACGTTTCGCAAGAACGGAGTGGGGGTGGCGACTCCGGTGTGGTTTGGCGAAGAGGACGGGGCGCTTTATGTGATGACGCGGAGCGATATGGGGAAGATGAAGCGGATCCGGAATAATCCGCAGGTGCGAGTGGCTCCGTGCACGATGAGCGGGAAGGTTACTGGGCCGGGGTTTGCGGCGACGGCGCGCGTGTTGCCGCCGGAGGAACATGTGCGGGCGCGGCAGGCGATCAATCGCAAGTACTGGATGGCGCGGCTTCCGCTGGTCTGGGCGCGGACGGACGCGTATGTGGAGTTGAGGTTTGGGTGATTCAGGACTGGGTGGGCTGGAAATATCCGATCTCTCTCAATTCATTACCCCAGCGTGCACAGAGGAAACAGAGGAAGGGCGTAATCGCAGAGAGCGCGGAGAAAGGCCGCGGAGGACGCGATGCGACCACCCCCGGAGCAAATGCGATTGTCAGTGATTCTGGGCACTTAATCCGGTGACGGGACCAGCCGCGACCAACGTAACGCGCGATGCGATTTACGCGGCTTCCGGTTCCCTGCTAACATCATTTGTTTATGGTTCAGGCGCGTATGGTTTCTGGGTAGCAGTGCTAACTGTCTGCCTGGTATCCACTCGCGGCGATTATTTCCAGCACTCATACTCAAACGGAGGAACTATGGCAATCAAGGTTGGCATTAATGGATTTGGGCGCATCGGGCGCAACGTTTTCCGGACGGCGCTGAAAGATCCGGGCCTGGAATTTGTGGCGGTGAACGATCTTACGGATCCGAAGACGCTGGCGCACCTGCTGAAATACGATTCGATTCTGGGCAACCTGCCCAACCAGATTTCGGCCGGGCCGGACAGCATCACGGTAGACGGCAAGACGATCAAAGTGTTCAAAGAAAGAGATCCGGGAGCGCTGCCCTGGGAGTCGGTGGGGGCGCAGGTGGTGATCGAATCTACCGGTCACTTTACTGACGCCAACGACGCCAAGAAGCATCTGCGCGGGCCAGTGAAGAAGGTGATCATTTCGGCTCCGGCAAAGAATGAGGATGTGACGGTGGTGCTGGGCGTGAATCACGAAAAATATGATGGCGCGAAGCACCATATTATTTCGAATGCATCATGCACGACGAACTGTCTGGCACCGGTGGCCAAGGTGATCAACGACGAGTTCAAAATCGTCAGCGGCACCATGACGACGATTCACTCCTATACCAACGATCAGGTGATTCTCGACTTCCCACATAAAGACTTGCGGCGGGCGCGGGCGGCGGCGCTCAACATGATTCCGACCACCACCGGGGCGGCGAAGGCGCTGAAACTGGTGATTCCGGAACTGGGAGGCAAGATCGACGGATTTTCCATGCGCGTGCCCACCCCGAATGTTTCGGTGGTCGACCTTGTATTGTGGGTCGAAAAGAAGACGACCAAGGAAGAAGTGAATGCGGCGTTGAAAAAAGCAACTGAGTCGGGGCCGCTGAAGGGCTATCTGGGTTACGAGGAGCACGAACTGGTGTCCTCGGATTTCAAGGGCGACTCGCGGTCTTCGATTGTGGATGCGCCCATGACCCTGGTGGTGGGCGGCAACTGCGTGAAGGTGATCGCCTGGTATGACAACGAGTGGGGGTACTCCTGCCGGGTGCGCGATTTGATTCATTACATTGCGGGCAAGGGGCTGTAGGAGTTTTGTGGAATCCCATCCTAACGTCGCAAAAAGCGCGACGTTAGGATGGGCCAAGGCTCCACCTCATCCACGTCGTAAAACGCGACGAGGGTGAGTTAGGCCGCATCTGCGAGGGCGGGGCGCCCTCGCCACAGCCGGCGGGACGCCGGCGCTACTCCTTGACTTCGGAAGGGACGCCAGTCATGTCCAAACTTTCTATTCGTGATCTTCCGCTGAGTGGGAATCGGATTTTTATGCGAGTCGACTTTAATGTTCCGCTCGAAGATGGGCGGGTGATGGACGATACCCGGATTCGCGAGACGTTGCCGACCATCGAGTATGCGCTGCGCCATGGGGCGCGGTTGATTCTGGCGTCACACCTGGGACGGCCGAAGGGCAAGCCTAATTAAAAAATGAGCCTGAAGCCGGTGGCGGAGCGGCTGCGCATGCTGCTCGACAAAGAACTGGCGCGCGGTGAGAACGTGGGATTCTGCCCTGATTGCGTGGGGCCGGAAGCGGAAGAAGTGGCGTCGCAGCTGGAAATGGGGCAGACTCTGCTGCTGGAAAACTTGCGTTTTCACGCGGAGGAAGAAGCGAACGACGAGAAGTTCGCCAAGCAACTGGCGACGCTGGCGTCCTTCTACGTGAACGATGCGTTTGGCTCGGCGCATCGGGCGCATGCGTCGACGGCGGGGATTACGAAGTTTGTGCAAAAATCCGCGGCCGGGCTGCTGATGGAGAAGGAACTCAAATATCTGGGCAAGGCGCTGGAGCATCCGGAAGAGCCGTTTATTGCGATCCTGGGCGGGGCCAAGGTGAGCGACAAGATCGGTGTGATTCAGAACCTGATGAACAAAGTGCAATCGCTGATCATCGGGGGAGGGATGGCGTACACGTTCCTGAAAGCGCAGGGGCAGGAGATCGGGAAGTCGCTGCTGGAGGCGGACAAAGTTGACCTGGCGCGGCACTTGCTGGCCGAGGCCAAGAAACGGAATCTGCGAATCCTGCTGCCAGTGGATCACGTGGTGGCGAGCAAGCCGGAAAT
>Ga0209415_10018920_pt1 | contig 10833 bp, 11 predicted proteins | sample PeaSoiSIISIP2007_FD_187696 | JGI IMG/M metagenome (GOLD analysis project Ga0209415, IMG submission 187696) | Peat soil microbial communities from Weissenstadt, Germany - SII-SIP-2007 (SPAdes) (version 2) | ecosystem: Environmental > Terrestrial > Soil > Wetlands > Peat | place: Germany... | reverse complement strand
GCCAGCTTGGGCACGGCCATTCCGAGTGGAATGTCGATTCCGACTTGGGTCACGACACCGCTGAACGAAGGAAACTCGCTGTTCCGCGCCTGTCCCGAGCCGTATCCGATCGCTCCAAACGTGCTGACCTGTGAGCCGGGCACGGACGTCCGAGCCGACAACATGAACCGATAGATGTAGCCATCGAGATCGGAACCGTGGGCGAGCTGCCCGCCGAGAAGTACGTCCGCCCGGAAGTCCATCTCCGCCATCGACGTGAAATGCGACAGAGGCAACTCAAACCCGATCTCGGGCCCGAGAAGGTGCGTCGAACCGGTCGTCGTGTTGGAGATCGTCCCGCTCCAGCCGTATCCGCCGAAAACGCGGATACCGGATGTCTGTGCACAGGCAAAGCCGGAGATCGAGGCAACGGCGAAGATGGTTGCGATTTTGATGTTCATGATCTTAGCGACGTCTAGCCATTGTGCATGAGACCGTGGAAGTTTTGTCATGACTCGGCCCAATCACGTCCATCATCCCCATCATTTCCGTTACGCCGCTGGCGGCTTCCGCTGATGGAAATCGGTCTCGCGCTGGAAATCGCGAACGACCCGAAGGCAGGTGTCTTCACGCATGCACGGCGCGAGAATCTGTCCGTCCAGAGGCGCCCCCTCCTCGAAGCCGATTGGAAACGCGAGGGCCGGCCAGCCGAGCAGATTCGATGGCCCGCTGTCGCCGCCCATCAGCGCGAACTGTGGCCCAAGCGGCTTGTCCGCTTTCGGGGCACGATGATAGAACACGGGGGTGAAGATGCAGTCGCATTTGTCCCAAACCGCGTTCGCCTTCAAGGCTTCGGTGCGGAGGCGCATCGCCCAAAGATAGTCGACCGCCGGTACCGTCAGCCCAGCGGTAAAGCCCGCGATCTGGTTCACGTCGGCCAACTTCTGGAAGTTCTCGCCGCGGATGAAATTCTCGTGCGCGCTGCAGCCCTCCGCGTTTACTATGATGTCGATAGCCGAACCGTAGGGCAAATCGGGATAGGCGACGTCGACGACCTCGTAGCCCTGCTTCTTTAGTTCCCGAACGGCGTTGTCGTAGGCGTCATGGCAAGCGACGGCCTGGTTCTTCTTGAAATCCTCCTTGAGGAGTCCGATGCGGGGCTTCTTGCCCTTTGCAGTGAGGCTCAGTCTCTGGGTCAACGTGCTACGGTCATGAGGATCGGGGCCGGCGATGGTTTGCAGCACGATGGCGCAGTCGGCGGCGGACCGGCAGATGGGGCCGATCTTGTCGAGGGTCCAGCATAGGGCCATTGCGCCGTACCGGCTGACCCGGCCGTAGGTTGGGCGAAATCCGGTCACGCCGTTGAAGGCAGATGGGCAGGTGATGCTCCCGCTGGTTTCGGTTCCGATCGCATAGCCCACACAGCCCAGACCGATCGCGGCGCCTGGACCGCTGCTCGATCCGCCCGCCCAGAGCGTCTTGTCCCAGGCGCTCAGCGCGGCTCCGGTCGAGCTGGCGCCCGCGATGTCGTAGTTCCCGCCCCCCGCAAGCTCGATCGTTGCTAGCTTGGCAACGAGAACGCCGCCCGCTGCGTTGAGCCGAGCGACGACCGTCGCGTCGTGGTCGAACTTCTGCCCCCTGTGGCCCGGTGAACCCCATTCCGTCGGGTAGTTGGCGAGGGAAAGGAGATCCTTGACTCCGTACGGGATGCCATGGAGCAGGCTCTTTGCCTCGCCGAGCGTCCGGTCGGCCTCACTGGCGCGCCTCAGGGCGTAGTCCTCGAGGAGTAGCGCCACGGCCCGGTGCTCATGCCCCTTCGTCTTGAGCCGGCCAAGATACATCGTCGTCAATTCGACGCTGGAAACCTCTCTCGCGCGAAGCGCCTTCGCGAGGGTGGAGATACTGCAAAAGGGATCGACGCTCATGAGAAATTTAGAATTTGGAATTTGGAATTTGGATCCACTGCTAACCGCTTACCGCCAACCCCTACCGCCCTCGATGCTCCGTCGGAATATAGGTAAAGCATGGCTCGCTGTTCTCAGGCAGTTTCGTCTTCAGCCGGTCCTTCAGCTCCTTTTCGAGATCGCTCAGGGCCTTGCGGGTGAGCTTCTTGACGTCGGGATCGAGGGGATGGGCGAGTTCCTTCTCGACTTCGTCGAGACGCCGGTCGAAACCGGGATCGTCGGCCGGCTTGGTCTGCTGAGCCATCACGACCGGTGCCGTGGCCACGATCGCCGCTCCCACGACCCCACGCATCAGCTTGCGCCGCGACATCTGTTCTGCCATGACGTTTACATTAGCACCATCGGAGTGCTGAAGCGCAGCTTCGGGTTTGCGGTCTTTCAATGCCCGCCTACCTCCAATACGGTTCACATAGCGAGCGGCGGCCTCGGCTGTAGCTCGAGAAGCCAACCTTCCTCCCCGAGAACGCCACAATTCGCCAACGACTGAAGTCGGTAGCGCGTGGCCGAACTCTGAAGAAACTGGGGGCTTGCGCTGACGCCGCTTCTAATTGCTAAACCGATGTCATCCTTGAGCGGAGCGAAGGACCTGACTATTAGAACGTCCCGGCCATCGGTCTGGGCCGTGGAGTTGGGCCGGTTGGCGCTGGAGACTTCGAGCACGGAACTCCCATGTCAGGTCCTTCCCCTTCGTTCCTCAGGGCCAGGATGACACCTGTAAACAAGGCTCACGATGCTGGCGGCTAATCCAGCCCATCGTAGAGGTCGAGCCACTGCGGGTTGTGCTCTTCGATCAGGGCGATCTTCTTCTTCCTCAGCCATCCCTTGATCTGTTTCTCTCGTTCGATCGCGCTCCAAATGTCGTCGTATTGCTCGAAGTACACCAGCCGGTTGATCCTGTACTTCGAAGTGTGTGCGCCTGGGTAGATCCCTTCCCTATGTTCCCAAATCCTGTGGTTCAGATCGCTCGTGACGCCTGTGTAGAGAGAGTGGGACAGGCTGGCCAGGATGTAGACGTAGTACGTTCGATGAGCCAACCTGGCACCTGCCTAAAACTGGCGCGCCGGAGTCACGACCTTGCCGGCCAGGGCGCTCTCGCGAGCCGCGATGGCGATGCTGAGCGCCATGAGCGCGTCGTGGCCGGTGACCGGCGGCGCCTCATGCTTCGTCGCCGCCTCGATGAACGCGCGGAGTTGGTTGTAGTAAGGATCGTCGGAACCGAGCATCGGCGACTCGGCCACAAATCCCTTGCCCGCGACGGTCGTTCGCAGAGTCGCAGTGTTGCGGCTGTCGTATTGGATCATGCCCTTGTCGCCGCAGACCTCGTAGGTCGCGCGGCTTCCGCCCGGATCCATCCAGGTCGCCTCCGCGTGGGCGACGCAGCCGCTATCGAAGGTCATCGTGGTCAGGGCGTAATCGAGTCCCTGCCCCGTCTTCGCCCCGATCGAGCGCGAATAGAGATGCTTCACCTCGCCGAGCGTCCAGCGAAGCCAGTCGAAGTCATGGATTCCGAGGTCGATCAGGATGCCCCCGGACTTCGAATGGTCCATGAACCAAGCGTTCAACCCCTTGGGGGCTCCTCCGCCGCGGCGAACGCGCACCGCGGCCGGCATGCCGACGTCGCCGCGTTTAACCATCCGGTTCCCCGTCGAGTACTCGCGGAAGAAGCGGATGACGTGGCCCGGCATAAGCGGGACGCCAGCCTTATCGGCGGCCTCGACAAGCTTCACTCCATCCTCAAGGCAGTTCGCGATCGGTTTTTCGATGAGAACCGGCTTGCCGGCCGCAAGCGCGGCGAGGCCATAGCGCAGGTGCAGCGGGGTCGGCAAGCAGAGATCGATCAGGTCGCAACGCGCGATCAGGTCTTCGGGCGAAGGCGCGGCGCCGACCTGGTGGCGCTGGACGAAGGTCTCGGCCTGACCCTCGTCGGGATCGTAGAAGAACAGCTCGACATCCCGCATCCGCCGGTAGTGCCTCGCGTGAACATTGCCCATTCCGCCGGCCCCGAGGATCCCAACTGTGACCACGAACGGAGTTTATCTGATGGAGGTGACGGATGTGATGGAGGTGATGGAGGTGATGGAGATGATGGAGATGATTGAGGTGAATGGGTTCCCCATTACCTATTTACTCATTCACCCACTCGCGCCTAGAAGCCGCGCAGGCCCAGCCCCCGATCAAGATCGTGGATGTCGGCTTTGAGGTCCTGCCAGCGGTGGTACAGTTCGCTCCGCTTGTCGTACCGCCAGTTCCGGTCGTTGTTGAAGCGGTAGTTATCGGCGACGCGGTCGATCCGGGAGTCGACGTCGCGCGAATGATCGACGATCTCGGTCATCATTTCTCGCGCCTGACGCGTTACCCCATGGCGGTCGACTTCGCCGCGAGTGCGCTCGAAGGCCTCATCCATGTTCTGAATAGCGTCGAGCAGAGTCATGTTGCCGTTCCGTCCTTCGTGCTCGGGATGGGAATAGTCCCCGCTGCGATCCCAGACTTCCTGCTTATGTCCGTAAGCCTTGAAGTTATGCTCGAAGTAGTCTCGGAAGCTGTTGCTTTCGCGCTCCATGGAGTCGACCCAATCCTTCATGTCGCGCCGGTCATGGCGGAAGTCGTCATGGTTGTATCGCTGCGCGACGCTAACGATCGGGGCGGCCATAAAGATGCTCGCGGCAGCTACCACGAGTAGAGTTCTCAATCCGTTTAGTTGCATGGGTTCTCCTTTCCAGCCTCGCACCCGGCTTGGTCGCCGCATTCAGAGGCTTCACTATTTCTGGGACGATGCAAAGTGCCCAACTGTTTACCAGCCGGCCGCCGGGTCCTGGGACTGGTTATCGGGGGGCAGGGAGCAGGGTGCAGGTCGCAGGGCGCAGATCGCGACGATTTGTAAGGTCCGGAACCGCCATCCCCTACCCCCTTCCTCCTCCCCGGCACAAACATCCGGGCAAGAGGAAGGGGAGTCTTCTCACAAGCCCCTGCTCCCTGATTCAAAGCGCGTTCGCCCATGCATCCTTGGGATGGGCGGCTAAGTCTTCGACGGCGGCATCCGTCTTGCGGAGACGGTTACTGAGGACGCGAGAGAGATTGGCGAGCATGATGAAGCCGGCGTCCGTGTTCTTAGCCATGAACGCCCTTAGCTCCTTGGCGGGAAAGCGCGCCACTTTGACCATTCCCATGCACACCGCGTCCGCGCAGCGCGGCTGATCGTCGACGAGGGCGACCTCGCCGAGGACGCTGCCAGGTCCGATTTGGGCCAGTTCGTCTCCCGCAGGCGTGGAAACGAGCACGCGGCCATCGAGGATCACGTAGAGATCGCTGCTCTTCTCGCCATGTTTAACCAGAAACTCACGAGCAAGGAATGTTTGGCTTTGCGCCAGTCGTTCGATTTGCTCGATGACTTCGGGCTTCAGCCCATGGACAAGGTAGTTCTTTTCGAAAACGTCGCGATGCTCCATCCGCAACATTGTATCCCCGGGGGCGGCGATTGGTGGGGAACGACCTCGCTTCCATGCCCTCTCGCTCCGGTAGGGCGGGTCTCTTGCAGCAAGAAGATTATCGAGAGGTTTTGCTCCGATTGTACGTTTCCGGAACCGCCATCCCCCTGCCCCTTCCTCCTCCCCGGCACGAACATCCGGGCAAGAGGAAGGGGAGTTTCATTACGAGCCCGGAATCCCCGGCTCCGTCAGAAGCGACGGATCGAGCGCCTTCTTTAGCGTCTCCTCATCGACCAGTCCCATCTCTCGGGCTACGGTAGGTATGGACTTCTTCTCCCTCAAAGCCGTCTTCACCACTTCCGCCGACTTTTGGTAGCCGATGATCGGGTTGAGAGCCGTCGCGAGCGACGGCGAAGTCTCCGCATAATGCCGGCAGCGCTCCTCGTCGGCCTTAATTCCCCGCACGCAATTCTCGGTAAACGTGCGCAGGGTATTGGTCAGGATCTGGATCGCGAATTGGGCCGCGAACGCCATCCCCGGCATCATCACGTTTAGCTCGAGCTGGCCGGCCTGCACGCACATGTCGATCGTGTGGCACTGGCCCATGACCTGGTAGAGCACGATGTTCAGGTTTTCCGCCATGCTCGGGTTCACCTTGCCGGGCATGATCGACGAGCCCGGCTGCACGGCTGGCAGCACGATCTCCGCGATGCCCGTTAGGGGACCAGAGCACAAGAGGCGCAGGTCGTTGGAGATGCGGGTCAGCTCCAGGCAGAAGATCCGCATCCCTGCGGCGAGAGCGGCCATCGCGAGGTTGCTCTGCATGGCTTCCCGCATGTCGGGGGAGTTGCGGAATTTGATCCCGGTGTAGGCGTTAAGATTCTCGACGGCCATGAAGCGGTATTTGGGATGAGTGTTGAGGCCCGTTCCCACAGCCGAACCGCCGATGCCAAGCTCTTCCATCTCGTGAGCGCCCACGTCCAGCCGGAGCTTCGCCTTGGCGAGGGCTGCCGCGTAGGCCGCGAATTCCTGGCCGAGACGGATCGGCACCGCATCCTGGAGGTGGGTGCGGCCGGATTTCAGGATGTGGTCGAATTCCTTTCCCTTGGCCGCGAAAGCCTCGATCAGCTCGTCGACCGATTCCAGAAGGTCCGTGAGCATTAGGCGAGCCATGATCCGCATCGCGCTCGGGAAAGTGTCGTTCGTGGACTGGCCGTAGTTGGGGTGGTCATTCGGGTTGACCCGCTTGTATTCGCCGAGCTTGCCGCCGAGGATCTCCTCCGCACGGTTTGCAAGCACCTCGTTGCAGTTCATGTTGAAGCTGGTGCCCGCGCCCATGTGGAAGACGTCGACCGGAAACTGGTCACGGAGATTTCGGATTTCGGATTGCGGATTTCGGATTCTTCCGTAGGTGTATGGGCTCTGGCTCAGGATCTCGTCGGCGGCCTGGACGATCGCGTCGCCGATCTCCTTGTTCAACAGGCCGAGTTCGGTATTCGCCCCGGTGCAGGCCTTCTTTAGCAGGATATAGGCGTCGATCATGCGCGGATGCTCGGTGAGCCCGCTGATCTGAAAGAGCTTTCGCGACCTTTCCGCCTGCGATCCCCAGTAGGCGTCCACGGGGACTTTGACTTCGCCGAGACTATCCTTCTCGATCCGGTATTCCATGCCCGGAGTGTACACGGGGAAGCCGTTCCCTGCTCATGACCGCATGCCGGCCACAGCCTCGAATCCGGGTCGATCCCGTTCCTCGAAGGCGTCCACCGGAATCAGGGCGAAATTGAACGCCCGGGTCTCGAACACGTAATACGGCCCGCGCTTGTTGGCCCGGCGAATCTGGGAAAGCGGCAACTTCATCCCTCCGCCCGTTTCGTCGTGGAAATAGAGCACGCCGTCTTCGAGGGAGACGGATGTTGGGCGCATGAGCTGCTTCGCCTTGCCCCAGCTTGCCATCACCACCCGCGCGGGGATGCTGAACGGCCAGACGAAGGCGAAGAAGCCGACGGCCCGCAGATAGATGTCGGTACCGAGAACCATCGCGAGTACGCCGAAGACAGGGAATGCGATGAAGACCGGCCACATGCGCCGCAAATACTGCTCGCTCGCCGCCCGCGCGAGTTGCGGGCGAGTGATGGTGAAGACCTTCGACCGGATCATCTGGGACCGCGCGTCTCCGAACGCGCCTTCGCGGCTCCGCGGACCTTTTCCGCGAACTCCCGCGACTCTTCCGCAGACTCAAAGGAAGCCTTCGGCACCACGATGCCGTGCCTGGGAGTCGCGAAGATAAAGTAGAAGCCACCAATCTCCCGAAACGTCGCGATAGCGGAAAGCTGAATCTCCATGTACGACGAATCGGGAAAATCTTGCCGCACCTCATCTTCGGTCAGCGACACGATGCAGTTGCGGTAGATCTGGCGAGTCGACGGCCGGCCCAGGAAGGCGCGGTATTTCAGAAAGGAGAATCCGAGTGCCGCGAGCACGACTCCCAGCGCGGTCGGAATCGCGACGACCCACTCCATCGCCATGCCGACCTTGAGGAGAATCGCGATGACCGCGAAAAGGATGCCGTACATCCAGGCGATCCGCTCGCTGAAGATGCGAAAGGAGGGCCAGGCGTACAGTTCCGGGTGGATCGTGAACGGTCGCGTCTCGATCAGATCGGGCACGGCGCTGAGTTTATCTCTGCGGGGCGAATGGGTGAATGTGAGAATGCGTGAATCGGTGGATCAAGCAGACCTCCCTTGCTGGTCCAACTCTCGCCGCTCCACCCGCCCATCGAGAACCTATTCTCCTCTTCCTATTCACCGTCGCATTGCGTTACGACTGGTCCAGGCTTTTTCAGGCGACCGCGGATTGTCCGTTCGTCATCGCGCAAGTTGCCTGCGCGGCCTTCGCGGGAGCGATCCAACCCTGGGCTTAACACGCGGAATCCCTCGGGATTAAGGGAGCGTGTTACACTAGGGTCCCGTGGGCGAACTGGCTCGGAAGCGCTCCGTGCGAGGACCCGTAGCCCACGCGAGTCGCCTCATGGCATCACCCAAGGAGTTCTCGGCACGCCCAAGCTGGAGCATCCTCGGTCCCCTACTTTGGATGGCCGCGATCGCCTACACCTCGAACAGGTGGATCAGCTCCAAGGATTTCACGGCGTCGGCTGGCCAGGCGATGGGGGTCAGGCTGGCCGACTTCGATCGCTTTTGGGACGTGTGGTGGTGGCTCTTCGTCAAAGGCTATCACTTTGGAGAGTTCGCCTTACTGTTCTGGCTGACCCGCCGCGCCCTGGATAGCGGCATGAGGCTGCCTCGTTCGGCCGCAGCCGGTTGGGCGGTCGCTGTTGCTTCGATGTACGGCGCCGTCGACGAGTTCCACCAGACGTTCATAGCCTCCCGGGGTGGCAGGGTTAGCGACGTACTGATCGACTGCTCGGGAGTCATCTTCGCAGCTTTGGTTTCCTGGATGCTGCTGGCTCGGGCTGATCAAATCCGAACGCGGGGCTGAGCCGGATTGACCGCCACGATACGAAGACTGGTGAAAACCTCCACCCCCCTATCAACTCTCTCCGATGCCATACTTCCGCAATGTTGAACGTGACTCCCGGCCCGGTAACTCGCATCGTCCTGAATCGTCCCGAGGTCCGAAACGCCTTCAACGACGAGCTGATCACCATGCTCGCGAACGCGTTCGCGAACCTGGGGAAGGGGACGCGGGCGGTTGTGATCTCCGGCGAGGGCGAGGCCTTCTGCGCAGGAGGCGATTTGGAGTGGATGCGCAGGGCCTCGGGCTACACGCCCGATGAGAACCGGCGCGACGCGCTCCGGCTGGCACGGCTATTCCGCGCTGTCGTCGACTGTCCGGCCGTCGTCATCGCCCGCGTTGCGGGCGCCGCGTTCGGCGGAGGGTGCGGGTTGGTCGCCGCTGCCGACATCGCGATCGCGAGCACGGACGCGAAGTTCGCCTTCAGCGAGGTGAGGCTGGGACTGATCCCAGCCACGATCTCTCCGTTCGTCATTCCGAAGATCGGGGCCGGCCACGCGCGGGCTCTGTTCACCACCGGCGAAGCCTTCGACGCGGGCCACGCTTTCCGGATCGGCCTCGTTCATGAGATCGTGGCCCGCGAGGAACTCGATGCAGCCGTGGCGCGAAAGCTCAAACTGGTTTTCGCAGCCGGCCCAGAGGCGATCCGCCAGGCCAAGAGGCTGATCCAGGATCATCCGCTCAGCCTCGACGAGGTATCGCGCCGATTGGCCGACTTACGAGCGGGCAAGGAAGGTCAGGAGGGGGTCGCGGCCTTCCTGGAAAAGCGGAAGGCAAGCTTCGTCGCCGACCTTACGTAGTTGACCTGGACTGGCCGGCAACGCCGCAACGCCCCAATCCGATCCGCGAGCCTGATATCCTAACTGTGTGCTAGTCAGTCTTCTTGTGCTCGCCGCGAGAGCCGCGGCCGTAATCTCCGTCGGAGACGGCAAGACCTATCCGACGATCGGCCAGGCGCTGGCCGTCGCCAAGCCGGGAGACACGATCGAGGTCTATCCCAAGGATGCCGGCTACGAGCAGGTGGCCCTCCGCATTACGACTCCGCGCCTAACGATTCGCGGCGTGGGACCGAAGCGCATCATCCTGGGCGGGCAGGGCTTCGACTACAGCGGAGTGGGCAGCATTCCGCGCGCGATCGTCCAGCTCGATCCCGGCGCGGATCAGACGACCATCCAGCATTTCGAGCTGGTCGACGCCCACAACGATTCCTACAACGGCGCGGGCGTGAGGATCAACCAGGCGAACCGCGTCATTGTCCGCGATTGCGACATCCATGACTGCGACATGGGGATCATGTCGAATGGAAAAGACGGCGATCCGAAAGCGGCCTACGACCAGGACATCGACTCATGCGTGATCCACGAAAACGGCAGCCGCAAGGACCCCGGCTACAACCACAACCTCTACTTGGGCGGCACGAGCGTCACCGTCGAGCGCTGCAACATCTACGGCGCGCTGACCGGCCACAACCTTAAGAGCCGCGCCCACTTCACCCTCGTCCGCTACTGCTGGATTCACGACTCGGCGAACCGCGAATTAGACTTCGTGGAGGCCTGGGATACCGAGCGGCCGAACTCGAACGCGGTCCTCATCGGCGACATGATCGCCAAGGACCCGAATTGCACCGGCAACCGCATGACGATCAACTTCGGGCGCGAGAAAGGCAAACGCGACGGAACCCTCTTCCTGATCAACGACACGATCGTGACGCCGTTTCAGTCCGGGGTGGTCGGTCTTTCGAGCGCGGAGGGTTCCGTGAAGCTGCTAAATAACGTCATCGTGAATACTCAGCAGTCGGGTCCGAGCCTGATCGACATTTCGAACGGGGCATCGCTGTCGGCGGTAACCGGCTCGAACAACTGGATGAGCCGCGAATATAACCTTTCCCGAACGCTGATCGATGCCGGCTCGCGGTTTACCGGCGCGACCCGCCA
>Ga0209415_10018919_pt1 | contig 10833 bp, 11 predicted proteins | sample PeaSoiSIISIP2007_FD_187696 | JGI IMG/M metagenome (GOLD analysis project Ga0209415, IMG submission 187696) | Peat soil microbial communities from Weissenstadt, Germany - SII-SIP-2007 (SPAdes) (version 2) | ecosystem: Environmental > Terrestrial > Soil > Wetlands > Peat | place: Germany... | reverse complement strand
TGTGCCAGGGCCTCCTCCAGGGTGATCTCGCCCAGGTAGCGGTGCTCAAAATTCTCCGGGCTCCAGTGGCCGATACGCACCGGGGCGTCGAGCACGGTGTCGTCGGGGGTCAGGCCCTTCTGCAACGCCGCCAGCCAGGTGAAGGCAGGGATGCTCCTCGAGACGCAGGAGTCCTGGAGTGCGATATCATACGCCCCCGAATACGACCTCAAGCGGACGTGCGGCGAGATAGCCGAGTGGCACGGGAAAGAGCCGTGGCTGACCGAAAGGACATAGGCCCCATCCTGCACGAGATCGCGAAGATGGTTCGCGGGAGCAAGGACCCCAGGGCCACCGCCCTTGCCGAGCTCAAAGAAACGGAGGACGGCGACCCCTTCAGGATACTAATCGGGACGATACTCTCGCAGCGGACCAGAGACGAGAAGACAACCCTCGCCACTGAGAGGCTCTTCAGGAGGTTCAGGGGGCCCGAAGAGCTTGCGACGGCGAAGGAGGCGGAGGTGAGGGAGCTCATCAGGCCGGTTGGCTTTTACAACATGAAGGCGAGGAGCATAATCAAGGTCGCGAAGAAGCTCGTCGACGAGTTCGGGGGAGAGGTCCCTTCGGAGATGGACGCGCTGCTGTCGCTGCCCTCGGTGGGACGGAAGACCGCGAACTGCGTCCTCGTATACGGATTCGACATGCCTGCGATACCCGTGGACACGCACGTCCACAGGATCTCCAACAGGCTGGGGCTGGTCGAGACCAAGACCCCGGAGGAGACGGAGGCCGAGCTCGTCGAGAGGGTGCCCAAGCGCTACTGGCTGGAGCTCAACGACCTCTTCGTCAGGTTCGGGCAGACCACGTGCAAGCCCATCGGGCCGAGGTGCGCAGACTGCACGCTAAGGGTGAGGTGCAGATACTACCGCGAGGTGGTCAGGCCGAAGGAGATCAGGCTCGCGCGCGCCCGCTAGAGGCCTCGTTCTGGTACCTGCCGCTGTAGAGCTCCTTCGAGGGCGCCTCGTTCCTGATTAACACGAGCTGGATGAGGGCCTCGTCCTTGTGGACCCTTGCGTCGAGCGGCGTGAAGATCGTCTGGGTAGGCTCGCCGGAGTAGCCGCTGTCGAAGACCGCGCTCTCGAGCTTGATGATGCCTAGCCTGTTGACGGTCGAGCGGGGGAACGCGAACCCGGTGCAGTCCGCAGGTATCGTCACCTTTGGGAACCTGAGCTCGTAGAGGTTCCCCTTGACAAATTCGTAGAAGCCTTCCTTGTCCGGGGTCACGAGCTCCTTCACGTCCCTCACCTCGGGCTTTGGGGCCTTGCGGCCTCGGGACGCGGACGGGGCGATGTAGCCCCTGTCTTCGCCGTGGAGGAAGATCTTGAAGCCTCGAGGGACGAGCTTGACCTCCTTCGGGGAGAGGTCGACGCCGTTCGGGTTGACCTTTCTGTATGAGGAACACGACTTGGCGACCTCCTTGCCGCTCAGGACTGACACAGCGTCGGCCAGGATTCTGGCCGCGGATAAAAGCGAATCCCTGACTCGCCGACCCGAGGCGCGTCATTCAGCTCTTTGAAGCCCAGAAGGCCGTGACGACTCCGCTTGTCATCGTCTCGTGGCCTCCTCCCGAGAGACCGTTCTCCTCAAGGGCATCCCCGATCTCCTCGTCCCATGTGGTCGACCTGATCAGTCCGGGGAGGGCGGCGCAAGTGAATGCGAGCGAGGCATCGAAGCGTGCGACGAGCCTTCCGAAGACGGGCATGAAGCCGTATACGTAGAGATTGAGCAAGGGCGCAAGGAGGCCACGCGGCCGGGTGAAGTCGTAGACGGCCACTCTTCCTCCCGGCTTCAACACGCGCGCCAACTCCTCGACGAACCTCCGCGTTTCGCAGTATTTCGGGACGTAGCACGAGACCACGACGTCGAACGATTCTTCCCTGAAAGGGAGGTGCTCGGCGTCAGCGAGGCCAAGCAGCGAGACTGACCTCAGAGCCTTCCGCTGCGCGAGCCGGATCATCCCGTTCGTGATATCTACTCCGACGACCTCAGAGCCACCCAACTGGTATCTCTCCTCGAGGACGCAAGTGCCGCAGCCGACGTCCAGTATCCGCGCGCCTTCGCCCAACGCCAGCTTCTGGAGCATCCTGCGCTTCCACGCCCTGTCCTGAAAGAGCGTCATCCAATCGAGGACGGAGTCGTATGATGCTGAGAGGCCGCCGAAGATGTTGCGGGCCAGCTCATTCTTGGCGACCACTCCATTCGTCATCGATTCATGCTCAAACGGTTATTAATGAATGAGGAGACTTTGGCCAAGTTGGAGACTCCGCCCGTCGAACCGGACCTGGTCTCCCCATGGAGACAAAACGTTTGGCTCTACGGGCTGAGGGTTCCTTTCAGCCTGGTCTTCATAGGATGGATAACCTTCGCGGAGGTGCTGTCCCCGAGGTTCAGCCTAGAGATATACCTCTTCAGCATGCTCGCGGTCTTCCTCGGGCTCGTCGTCGGGGCGCACTATGTCGACATCGGGACGAGCCACGAGAAGTTCTCGCCCTTCTTTCCAGAGATCCCGACCTGGATGCTATGGATCGGGATTTTGACCGTGGTCGCCGGAGGGGTGGTCGGCGTCTACATGGCGCTCAGGTGGAACCTCCTCTTCCTACTCTTCGTCGCGGTAGAGGGCTTCGCGGCCTACGCCTACCCAAGCGAAAAACCGAGGATGGTCCACTCGTATCTCGGCTTCGGGTTGACGTGGGGGACGATACCGTTCATCGCGGCGTACTTCATCCAGAGCGGGACGGTCAGCCTCCTGGCGCTGGCTGTCGCCGTCTTCGTGGGCATCAGCGTCGTGATGATGCACCACCTAGCAATCATGAGCAGGGAATCGCCCGGGTGGAAGGACGCGCTATACCTGCTCCGCCTCTACAGGTACTCCGTGTACTTGATCTCGCTGATCGCGGTGCTGGGAAGAGCTCTCGGAATCTAGACGCGGTGGAATGCCCTATGAAATCTTTCTTCTTGCCCAGAGGAGCGTCTTGCACTTGTGGCAGACGATCCCGTCGAAGACAACGCCCTTCTTGTCCCGGACTGGCTCCACGCTCATCATTGGCCCGCCGCAGGAGAGGCACTTCGTCGCCGAGGGCTCCTGCGAGACCTTCGCCCAGTCCATCATGAAGTAGGTTTGATACATGAGGGCGGCCGAGTCCTCTATCTCCATGGCAGGTTCGAACGGATTCGCCAGAGGGAAGCGCTATGGTTTAAACCCCGTCGGTCCGCCTGTGGCGGCAGAAAGCATGGAGAAACTATTCGCGAGGTCGGTAGAAGACGCGGCTAAGCTCATCGACCTGACCGAGGACGACCACAGGCTCTTCGACAGGGTCGAGGCTGCCTGCGACGAGCTCGTCCTCCCGGAGTTCGAGAAGTACGTCGAGAGGAAGTTCAACGACAAGATACCGGAGGTGATCAAGAAGCACCGCCTCATGGGGATCCCGATTGCGAAGAAGTATGGGGGAGAGGGGGCGAGGCCGCTCGTCCACGCGCTCGCGCTCGAGAGGTTCGGGCAGCTCGGGCTAGGCGTCATCACGTTCGTCGACGTCCACCAGGCCCTCGGGAGCCTCACAGTCCAAGAGTGGGGGAACGAGGAGCAGAAGCAGAGGTATCTCACCAAGGCCGCTACGGGCGACGTCACCTTCGCGTACGCGCTCACGGAGCCCGAGGCTGGGAGCGACCCCGTCTCGCTAAAGTCAAGCTTCAGGAAGGAGGGGAACAACTTCTACGTCAGCGGCTCCAAGTACCTCATCTCAAACGGGTCGATCGCCAACAAGCTGATAGTCTTCGCGTACCCGGAGGGCCAGACAAAAGGGATGACCGCATTCCTCGTGGACAGCAAGGAGACGGGCTTCTCCGTGGAGATGAGGATGGAGGAGAAGATGGGCCTTTTCACCTCGGATACGTCCCTGCTCAATCTCGACAACGTGAAGGTCCCCAAGGAGGACGTACTGGGGGAGGAGGGGAGGGGGCTCGCGGTCGCGTACTCCGCGCTCCTCAACGGGAGGGTCGGGATCGCCTCCGGCTGCCTGGGTGTGATGGAGGACTGCATCAACCAGGTCCACGAGCGCGTCACCAGCAGGGTCCAGCACGGGAAGCCCATCGGGAAGCACCAGCTCATCCAGAGGCACATCGCCTCGATGGTCGCCAACCTTGAGTCGTCGCGCTGGCTGGTCTACCAGGTGGCGGTCAAGAAGGAGGAGTACGACAATAACCGCGGGAACCTCGAGATGAGGACCGAGGTGGACAGGGTCAGCGCGGTCGCGAAGTACGTCGCCTCGAGGGCCGCCTACAACACCGCCGACAGCGCCGTCCAGTGCTTCGGGGGGTTCGGCTACTCGATCCTCTCGCCGGTCACGAAGCACCTCCTGGACACACGGGTCGCGAGGATCTACGAGGGCACCGACGAGATTATGGAGCTCAAGATAGCCTCGACCGTCCTCGGAAGGGAGTTCGAGGCGTACAGGTAGCGCTGCGAACGCGTCCTATTCCATGTAGTCGAGGAGGGTGGCCGGCTTGGTCGGCTGCCTCTTCTCGTGCTTCTTCTCGCTGCGGTTAGGAGAGACGATGCTCTTCATGAACTTCTCCCTCCGAAGGCTGCTGTAGAAGTAGGCCTCGTCGACGGTCCCCTCTGCGAGGAGGACGATGACCTTGCCCCGCATGGTCCGCCCGGTGCGGCCCTTCCTCTGTATCGCCCTGATCTCCGACGGGACTGCCTCGTAGAAGACCACGAGGTCGACGTCGGGGACGTGGAGACCCTCCTCCCCGATGCTGCTGCTCACGAGGACCTTGAACTCGCCCTCGGTGAACTTCTCGAGGACGTCCGTCTGCCTCTTCTGGTCCATCCCCTCGCTGTCGGTCTTGTTCGCCTGCCCCACGAACCTCTGAGCGCGCACCCCGTCCTTCGCGAGGGTCTCGACTATCGACTCTATCGTGTCCCGGTACTGGGTGAAGATGATTATCTTGGAGTCAGCCTTGCTCGCGAACTGCGACTTCACTATCGACCTGACTTCTGTGAGCTTGGGGTACTCGATGTCCTGGATGCGCTTGGCCTCGTCCTCGAGCATGAGCCACCTAGGGTCTTTCAGGAGGGCGGTCGCCGACTTGCCCTGCTCCGGCTTCTCCCTCATGCGCTTGAGGTACTTCAGGAGGACGTCGACCCCCTGCGTCTCGGCCAGCTCTATCGCGTGGAGTATCATGATGGCCTGGGCCTGATTGATGAGGGCGCCGTAGAGGTAGCCCTTGTTCCCGCCGCCGGTCCTGAGCCTCGCCGTGATTGTCGCCCTCGCCTGTAGGATGATCTTCTTCGAGAGGCGCGTGCGCGGGAGGAAGCCCGACTCCATCAGCCTGTTCACCTTCTCGTTGTAGACGTCCCGCAGGATGCTGAGGAGCTGGCTGTACTCATGGGGGAGCGCGACCCTCCTCCCCTCGAAGCTCGTCTCCTCCACGTAGCCCTTGACGTCCTCATCCTCCTCGCTCCTAGCCTCGACGTGCTCGATGAAGAGGCTCTGCGTTATTTCGTTAATCTTCTCCCTCGAGCCGCCGGGGGAGGCCGTCAGGCCGAGGATGAGCGGCGTCCAGGCCGTCTCCTTGTAGACCTTGGCGACCTCGGTGTAGGAGTAGTCCTTGACCGAGCGGTGGGCTTCGTCGAAGACCAGCAGCACGACGTCGTTCAAGTCGACGCGCCCGTGGCGTATGTCGTTCCTCACGGTCTGGGGGGTCGCGAAGACGAACCTCGACCTTCTCCAGAGGTAGCTCCGCTCTTCGGGGGGGTTCTCCCCTGTCAGGAGCGTGATGTCCTTCGGCTCAAGGGAGAGGATCTCCTTGAACGAGTTGTAGTGCTGGAGGACGAGGGGCTTGGTCGGGGCGAGGATGACCACCTTCCCCTGCGGGAACTTCTCGAGCCTGATCTTGGCGACGAGGAGCGCGATCAACGTCTTCCCCAGCCCGGTCGGCAGGACGACTAGGGTGTTCGCCTGGGAGGCGGCCTCGGCTATCTTCTGCTGGTACTCTCTGGGCTGGAGGGAATTTGGGAGCATGAAAGATGGCCTAGACATTGCTCCGCGATTCATAGAAAAGGATTTGCGGCTCTCAGGTACAATAGATGGAAAAACGAAGTTCCCCGACTCGTCCAAGAACGATGAGTTGCAGCTCTAGACCGTCAACTCGGACACACGGGCGCGTCCACTCCCCAGCCGCCTTCTGGGCTTGCGCAGTAGATTGTCGAGTTGGTAAACCAGGCAGTAAGATGAACGACTGGCTCCTGCGACTCAGTGAAGGTGTAGGTAGTCGCAACCCCTCCAGAGTTAGTCACGACCCAAGTCGTAGCGTACGGGCCCGCCGTGCCGTTCGCTGGCTTTTCGACGGAGACGTCATAGGTGTAGTTGTAGACGTAATAATACACGCCCTTGTAGATGATCAACTCGACGCCGTGAAGGGCGTAGACCTGGTCATACGGAATCGGGCAACTCATAATGAATGCGCATGAGATTTGGGAAGCCATGTTCCCGGTCAACGTGACATTGTCCCTGACGACCTGGTACGGCTCTCTGTCAAGAGACTCCAACGGGAGGGCCACAAGTGCTATCACTGCGATTACGATGAGAGCTTGTGCCACAATGAAGGCCGTCTCTTTCGTCTTCATCTCAGTTAGAGAAAAGTGCGTGGGGGTCTATTATCTCCTGTTAAGGAATTGCTCAACTCTTCAGTTGAGGTGTGACTGAAGCTCCTGATACACATATAATCGCGGCACGAACTGGGCATCACGAAACTTGGACAAGATTCGGGTCGAAGCCCCAGCGTCCTCGGCCAACCTGGGCCCGGGCTTCGACGTCTTCGCACTCGCCCTAGACAGCCCCAAAGACACAGTCCGGCTGCGAATCGGGAGCTCCTCAGGAACGAGGACTCCTTCCGTCAGGATGGCCAAGGTGACCGGGCTCGACGTCCCAAAGTCCGAGGCCGAGAACGGAGCCTGCGTGGTCTGCCTCGCGATGGCCAAGCAGCTCGTGGTGAAGAAGGAGATCATCGTTGAGCTGGACAAGCGCGTCCCGATCGGGTTGGGCATGGGGAGCAGCGGGGCCTCGGCAGCCGCGGCTGCGGTCGCCATGAACGAGCTCCTGGGGCTAGGCCTCAGCTCGGATGAGCTGATCTTCTACGCGGGGAAGGGCGAGGGCGTCACGTCGGGGTTCCCGCATTATGACAACGTCGCTGCCTCCATCCTCGGGGGCTTCGTGGTAGTGAGGGGAGGCGCCAGCAGGAAGCCGACCGCTGTCAAGTTCGACCCTCCGGCCGGGCTGTCGGTCTGCGTCGCAACCCCGGTGGTGAGCCTGCCCAGCAGGAAGACGGAGTATGCGCGGTCCCTCCTGCCGAAGTCCGTCCCGCTCGAGACGCTCGTCGCCAACGTCGCGAACGCGAGCCTGATGGTCTCGGGCTTCGCCAAGAAAGACATCAAGCTGATAGGGAAGGGCATGACGGACAAGGCCGTGGAGCAGGCGAGGAAGCAGATGATCCCGGGTTACGACCTAGTCAGGTCGCGGGCGATTGCGGCTGGGGCGGACGGGGTATGCATCAGCGGGGCGGGGCCCTCCATGCTGGCGATAGCGGACAAGAGGCTGACCCAGCCCAAGAAGGTCCTTGAAGCCATGATTGCCGCTTTCGGAAAGGAGGGAGTGAAGTCGAGCGGCTACGTGACGCGCATCGGGAAGGGAGCGAGGGTTGTCAAGAGTAGCTAAGGGGTGGACGCAGAGGTGCGTCGGCTGCGGGGCGACCTACGGGGACGACGTGAGGAGCTACGTCTGCAGCCGCTGCTCAAACCTCCTAGAGCTTGTCAAGGAAGGCCCGGTCTCGAAGAGCGGGCTCTACGGCGAGACGGGGCAGCCGGGCATCTGGCGGTATAGGAAGGCGCTCCCGCTCGAGCCCGAGGTGAAGGCGGTCTCCCTCTCCGAAGGGTACACGCCCCTCGTGCTGGTGAGCAGGGTCGCGGCGAAGCTGGGCCTAAGGAACCTCTACGTCAAGAACGAGGGCCAGAATCCCTCAGGATCGTTTAAGGACAGGGGCATGACCGTCGCGGTCACGCGGGCGGTCCAAGGCGGGTCCAAGCTCCTGATCTGCGCCTCGACGGGCAACACGGCGGCGTCGATGGCTGCATACGCGGCCAGGGCGGGCGTCACGGCCATGGTGACAGTGCCGGCGGGGAAGGTCGCTTCAGGGAAGCTCGCCCAGGTGTACGCGTACGGGGCCAAGATAATCCGGGTCGAGGGAGATTTCGACGCGGCACTAGCGATCACATTGAAGGTCGCGGCCGAGATCAAGGAGCTCTCGGTCATGAACTCGGTCAACCCATACAGGATAGAGGGGCAGAAGACCAACGCTTACGAGATCTACGAGCAGCTCGGTTACAAGGTCCCCGACTACGTCGTCCTCCCCGTGGGGAACGCGGGCAACATCAGCGCGATCTGGAAGGGCTTCAAGGAGCTGAAGGAGTGGGGGATCTCGAACTCGCTCCCAAGGATGGTCGGAGTCCAGGCCGCAGGAGCACAGCCCCTGGTCGAGGCCTTCGAGCACGGCCGCGACTCCGTAATCGCGGTCCAGCCGAAGACGATTGCGTCTGCGATAAATATCGGGAACCCGGCGTCGTGGAAGAAGGCCCTGGCGGCCCTGAGGGAGTCGAAGGGGATGGCGCTGGCCGTCACCGATGATGAGACCATCGCGGCGAGGATGGACCTGGCGTCAAGCGAGGGGATATTCGTCGAGCCCGCGAGCGCGGTCCCCCTGGCCGCGCTGAAGAAGCTCATGGGCAAGATAGAGAAGGACGCGACCGTGGTCTGCATCTGCACCGGGAACGGGCTGAAGGACCAGGATAGCGTCAAGGTCCAGCTCGACTCGACGCCTCTGGTGGCGAACCCGGAGCAGATGGTCGGCCTACTGGCGAAGACCGCGTAGGCCCGGTTTCGCCCTCAGGCAGGGCCAGCTGAGCGGTGGCGCGAGACCAGCCTGATTACGTTGGTGGTGTTCTTGCTCGGGCCGACGTCGACCGTGTCCTTCGTGGTGATCCTGAGACCCTTCCTTGACCTCGTGACCCCGAAGAGGTGCGCGTCTGCGTCGCGCATCAAAGTGATTCTGAAGCTCGAGCCCCAGGGTACCGTGTAGCGTAGCGGATGCCGGCCTGTCTCGTCCCTCGATGTGTAGGTGGGAGCTATGTGGCAGACGCCCACCTCGTTCTTCCCTATCACGGTGAACTTCTCGGGCTCGAGCCTGTCGCCGCGGTCGAGCTTGTCGAGGTAGGAGTAGTAGCCGGTCGAGCCCGCGGCGGTCGTTATCACGATGCCGTTCGAGACGGCCGCGTCGGTGAACTCCACGCCCTTCCCGTGGACGTTGACCGTGTAGCGGATGCAGTTGCTGTCGGCGCCCTTCTCGAGCGAGACGTCGGTGAAGATCTCGCCCTTGAACTCCCCGCCGCTGATGGAGACCTCGAGCCGCTTGTGCTTCACGACCGTGTACTGGCCCGCCTTGACCTCGCGTAGCGCGGCCTCTAGCCCCGTCAGGTAGACCTCGGCGAGGCGCGCCTTGGAGTCGGTCGGCCTGCGGGACTTTGTGCCCACGAAGAGGAGCGGGAAGCCGAGCTGCCGGCCTTGGTGGCTGAAGAGCCCGTCGCCCCCCACGACCACGCCGAAGTCAGGGTTGGCTGTGGTGTAGCCTATCCCTGACTTTTTCAGAATGGCGACGACCTTGCTCTCGCTCACCTTGGGCCTCTCCGAATCTACTAGGACTTCGGCCTTCAAGGTAGTCTCACGCGCCTCCGCCGCCAGGTATTGCGTCGAGCTGCCGCTTCAGCGCCGCGACGTCCGTTACCGGGGCCTTGCAGGCGAAGTTCTCGCAGACGTAGACGGTCGGCATCCCCTTGATGCTGGGCTTGCCTTCGGTGAGCTGCGCCAGTGCGGGGTCGCCGTCTGCCAGGGCGAGGACCTTGGTCGGGAGGTAGCGCGTCTGGATCTCTCTGACCATCGCGTTGAGCTCGTCGGGCTGCCAGCCCTTTGCGACGACGACCTCCTTTGAACCGAAGGAGAAGTCGACCGCTGCGAGCATCTCCAGGTAGCCGGTAGGCGTCGACTCCATCGCGTCCGCGAAGAGCTTCAGGGTCGTCTCGGCCATCTCCCTGAATTCTTGGTTGCCTGTGAACTCTGCCAGGCGGAGGAGGTCGAGGGCGGCGACCGAGTTCCCCGAGGGGGTGGGCCCGTCGTAGCCCTCCTTAATCGCCACGATCTCGCCACCGGGAGGCTTCATGAAAAAGCCCCCGGCTTCGGCGTCCCAGAGGAGAGCGACCATCTCCTCTGCCAGCATGATGGAGGCGGAGATCCACCTGTTGTCGAACGAGGACTCGTAGAGGTCGAGGAGGCCTGCGATAAGGAAGGAGTAGTCCTCCAGGTTTCCCGCTATCGCGACGTCCCCGTCCCTGTATCTCCTGTAGAGCATCGGGCTCGTGCCCTTCTTGACCAGTGTCGAGAGGATGAAGTCGGCGCTCCTCGTCGCTGCCGAGAGATACCTCTCGTCCTGGAGCGCCTGGTACGCACATGCGAAGCCAGAGATTGCGAGCCCGTTCCAGGACGCGAGTATCTTGTCGTCGACGCGCGGGCGGTTCCTCTCCCTCCTCGCCTTGAGCATGGCCTTCCTTCCCCTCTCGAGTGCCTCCTCGAACTGCTCGACGCTGAGCCCGAGCTTCGCCGCTGTCTTCTCGTCGCTCGCGGTGACGTTGAGGATGGACCTGCCGCCCTCGAAGTTCCCTTCGGGCGAGATGCCGTAGTATTCGCGGAA
>Ga0209415_10018918_pt1 | contig 10834 bp, 11 predicted proteins | sample PeaSoiSIISIP2007_FD_187696 | JGI IMG/M metagenome (GOLD analysis project Ga0209415, IMG submission 187696) | Peat soil microbial communities from Weissenstadt, Germany - SII-SIP-2007 (SPAdes) (version 2) | ecosystem: Environmental > Terrestrial > Soil > Wetlands > Peat | place: Germany... | reverse complement strand
AAAACCGTGCAGATCAATGGCTTTCGCATGAATGTCACGCTGGACAAGCCGCCGCCGATCTATCTCGGTGCGCAGGGCGAGAAGATGCTGCGCCTGGTGGGCGAAATCGCCGACGGCCTGATCACCAATTTCGTCACGCCGGCGACGCTGCCCGCGATGATCGCGCACGTGCGCGACGGCCAGCGCGCCGCCGGCAAGGATACCAGCGCGCCGCTCGATGTCGTTTGCCGCATTTTCGTGGCGGTCGATGACGACAGCGACGCGCTGCGCGCCGAGTTACGCCGCCACCTTACCGCCTACATGACCGTGCCGCAGTACAACAATTTCTTCCGCGAGATCGGCTTCGATCGCGAGGCCACGACTGCCGCCGACGCCTGGAACGCTGGCGATCGCAAGGCCGCTCTGGCCGCGGTGCCGGACCGGATGCTCGAGGACATCTACGTCTTCGGCAGTCTCGACCGCTGCCGCGCGCGGCTTGCCGAATTTGCCAAGGCGGGTGTGACCGCGACGGCGCTGCAGCCGGAATCATTCGCGCCCGACCCCAAAGAGCGCCGCGCCCGGATCCTTCGCGCGATAGAGGGTCTTGCCACCGCCTAGCGCGCAGGCCTGTTGCCCGTTCAATCTTTTCCCACTGTCCGGGACGCGCTAAGAAGGAAGTGCGGGACGCCGAGAGAACTTTCGCACGGAGATCAGGATGGCGGTACGAACAAAATCGACCAAGGCGCCGGCGGGGCGTTTCGTCGCCGACGTTAAGAAGATGCGCGAGCGCGCGCGCCGGCATATGCAGTCCGGCGCCGTCACCGAGAGCTATCGCGCCGACCGCGCGCAGGTTATCAAGGTGCTCAACGATGTGCTCGCAACCGAAATCGTCTGCGTCCTGCGCTACAAGGCGCACTTCTATTTTTCCAAGGGGCTCGACGCGGAGCCGGCGCGGGCCGAGTTCCTTCAGCACGCGGGCGAGGAACAGCAGCATGCGGATTGGGTTGCGGAGCGGATCACACAGCTCGGCGGCGAGCCCAATTTCGATCCCAAGGGGCTCGCGGAGCGCAGCCATTCCGAGTACGGACGGCATCCCAACCTGATCACGATGATCCAGGAAGACCTGGTCGCCGAGCGCGTGGCGATCGAATCCTACTCCGAGATCGTGCGATGGCTCGGCAACGACGACACGACCACGCGCCGCATAGTGGAGGACATCCTCAAGATGGAAGAGCAGCACGCTGACGACATGGCCAATCTGCTCGCCAAGGTCGGATAGGGTGGGAGGCGCGAGTTATTGATGAGTCAGGTCAGCTCAGCAGCGGCCCAAGAGCGGCGCGGGCCGTTGAGCCTGGGGCTCTTCATGCCCAATTGCAGCAACGGATACTCGATCAGCACCTACAAACCGGTGCCCGACGACTGGACCTACGAATCGAACGCGCAGATCGCGCATGCCGCGGAGGCCGCCGGCTTCGATTTTCTTTTTCCGGTCGCCAAGTGGAAAGGCTACGGCGGCAAGACCGACTTCCTCGGCACCTCGCTCGAGACCATGACCTGGGCCGGCGCACTGCTCGCGACAACCGAGCGCATCCAGGTCTTCTCGACCGTGCACGTGCCGATCTTCCATCCGTTGGTTGCGGCCAAGATGGGCGCGACGCTCGACCATATCGGCAAGGGGCGATGGGGCCTCAACGTGGTCAGTGGATGGAGCGAACGCGAGTTCGGGATGATGGGAATCGAGGTCTTGCCGCACACCGAGCGCTACGAGCGCACCGCGGCCTATATCGAGATCGTCAAAGGGCTATGGACCTGCGAGCCCGGCACCTTCAACCACGAATCGAAATGGTACCGGATTCGCGGCGGCTGGGTGATGCCGCAGCCGACCCGCAAGCCGCATCCGCCAATCGCCAATGCCGGCGTGTCGGAGGAGGCGCGCGAGCTGGTCGCGCGGCATTGCGATTGGGCGTTCATCGCGCCGCCATCGCTGGAAGCGAGCGCCGGGCTGACCGCCGATTTTCAAACCCGCGCGGCGCGCTATGGACGCAGCGTGAAGTGCTGCTGCTTCCCGCTCGTGGTGTGGCGCGAGACCGAACGCGAGGCCAACGAGGAGCGCCGCCGCATCCTGGAACATATGGATCGCGAGGCGGCCGAGAACTGGGCGCGCGGCTTGCTTCCGCAAAGTGGCTCGTTCGACAATTTCACGCTCGAGATGTTCGCGCTTGGCGGCGGTGGATTGCCGATCTTCGGCACTCGCGAGCGGGTCGCCGAAAATCTCGACCGCCTGTACCGCTCGGGCATGGACGGCTTGCTGATGGTGTTTCTCTCGTACTACGAAGACACGCTGCGCTTCGAGCGCGAGATCATGCCGCTACTGCGTCAGCTCGGAACGATCCGCTGAGCGCGGCCGGCTAGTGTCGCAGCGGACGGACGCTCACGACCGGCTGCGTCGCAAGTTCACGCGCGACCGCGTCAGCGTCGGCGCTTTCAGGAAGAACCATCAGCACTGAATCGATCCGATGAGTTCCGGCCGCGAGATTTTCCCATCCGGTCATTGAATATCCGATTTGAAGCGCGACGCCCGTGCAATCCGAGCCCGCGTAGTCCGAGGATATCCGCCGGGACGTATCCGAAGCCGCCGTTCCCTCGCAATAGTAAAGCTGGCGTCGAAGGGTCGCCAGGTCGGGTGACGGCGTGAACGTCTGCATTACGATCTTGCCGCCGCCCTTGAGCGCCAGCCATTTCACTTCCGGCGGATCGCGCCGGATCTCGGCCGCTGCCATAGCGCTTCCAGAGCCTGGCTCGAACGGTTGCCGCTCCATCCCCGACCACGACAGCGTAAAGCCATGCAGTCCGGTGAAATCGAGCCACGTGCGCACACGCACGTCGCCGAAAAACAGGCGCGGCACCCATAGCACCCGCGCAACGAACGAATCCTCCGCATACTCGCGGTAAAAGCTCTCTTCGCTGAGCACGCGCGGCGATTTGATACCGAAGACCAGCTTCACCGAATGGCTCACGCGCCGGATGAGCCGGATCGGACCGCCGTGCCACGCCAACACGCTGTTGGCCACGCCGTTGGCGTTGAGCCGCAGCTTGAACAGCATCAGCACCAACCCCGTCACCCGCACCTGCGAACCCTCGATGAGGCTAGGCGAGAGGTCGCCGCGGCCGTCCCTGAGCGCGAGCCCGATCGGAAAATCGCCGCGAAAGGTCATCCGATAGCTTCCGCCCGTGACACGGTTGTGGGCCGGATCGTAGCTGACATAGGAGACGGGGCTGAGATGCGGCGATGGCACGGCCGCGAGATAGGCGTAGCGGCGGGCGCCGCCTGCCGCGTCGAGCGTTTCGACCTCGAGCGCGTCCGACGGAAGCTCGCCCTGCGCCGGCGATGCGCGATCGCCAAGATCGGAAAGCATCATCGCGATTTCGTCGTCGCGGTCGAGAATTCCAGGGCTGTCGTCGGCCAGCGGCTCGGGTCCATCGGGCAGCGCGTAGCGGCCATCGGGCAGGACTTCATCGACCTGGAAAGGAATCGGCGTCAGATGTCCGTCATGCAGTGCGAGCACCTCGAGATGGCTCTCAGCGCTGCCCAGAAATTGCGGCATCGCGGCGCCCTTGAGCACGATCGTCCGCCAAACGGACGTGGCGGGACCGGCGCGGGCAGGAGAGGCGGCACAGGCCGCGCAGGCCATCGCGAGAGCCAGCGCCACCGGGATTGCGCGCACCACGACGCGCGCATCGCGAGCGCCGCGCGGTACCGTGATGCGGCACGTCATACCGCAGTCTTCCATCGAACGCCACGCGCCGCCAATGGGTCGCAAGCGCGCTCGCGCCGGGGTATGCTTTGCGGCGCGAAACAGGCTATCGAATACTCAGAGCGCAGGCGATCACGATGAGCACACGCAAGACGGTCGCGATCGAGAACACCGCACAAGCCTTCCTCGAAATGCTCGAAGCGCTGGGCGTGCGGTATCTGATCGGCAACGCGGGCACGGATTTCGCCTCGATCATCGACGCGTTTTCCAGGCGGGCCGTCGATGGCAAGTCCGCGCCGCGTGCGATGATGGTCGCGCATGAGTGTTGTGCCGTCAGTATGGCGCACGGCTACTACCTGGTCACCGGCGAGCCGGCGGTGGCGATGGTTCATACCACGCCCGGCACTGCCAACGCGCTCGGCGCGCTCATGAACGCGTTTCGCTCCAACGTGCCGCTGGTGCTGTGCGCGGGCCGCACGCCGCTTAGCGAGGCGGGGATGCCCGGCGCCCGCGACACGCTGATCCATTGGGGCCAGGAGTCGTTCGACCAAGGCTCGATCGTGCGCGAGTTCGTCAAATGGGACTACGAATTGCGCAACTTTGCGCAGCTCGAGGCCGTGATGCGCCGCGCGTTCGCGGTCGCGATGGCGGAGCCGCGCGGCCCGGTCTATCTGAGCCTGCCGCGCGAGGTGCTGGCCGAGGCACACAGCGAATTCAGCTACTCTCCCAGAGGGATCGATCCGCCGGTGATGCCGCCCGCGCCGTCGCCGGAGGCGTTGGCCGCGATGGCGCGGATGATCGCCGCCGCGGAGCGGCCGCTCGTCATCACGCGCATGCTGGGGCGCAATCCCGCCGCGGTTGCGAGTCTTGTCGCGCTGGCCGAGTCGTTCGCGCTGCCGGTGGTCGAGCATCCCAATCCCGCATACGTCAACTTTCCCAACAACCATCCGCTTCATCTCGGGTACGATCCTGCGCCCTACCTGGACGACGCCGATCTCATCATCGTGATCGATACCGACGTTCCGTGGATTCCGCACCTGCGCAGTCCCCGCCCCGACGCGAAGGTCATTCATCTCGGCGTCAATCCGATTTACGACCGCTACCCAATCTGGGGATTCCCGTCCGATCTGGCGGTGCAGGCCGATTCCGCCGTGGCGCTCCCGATGCTGACCGAGGCGCTGGCCGCGATGCGCGCCACTCATCAGGGCGCGATCGAGCGGCGCGCGGCGCGGATCGCCCAGCAGCATCAGCGGCTGCTCGCGGTGGCACAGGCGGAGATCGAGGCGGCCGCGGGGCATCAGCACGTCACGCTCGAATGGCTCGCCCACTGCCTGGACCGCGTGCGCGACGAGCGGATGGTTTTCATCAACGAGTACGATCTTAGCCTGCGCCACATCACGCTCGAGCGCCCCGGCACGCAGTTCGGCCATTCTACGGCGGGCTATCTCGGATGGGGCGTCGGAGCGGCGCTTGGCGTCAAGCTGGGCGCGCCGGACAAGACGGTGGTCGCGATAGTCGGCGATGGCAGCTACATCTTCAGCGTGCCGAGCGCCTGCCATCTGGCCTCGGCGGCGCTGGGCCTGCCGACATTGACGATCATCGCGAACAACGGTGGATGGGGCGCGGTGCATCGCGCCGTCCAGGGCGTGCATCCTGAAGGATGGTCGATGCGCACGGGAGAGATGCCGTTCGTGCGCTTCGGAATGCAGCCGGCGTATCAGATGTTCGCGCAGGCCTACGGCGGTCACGGCGAGGCGGTGAGCGATCCGAAGGAACTTCCCGCAGCACTGGAACGTGCACTCCGCGTGGTGCGCGAGGAACGCCGCCAAGCCGTGCTCAACATCATCTGCCGTCCGCTATGAGTTGATGGACGCGATGGAGACGACACAGGAGGAGCCGAGATGAGCACGCTCCTGGACTACCGGCGCCTGGCGCAGGGGATCGATCCGCCTTACGACCACGGCGCTTATGCGAGCACGCACAAACGAGCGCCCAAGCGTCCGCTGATTCGGATTGCGCATACACTTTCCGAGATCACGGGGCCGCGTCTCGGCGCAGAACTGGTGGGCGCAGCCGACGCCGACCTCACGCGCTTTGCCGGCGGCGAAGCGCTCGGCGAGCGCATAGTCGTGACCGGCCGCGTGCTCGACGAGGACGGCCGCCCGGTCCCCAACGCGCTGGTCGAAATCTGGCAGGCGAACTCGGCCGGCCGCTACGCGCACGACGTCGATCAGCACGACGCACCGCTGGACCCGCATTTTTCCGGAGTCGGCCGCGTGGCGACCAGCGTCGACGGGGTCTACCGCTTCGCCACCATCAAGCCGGCCGCCTATCCGTGGAAAAATCACTACAACGCGTGGCGTCCGCAGCATATTCATTTCAGCCTCTTTGGCCCCGGCTTCGCGACCCGGCTCATCACGCAAATGTATTTCCCCGGCGATCCGCTGCTCGAGCTCGACCCGATCTATCAGAGCGTACCGGACCCGGAGGCGCGCGAGCGGCTCGTCTGCGCGTTCGATATCGAGGCGACTATACCCGAGCGCGCGCTCGGCTATCGCTTCGACATCGTGCTGCGCGGCCGCAATGCGACCCCGCATGAACGCGGCACCGACGGAGACGTGAGATGAGCCGCCGAGTGACGCCGTCGCAAACCATCGGTCCGTTTTTCGATCGTGCGCTGCTGCACGAAGGATGGAACGACCTCGCCGCGCTCGGCGCGGCAGGTGAGCGCGTCGCGATCGAAGGGCGCGTGCTCGACGGCGACGGCGCGCCGGTCAGCGACGCGATGGTCGAAATATGGCAGGCCAACGCCGCCGGCCGTTACGACCATCCTGAAGATCTACAAGGAGAAGATCGCCGGGAAAGGCCGCTCGATCCCCACTTCCACGGCTTTGGCCGCACGGCCACCAGCCCGGACGGTCGCTTCCGCCTGCGCACGGTCAAGCCCGGCCCGGTGCCGGGCAGCGATGACGCGCCGCAAGCGCCGCATATCAACGTGTCCATCTTCGCGCGCGGGCTCCTGAAGCGGCTGGTCACGCGGATCTATTTTCCCGGCGAGCCGCTCAACGAGGCCGATCCGCTGCTGAGCGCGCTGCCCGCCGGCCGCCGGGCCATGCTAATCGCGCGCGTTGCGGACGGCGGTGCGGCCGAGCGCGTCTTGCACTTCGACATCGTGTTGCAAGGCGATAACGAGACCGTGTTTCTGGACGTGTGAGGCGATGCGCTTGCTGTTCGGCGGGCAGAGGCGATGAGCGTTCATCCGGCGGACTCCGAAATTTTCGGTGCGCTCTGGGGCACAGCCGAGATGCGCGCGCTGTTTTCCGACGCGACGCATCTGCAGTTGATGCTTGACGTAGAGGCCGCGCTGGCGCGGGCCGAGGCGAGGCTCGATTTGATCCCGCCGCAGGTCGCGGAAGCGATCACGAAAGCGGCGCGGGTCGAGAACCTGCGGATCGAGCGTATCGCCGAGGGCACGCGTGAGGCCGGCGTGCCGCTCCCCGCACTGGTGAGCGAGCTTGGCCGCGCCGCCGGAGAAGAGGCCGCACGCTATATCCATCTGGGAGCGACTACGCAGGACATTCTCGATACTGCGCTAGTGCTCCAGATGCGCCTGGCGCTCGCGCATCTGCGGCGCGACCTGGTGACGCTCGCGCACACGCTGGCGAAGCGCGCGAGCGAATATCGCGACACGCCGATGGCCGGGCGTACGCATCTGCAGCAGGCGGTGCCGATAACCTTCGGGCTCAAGTGTGCGGTTTGGGCGTCGCCGCTCGCGGCTCACGTCGAACGGCTCGATCAGGCGGCGCGCCGCGTCCTGGTGGTGCAATTCGGCGGCGCCGCGGGAACGCTCGCTTCGCTTGGCGCGAACGGAGTGGCCGTGGCTGAGACGCTCGCGCACGAGCTTGGCCTGGGCGTGCCGGAATTGCCCTGGCATGTCGCGCGCGACACCGTGGCTGAAATCGCCGCGCTGCTGGGCTTGATCTGTGGCAGCCTCTCCAAGTTCGCGCTCGACATCGCGCTGCTGATGCAGACCGAGGTGGCCGAGGTTTTCGAGCCGCATGCGGCGGGACGCGGCGGTTCGAGCACGATGCCGCAGAAGCGCAACCCGGTCGCCGCCGAATACATCATCGCCGCTACGCGCGGCGTACACGCGCAGGTGCCTCTGATGCTGACGGCGATGACGCAGGATCATGAGCGCGCAACCGGTCCGTGGCAGAGCGAGGCGCTGGTGCTGCCGCAATGCTTTGTACTTTGCGCGGGTGCGATGGCGCATGCGCTCGCGATCGCTGGAGGGATGACGATCGATGCGGCGCGGATGCGCCGCAACCTGGACCTGGGCGGCGGACTGATCATGGCCGAGGCGGTGGCGACGGGGCTCGGGCCGGTGATGGGCCGTGCTGCGGCGCATCACGCGCTCCAGCGCGTTTCGGATCGCGCGATCGCCGAAGGCAAAACACTTGGCCACGCGCTGCGCGACGACGCCGAGGTGCGCCGGCATCTGAGCGACGAGCAGATCGATCGCCTGACCGATCCGGCGGCGTACCTGGGGTCGGCAGGCGCCTTCGTCGACCGCGTGGTCGCGCGAATCGCGCTCCTAAGCTGACGATTTTGTGAAAGATGCCGCCGCAGGTTTTGGCAGCACCTTTAGAAAGACTCGCACTCAATCTCGCATCAGTGCACGGGCGGGCGCTTTGCGGCCCACGGACGCGCTTGCTCGAGTTGAGCGGCCAGGCGGAGCATCGTCGCTTCGTCGCCAAAGCGCCCGGCTATCCGCCGCCGCCGCGCCATCGATCAAAGTGACGGAGAAGGCGGTCCAGATGACGTGCACGTTTTCGAGAAAGGCGTCTCAGTCGCCTCGAACGCGGCGGCGACGAGTTCGTCGGGTGTCATTTCCTTGCGAGCGACCAGTTCGGCCAATCCGAGTCCGTCGTGCGAGGTATAGTCGCTGAGCGAAATCATGCGCCGGTCCTCCATTGGCGGGATTTGACCGACCCGTCTGCGCGGCCAACCTGTCCCGGTTTCCAAAGTCACCGTCGAGATAGGGCCGCGTACCACATTTCACTTCGCGGCGGCAAATTCACAGTTTTCCAATTGAGCGGCCGAACCAGCATTGCTTTAATGAATGCCATGCGAGCGGCGGCGCCAGGGTTGATCACGTGAGCGAAATGGAAGAGTAACCTTGCGGCAACGTTGCTGTGGGGGCAATCGGCCGTGGATTATCCTGGGTCCGCGGCGCAGGCGCCAGATTGGATGGAAGCCGGTGAAGCGGAGCAGCGGAATCGAGGAGAAATAGATGGGGCCGATCGGAGACGGAATTTTTCTGACCAAGGGCGTGGGACGGCATAGCGAGAAGCTCACCTCATTCGAGCTTGCGCTGCGTGACGCCCGCATCGCGGAATTCAACCTGGTGCGCGTGAGTTCGATTTTCCCTCCCGGATGTAAGGTGATTCCAGTCCAGGAGGGGCTCAAACATCTGAAACCCGGCCAGATCGTTTACGCCGTGATGTACGACAACGCCACCAACGAACCGCATCGCCTGGTGGCGTCGTCCGTCGGTCTCGCGATTCCGGCCGACAAGGATCAGTACGGCTATCTCTCGGAGCACAAGAGCTTCGGCGAGACCGACCAGAAGGCGGGCGACTACGCCGAAGACCTCGCGGCCACGATGCTGGCCACCATCCTGGGCGTCGACTTCGATCCCAACGCGAGTTACGACGAGCGCAAGGATATCTGGAAAGTGTCGGACAAGATCATCACGACGCGCAACGTCACGCAATCGGCGATCGGCGATCGCGAGGGGCTGTGGACTTCGGTCGTGGCGGCGGCGGTGTTCGTCAACTTGCCCAAGGCCAAATAAGCGGTGACGCGATTGCGATGAGGATGGCGGTCGGGAGTGTCGCCTAATGCCTCGTGCGCTCCGGTTGGTTCGATAGGAATGATACGGTGCTTGCGCTAGGATTCTGAACGGATGCCACACTCCGTTACCAGCCAGGTGGTGCACAGCGACCCGGAAATTCTCGGTGGCACCCCGGTCTTCGTAAACACGCGCGTTCCCTTACGCAATCTGATCGATTATCTGGAGAGCGGACACAGCCTGGACGAATTCCTGGATGACTTCCCTTCGGTTTCGCGCGATCAGGCAGTCGCAGCGCTTGAGGCCGCTCATGAGGTCCTGACAGCGCGTGCGCGTCCTCCTCGATGAGCAGCTTCCCCGCCGTCTCGTTCGCGAGCTAGCCGGGCACGAGGTCCGTACTGTCCAACAGGAAGGTTGGGCCGGGTTCAAGAACGGAGAGCTTCTGCGGCGCGCCGTTTATCAGGGGTTCGAGGTCTTCCTGACCGCCGACCAGAATCTCCAGTTTCAGCAGAATCTCCTAAGAACGCGGCTGAGTGTCGTTGTCCTCGTTGCCCCGAGCAATACCCTCAAAGATTTGCTACCGCTCGTTCCGCGCGCTCCGGAAGCGATCTCCCAGTGTCGGGCGGGCCAGTTGGTACGCGTTGGCGGGTGACGCTCTAGCTGTTCGCCTGGGTCTGGAGCTCGTAGATGGAGCTGTAGCCCTTGCTGAAGTCGGGAGGCAGGCGGATATCGCCCGCCGTGCGCCGAGCGGTAAGCGCAGCGCGGCCCCGGACGATCGCGCCAAAGAATCGCGTCTTGGTCGGGTCGGCACTGAGCGGCATCGCGTCCGCCGCGCTGTACGCGTTGATCAACAGCCGGCGATCGTCCGGCGAAGTGTTGGGCGCCGACCAGTGAATCAGCCGGTAGTGATGGATGTGGATGCTGCCGGCGGGCAATTCGAGCAGTTGGCCCTTGCCGCCGTCGAAGCGACCAATGTCCTCTTCGCGCATTCGTCCGATGAAGCGGCCGCCGTCATCGTAGTGTTCGTGGACCTTTTCGCGATGGCTTCCCGGCAGCACCATGAGGCATCCGTTCTCGGCAGTCGCGTCGTCGAGCAGCAGGCCCACCGCGAGCACGTCATCGTTGGAGTGCGGGTAGAAGGCGGCGTCCTGATGCCATTCGACCGGCGCTCCGACCCGGCCGCCTTTGAGGTTGAGCTTGCTGTGATGGAACTTGACGTCGGGGCCCAGCAACTCGGCCACGATAT
>Ga0209415_10018917_pt1 | contig 10834 bp, 8 predicted proteins | sample PeaSoiSIISIP2007_FD_187696 | JGI IMG/M metagenome (GOLD analysis project Ga0209415, IMG submission 187696) | Peat soil microbial communities from Weissenstadt, Germany - SII-SIP-2007 (SPAdes) (version 2) | ecosystem: Environmental > Terrestrial > Soil > Wetlands > Peat | place: Germany... | reverse complement strand
GCGCGACCATGGTCGAGCTCTATGACGGGCTCGTGGCCCGGAGCCAGAACCGCTGGCCGTCGCTGCGCTTCGATCTTCGCGGCATCAACGACCGTCTCTCGGCATTTTTGCCGGCCGGCTTCTACTACAAGACCTTCATGTGGCCGCCCAAGGGCTGGATGACCTACGAGCGCCACATCCGCCGCGCCGCCGGCCTCGGGACCGCGCCCAGCGGACGCGATCCCGACCGCTACGAGCATCGGCACGCGCACTGCGACGTCCTCGTGGTGGGCGCGGGACCGGCGGGATTGATGGCAGCCCTCGCCGCCGGCCGCTCGGGAGCGCGGGTCGTGCTCTGCGACGAGCGCGTGGAGATCGGGGGATCGTTGCTGCGGGAACGTCGCACGATCGCCGGCGAGGCCGGCGCCGCTTGGGCGCGTAGGATCGCGGCGGAGCTTCGGAGCCTGCCCAACGTGCGCGTACTCGCGCGCACCACCGCCTTCGGCCTCTTCGATCACGGTCTGGCGGCGCTGGTGGAGCGCGTCGCGGACCATTTGTCGGAGCCGCCGGCGTTCCTGCCGCGCCAACGGCGCTGGACCGTGCGCGCCCGCGAGATCGTGCTCGCCGCCGGCGCCATCGAGCGTCCCCTGGTCTTTGCCGACAACGACCGCCCCGGCGTCATGCTCGCCGCGGCGGCGCGCGCCTACGTCAATCAATACGGCGTCAAGCCGGGCAGCCGCGCGGTGGTCTTCGCCAACAACGACGAGGGCACCCGCACCGCCCGCGACCTCGCGGCGGCCGGCGTCGAAATCGCGGGGATCGTCGACTGCCGAGTGGCGGGCGCGGCTGCGGAGCCGGGGATTCCAATCCTGGCCGGTCATGTCGTCGTCGCGGCTCATGGTCGGTTCGGTCTGACCGCCGTCGATGTCGCGCCCGTCGGCGAGGGCTCCGCGGTCCGCCGGATCGATTGCGATCTGCTCGCGGTCTCCGGTGGTTTCAGTCCGACCGTGCATCTGCATTGCCACGCCGGCGGTAAGCTGGCCTGGGATGAGTCGCGGCTTTGCTTCGTTCCGAGCACGGGTCGCGCCACCGCTCGCTCCGTGGGTGCCGCCCGCGGCCTGTTTGGGCTCGGCGATTGTCTGGGCGACGGAGCGCGCGGCGGCGCCGAGGCCGCGGCGGCGGCTGGGTTCACCAAGCCAACTGGCGTGAACCCTCCCGCGGTCGACCAAGAGTCGAGCCGGCCGCCGCAGGCGCTCTGGTCCGTGCCCGTGCGCCAGGGCCATCGCGGCAAGCGCTTCGTCGATATCCAGGACGACGTCACCATCGAGGATGTGGGCCTCGCCGCGCGCGAAGGCTACGTCTCGGTCGAGCACTTGAAGCGCTACACCACGCTGGGCATGGGGACCGACCAGGGCAAGACCTCGAATGTCAACGGCCTGGCGTTGCTGTCGGAGCTGCGCGGCTCGGCCATCCCCGCGGTCGGCACCACCACGTTTCGCCCGCCCTATACGCCCGTCACCATCGGTGCGCTGGTCGGCCGCGAGATCGGACTGCACTTCGCGCCGATCCGCCGCACGGCGATGCACGAATGGCACCTCGAGCATGGCGCGCTCATGATCGAGACCGGCCTCTGGCTGCGCCCCCGCACCTATCCGCAGCCGGGCGAGACGCCGGCGCAGTCGATCGCCCGCGAGGCCGCCCATGTGCGGACCGCCGTCGGTCTGGTTGACGTCTCCACCCTTGGCAAGATCGACGTGCAGGGGCCTGATGCCACCGAGTTCCTCCAGCGCGTCTATGCGAACCCCTGGGCGAGCCTGCCGGTGGGGAAGGCGCGGTACGGCATCATGCTGCGGGAAGACGGCATCGTCTTCGACGACGGCACGACGAGCCGGCTCAGCGAGCATCGCTATTTCATGACCACCACCACCGCCAACGCGGCGGCGGTGCTGATGCACCTCGAGCACCTCTTGCAGATCGTCTGGCCGGAGCTCCGCGTGCACGTGACGTCCGAGACGGAGCAATGGGCGGCGATGGCGATCGCGGGGCCGCGGAGCCGCGCGGTGTTGGCGAAGGCCGTCGAGGGTGTCGACGTCGCGGACGCGACCCTGCCCTACATGGGCGTCTGCGAAGGCCGCATCGCCGGCGTCCCCGTGCGGATCTTCCGCATCAGTTTCTCCGGCGAGCTCGCTTACGAGGTCAATACGCCCGCCGATCACGGGCGCGCGGTTTGGGAGGCACTGTTGGCGGCAGGCGCCGGCGACGGCATCATCCCCTACGGCACCGAGGCGATGGGCGTGCTCCGCATCGAGAAGGGGCATATCGCGGGTCCGGAACTCGACGGCCGCACCACCGCCGACGACCTGGGCCTCGGGCGAATGGTCTCGGCCAAGAAGCCGGACTTCATCGGTAAGCATCTGCGGCTCCGGCCGGGCCTTACGGACGCCGCGCGACTGCGTCTCGTCGGCTTAGAGCCCGTCGATGGAACCTCGAAACTGCGCAGCGGCGCCCAGATCGTCGCCGAGCCCGCGCCGACTCTGCCCACCAAGAGCCTGGGGCACATCACATCGGGCTCCACGAGTCCTGCCCTCGGTCACCCAATCGCGCTGGCCTTGGTGAGCGGCGGACCTTCGCGCAAGGGCGAGACGCTCTATGCCAGTTACCCGCTCGACGGCACCGTGGTCGCCGTGCGCGTGGTCGATCCCGTCTTTGTCGATCCCGAGGGGAAGCGCCTCCATGGCTGAGCGCCGCTCCGCTCTCGTCGAGTGCCGCAAGCCCGGCACCTATGGCGCTCTCACAGCCGCCGGGCCGGGTGTCACGATCCAGGAGATTCGACCGCTCTCCGCGGTACAAGTCGGGGGATTCGATGCCGAGCGGGCCGCGGCCGCGATCGCGGCGGCGACGGGCGCACCGGCGCCGACCGTGCGAAACAGCGTGGGCAGCGCCGGAGAGACCCACGTCCTCTGGACCGGACCCGCGCGCTGGCTCGTGCTCGAGCCCGAGCGTCGCGACCTCGCCGGTCTTCTCGCGCAGCAATGTCCCATCGAGGTCGCGGCGGTGACGGACTTGAGCCACGCACGAACATCTCTGCGGCTCGAGGGGCCCGCGGTGCGCCCGGTCCTGGCGAAGCTCTGCACCCTCGACGTCGAGGCCGGCGCATTCCCGCCGGGAACCTGCGCGCAGACGATCTTCGGCCAGATCGGCGTGCTCTTGCACTGCCGGACGCCCGATTGTTTCGATATCTTGATGTACCGCGGCTTCGCGGTCTCCGCCTGGGAGACCGTCACCGATGCCGCGCTCGAATTCGGCTGCCGCGCGCTCTGACGGCCGCCCCACACGACAAAATCCACGGGAGAGAACGCGTTATGGCCGCATCCAAGCCCAAGAAGACGAAATCCCTGATGCAACGGCTTGCCAAGGGCCCGGTCATCTGCGCCGAGGGCTATCTCTTCGAGATCGAGCGGCGCGGCTACCTCCAGGCCGGCGCTTTCGTGCCGGAGGTCGTGCTGGAGCATCCCGAGCTCGTGGAGCAGCTCCATCGCGAGTTCGTCCATGCGGGCTCGGATGTGGTGGAAGCCTTCACCTATTATGCGCACCGCCAGAAGCTCCGCGTCATCGGGCGCGAGCGGGACCTGGAGCCGATGAACCGCACCGCGCTCAAGCTCGCCAAGAAGGTCGCGCGCGAGACCGGCACGCTCTTCGCCGGCAACATCTGCAACACCAACATCTACGATCCCGCCGATCGCAAGTCTCACGCGGCCGTGCGCGCCATGTTCGAGGAGCAGGTGGGCTGGGCCGTGGAAGCCGGCGTGGATTTCGTCATCGCGGAGACCATCGGCTATCTCGCGGAGGCGCTGCTGGCGCTCGACGTGGTCAAGCGCGCCAAGAAGACGGCGGTCGTCACTCTCTCGATCCATCGGGACGATTTCACCCGCGAGGGCGTGCCGGTGGTCGAGGCGGCGAAGCAGCTGGAGGCCGCGGGCGCCGACGTGGTCGGCCTCAACTGCATCCGCGGCCCGCGCACGATGATGCCGCTCCTCAAGAAGATCCGCCGCGCGGTCAAATGCGAGGTGGCGGCCTTGCCGGTGCCCTTCCGCACGTCGCCGAAGCAGCCAACCTTCCAGTCGCTGCAGGACGCCCACTGCGACTGCATTCCCGGCGGCCGTCCGTTCCCGACGGCGCTCGATCCCTTCACTTGTAACCGTTACGAGCTCGGCGAGTTCGCCAAGGCAGCGTACGATCTGGGCATCCGCTATCTCGGGGTCTGCTGCGGCGCCGGTCCCCATCATATCCGTGCGGTCGCCGAGGCTCTGGGCCGTCACCCAGAGGCCAGCCGATATTCGCCGGACATGTCGAAGCATTCCTTCCTTGGCACCCATCGTCTGGTGCGGAAATCCTATCGGGCCTACGCCAAGAGTCTCTGAGGCACGACCAACCTCGCGATGACAGAACAAGCGAGCGAGAGACAGGAATTCGACGTCGCGGTGATCGGCGGGGGCCTTGTCGGCTCCGCCGTGGGATGGGGGCTCGCCCGCGCCAAGCAGCAGGTCGTGGTGCTCGACGAGGGTGACGTCGCTTTTCGTGCCTCGCGGGCCAACTTTTCCCTGGTCTGGGTTCAGAGCAAGGGCCTGGGCATGCCGGAGTACGCGGCCTGGACCAAGCGCTCCTCGGACGCTTGGCAGAATCTGGCGGACGAGCTCAAGGAGACCACCAAGATCGACGTGGCGTTCGGACGCCCGGGCGGCTTCACCCTGGCCCTCTCGGAAGCGGAGCTCGCGGCGCGCGCCCAGATGCTGTCGCGGCTGCACAACCAGCCCAACATGGTGCGCTATCCCTACGAGATCCTCGATCGCAATGCGCTCCTGAAGATGCTGCCGCAAGTCGGGCCGGACGTCGCGGGCGGGAGTTACTGCCCGCTCGATGGTCACTGCAACGCGCTGCGTCTGTTACGCGCTTTTCACAAGGGCATGCGTGAGCTCGGCGTGGTCTATCGGCCGAACCACGTGGTCGACGCGATCGACTTTCGCGACAGCATTTTCCATATCCGCAGCAATAATGGCGTGCTCGCGGTGGGCAAGATCGTGCTCGCAGCCGGCATTGGCAATGCGCGCCTCGGGCCCATGGTCGGGCTCAAGGCTCCTGTGCGTCCGCAGCGCGGCCACATCGTCGCGACTGAGCGGGCGGCGCCCTTCCTGCCCTATCCCATCGTCACGGTGCGCCAGACCGACGAGGGGAGTGTACTGATGGGCGATTCGGCGGAAGAGGCCGGCTTTGATGACGGCGTCGGCCTGGGCGTCGCCTCCGCCATCGCGAGCCGCGCCATCCGGATGTTTCCGCAGATATCCGGACTCAATGTGGTCCGGACCTGGGCGGGCTTGCGGGTCATGACCCAAGATGGCTTTCCGATCTACGACGAGTCCCGGAGTCGCCCGGGCGCGTTCATTGCGACCTGCCACAGCGGCGTCACCTTGGCGGCGAACCACGCCGGCAATCTCGCCGCCATGATTGCCGCGGGCCGTCTGGCTCCCGAGCTCGAGGTCTTCAGCGCGCGGAGATTCGATGTTCGAACGGCTGCCTGAAGCGGGTGGCGGCACGATTACCATCGCGGTGGATGGCATCGCCGTCACGGCGCGCGCCGGCGACACAGTCGCGGCGGCGCTGCTGGCGGCGGGTTTCCTCTCGTCCCGCACGTCGCCGGTCTCGGGCGCGCCGCGCGGTCCCTATTGCATGATGGGCGTTTGCTTCGACTGCCTCGCGACCATCGACGGCATCGGCAGCCGGCAGTCTTGCCTCGTGCTTGTCCGCGAGGGGATGCGGATCGAGACTCAGCGGGGCGGGCGGGTCGTGGCGCCGTGACTGCCACGCCGGAACTCAAGACGAGGTACGACCTCGCGGTGATCGGCGCGGGTCCGGCGGGACTGGCTGCCGCGACCCTAGCGGCCGAGCTCGGTGTCGATACCGTGCTCTTCGACGAGCAGGCGTCGCCCGGCGGGCAGATCTATCGGTCAGTGACCGAGACGCCCCTGCAGGCTCGAGCGGTCCTGGGCGAGGACTATTGGCACGGCGCGGCCCTCGTCGACGCCTTTCGCGCATCGTCGGCGCAGTATGTGCCGGGCGCCACCGTGTGGACTGTGTCGCGAGACGGCGAGATCGGCGTCTCCATCGCGGGAGTGGCGACGATCGTCCGAGCCAAGCGCGTGATCGTCGCGACCGGCGCCCTCGAGCGTCCGTTTCCGATCGCCGGCTGGACTCTGCCGGGCGTGATGACCGTCGGTGCAGCGCAGATTCTGCTGAAATCGGCGGGTCTGGTCGCGACCGGCCAAACCGTCCTCGCGGGTAGCGGACCGCTGCTCTGGCTCTTGGCGGCGCAATATCTGCGCGCCGGCGGCAGCATCTCGGCGATCCTCGATACGACACCACGCGGCAATCTGCTGCGGGCGCTTCCCGGATTTCCCGCGTTTTTATCCTCGAGCTATTTCCGCCGAGGCCGCGACCTCGTCCGCGAGGTCACCCGTCAGGTGAAGGTCATCCATTCCGTCATCGCTCTCGCGGTTGCCGGCGGCGATCGTGTCTCCAGGGTCGCCTATCGGCAGACCAGCGGGATCGAGACCACGCTGCGCGCCGACACGCTCTTGCTTCACCAGGGCGTCGTGCCCAACGTCAATCTGGCCATTGCAATTGGTTGCCGCCACGACTGGAATGCTGCGCAACTCTGCTTCGCTCCGGTTCTCGACGCCTGGGGCCAAAGCTCCGTCGAGACGGTTGCGATCGCCGGCGACGGCGCGGGCATCGCGGGCGCGCTGGCGGCGGAGCAGCGTGGGCGGCTGGCGGTTCTCGACGCCGCGCGCCGTCTCGGACGCATCGAGGTCGCCCAGCGCGACCGCGCCGCCGCGCCCCATCGGCATGCCCTGCATGAAGCGGAGCGCGGCCGCACGTTTCTCGATCGGCTGTTTCGACCGGCGAAGCAATTCCGCCTGGCCCGCGGACGCACCCTCGTCTGCCGCTGCGAGGAAGTGACCGCGCGGGAGGTGATCGACGCGGCGCGGGGCGGCTGCCCCGGTCCCAATCAGATGAAGGCGTTCCTGCGTTGCGGAATGGGACCTTGCCAGGGCCGCCTCTGCGGCCTCACCGTCACCGAGCTCATCGCGGCGACGCGCGGCGTCTCGCCGGCGGAGGTCGGATATTACCGCCTCAGGCCGCCGATTAAGCCGATCACGGTGGGCGAGCTCGCGGGCCTGCCGAAGAGTGCCGCCGATATCGCGGCGGTGGAGCGCAGTTGATTGCGCGGGGATCGGGAAGCGCTCTAGAGTCTTGGCCATGAGCCTCTACTACGTTCAGAAATTGCTTTATCAGCTCAACCGCGATCCCGAGCTGCGCCGGCGCTTTGCTGGAGAACCCGATGCGGTGCTCGCGGGCTACGAGCTGACGGCGGAGGAGCTCGACGCCATCCGCAAACCCGATATCGGCTTGCTCTACGTGCTCGGCGTCAACGGCCAGATCCTCATGCACTACGCGGCGATGCGCGGCTTCGAGTGGAACGCCTATCTCGAGGCGATGCGCGAGGGCGTGCGACGGCACGGGCCGGTGCGCGCGGGCATCTACGCTTTGGTCGAGGACTGATCCATGCCTCTGGTCTTCGCGGGCGTTTGCAGCCACGCGCCGGGGATCACCGGCCGCGCCGAGCGGGCGGACCCCGTTCTGCGGGACGGCTTTTATGTGGCGCTCGACCGCATGCGCGGCGCGATCGAAGCCGTCCGGCCGGACGCACTCGTCGTGGTCGCCGCCGAGCATTTCGCGAATTTCTTCATGAACAATATGCCGGCTTTCGCGATTGGCATGGCCGAGCACTACGAGGGTCCGATCGAGGACGAGAAGTGGCTCGGGATTTCCCGACGCCGCATACCCGGCAATCGCGGCCTCTCCGAGCGCTTGGTCTCCCGCGTCCTGCACGAGGTCGACGTGGCTTATGCCGAGGAGTGGATGTTCGACCACGGCATCATGGTCCCTCTGCATTTTCTGACACCGCGCTACGATCTCGCGGTGATCCCCGCCAACATCAATTGCCAGGGGCCGCCGCTGACGCCGCTCCATCGCGCTCACGCGTTCGGTCGCGCGCTCCGCCACGCCTGCGACGCGGTCCCCGAGCGCATCGCGCTCGTCGGCACCGGCGGCATCTCCCATTGGCCGGCGACGCCCAATTCCGGGAAGATCAACGAGGCCTGGGATCGGGATTTCCTCGAGCGCTGGACCGCCAACCGGCGCGAGGCGCTGCTCTCCTACACGGACGCCGAGACCTATCGCGACGGCGGGCAGGGCGGCTTCGAGATCCGCACATTCATCGCGGTGGCCGGCGCCGCCGAGGAGGCAACCGGCGAGATCTGGTGCTACACGCCGATCCCGATCTTCGCCGTCGGCTGCACCGTCGGTGTGATGAAGCTCGGTGCGGCTTAACGCTTCTTCGCCGCGATCGCCGCCCAAACGCGCTGCGGCGTCGCGGGCATGTCGAACTGAGTGATGCCCAGCGGCGCCAGCGCGTCGCAGACCGCGTTCATGGCGGCGGCGAGCGCTCCCACCGTTCCGGCTTCGCCGACGCCCTTGGCGCCGAGGGGATTAACCTTGGTCGGGACCTCCCGCGTCGCCAATCGGAATTCCGGCACGTCATCCGCGCGCGGCATGGGGTAATCCATGAAGGATCCCGTCAGGAGCTGTCCGCTCTCGCGGTCGTAGACGATCTGCTCGCCCAAGGCCTGCCCCAGACCTTGCACGACGCCACCATGAATCTGGCCGCGCACCAGCAGCGGATTGATCACCCGGCCCAGGTCCTCGACGGCGCTGTAGCGATCGAGGGTCACCACGCCGGTCTCGGGATCGATCTCGAGCTCGCAGATGTGGCAGCCGTTGGGGAAAGTCACCGCCGTCGGACTAAACTCGGCGTCCTCCGCGAGGCCCGGTGTCATGCCCGCCGGCAGACGAGCGCTCTCCCGGGCGAAGCGTGCCACCTCGGTCAATCCCACCGCGCGGTCGGTGCCGACGATGATGAATCGGCCGTCCGCGAAGGCGATATCGCCCGCGGCCGCTTCGAGAAGCTCCGCCGCCAGCCGCTGGCCCTTCTCGATCACGCGGTCGACGGCCATGCTCAAGGCCGCGCCGCCGACGCAAACGGCGCTCGATCCGCCATTGCCGCGGCCGGTCGGGAGCCGACCGGTATCGCCTTGGTGAAAGCGGACTTGCTCCAGGGGCACGCCCAGGCGATCCGCCACGAGCTGCGAGAACGCGGTCTCTAGGCCCTGGCCCACGGACATGGTGCCGGTGTCGAGGAGGATCGTGCCGTCGGCGCTCACTTCGATCCGCGCGTTGTCCTTGCCGGGCCGCGTGAAGGGGCCGCCGGCGACCTCGATCGGATTGGAGATCCCGAGGCCGCGGAGCTTGCCGCGTCGCTCGGAGTCCTTGCGCCGCTCCGGGAAGCCGTCGAGGTCCGCGAGCCCAGCCGCAGCAATCATATTGGCATCGAACTCGCCGCAGTCGTAGGTGAAGATCAGCGCGGTCTTGTACGGCATCGCCTCCGGCGGGATCAGGTTGCGCCGCCGGAGCTCGAAGGGATCGATGCCGAGTTCGCGCGCCGCGAGGTCGATGAGCCGCTCGATCGTATAGGTCGCCTCTGGCCGGCCCGCGCCGCGATAAGGCGCGGTCGGCACGGTGTTGGTGTAGACGGCTCGGATTTCCGCTGAGATCGCGGGTATCCGGTAGACCCCGGCGACGCCGCCGATGTTGTTGATGAGGAAGAGCGAGCGGCCAGAGAGATGGGCGCCGATATTGAGGTCGAAATGGGCCTTGAGCGCGAGGATATGTCCGTCGGCGTCGAGCGCCAATTCCGCCTCGACGCCGGCATCGCGCGCCTGATCGTCCGTGAGAAACGCCTCGGATCGATCGGAGATCCAACGCACGGGTCGGCCATAGTGCTTCGCCGCCCAGGCGATCAGCACGCTTTCCTGCTGGACGCCGGACTTCATGCCGAAGGAGCCGCCGACATCCGCCGCGACGACACGGAGCTCGTCGGCTGCCACGCCGACCCGCTGGGCGAGCTCTGAACGGAGCTGATGGGGCGACTGATGGCTCGCATAGAAGACCAGCCGGCCCGCGGCATCGCTCTCTGCCACCGCCGCGCGCGGCTCGAGGGAACACGCGGTGACGCGGGAGACCTTGGAGCTAAGCCGCACCACGTGGCGCGCGCTCTTGAGGGCGGCCTCCACCGCCGCGGCATCGCCGCGTCGCCAGAGGTAGGCGATGTTGTCGCCGAGATCGGGCCAGACCAGCGGCGCGCCCGCGCGGAGGGCGTCCTCCGAGGTTACGACGGCGGGCAGCGGCTCATACTCGATCATGACCCCCTCGGCGGCGTCGAGTGCACCCTCGCGGGTGTCGGCGATCGCGACTGCCACCGGCTCTCCGACGAATCGCACGCGATCACGCGCCAGTAGCGGGCGCGCGAAGCGCGGTGCCTTGCCGCCGTCGGGACGCTGAATGTCGGCGCCGCCGGGGAGATCGCCGAGGCCGAACCTCTCGAGGTCTGCCGCGGTCAGAACGCCGACCACGCCGGGATGCTTTGCATCTCCGCGGTCGATGCGTTTGATCAGTGCATGCGCGTGCGGTGAGCGGACGAAGACCGCGTGGGCGGCGCGCTCCAGGCGCCGGTCGCCAACATAGTTGCCGGCACCGGTGAGGAGCCGCAGATCCTCCCGGCGCGTCACTTCTTGCCCAATCAATCGATCAGCCATCGGCCACCACGGTGTTGTCTTGAATTCGGATGCGCCTGCGCCGTCAGATCACATTGCGCGCGCGGAGCGCCGCGATCGCTGCGGGG
>Ga0209415_10018916_pt1 | contig 10834 bp, 6 predicted proteins | sample PeaSoiSIISIP2007_FD_187696 | JGI IMG/M metagenome (GOLD analysis project Ga0209415, IMG submission 187696) | Peat soil microbial communities from Weissenstadt, Germany - SII-SIP-2007 (SPAdes) (version 2) | ecosystem: Environmental > Terrestrial > Soil > Wetlands > Peat | place: Germany... | reverse complement strand
AGTAGCGTGGGTCATCGCCGTTCCTCCTCGAGGGGAATCCTCGGACGCAGCGATCTTCCCGCTACCTCGGCCGAGGGAAAAGCGGGAGGGTCCATCCCATCACCTATGTGACCGGAACAGACCCTTGATTTTTTGGTGGCCAGGGAGGGAATTGAACCCCCGACACGCGGATTTTCAGTCCGCTGCTCTACCAACTGAGCTACCTGGCCTTAGATTGGGGAGCCGCGTATTAAACAGGCGGGACGGTCCTTCGTCAATGAACGATCGGGAAATCAGCCACTTACGCCGGTTCCCACTCCTTTCTCGCGCCTACTCCGCCGCTTTCGGCACGAATTCCTTAGGCTTTTCAGAGCCTTCGCCGAAGAAGAACTTCTCCATTTCCATGACCAGGAACGCGCGCGCCTTGGGCTCGATGGGGGTGAGCCGGTTCTCGTTGATGAGCATGGTCTGGTGCGCGACCCACTTCGCCCAGGCTTCCTTGGACACGTTCGCATAGATGCGTTTGCCCAAGTCCCCGGGATACGGGAGATAGTCGAGGCCCTCGGCCTCACGCTTGAGCAATACACACTGGACTCGGCGCGCCATCCCGCAATCTTAACCTAACTGCATCAGCCGATCGAACAGCTGCCGGATCGGCTGCGGCAATCCGACCTTGGGCGGTGCGTTGAGCGCATACCAGAGACGCTCGCCGTCATGCACCGCGGCCTCGGGCTTGCAGCGCACGCGAATAGGCGTCAGCCGCAAATCGAAATGCGTGAACGCGTGATCGATGGGGCTCAAGCGTTGCGTGGCCATCTGCGGCTCGCCCAAGTTCCGGCGGCACCAATCGAGCGCGGCAAACTCGCTCTCGAATTGCGGCGGCGACCACAGTCCGCCCCAGATGCCGGGCGCGGGCCGGCGCTCGAGAAGAATGGCGCGTGCGCCGTTGGTTTCGGTCTCGACGATCAGCAACGTCGCCGCGCGCGCCTGGCGTGCTCGGCGCCGCTTGCGGCCCGGGAGTTCGGCTTGCCGTCCTTCGCGCGCGGCGACGCACAGCGCATTCAGGGGACACACCGTGCAGGCCGGATTGCGCGTACACAGCGTCGCGCCCAAATCCATGATGGCCTGCGTGTACGCGCCGACGCGCGCGTGCGGGGTGCACGCCTCGGCTTGGCGCCACAGTGCCGCGAGCACCGCGGCGGACCCGGGATCGCCGGCAATGCCGAACACCCGCGCCAGCACCCGCTTGACGTTGCCGTCCAAAATGGGATGCCGCAACCCCAGCGACAGCGCGAGGATCGCGCCGGCCGTGGAGCGGCCGATGCCGGGCAACGCTTCGACGGCCTCGAGATTCAAGGGAAATTCACCGCCGTGCCGCGCGACCAGGGTTTGCGCGCACGCGCGTAAGTTGCGTGCGCGGGCGTAGTATCCCAACCCCGTCCACAGATGCAGCACCTCGTCCTCCCCTACCGCGCCTAACGATTCCACGCTGGGGAATCGCGCCATGAAGCGTTCGTAGTAGGGAATCACCGTCGCCACTTGCGTCTGCTGCAGCATGATCTCCGACACCCACACGCGGTACGGCGTGGGATTCTGCTGCCACGGCAAGCTCTTGCGGCCGTGCACGTCGAACCACTGCAGTAGCGCTGCCGTGAAGGTCTGCGCCGCGCTCACGGTTTGCCGAACAATCCCTTCAACTTCTCCTCCAGCACCTCCTTGACCTTCTGTTTGAGCTCGCCTTTGGCCAGCGCGTCGACGTCGGGCCGTACCGTGGGATCGGAAAGGGTGCCGGTGATTTTCACCGGGATTTGGATGGGCACGTTCCCCGCGGTTTTCATCGTATCCGCCAGCAGCGCGAAATCGAGGGCCCCGGTGGGCAGATTGGCGGTGCCCTGCCCGGTGACTTTCAACGCCGCGGATGAAATCAGCAGATCCTTGGTGGCCGCGACGCCCTTGGTGATCTCGGCCGACAGCTTAAGCGCATCGAAAGTCGTGCGCTTGGTGTTCTGCACGGCCGGCAGGTCCTGACGGCGCAGCAGCGCTTCGGCCCGTCCGAGTTCGTAGCCCAGATCGATGCCCTCCACGGCGCCGTCGGCGACGTTGCTGTCGAAGTGTCCTTCCAAGCTCTTGAGAATTGCGTCCGCGCCGGCGCCGTGACCCACGGCCTTCAAATTCACGTTGCCGCGCCCGGTCACGTGCACCTTCTTCGATTCCTTGGCCACCAGCCTGCCCACATCGATGCCGCTCAGATGTTCATCCAGCGACACCGCGGGCGTGCTGCTGCGATCATCGAGCGTGATGTCGCCGGAATACTGGCCGCCGTAGACCTGCGCCTTGAGCGGAAAGATGCGCCACACCTTGTCCTTGGCCGCGACGGTGAGCTTCACGTTCGATAAATCCAACGGCGCGACATGCAGCGCGCCCACCGCCAGCGTGCCGTTGGCGTCCACTGGCGTCGAGGTGTCGGCCGTTGCGGATTGCGGCGCGCTCGGCGGGGGCGTCGCGGCCGCGGCCGCCGGCGGCCGGTACCGGTCCAGGTCGATCGTGTCCACGGTCAGCTCGAAGGCGACGGCGTGCGTCTCCCGATTCACGGCGACGCTGCCGGTCAGGTGCGTGTCGTCCACCGTGGCCTGCAGCTGATCGACCTGCGCCGCCTTGCTGTCGACCGTGAAGCCGCCGGACGCCGCGACCTGCGACCAGGCTTTGGGATCCCGCGTCGCAGGACCCGTCAGCCCCAGGCGCGGCAGGAATTCGCGCACTACCAATGGCGCCAAGGTGACGGTTCCCGTCAGCGCGGGGGCGTCGATGATCCGCGTGCCCTGCACGCTGCCGCTCACTTGCGCGCCCGCCACGTTCACCGCAACGGTGGGAGTGGCCAGCGTTTGCGCGGCGAGGTTGAGTTCGGCGTCAGGCGCCGTGACGCTGCAGCTCACCGCTCGCGCGTTGCCGGCGAGCGTAATCACCCCGTTCAAATTGAGCGCCGCCAGCGCATAGCGCTCCGCGCGGGGGTCGGCGCTGAAGTCGAAGCGCGCGTCGAGGCGGGCATGCTCGCCGGCGATGCCGCGATTCGCGTCCAAACGCAGCGTGACCGGCACCTCGCCGTGCGCCGCGATCGCTCCGCTCTCGAGGTCGATGTTCTGCAGCGTGATCTGCTGATAGCTCACGCGGGCGTTGCTGATCTTGATGCCATCGATGCCCCGCAAGGTTTCGCCCGCCGTCGCGGGCTTCTGCTCGGCTGCGGGCGCCTGGGCGCCGGTGCGGCCGAAGCCCTCCCAGTTGCCCTTGCCCGCGGCATTCTTGAGGAGTTTTAGATCCAGTCCGTCGATCTCGACGCGCCCGACCTCCAGTCGCTTGGCGAGCAGCGGCAACAGCCGCACGCGCACCGCCGCATGCGTGAACGCGAGGAACGGCTGGTCGCTGAATCCCGGCGGATTCCCCAAGGAAGCCTGACCGAGTTCCAAGGCAACCCAGGGGAATACCGAGAGCTTGATATCGCCCTTGAGAACCAGGTCGCGGCCCGTGGCGTCCTTCACGGCGGCGGCGATCCGCGGCTTGTAATCATTGGGATTGACCAACAGCCACACTGCGATGAGCGCAATCACGATGAGCGCGATCAAGGCGCCCACACTTAACCCCAATATTTTGCCGATCCGCATGTCTCATTTCCTAAAAATTCGCCCTCGATCATAGCTCAAGCGGCGCCGCGCCCGGCCGATATACCAGGAGTTCACGGGCGTAACGCCCACCTCTCGGCATGGACGCACGCATGCGCAGCTGGTCAATCCGTTGGAAGTTATTCGTCCTCCCGGTGGTGGCTGCCGTGCTGCTCGCGGCCGTGGCGTGCTCGCTGTACGAATCGATCCGGCACTACGAGCAGACGGTGCGCACCACGGTCGCGGCGGCCATCAATCCGCTCTCGGCAACCTCCACCCGCGACACCGACATTCTGCGCGCGGCACAGGCCGCCGCGGCTCGAGCGCTCGATCAAGCCACGCAATCCTTGGTCGACGATAACATCGCGCTGGGCGCAAGCCTGTGCGCCGCCGTGCTCGCGCTCTTGGGCGCGGCGTGGCTCGAAGCCGATGCGCTGGCGAAACGCATCCGCGCGCTGCGCGAATCCCTGCCGAGCCTGCTCGAGCGCGGCCCGGCGCCTGCAACCGACGAAATCCCGGGCGACGAACTCGAGCTGTTGTCGAACCGCCTGCACGTGGGAATTTTCCAGGGCCGCGAACGCGAAGGCCGCTGGCGCCGCTCGTCCGAGTTGCTGGAATTCGCGCAAGCGGCGGGCGGCTTCGGCGTCTTCGACTTGGACCTCATCACCGGCCAGGTGACCGGCACGCCGGTGTTCTTCGAGCTGGCGGGCCTGCCCAATTCGATGTCGCTGTTCACGCGCGATGAATGGCTGGTCACCGTCCACCCCGACGACTTCGAAGGCGTGATTCGGAAACTGAACGACGCCATTACCGCCGGCGGCACGTTCACGGCCGAATATCGTTCGCTGCTGCTCGACGGCACGCTGCGCTGGTTGGAGGGCCGCGGCCAAGTGCTGACGGACGTTGACGGCTTTCCGGCGCGGGTCATCGGCACCGTCACCGACATTACCGATCGCAAAAGACTCGAAACATCGCTGCGCTACGCCACGGAGTCGCTCAATATCGCGCAGGCGGTGGCCGGCGTCGCCACCATGGACTTGGACTTCGGCCGCAAGAGCTGGTTGGCGTCCGCAAACTTCCACGAGATCTTGAACATCTCCCCGGCCACCCCGCTCCACGACCTCGACGGGCGTCTCGCGGCCGTGCATCCGCAGGACGTCGAGCGGATCCGCCGCGCGGCATCCGGCACCACGCCGGAGAATTCTTCCTACCGCTGCGAGTACCGCGTGCTGCTGCCGGACGGTACCGAACGCTGGATCTCGGAAACCGCCAGCTGCGCCCACGACCGCAACGGCGAACTCACCCGCATCACCGGTTCGCTGGTCGACGTCACCCACTTGAAGCGCACCGAAGCGGCCTTGGATTCGATGGAAAAGCGCTTGGCGCGCACCATGCGCGGCACCCGCGACGGCGTCTGGGAACTCGATATTCCCGGCAACAAATCCTGGTTCGGCTCGCGCCTCGAGGAACTCCTGGGGTACGCCACGGGCGAACTCGAGCACTCCCGCGAACGCTTCGAGGCGCTCATCCATCCCGACGATCGTGCCATGGCGCGCGCGGCCATCGAAAGCCATCTCGCGCGCGATACCCCCTTCGACGTCGAGGTGAGAATTCAGCACAAAGCCGGGCACACCGAATGGGTGCGCTTACGCGCGCAGGCCGAACACGATGCAGCCGGCAAGCCCACCTGGCTCGCCGGCTCCCTGCAGCTCGTCACCGATCGCAAGCTCGCAGAACAGGCCGCCATCGACGCCAAGTTCGCCGCCGAAGCGGCCAACCTCGCCAAGAGCAGCTTCCTCGCCAACGTCAGTCACGAAATCCGCACGCCCATGAACGGCGTCATCGGGATGGCGCACATGTTGGCCGAGACCAGTCTCGATGCCACCCAGGCCGAGTACGTGGACATCATCGGCAGCAGCGCCCAGGCGCTGTTATCCCTCATCAACGAAGTGTTGGACCTATCGAAGATCGAAGCCGGCCGCTTGGAGCTCGAATCCGTGCCCTTCGATCTGCGCGATGTCATCCATGAAACGGTGGCGATTCTGGCGCTGCAGTCCGCCGCCAAGGGTATCGAACTCATCGTCGACATGGAAACCATGCCGGTGCTGCTGCAGGGCGATCCCGGACGCCTGCGCCAGATCATCATGAATCTGGTGGGCAATGCCATCAAGTTCACGCACGAGGGGTACGTACTGCTGACCACGGCGCACCGGCTGGACGCGGGCGGCCCCGTGACGCTGCGCGTCGAGGTGACGGATACCGGCATCGGGATTCCGGCGGACCGCTTCGACCGGCTGTTCAAATCGTTTTCGCAGATCGATTCCTCGACGACTCGCTACTACGGCGGGTCCGGCTTGGGCCTGTCCATCGTGAAGCGCTTGGCCGAACTTCTGGGCGGTGAAGTGGGCGTACGCAGCCAGCTCGGCCAGGGCTCGACGTTCTGGGCCACGATGCAGATGGAGCCTCAAGCCGAGCAACCCATCTTCAAGCCGTTGGGTCTCGGGCTGAAGATCCTCGTCGTCGACGACATGCCTGCCAGCTGCAAGAGCCTGGCGCGTCGGCTCGAGCATTATCGTTTCGAGGTCGTTACGGTCGCCGGCGTCGATGCAGCGTTGCAGCTTCTGAATGGCGGCGAAGCCGTGAACCTGGTGGTGGCGGACGAAATCATGCCCGGCCGCGGCGGACTCGATTTACTGGCGGCGCTGCGCAGCGATCCCCGTTATGCGACGCTGCCGTTCGTGCTGCTGTCGCTGTTCGGCTCCGAGCATGACCTCGACCGCTGGCCGTACCGCCCGGACGGCATCGGCTTCAAACCCATTCGCGCGTCCAAGTTGGTGGCCCTCTTGAGCAGTATTCTGACCGGCGAAGCGCCCCAATTATCGGCCGATGCCGAGCGCCGGCCCGCCCTCCCGAGCTTTCGCGGGCGGCGCATCCTGTTGGTCGAAGACAACGTCGTGAATCAACGCGTGGCGCAACGCGTACTAGAGAGAGTGGGGGCCGATGTCACGCTCGCCAACAACGGTGCAGAAGCGCTGGAGCGCATCGCGGAGACCGCGTTCGATGCGGTGCTGATGGACTGCCAGATGCCGGTCATGGACGGCGTCACCGCCACGCGGCGCATTCGCGAAGCCGAGGGCGAGACCGAGGCCGGGCAGGGGCGCGGTTTGCGCTTGCCCATCATCGCGCTCTCCGCCAACGTCATGAGCGAAGACCGCGAACAATGCATGGCGGCCGGGATGGACGCCTATCTCGCCAAGCCGCTGGAACCCCGGCGGTTGGCGGACTGTCTGGGTCGGTACCTGAACCCCAACAGCGCGCCCGGCGACATCGATCTGCAGGCGCTGCGCGAGCTCACGGGCGGCGATGCCGAGTTCGAGCGTGAGTTGGTGGAGACCTTCGTGAGCAGCGGCGATCGCTGCTTGGCGGAAATCCTGGCGGCGCTCAAGGCCAAGGATTGGGAAACCATCGGCAAGCGGGCCCACTCGCTCAAAGGCGCCAGCGCCAATATGCATGCGCACCCCTTGAGCGCGGCGGCCTCCGATCTGGAGAATGCCGCGCGCAGCAACTCCCTGCAAGAAATCGATGGCCTGGTCGATCAGGTCAGAGAGCGGCTGCAGGCCGTGAACGAGCAGCTGGCGAAGGTCTCCTGAGCCCCATCGCTCCTGGCTTCTAGCCGTGCATCATGCGCGCCGGCGAGGTCGGAATCTCGATGCCCCGCGTGCAGTCCCGGCCCTCTGCCTTGCTGCGGTACAGGCACTGATCGGCGGACTTGATGAGCGCCTCCACTTTCAGGGTGAAGTCCGGTCCGGCGGGTCCGGTGGCCGCCACGCCGAAGCTCGCGGTCACGGCGATCTCGCCCGCGCGCGTCGCGAACGGTGCCGCGCGGAGAAGTTCGCGCACTTTCTCCGCGACGAACACGCCGGATTTGAAGTCCGTCTCCGGCAGCACCAACAGGAATTCCTCGCCGCCGTAGCGCGCGATCCAGTCGCTGTGCGAACGGATGGATTTCTGGACACGGCCGACGAACTGTTGCAGCACGTCGTCGCCGGCCGCATGACCCTTCTCATCGTTGATGCGCTTGAAATGGTCGATGTCGCACATGATGACCGTCAGGGGATAGGCATAGCGGCGGCAGCGTTCGACCTCGCGGGGCAATTGCTCCATCAAATAGCGCCGATTGAAGGCGCCGGTCAGCGCGTCGGTGATGGACAGGATGCGGTTGCGTTGATTGGCCGCGCGCAGCGAGTGCTCCAAATCGAGGATTCGGCGGCCGGCATTCAGACGCGCGATGAGTTCGGCCTCATGCACCGGCTTGGTGAGGTAATCGTCGGCACCGGCCTCCAGCCCGGCAATGATGTGCTCCTTGCCATCGCGCGCCGTCAGCAGCAGCGCGTACACATACCCGTCGAGCTGCATGTTGCGCACCGCCTTGCACAGCCCTAAGCCGTCCATGCCGGGCATTTCCCAATCGGTCACCAAAATGGGGTAATAGCGCTTCAACATCTTGTCGAACGCCTCGGCGCCATCGCTCACGGCGTCGACCTCATAGCCGGCTTTCTTGAGAAAGCGCGTCATGAGGATGCGCGTCACCGGATCGTCTTCGGCGAGCAAGATTGCAGGCGGGGACTCCGCATTAATCGTAGTCACGAATTCCGTGTCGGACACTTCAATAGAACTCCACCGCGCGGCGGGGTGCTTCGTTCAAATCGAGTGCCCCGCGGAGCGTTGATTCTCCGACAATTGTTGCGCGAAAAACCGGTACTGGCGCTCAGCTTGGGAAGCTGCAGCAGCGCGCCGCCGCCCGTGACCCGACGCACCGCGCATCGGGGTTTTGCCTAAACGCGGCGGCTAGGAGGCGGGGGAACTCGCGTCGCCGCGGGGACCCTGCGTCCCGCTCGGTGGGATGCCGGCTTCCCGGCCCGTGAACCAGTTGACGGCGTATTGCACCAGTTGCGTACCCGTCGTGAGATTGAGTTTGCGCTTGATGCGCTGCCGATGCGATTCGACCGTCTTGATGCTCAAATTCAGCGCGTGCGCGGTTTCGCGCGTACTCATGCCCTTGCCGATCATGTGCAAGATCTGCAGCTCGCGGTTGCTTAAGCGGTCGATGGGATTGGCCGACGTGTATGAACCGCCGGTGGCAAATTTCTGGATCATGTTGTTGCCGACGGCTTCCGACACATAAATATTGCCATCGAGCACCCGCCGCAGCGAGATGAGGAACTGATCGCTGGCCGCCTGTTTCATGATGTAGCCATTGGCGCCGGCGGACAGCATGCGCTCGGCGTAGATGGTCTCATCGTGCATGGAGAGCACCAGGATGGGCAGGTGCGGATAATGGGCGCGCACGTCCCGCACCAGCTCGATGCCATCGCCCTGTTTCAGGCTGATGTCCGCGATGACCACATCGGGATTCAGTTCCTTGATCGCGATGCGCGCATCGCGCGCCGTCTCCGCTTCTCCGCACACGGTCAGATCGTCCTCGTTTTCCATGACGCGGCGCAGACCTTGGCGCACGATGGGATGGTCATCGACGATCAATACCCGTCGCACCCGGCGCTTGCCGGTCATCCCAGCCTGGGATATGGAGGTACGGATCCAAGAATTGCTGGCGGCCATGACTCACCTCTTATATAGCATAAGCAGATTCCAACTTGCTCGTCACCGGTGCTTGTTGCCCGACGACGCAGATCACGGTCCCATGCGGATGGTTTGGCCTGATCTCGAACGTCGCGCCTATCATATTCGCCCGGTATTTCATGATCTTCAGCCCCATGCCGGATCCGTCTTTCGACGGATCGGCGATCCCGACACCGTCGTCGGTGATTCGCAGCAAGAATTTGCTGGGCGTGACCAACAGAAAAATAGCCACGGAGGATGCGCGGGCATGTCGCGCCGTATTGGTCAGCGCTTCCTGAGCGATGCGAAACAAGTGGTTCGCCGTCGCTTCGTTCAAGCGCCGCTCCGGCGCCACCTTCACCCGGCAATCGACATTCAGCCCGTACATATCGCGACTTCGGTCGGCCAGCGAACGCAGCGCGCTGTCCAATCCGCCGCCATCCGTATTGACGGGCAGCAGACCTCGCGCCAGAGAACGGGCAGTGTCGATCGACTGATTGACCAGGCTCACGATCTCCTCCACCTGATCCTTGGTCTCGGGACACTGCGCTTCGATTCGTGTCGCCAGACCGCGAAGCATCAAGGCCACTCCGGTGAGCTCTTGTCCCAGGCCATCGTGCAAATCGCGCCCGATGGTTTGGCGTTCGCGGCAGGACACGTCGAGAATTTCCTGCTCCAGCCGCTTGCGCTCGGTGATGTTGCGCATCGTGATGGAAATGCCGGTGCCGATGCCGGCGTCTCGCACCAGAACGGCGCGGTTTTCAAAATAGGCGGTTTCCGCGCCGCTCGAGTGGACGTCGAATTCGTAGGTCGCGGTCTCGCCGGTCACCAATACGCGATGCAGCCGCTCGATCACGATATCTCGTGCGCTTTCCGGCAATAGGAAGGCGATATCCCGACCGACGATATCGTCGATGGCCATTCCGCGCGCGTCGCGGTTGATGAAGCGAATCCGCAAATCGGTATCGACCAGGAGGAGCGTGTCCGCCGTATTGGCAGTGGTGGTGCGCAACAGTTCTTCAGAGCGGCGCAACCGCGCTTGGGACTCGTAGCGCGCGGTGACATCCTGGGTGACGCCCACCAGGCCGCTGGGCTGACCCGCAGCATCGAACAGGGGCCGTGCGATCGCGGCGTACGCGCGATACCGGCCATCGTGAGATTTGAGCCGGAACTCCTTCTGGACTTCCGTGCGACGCTCGAAGGCGTGATCGATGGCTCGCCGCACCGCCAGCCGGTCTTTCGGGTGTACCCGCGACATCAACTTCTTCATTCCCGGGAACACCCGCGGCAGGTGCACCATCTGGCCATCGACCATCACGAGCTGGCCGCCGATCAACAGCGCCGCCACCGCCGCCGACAGGGCCACCACCGCGCCGACCGAGATGTCGATGCCGCGCGTTGCAATCACCAGCGTCATGCCGACCGCGACGATCGCCAGCGGCGCGGCGCGGTTCAGGATGTCGATCAGGCTGCCGTACAGATGCCCGTCGCGCCACTGCAGATGCCACAGACCCGGATTGAGGCTCGCATCGGCGAGCAGGATCAGCGCCAGCGTGACCAGCGGCCAGGTCAGCGGATGGCCC
>Ga0209415_10018915_pt1 | contig 10835 bp, 10 predicted proteins | sample PeaSoiSIISIP2007_FD_187696 | JGI IMG/M metagenome (GOLD analysis project Ga0209415, IMG submission 187696) | Peat soil microbial communities from Weissenstadt, Germany - SII-SIP-2007 (SPAdes) (version 2) | ecosystem: Environmental > Terrestrial > Soil > Wetlands > Peat | place: Germany... | reverse complement strand
CTAGACGTCCAGGGTGTTGCGGGTGGCGGTCTCGAAGGTGCGGATGCCCCGCTCGCAGAGGATCACCCGGGGGTTGTCCTCGGCCAGCACGTACTCGGCCGCGGCGAGCCATTCGTCATAGGTCGCGGCCATGCCCCGCTTCAGCACCACCGGGAGGCCGGAGCGACCCGCGGCGCGCAGCAGGGGGGTGTTCTGCATCGAGCGCGCGCCGATCATGAAGGCGTCGACGTGGCCAGTCAGCATCTCCACGTGCTCCACCGAGAGGGGCTCGACGAGGACCGGCCTGCCGGTCAGGGAGCGTGCCTTCTCGACCAGAACCAGGCCCTCCTCCCCCATGCCCTGGAAGGCGTCCGGCCGGGTACGGGGCTTGTAGATGCTCCCCCGGAGCACCGACGCCCCGGCATCGCGCATGGCCAGGGCGTGGCTGATGTAGCCGGGCTCCACGGCGCAGGGCCCGGCGATGACCGGCACCGCCGGTCCGCCGAACACCACGTCGCCGATGGACACGCGGCGCCGATCGGGGGACGAGGTTATCGGTTTGAGCAGGTCGGTGAGCATCGGTTCCTCCAGCTGTCTTGTGAGGACCGGCCCGGTTCGCTCTGATCCGGATCGGCCTCTCGGCCACCCGGATCTCGGCGCAGGACTACTTGCTCAGCAGCACCCGCACCGGCCCTGGGGCCGATGTGGCGTACTCAAAGTAGAAGTAGAACCGCGACGCGATCGCGAACATCGAGGGGGATCGTACCAGGATCCGGGTGACCGCGAACAGATCAGGCCGGCGGCCCCGTGTCGTCCTGCGGGACCTGGGGACCCGGGTCGCGATCGCCGTGGAGGGCGTCCAGCTCTCCCTGCTCTCCGGCGTCCGGCCGCCAGGACGGTTGCCCGGTGCCCTGGGCTGAGCCCCCGGCGGGGCTCCCTCCGGGGCCTTGCACCGGGACGGAGGGTGCGACGAAAGGGGCGCCGGTGACCGGCCGGCTCCGACCGCCCAGGGCCGAGGCGATCAGGCAGAGGGCGACCACGACGAGGAAGATCGGCCCGGCCCAGTGGAGCCGGGTGCTGAGGTCCACGCCGTTGGTGAGCAGGAGGGCGCCGACGCCGGTGAAGATCAGGCCGAAGGCGACGGACACCCAGCTGGTTCGACGGCCGGGCATCAGCGTCCCGCCGCGACGGGGCGACGAGCCGCGGACGCCGTCACCAGCGCGGGCCCACCGCCGCCGGCCCGGGTCTGCGCGTCGGTGCTGCCGGTCTCGACGGTGAGCTGGCCGCAGCCGACGCTCACGCTCAGGGTGAGCGTGCCGGTCGGTGACGTCCCGGTGGCCTCGTCGAAGTGGGAGGAGATCTGCACTCCGGAGTCGGTGCGCCCGAGCAGGTTCACCTCCCCCGCGCCCAGCTTGCTCGTGAGGTCCACGGTGGTGTCAGCCGGGACGACGACGACCAGGTGGCCGAACGCCACGCTGGAGGTGACGGCAACGCTCCGCCCGCCGAGGTCGACCCCGCTCAGGTCGACGACCAGCTGGCCGGCGATCAGCCGGTACGTGGGCTGCACCGAGGTGAGGGTCGGCGGCGCGTAGCTCACGTTGCCCACGCCCCCGGAGAGCGGTTCCGGAACGAGCACCGCCGCGGCGGCGAACGGCAGGAGGCAGATGCCGAGGCCGATGAGCAGGGGGGAGCGCCCGAACCGCGCCCCGGCGACCAGGGTGAGCCCGAGCACCACGAAGACGATGCCGAAGCCGATCGCCACGGTGAGGTGGATGACCCCGGCGCTCTCCAGGATGAGGGCGACCCCGATGGCGAGGATCATCGCCGCGAGGCCGAACACGCCGAGGCGGATGCCGCTGGAGCGGACCGCCGTTCCCGACCACGCGGCCGGCGCTCCGTAGGCGGCCGGAGGGTAGGCCGGCTGCGGCGTGTAGGAGCGGTAGGAGGGCGGGGTGTAGGCGGGTGGGGTATAGGCGGGCGCGGTGTAGGAGTAGCCGGAGGGAGCCGTGTACAGCTGGTCCACCGGGGGCGGCGGGGAGTAGGCGGGAGGTACCGGCCCCGCTCCGGGCGGCGGCGGCGCGAACCCGGCGGGAGAGGCGGGCTCGAACGGCGTGGCGGGTGGGACGGCCGGGTGCCCGGCGGGCCAGGAGTCCCCGACCAGGAAGAGCACGCCGATGACCACCAGGGCCGCGCCCCACACCAACCCGGAGTCGTAGAAGGCGAAGTTGCCGGCCAGGACGAGCACGGCGATGATCAGGAAGAAGGCACCGGCGACGATGCGCAGGTCGGCGCCAGGCCCGCGCCTGGCATGGGGAGGCGGCGCCACCCCATACGGGGGGATGCCGTCGACCGCCGGTACCAGCACCCACCCGGCGATGTAGAGGATCACCCCGATGCCGCCGCAGAAGGCGAGGACCACGAAGGCGAGCCGGACCCAGGTGGGGTCCACCTCCATGTGGGCGGCCAGCCCGGAGGCGACCCCGGCGACGACCCGGTCGCGGCGGAGGCGGTAGAGACGGCGGTAGGGGGGTCCGGGCATCGACCCGCCGGGGGGAATGGCGTCGACCGCCGGCATCACGACCCAGCCGACGATGTAGAGGAGGATCCCGAGCCCGCCGATGAAGGTGAGGACCACGAAGGCCAGCCGGATCCAGACGGGGTCCACCTCCATGTGGGCGGCCAGCCCGGAGGCGACCCCGGCGACGACCCGGTCGTGGCGCAGGCGGTAGAGGCGGCGGTAGGGCGGTGGCGGTGGCGCCCCTCCGGGCGGCGGCACCGTCCCCCACGGTGGCGGCGGCGTGAACCCGCCGGATGGCGGCTCCCACCCGGGAGGGGGCGGCGCGCCGCCGGGAGGCGGAGCCGCGGCATGGGAGGGCTGGGGCGCGCCGGAGGGCTCCTCCGCGGGTGGCGAGCCGGGCGCGGCGGGGTCCGGCTGGCCGGGGGTCTGGTCCATCGTCGATCTCCTGGATCTCGCGACCTTCCACGGCTGGGTCCCGGCGGTGGTGCCGCCGTTGCGGGCCCTCTCGGTCGCCCACCCAATGTGGACCTCCCCGGTACCGAAGCGCCATCCGGGGACTCCCTGGAGAATCCCCGAGCGCGCCAGGGATCTCTCAGGGGAGCACCCGATATCACGACCCCCGGCGCCGTGTCACGCTTGACCCGGTGAGCTCGACCTCCGCCACGCACGATTCCCCCGGTGCGACCGGAACCCGCGACGGCGCCACCCCGTCGGGGCCGCGCCGCTACCGCTTCCTGGTCCGCAGCCGGCGCGACCGCGTGCTCTCGGGCACCGCCGGGGGGCTGGCCGAGTCCCTGGGCATCGACCCGCTGCTGGTCCGGCTCAGTCTCGCCGTGCTCACCGCGGCGGGCGGCACCGGCATCGTCCTCTACCTGGCCCTCTGGGCTTTGAGCACCGAGCCGGACACCGCGCTCCCCGCTCACGCGGTCCAGCAGCGCCCCCGCAACCGTCAGATCGCCGCGGTGGCCTGCATCGTCGCCGGCGGCATGCTGATATTCCGCTCCCTCGGCATCTGGTTCGGTGACGCGCTGGCCTTTCCGGTCGCCCTGGCGGCCGCGGGTTCCGCCCTGATCTGGGCGCGCAGCGATGAGAGCGACCGGCGTCGCTGGGCCCGCTTCAGCGAGCGCCTCCCCGGCAACCCGGTGGCCAGCGTCTTCGGGGGCAGGATCTCACCGCTCCGAGTCGCCGGCGGCGGGATCCTCCTCGCCGCCGGCATGACCATCTTCCTGGTCGCCAACCGGGCCGTGGCCTCGGCGCGGACCGTGCTGCTCGCGGTGCTGGTGACCGCAGCCGGGCTGGGCCTGATCATCGGCCCCTGGATCCTCCGCCTCGCGCGCGACGCCGGCGAGGAGCGACGCCAGCGGATCCGCTCCGAGGAGCGGGCGGAGATCGCCGCCCACCTCCACGACTCGGTGCTCCACACCCTGGCCCTGATCCAGCGGAGCGAGGACCCCGCGGACGTCGCCGCGCTGGCCAGGCGGCAGGAGCGCGAGCTCCGAGCCTGGCTCGACCACCGGCCCACGCCGTCGGCCCAGCAGGACCTGCGCGGGGCCGTGGACGCGCTGGCCTCCCGGGTCGAGCAGCTCCACCACGTGACCGTCGACACTGTGGTGGTGGGCGACGCTCCGGTGACCCAGCACGTCGAGGCGCTGCTGCTCGCCTGCCAGGAGGCGGCGATCAATGCCGCCCGCCACTCCGGGGCGGCGCACGTGTCCATCTACGTCGAGGCCGACACCGAGGGGATCACCGCCTACGTGCGCGACGAGGGCAAGGGATTCGACGTCGATGCGGTGCCCGCCGATCGTCGCGGCATCGCCCAGTCGGTGATCGGGAGGATGCGCCGCCACGGCGGCTCGGCCACCATCACCAGCAGGCCCGGCCAGGGCACCGAGGTCCAGCTCGAGCTGCCCCGGAGCGGGTCGTGAAGTCCGCCGGCCTGAGGACACGCCTCTTCCTCGTCGACGACCACCAGCTCTTCCGGAGCGGGCTCCGCGCCGAGCTGGAGGACGAGTTCGAGATCGTGGGCGAGGCCGGGGACGTGGACCAGGCGGTGGCCGGGATCGTCGCGCTGAAGCCCGACGTCGTCCTCCTCGACGTCCACCTCCCCGGTGGCGGAGGGGCCACGGTGGCGGACGCCATCACCCGGCGCGGCGCCGGGGCGACCCGCTTCCTGGGCATCTCGGTCTCGGATGCGCCCGAGGACGTGATCGGGGTGATCCGCGCCGGTGCCCGCGGCTACGTCACCAAGTCCATCTCCCCCACCGAGCTGGCCGACGCCATCCGCCGGGTGCACAGCGGGGATGCCGTGTTCTCGCCAAGGTTGGCGGGATTCGTCCTGGACGCATTCCGCGGAGAGCTGCCCACCAGCATCGATCCCGAGCTGGACCAGCTCACCCCGCGCGAGCGCGAGGTGCTCCGCCACATCGCCCGCGGGTTCACCTACAAGGAGATCGGGGTGCGGCTCAATCTCTCCGCCAAGACGGTCGAGACCCACGTCTCCTCGGTGCTGCGCAAGCTGCAGCTCTCCAGCCGCTACGAGCTGACCCGGTGGGCGATGGACCGCCGGATGATCTGAGAACAGCGTGGAGAACGTAAACGAGCGATGAATGACCTCGCCGCGACCGCTCGCTGGACGGCGGCCGCTCGTGCCCTGGAGACGGGCCGGCCCGACGCCCTGTTCGACGATCCCTGGGCGGCGGCGCTGGCGGGAGAGGCTGGCCGACGATGGGCCGAGGCGCGCCCACTGGCGATGCTCGCGCCGATGCTGGTGCGCACCCGTTTCTTCGACGACTTCCTGCGCCGCGTCACCCTCGGGGGCGTGACCCAGGTCATCCTGCTCGGCGCCGGGCTCGACACCCGCGCTCTGCGCCTGAGCTGGCCCCCCGACACCACCGTCTTCGAGGTCGACCAGCCGGACGTGATCCGCTACAAGGAGGAGGTGCTCCGTGGTTCCGCAGCCTCCCCGCGCTGCGCGCGCCACCTCCGGATCTCCGCGGACCTGGGCGAGGGCTCCTGGCGAGCTCGCCTGGTCGATGCCGGGCTCGACCCCGGCGCCACCTCGGCATGGCTCGCCGAGGGATTCCTCTTCTACCTGCCCCTCGACACCATCTCAACCCTGCTCGATCAGGTGTCGGGGCTGGCGTGGAGGGGCAGCGCGCTGGGATTCGACATCCCCAACCACCCGCTGCTCACCCATCCGAGCACACGCTCGTGGCTCGAGATGCAGGCCGGCGCCGGCGCCCCATGGATCGGCACCATGGACGACCCGGCCGAGCTCCTGGCGAGGCTGGGCTGGGAGGTCGCCCTGAGCCAGCTCGGAGCCTCCGACGCGGACTACGGGCGCTGGCCGCTCCCGGTTATCCCCATCACCGCCCGGGAGCTGCCTCACCACTGGCTGGTCACCGCCAGGAAGCTGGCGACACCCTGTGCCGGCCGGCGGTGCGGTGGCGCAGGTTGTCAACCGCGGGACATCTCAGCCTGACACGGTCCAGCGTCGCAGGCCGCCGGCCGGCGTCCACGCGAGGCCGTGGCCGGCGTCCCCGAAGATCACGAAGCCGGCCGACTCGACGTCGACGGCGAAGCAGTACCCTGCGCTGCACCGGGCCATCGCCGCCGGGGCGTTCGATGACGACGAGGACCCCGACGCCTACTTCAACTACGGCCTGGGTCGCATCCTCGACGGGGTCGGCAGGCTCGCGGCCGGTTCCGAAGCGCCGCCACCCCAGACTCGAAGACCATCGAGCGCTCCGACCCGCCCGCGCCGCGGGCGCGGGCCCCGGTAGAAGGGCCACGACCCGCGGCCATCCAAGCTGGCAACCGCTGCCATCAGGCGGCGGTGTCGAGCTCCAGCTCCCCGGTCCCCGGCAGGGCGCGGCGGTGACCCAGCCCCACCAGCCTTGGCGCGGGGGCGAGCAGGCCGCCGGCCGCCGCGCGGCAGGTCCAATCGGGGATGGTCCGGGCCAGCGAAAGCGAGCCCTGGCCCGACAGCCCCGTCCACGCGGGGGTCGTCAGGGTCGCGGCACCCGACTCGCCGGCCAAACCCGTCCAGTCGGGGACGGTCGCGGTGGTTGCCCCGGCGCCTGCCGTGACGTGCCCTGTCCAATCGGGAATCGTCCTCATCGTGATCATCTCGCGCACCTCGTGGTATTTACCTTGATGACAAGATACTTCACGTGATGGGATATTGTCAAGCTTCTTCAGATCGAGCTATCATGGCAGCGTGCCGCGCGACGTGATCGACCAGATCGTCGAGCAGTGGGCGCGCGAGCGCCCCGATCTCGATGTCTCGGCGACCCATGTGGCCCAGCGGATCACGCGTCTCTACCTGCTCCAGTCGGCCAGCTTCGCCGAGGTCTTCTCCCGCCACGGCCTCAGCTTCGGCGAGTGGGAGGTCCTCGCCATCCTGCGCCGCTCCGGACCACCCCACCGGATGAAGCCGACCGCCCTCTACGCCGAGCTGGTGCTCTCGTCGGGGGCCATGACCAACCGGCTCGACCGCCTCGAGGCGGCCGGGCTCATCGAGCGGCGACCCGATCCGTCCGATCGACGCGGCACCCTGGTCAGCCTCACCAGGAAGGGGATGCAGGTCTGCGACGAGGCGCAGCTCGACCACCTTGCGAACGAGGAGCGCTTGCTCGACGGGCTCTCCGCCACGGAGCGCGAGCAGCTGACCCAGCTGCTCCGCAAGCTCCTGGTCTCCCCACCGTTCCGGGCGCTCGACCCCGCGCATTCGCCGCCCCGCAATGGCGGGACGGCGATGGGCGCGCCACCACCATCGGGCGCCCCGGGCGGCGCCGGTACACGACCGGCGAGCTCCAGGAGGCTCTCGCGCCGCCGATGAGCTGCGGGGGCGGCCGACGCCGGCCCGATCGTGCTGCTCGCTCGCCGGCTCCGACACCAGGAGCTGCGACTACGCGAGATTCCCCCCCGGTCGCGGATAGCGGCCGGTGACCGCGCTGATGTCGAGATCCGCGGCTGCGCTCGCGACCTCATTGATCAGCTCCCGGGTCACGGCGACCAGCGGTGTCGAGCTTCCCGAGGCGTGGAACAGCGCCAGCGCCAGGTCGAGGTCCTTCATGAGGTCCCGCACCGCGAACAAGGTGGGCATCTGGGCGCTTCGAAGATAGCCGTCACGGCGCGCGTTGAGGGCTGGGCAGAGCCTCGCCAGCACCCAGAAGACGTCCTCCGAACCAAGGCCCGCGGCCTCGCCGGCGCTCTGCAGCTCCGCCGCCGCCAGGGTGATGACGCCCAGCATGCTGTTGGCCGCCAGCTTGAGGCGCGCGCCGCTGCCGGACGGCCCGACGTGGCGGACGTCACCCAGACGCGCCAGCGTGGGGAGCGCCGCCTCCACCCCGGCGGCATCCCCTCCGACCAGCACCGCCGCCTCACCGCGCAGCACGGCGGTGGGCGCACCCATGATGGGAGCGTCGAGGAGCGTCGAGCCGCGGGCGGCGAGCAGCGGCGTCAGCTCGGCCACCACCTCCGGACCGGCCGTGCTCATCTCGACGAAGACCTGGCCGCGCCCGCCTGCGATGGCCCCGCGGGAGCCCGCATAGGCGCTCCGCACCGCCTCGGGTCCGGTCAGGCTGCTGATCACAAGATCGGCGCCCGCAACGGCCTCCAGGGGCGTCGCCGCCGGGGCCCCCAGGCCGAGCCGCTCGGCCAGCTTGGAGGCCCGGTCGGTGGTCCGGTTCCAGAGGGTGAGCTCAGCGCCGCCTGCGGCGAGGCGCTCGGCGATGGCGGAGCCCATCCGCCCGGTGCCCAGGATCGCCACACGAGAGTTCATCGTTTCCGACCTCCACTGCCGCCCTGCTGCGGATCCCCGCCCCCGGCGAGGTCACCCTGACAATGGTCGGACAGGTGGCCGTCTTCCGGCTTCCGGCGCTCCGGAGACGCTGGCGAGGGCGTGGACGGCCCGCCCGTCCTCTCGACGTCGAGGATCGTGGCGTTGAACGCGAGCAAGGGACCGGCTCTGCTCTTCGATCTGGACGGCACCCTGGTGGACAGCGTCTACCAGCATGCAGGGCTCTCGCGCTTCGGTCTCGGCATCCGGGTCTGCTGGACCACGACCGCGCGATTCTCACGCGCTCTGCGCAGCTTTCGCCGCCGAGGCGCCCGTGCGTGCACGCGCTCATAGGCCGGGATCACCACGCCGATTCAGCGAGGGCTTAGGATGGGCGCAGTATGAGCGGTGGGGCGGCTGACAGGGCGAAGACGAGGAAGCCCAGGACCTCTCTCACCATCTACGACGTCGCTCGCCACGCCGGGCTGTCCATCGCATCGGTCTCCCGCGTCCTCAACCGATGTGGCAATCCGCGGTCGGAGACTCGAGACCGGGTGATGCAGGCGGTGCTCGAGCTGAGCTACGTCCGGGACGGTGCTGCCCGAGCGCTGTCCGCCGGCCTCAAGGAGGTGGTGGGCGTCGTCTTCCGCCGCGGCGAGGAGGCCGGCTTCGAGGACGAGGCCGAAAGCCCGCTCTTTGACGACATCGTCACTCGGGGCATCGAGGCCTCTGCCCAGCGCTCCGGGTTTGACGTCCTCATCTCGATGGCGGGCGTCGACGACGCCCCCTCACGACTTCCCGCCTTGGCGGGGAAGACCGATGGGCTCGTCCTCCACGACCGGCTGCTCTCCGCGACGGCCCTGGCTCACCTCGCCGAGCTGCTCCCGGTGGTGACCCTGGGGGGGAGGCCCGCCCCGGGGACGATGAGCGTCCGCTGCGACAATGACGCCGGAATCCGGGCCCTGGTGCGCCATCTGGTCGCCGATCATGGGTATCGGACCCTCGCCTATCTCTCGGGCCACGCCGACAGCCCGGACAGCCAGGCTCGGGCGGCGGCGCTGGAGCGGGAGGCGAAGGATGCCTCGGCTCGCGTCCTGGCCGGGCCGCGGTGGACCGGCGACTACAGCGCGGCGGGCGGAGCCAGGGTGATCTCGGCCCTGCTCGCCGACGGCGGCAGGCTGCCACGGGCTATCGTCTGCGCCAACGACCAGACCGCCCTCGGGGTCATGCACGCCCTGGCTCAGCGCGGCATCCGGGTGCCCGAGGACGTCGCCGTCACCGGCTTCGACGACGTCGCGGTGGCGCGCCACCTCCATCCCACCCTGACCACGGTGCACCAGCCGATCCGGGAGATGGGCGAGACCGCCTTCGACCTGCTGCACGCAAGCATCATGGGGCGGTCGCATGTCGAGCCCGACGTCGTGCTCCCCGTGCAGCTGGTGGTGCGCGACAGCTGCGGCTGCGCCCGTCGCGGGGGAAAGGCCTAGGCCGCCTCGGCGAGCCATGGGTCTGACGGTCACGGGAGACTGACCACGTCCTCGGGGATAACGAAGAAGAGAGCCGGGGGCCGGGGGCCGGGGGCCGGGGGCCGGGGGCCGGGGCCCCCGGCTCTCGCTCCTGGGTCTTGGGTCTCGTCAGTGGGCCTGCTCCGTGTCGTGGAGAGGCACTGTTGTCGGTCTCAGGCTCGCGTCATGGGTAGCTGACGACGTCCACGGGTATGACCGTCCCCGGGGTAGTCGACGTGTCCGGGCCACCCGTCCCGTCGATGATTTAGTGCGTCAAAACACAAGACCGGGAGGCAAGTCCCTCCCGGTCTTGTGGCGAGATGGCGCTCCGCCTCGCACGCCAGCGCTCCCGATTCGAGAGCGCTGGCGCGTGGCGGGCGTTAGGTCAAGGCAGGGTTGCGACCCCGTTCGCGTACGAGTCGACGTCCACGACGGTGGTCGGGTTGGCATTGGTGGCAGAGCCACCGACCCCATCGATGACCGAATCGAGACCTCCGGACTGGCCCGGGGTCGGGCAGTTGCCGTTCACCGAGCAGGTGCTGGAGATGAACAGGTCCATGGCGTCCGTGAACACGACGCCAGGAGCGTTGGGAGCCTCGTAGGCCATGGCGTCCCAGAGGGTGGCAGGGGTGTAGATGAACACGACGTAGCTACCCATGCCATAGCCGTTGAAGCTCTGGACATTGTTGCTCACCAGGAAGGAGGGATAACCGGGCTGGATAAACGACGCCTCCCAGGACGTCTGGGTGGGCGGGTCGTAGGGCAACTCGTTCTGGAAGAAGATCAGCGTGCCGTTGTTGCCGCTCCAGATGACCTCGTTCTTCTGGTAGTGCTCGATGGCGACGCCGTAAGCGGTCACGTTGTTGCCGGTGACCTCGAGCCCGGTGGCACCCTGGTTGTAGGTCCAACCGGCGCCCACCTGCCCTTCGGGGCCGGTGACCGAGAGGTTGGCGCCGTGGTCGGCGCGCCAGGCCCAGACGTCGTCGATGATCGAGTTGTCAGCGTTGTCCAACAAGCTGATCGTGGCCGATACCGGGGTGGTCTCGGCCCC
>Ga0209415_10018914_pt1 | contig 10835 bp, 11 predicted proteins | sample PeaSoiSIISIP2007_FD_187696 | JGI IMG/M metagenome (GOLD analysis project Ga0209415, IMG submission 187696) | Peat soil microbial communities from Weissenstadt, Germany - SII-SIP-2007 (SPAdes) (version 2) | ecosystem: Environmental > Terrestrial > Soil > Wetlands > Peat | place: Germany... | reverse complement strand
GCCGCCTCGCGCCAGCCCGCCGGCAGCGCCGCGCGGACATGGTCGACGTGCGTGCGCGACTGGGTCTCGAGCGAGAGGTGCATCCAGTCGCATCCGCCGCACCGCTCCGACCAGGGGCACGCCGGCGGGACCCGGCCAGGGCCCGGCGCCTCGAGCGACCGGATGCGCCCGCGCGCCGGGCGATGGGAGGTGTCCACGGCGAGCCGGAGGCGGTCTCCCGGTGCGCTGTTCGGGACGAACACCGCCCGCCGCTCACCGCTCACGTCGACGAGCGCCACTCCGTCGCCGCCGGGGGCCAGGGAAGAGATCGTCGCGTCGATCTCAAGGCGACGCACGGTCGGGGCTCTCGGGCGACCGGGGGTGCGCGCCCGTCTCCAGGGGACGATCCACCGAGGCGATGCGTCCTCCGCCGAGGACGGCATCGCCCCCCGGCTCGTAGAGGACCGCGACCTGCCCGCGCGTGATCGCGCGCACCGGCGAATCGAAGACGACCCGGACGCCCGCCGGATCCCCCCGAGGCGAGGCCATGACCGCGGCGGTCTCGCCCTCGTGCCGGTACCTCACCCGCACCCGGGCGCGGAGCGGGAGGGCGACCCCGTCCGCGAGGGACACGTCCACGAGATCCGCCTGCCGCGACAGGAGCGCGTCCTCGCTTCCGAGGTGCACGGTGCCGCGATCCGCGTCGATCCGCGTCACGTAGGCGGGCCGCCCGAGGGCGACCCCGAGGCCCTTGCGCTGGCCGACCGTGAACCGGTGCACGCCGCGGTGCGCGCCGACCGGGCGCCCGCCGTCGTCCACGACGACACCCGGGCGCACCCGTCCCCCTGCGCGCTCGGCGACGAAGTCCCCGTACGCGTGGGTTCCGCCGCCGACGAAGCAGAGCTCCTGGCTCTCTCCCTTGCCGGCGCCCGGGAGCCTCCGGTCGATCGCCTCCGCTCGAACGGCCCGCTTGGTCGACTCGCCGAGCGGGAAGACGAGCCGGTCGAGCCACTCGCGCGGGCTCGCGTAGAGGAAGTAGCTCTGGTCCTTCTCGCGATCCGCGGCCATCGCGAGCCGGGGCTCCCCGCCGGGACCCGACCGCACCACGCGCGCGTAGTGGCCGGTCGCGACGCGGGAAGCGCCCATGCGCGACGCGAGGGCGAAGAGCTCCGCCAGCTTCACCCCGCGGTTGCACGTCGAGCAGGGGCTGGGGGTCTCCCCGCGAAGGTACGCATCCACGAAGGGCTCCACCACCGCGCGCGCGAAGAGGGCGCGACGGTCGAACGTGTAGTGGGGGAAGGAGAGCGCGTCGGCGGTGCGTCGCGCGTCGTACCGGTCCTCGGGCGCGCAGCACCGGCCGTGGCCGCGAGGGGAGCCGGGCTCCTCCGGGGAGTCCCACAGGTGCAGCGTCACGCCGACCACCGCGTAGCCGGCGTCGTGCAGGCGCGCCGCGGCGACCGACGAGTCGACGCCGCCGCTCATCGCCACGAGGATCCTCTCCCCTGCGTGCGTCCCGGCCATCGAGCGCGTTTACCACTTTCCGGGCAACCCCGCCCGCGACGGGGTCGATGGGGGGACGAAGGGAGAGCGCGTCGCCATGTCCATAGGACCCGTCCGGGACCCCGGCCTCCTCCGCCCCGGCGTAGCCGCCTCCTCGCCGCTCGCGGGCGCCGGGTCGCAGATCGCGGACGGTCCGTCCCCCTTCGCCCGCCTCCTCGCGGGCCTCGGCCGCGAGGTGCAAGAGGGAGAGTCGCTCGTACGAAGCGCGATCGGGGCGGCCCACGCGGGCAGCCTCGGGCCCGCCGACCTCATCGCCCTGCAGGCCGGGGTGTACCGGTACAGCGAGGCCGTCGACCTGGCCTCGAGGCTCGTCGACCGGGCCACCGCGAGCGTGAAGGCGGTGCTCCAGGCGCAGTAGGCGTCACCTTCGCAGCTCGCGCGCGATCGCGTCGATGGCCCGCGCGTGAAGCCGGCTGCCCCAGGACTTCGAGAGGCCGAGCGACGCTGCGGCCTGGTCGAGGGTCTCGTCGCCGAAGTAATGGCGTTCGATCAGGGTGCGCTCGGCGTCGGGCAGGCCGAGGACGATGGCCCGGATACGCGCCATGAGCTCGGCGGTCCCTACGAGGTCCTCGTGCGTCACGTCCCGGCCCTCGGAGTCCACGTTGGCGCGCGGGGCCGCCACCATCGTGCCGACGGCGATCGCCGTCGCGATCCCCGCCAGGTACGTGCCGAGGCGCTCGTCCGCGGCCTCGGGCGTGGGAGCCGGGCTCGCCGCGTCCTCCTCGTCGTAGATCTCCTGGACGCGGTCGGCGGCGGACATGGCGTGAAGCTCGCGGTACACGCGCCGTGGGACGTTCCCCCAGCGACGCACGCCGTCGATCATGGCGCCCCGGATCCGCAGGTTGGCCCAGCGCCGGAACGGCACCCCGCGCGAGTGGTCGAAGTTACGCGCGGCCTTGAGCAGCCCTTCCTGCCCGAAGCTTCGAAGGTCGTCGAGCGTCGCGAACCCCGAGCCGATGCGCCGGAAGAGCTGCCGCGCGTTCAGGTCGACCAGGTCGAGCTCGGCGTGGAAGCGGGCGAGGACCTCCGGCGGATCCTGGTGTGCTTCGCGGGGCTTTTGCACGTGGGCCTCGGCTCGAGACCATCGATGCCGCCGGCCGGGGCGTCAAGGGCGGAGCGCGACTCTTTCGCTCTCACTTCAAGGTTGCTAGCGTCCGACCCTGGTTGCGATGACCCTCGAGCGCGACGACGAGCAGCCCGCGGAGGGGCAAGCCGGATCGCCGGCCGAAAGGGTCGAGGAGGTCGGGGCGGACGGTCGTGTGCGGTCGGCGTGGCGCAGCTGGCTGTCGGCGCTCGCGGCCGACGCGGAGGCGGCGATGGCGGCGGCGCTCGCCTACGAGTCGCTCCCTCCCGACGCACGCGAGGCGTGGCTCGACGCGCTCGAGGCGGACGCTCCACACCTGGACGTGCCGGCCGTGGCCCTCTACGCGCCTCTCCTGGCGGTCGAATCCGATCCGGGCTCTCGCCGCGCGCGCATCGAGGCCGCGATCACGGCGGGGCCGGGCATCCCCGTCGCGGGCGGGCGGGAGCCCGTCGCCCTGCGCGGCGTGGGGCCGGACGGGACCCACGCGTGCGTCATCGTCGCGCCGCTCTACCTGCAGTTCGTGCAGGTCCTCTCGTGCCGCTACACTCCTGCCGGCGGATTCCTCGCCGTGCAGCACGATCCGATGAGACACTCGGACGACGTCGCGCCGATGCTCGCCTTCGACGGCATTCCCGTCGAGACTACGCCTCTACGCGTCGTCGTCGAGGAGCTCGCTCACGCCATCCTGGCCGACCGGCGCGAGCAGCGCGCGACGCCCCAGGCCCTCACCTCCTTCGCGCACCTCTTCGCGCCGGACCTGGACGAGCCCGGGGATGCCGATCGCCAGCCCCGCTGATATACGTGCGGCGAGATGCCGGATCCGCTCGACGGCCGCTGCGGGACCTGCGCGCGCTTCGTGCGGGTCGTCGAGACCTTCGCCGAGACCGGGGAGGTCAAGAGGTCGGGCGACTGCCTGCTCGGCGTGTGGCCGTCGCCCCTGTACGAGACGAGCACCTGCTCGCACTGGGTCCGGCGGGGCACGTTCGAGGCCCGGCCCGAGCCGCGCCGCCGCGCTCTCGCGGCGCCGCGGAGCTCGTCGCTCGCCTCGCCCCACCGCCCCGCCGTCACGCCGCCGCTGAACCTTCCGGAGGATCTGCTCGAGATGGATGCCGATGAATTTCGACGGGTACTGTCCGACGTCATCCGGGACGAGCTCGGCGTCGCGGAGGTGGCCCTCGCGGGCAAGTGGGAAGGGGGCGAGATGATCCTGAAGCCCGGAAAGGAGGGGGTCCAGGAGAAGCGCGTCGACATCGACTCGCTCTTCCACAAGATCGTCATGATTAGGGATCGCCTCCGGGTGCTCGAGCAGAAGATCAACGGCCACCCCAAGCTCGCGAACGACGAGAAGGTGCAGATGCAGCAGTACGTGACCAGCTGCTACGGGTCGCTGACGACGTTCAACGTCCTCTTCGCCAACCGTGAAGACCAGTTCGTCGGGCAGAAGAGCGACGGGTAGCGCCGCGCTCTCGCTGGCGCTCGCGGCGTGCGCGGGGTCCGCGCCGGGCGCCGTCGCGGAGGCGCCCCCGGGCGTCTCGAACGTGCCGCTGCGCCCGGCGGTCGACTTCGCGTTCGACTCCCTGGACGACCGCCCGGTGAGCTCCGAGGCGACGCGAGGCAGGTTGACGGTGCTGGTCTTCGTGACCACGGGCAGCCTCCTGGCGCAGGCGCAGGTGGACTTCGTCGTCGCGATGGCCAGAAACGACGGCGACCGGGTCAACTACGCGATCGTGGCGCTCGAGGGTCGCGAGAACCGCGAGCTGGTTGAGCTCTACCGCAAGGCGCTCTCGATCCCGTTCCCCGTCGCGATGGCCGACGCCGAGACGCTCGCCGGCGCAAGCGGGTTCCACGACGTGGGCGTCGTGCCCGTGACGGTGCTGCTCGACCGCGCCGGGAGGGTCGCGTGGCGGGCCGACGGGCGAGTCGCGAAGAGCGACGAGATCCGGGGGGCGATGCGCGGCCTGTGAGGCGCCGGGGGACTACTCGAGCAGGAGCTTCAGGAGCTCCGGCTTGATGACCTTGCCGACGGCGTTCCTCGGGAGATCTCGCATGACGACGACCTGCTTCGGGACCTTGTACGGCGCGAGGCGCTCCTTCGCGAAGGACCGCAGCTTCTCCGTCTCGCACCCGGCCTCGAGCCCCGGCCGCGCGACGACGCACGCGACGACCCGCTCGCCCCACGTCACGTCGGGCACGCCCACGACCGCGACCTCCGCGACCGCCGCGCACTCTCGCAGCACCTCCTCGATCTCGAGCGCGCTCAGCTTGTACCCGCCGCTCTTGAGGATATCCACGCTGGTCCGCCCGAGGATGCGGAAGTAGCCGTCCGGGTCGCGGGCGACGGTGTCTCCCGTCTTGAACCAGCGCTCGCCTCGCTCGTGGACGAACGCCTCGCGCGTCGCCTCCGGGCGCTCGTGGTACGCCGAGAAGACGCTGGGCCCGGCGATCCACAGCTCGCCGCTGTCCGCGTCGATCCCGTCCTCGCCGACGACCCTCGTTCGCACGGTGCGAAGGGGGAGCCCGACGGTGCCCGGGCGGCGGGCGTCGGGCGCGAGCGGGTTGGTCATCCCGACGCCGATCTCCGTCATCCCGAAGCGCTCGAGGGGATAGGCGCCCGTCAGGCTGCGCCAGCGCTCGCCGACGGTCACCGGGAGCGCGGCGCTGCCGCTCGTCACCAGCCTCAGGCCCCGGGCGCCGGCGGCCCACCGCGCGCGCGTGGCGCCGTCCGCCTCGTCGAACGCCGCCAGGAGCCTGGCGTGGACCGTCGGGACGCCCATGAACACCGTCGAGTGCGGCATCGCGTCCCACGTCGCCCGCGCGTCGAACGACCCCAGGAAACGCGTGGCGGCCCCCGCGCGCACGGCGGACAGCCACGCGATGCCCAGCCCGTGCAGGTGGTGCAGGGGGAGCGTGTGGAGGAGGATATCGTCCTCGCGCCAGGCCCACGCCTCGCCGACGAGCTCCTGCTGCACGGCGAGGTTCGCGTGCGTGATGATGGCGCCCTTGGGCTTGCCCGTCGTGCCGCTCGTGTAGAGCTGGAGCGCGGCGTCGTCGCCCGCGGGCTCGGCGGCGACCGCGGCCCTTGCGCCCGCGAGGAGCGCCGTGGTCAATACGACGCGCCGATCGCCCGCGAGGAACGCGACGCGTTCGGCGAGCGCCGGCGAGACGAGGACGGCGCGCACCCGGGCATCGGCGCAGAAGAAGGCGGTCTCCGGCGCGGGGTGGAGCGGGGAGAGGACGACCACGCACCCGCCGGCGCGCAGCACGCCGAAGAAGCTCGCGACGAACTCCGCTCCGGGCGCGACGAGCAGGGCGATCCGCTCCCCCTCGAGCGAGCGACGACCCTCGAGCAGGGCGGCGGCGACCCGATCGGCGGCGTCCACCGCGTCGCGCCAGGTGGTCTGCCCCGTGGCGTCGTGCGACGCGGGCCGGTCGTCCCCGGAGCGCGAGAGCCATCGGGCCAGGAGCGGAGAGGCGGGCATGCGGGCAGGGGTAGTCGCCGATGGCGTGGCGAGGCAAGGGCTCTCGAGGCTCATCTCCACGCTGGCGCCTGGCGACCTCTCCACGGCGCGGCCTCCTCGAGCTGCCGCGCGACCGCGAGCACCACTCCCTCCGCGAGCGGACGCCCCGCGAGCTGCACGCCGATCGGGTGCCCCGCCCGCGAGATCGCCGCGGGCACGCTCGCCGCCGGCTGCCCGCTGACGTTGAAGATCGCCGTGAACGCGCCGAGCTCGGCCGCCCTGCGGAACGCCTCCTCCGGGGGCAGGCCCACCCACGCCCCCACGCGGGGCGGAGGCACCGGCACCGTGGGTGTGAGGCACAGGTCCGCGTCGCCGAACCACTCCTGCACGCGGCGGCTCAGATCCCGCTGAACCGCCAGCACGTCCGCGCGGTGCAGCGACTTCCCGGCCGTGTACAGCCACCGCGTCACCGGCTGCAGGAGCGACGGGCGCAGGACCGGCGCCAGCGCGATGAGGCGCTGCCAGAGCGGAAGGAACTCCGACACGTCCCCGTCGGGGACCGTACCCTCCTCGACCGAGTGACCGAGGTCCGACAGCCGCGAGGCCACCGCGCGCGTCGCCTCGGCGATCTCCGGCGCCGTATCGCAGATGGGCGACCGCGTGGTGAAGCGGATGCGCAGCGCCCCCGGCGGCCGCCTCGCCAGCTCGAGGAACGGCGCGGGAGGCGGCGGCGCGCCGGCCGGCTTGCCGCTGGTGACCCCCGCCTGCACGTCCAGCATCGCGGCGGCGTCCTCCACCGTCCGCGCGATGGGACCGCACGTCGTCAGGGCGTCCGGGCCCCGCTCGAACGGGTTGGGCACGCGCCCCCGCGAGGGCTTCAGGCCGAACAGGTGGCAGAGCGACGACGGGATGCGGATCGATCCTGCGCCGTCGCTGCCGTGCGCGATGGGGATGAGGCCCGCCGCGACGGCCGCGGCCGACCCGCCGCTCGACCCCCCCGGGGTCACCCCGAGGTCCCACGGGTTCCTCGTTGGCGGGTGGATGTCCGGCTCGGTGACCGGCATCGCCCCCAGCTCCGACGTCGCGAGCTTGCCGAGGAAGACGAGCCCGCCCCTGCGGAGCTGCGCCACCGACGGGTCGTCGATCGGCCAGAACAGGTACCGGAACGCCCGTGACCCGAGCCGCCCGAAGCTGCCGCGCACCCCGTTGAGGTCCTTGATCCCGATCGGCACGCCGTATAGCGGCGAGAGCGCGCCTCCGTCGCCGCGGCGGACCTGCCGGTCCTTGCGACGGGCCTCGGCCATCGCTCTCTTGTGGAAGACCGTGACGAAGGCCTGAAGGTGGTCGTTGTTGCCGGAGATGCGCTCGAGGTAGAGGCGCGTCAGCTCCTCCGAGCTGACCTCCCGGGCCTTCACGAGGCGCGCCTGCTCGAGCGCGCTTGCCTGCAGCAGATCGGTCGGGGACACGGGGAGAGCCTCCCACGGGGAGGTGAGCCTCGCCACATAAAAAGTAACTTGTCACTTTATATCTTGGCGCTACCCTGGTCGTCGTGATGCCCGTGAGGAGGACCCAGCAGGAGCGCCGCGACGCGACGCGCACGGCGCTGCTCGAGGCCGCCCTCGGCTGCCTGTGCGAGCTGGGCCTCCTGAGGCTGACGACCACGGACGTCTGCGCCCGAGCGCAGCTGAGCCAGGGCGCGCTCTTCCGGTACTTCCCGACCAAGGCGAGCTTGCTCGCCGCCACGAGCGAGCATCTCTTCGCGGAGCTTCGCGCGGACTATGCGCACCGCTTCTCGCGCCTCCCCGCGGCCAGGCGCAACCTCCCCGAGGGGGTGCGCCTTCTGTGGAGGTCGATGAGCGACCCGCGCCTCGCGGCGGCGTTCGACCTGTACACCGCCGCCCGCACCGACGCCGAGCTCCGCGACGCGCTCGAGCCCATCGTCCGCGCCCACGTGGGCCACCTCCGGGAGCTCGCGCGATCGCTGATGCCGGCGCGCGCGGCGCTCGAGCCCGAGCAGCTCGACGCGATGGTCGACCTCGCCGTCCTCTCGATGCAGGGGCTGGTGATCGAGGAGATGGCCCTTCGAGACCCCCCCACCCGAAAGCGGCTTCTCGGCGCGCTCGACGTGCTCGCTCGCGCCGCCGATCCGGAGGCAGGAGCATGATGGACTACCCCGACCCGACGCTCTACGCCGTGCCGCTCTTCCTGGCCACGCTCGCGCTCGAGCCGCGCCTGCTACGTCGCGTCCGGGACGCGGGGAGGTCGGTGGTGGGATACGAGCGGCGCGACGCCCTGGCGAGCCTCGGGATGGGGACCGGATCGCTCGTCTTCGTGTCCGCGATCAACCTCGGCATCTACGCCGTGGCGACCTGGCTCGCGCGCCACCGCGTCTGCGACCTCGGGAGCGGCGCCCTCGGCTGGGCCGTGGCGCTCGTCGGCTGGGATTTCTCCTACTACTGGCACCACCGCGCGGAGCACGAGATCCGCCTCCTCTGGGCCTGCCACGTCAACCACCACTCGAGCCGCTACTACAACCTGTCGACCGCGCTGCGGCAGCCCTGGACGCCGTTCGCCGGCCTTCTCTTCTACCCCCCGTGGGCGCTCGTCGGCGTCGCGCCCTGGATGATCATGGTCTCCGGGGGGCTGAACCTCATCTACCAGTACTGGATCCACACGGAGGTCATCGATCGGATGCCCGGGTGGTTCGAGGCCGTCTTCAACACGCCGTCGCACCACCGGGTCCACCACGGGTCGAACCCGCAGTACCTCGACAGGAACTACGCGGGGGTCCTCATCGTGTGGGACCGGCTCTTCGGCTCCTTCACCCCCGAGGGGGAGCGGGTCGTCTATGGCCTGACGAAGAACATCGAGACCTACAACCTCTGGAAGATCGCGTTCCACGAGTACGCGTCCCTCGCGCGCGACTTCCGCGCCGCCCGGGGCGCGCGCGACAAGCTCGGCGTGCTGCTTCACGGGCCGGAGTGGCGGCCTGGGGCGGCTCCTGCACGGTGGGTCGGTACGCGCGGGGCGTGAAGGAAAGATTCTCCTACCCCTTGCGGCCCACGCGCTTTGCGTCCGCGGGCGGGCCGAGGGCGTTTTCGATGGCTTCGAGGTCGAGGCCGATCGCGCGGGCGCTCCGGACGGCGGCGAGCAGGGCCGGGCGCACGGCGCGAGGGGACGCGTCGAGGGCCTCCGCGGCCGCGCAGACGACGACGTCGACGAGGTAGGCAGGGGGCGGCAGAGGAGCGGGGGCGACCACCGGCCGCGCCGGGACGACGCCCGCGTCCTCCAGCGTATCGCCGCGCGTCGCGACGATCCGCGCCGCGAGGGCGGGGTCGTGCGGGTAGACTGCCCGGGCGAGCGTCGCGCTCTCCTCGGCGGTGAGAGCCCCGCGGCCCCTCGACATCCAGCGCGACACGGTCCTCCTCGACGCGCCGAGGAGCTTGCCGAGGCCCTCCTGGCTCTCGCCGATCGCCAGCGCGGCGAGGGTCATGAGCAACGTGACGGACTCGCCGCTGGGAGGGGCCATGGGCAAAGGTCGCGCGGCCGCTTGCCGGAGCGGCGGCCGAACCTACGACGCTCGCGGGCATCGTGTCGAGGCCCGCGTGTCTCACTGTCGGGCTGTCGTGTCTCATGTCTCGCGTCTCCGTGCGCCATACGAGGCGAGCGATGAGACACATCCGGCCATCCATGAGCCACTTCAGGCCTCGATGGCGCATCAGGCGTCCTCCGATGCGCCATCGGGCGCAACCAGCGAGACACATCGGTCGCGCCTGGCCGCAAGCAGCCCGTGGCTGTCTCACAACACGGCGCGACATGAGACGCGCACCTCCGACGATGCGCCACCCGGCTCGAGCCCCCCCGAATCGAGCTAGTGCACGTCGCCGATGAGGAGGGCGAAGGCTCCGACGAGGACCTCCTCGGGGGAGGCTCCACCCTGCGTGACGGCGCCCCGACGGTCGACGGCGAACCCGTGATCGCCGAAGACGAAGAGGAGCGTGCGAGGCGGCAGCGTCTCGGCGTGGCGGGCGATGACGTCGGCGGTCGCGTCCGCGAGGGCAGGGAAGGCGCTCAGCGCGCCCTCGTGCAGCCCCTGCAGCCGGGCCTGGACGAGGTCGAGCTTGTGAAGCTCCCGCGGTCCGACGCGAAGGCGGCGAACATACTCGGCCGTCCGGCCGCGGGGGGCCTCGGCCTCGGGGTCCGGGTCGATCGGGGCGGGCGCGCGGAGCGCCTCGACCCCCCGGGCGATCGTCTCCAGCTGCCGCAGCGTCGTCGTCGGGAGGGCGCTCCAGAGGATCAGCTCGTCCGTCAGGGATGCGCGGCTCCCCAGCTTCGCGACGACGCGTTCCTCGACGAGGCGCGTGAGGTCCCACCGCATCGCGTCGACGAGCAGGAGCCGAGCCGAGCGCGCGCCGTGCAGCCGCGCGATCCGGGCCGCGAGATCGTGCGCGTCGAGGACCATGCGAGGGCGCTTGCTCGTGGCCGCGAACGTCGGGAACGCCTCGCAGTACCCCTTGGTGAAGGTGCTCCTGAACTCCTCCTGCGCGGCTCGCGCCCGGGGGTCCTCGAGGCCGTCCGACACCGCGTTGGCGAGCGGCACATAGCTCTCCGCGAAGAGCCGCTCGAGCGCCGCCAGCGGCTGGGGCCCGCGCGCCGCGGTGAGCTGCAGCGTCCACGCGCGCCAGGGCTCTTCCTGGGTGACGACGTTCGCGCCGGCGGTGTGGCGGGCGAGGGGAGGAGGGGGTGGCCTGGGG
>Ga0209415_10018913_pt1 | contig 10835 bp, 10 predicted proteins | sample PeaSoiSIISIP2007_FD_187696 | JGI IMG/M metagenome (GOLD analysis project Ga0209415, IMG submission 187696) | Peat soil microbial communities from Weissenstadt, Germany - SII-SIP-2007 (SPAdes) (version 2) | ecosystem: Environmental > Terrestrial > Soil > Wetlands > Peat | place: Germany... | reverse complement strand
CTGACGGCGCTTGCTAGCGGGAAGACGTAGTTGACACTCGTGCCCTAACTTGTCTACTGGTTGGTCCAACAGATCAGTTAGGGAGGTGAGCCCGTGGCGCGTCGGGTTCCTCAAGGGGGTGTGTCCGTTGCGCTGCCGGAGATCGCCGGGACCATCGTCAAGCGCACCGTCAGAGAGCAAATCAGCGAGAAGTTGGCCGCGCACATTGCCTCCGGCAGCCTTCAGGTCGGCGACCTCCTCCCCGGCGAACGCGAGCTAGCTGCGGCTTTCTCCGTCAGCCGCGAGTCCGTTCGCAGCGCGATCCAGGATCTGGCGTCGCGAGGCCTGGTGGAGGTGTCGCAGGGCATGCGCACGCGCGTGGTGAGCGCCGAATTCGCCGGGCGCAATCCCAGTCTCGCAAGCCCTTTTGCGATCAACCGTTACGACTTGCGCTCGGTCCATGGCGCGCGTCTCCTCGCCGAGCGGGCAGTGGTCGGCGAGGCTGCCGAGCGCATCGACAGCTTCAGCCTCGCGCGGCTTGAGGCGTCGCTCGCCGAGCAGAAACACTGCCTCGATGATCCGGTGCGCTTCCTGATCTGCGATCGCGAGTTTCATTGCACTATCTATCGCTGCTCTTCCAACCCGCTGCTTTCCGATTTCGTAACTGGCCTCTACACCTACCTGATGGAGCACCGGCGGACCGCGATGTCGCAGCCCGGCGCTATTCTGCGCAGTTACAAGGATCATTCTGAGATCCTCGCAGGGCTCCGTGCGCGGGACTCCGCCGCCGTGGTCGCCGCCTTCGAACGCCATCTCGAGCGCATCTACGACACGACCCGTACGATCCTCGACGCGATGGCGGAGAATAAGTCTTCAGGCGCCGCCTCCAAATCGAGTTAAAGCCATGCATGTGCTGATCATCGGCGCTGCGGGCATGATCGGACGCAAGCTCACCCAGCGCCTCGCACGGGACAGTCGGCTGGGCGAAAGCGAAAATGCGGCCCTCAGCCTTGTTGACGTCGCTCAGCCAGAGAAACCTGCGCGATTCCTGGGCCGTGTCTCCGCGGAGCGGTTCGACGTCGCCGAAGCAGGCGCTATCGAGGGCGTGATCGCCACGCGGCCCGACGTCATCTTTCACTTGGCGGCGGTTGTCTCCGGCGAGGCCGAGGCCGATTTCGAGAAGGGCTACAGGGTCAACCTTGACGGTGTCCGCAGCCTTCTCGAGGCGGTAAGGCGCCGCGGGAGGGGGACGCCCTACCAGCCGCGCTTTGTCTTCGCCTCGTCGATCGCTCTTTTCGGTGCGCCCTTTCCGGGACCGATCGGCGACGAGTTCTTCGCGACGCTGTTAACCGGTTACGGGGCCCAGAAGGCGATCTCGGGCTGCTCCTTTGCGACTATACGCGTCGCGGTTTCAGCGACGGCGTCGCTCTTCGTCTGCCCACTATCTGCATTAGGCCTGGGAAGCCGAACAGGGCCGCGTCCGGCTTCTTCTCGAACATTCTGCGCGAGCCGCTTGTCGGGGAAGAGGCTGTGCTGCCTGTCCTTGAGGACGTGCGTCATTGGCATGCGAGCCCCTCGCGGCCGTGGGATTTCTCGTCCACGCCGCGACGATGGATCTTGCCGGGCTGGGCGCGCGCCGCGCACTCACCATGCTGGGACTTTCGCCGTGAAAGCTCGACGGGCCCGGACATAAGAGACGGGACATGACAATTCTGCTCGGAGCGATTGCCGACGACCTGACGGGAGCGACCGACCTCGCGAACACGCTCGTTCGCCAGGGCATGCGCACGGTGCAGATGATCGGCGTCCCGACGCGCCTCGTTCCGGACGGCGTCGACGCGATTGTCGTTGCGCTCAAGACCCGCGCCATCGCGGCAGACGAAGCGGTGGCGCAATCCCTGGCCGCGCTCACGTGGCTCGCCGCCACTGGCGCGAGACAATATTTCTTCAAATACTGCTCGACCTTCGATTCGACCGACGCAGGCAACATCGGCCCTGTGGCCGATGCGCTTCTGGACGCTCTGGGAGCGGACTTCACCGTCTTCTGTCCCGCTTTCCCGGAGAATGGGCGGACCGTCTATCGCGGCTATCTTTTTGTCGGCGACGTGTTGCTCTCGGAATCCGGCATGCGGGACCATCCGCTGACGCCGATGCGCGATCCCAATTTGCGCCGCGTCCTCTCCCGCCAGGCGCGGGGCAAAGTCGGTCTCATGCCGCTCGCGACGGTCAACCGCGGCGCCGAGGCGGTGCGCGCCGACTTCGCGCGAATGCGTGGGGAGGGTTACCGACACGCCATCCTCGATGCGGTGGACGACGAGGATCTTCTGACGCTCGGCGAAGCGCTCGCCGATTTCCGGCTCGTGACAGGCGGCTCGGGAATCGCACTGGGCTTGCCGAAGAATTTTCGCCGCGCCGGCCTGCTGCAGACCGCACAGCAGGCGGATCGCCTACCACCGGCGCCCGGGGCCTCAGCGGTCATCTCCGGCTCCTGCTCGACGGCGACGCTCGCACAGGTGGCTTTCATGCGCCGGTCGCACAACGTATTCGACGTCGATCCTCTGGCGCTGGCCGCCGGCGAGCCGGTCGTTGCGCGGGCGCTCGACTGGGCGGAACCGCTCATTAGCGACAAGCCGCTGGTTGTGTCGGCGAGCGCCGATCCTGACCGCGTGCGCGCCGCGCAGGATCGACTCGGCCGCGAGCGGGCGGGATCCCTTGTCGAGTCTGCGCTCGCCGAGATCGCTCGGGGGCTCGTCCAACGCGGCGTTTGCCGCCTGGTGGTGGCCGGCGGCGAAACTTCGGGCGCCGTGGTCCAGGCGCTCGGCATCGCCGAGCTGCGCATCGGCCCGCAAATCGAACCGGGGGTGCCTTGGACGGCCAGCCTCGACGAGCCGAGGCTCGCGCTCGCGCTGAAATCCGGGAATTTCGGCCGAGAGGATTTCTTTCTGAGAGCGATGGCATGTCTCGACTGAGCGAAGCGAAATTGCGCGACGAAATCTGCCGGCTGGGAGCCTCGTTATTCTCGCGCGGCCTCACGTTCGGGAGCGCCGGCAACATCAATGTGCGGATCGAGGATGGCTGGCTGATGACCCCGACCAACGTGTCTCTCGGCCGGCTTGATCCGGCGCGACTCTCGAAGCTCGATGCCGCGGGTAGGCTGGTCTCCGGCGACCCGCCAACGAAGGAGACCTTCCTCCATCGCGCCATGTATGACGAGCGCCAGCAATCCCACGCGGTCGTGCACCTGCACTCGACCTATTCGGTGGCGGTTTCTGCGCTCGCCGACGTCGACGCCGATGACGTGCTGCCGCCAATCACGGCCTACTACGTCATGCGCGTCGGGCGCCTGCCGCTCGTTTCCTATCACCCGCCCGGTGATCTAAGCCTCGCCGATGCGGTGCGAAAGCTCGCCGGCAAGCATCACGCGGTTTTGCTCGCCAATCACGGACCGGTCGTTGCGGGCAGCTCGCTCGACGCCGCCGCCAACGCAATCGAGGAGCTCGAGGAGACGGCGAAGCTTTTTCTGCTTCTCCGCGGCGCCAAGCTCCGGCTGCTCACCCCAGAGCAGGTCGGCGCGCTGAAGTCCATCTGATTCGGGGGAGGGAATAGCGATGCCGAGGCTCGCCGCCAATCTCAGCATGATGTTTCAGGAAGCACCGTTCCTCGACCGTTTCGAAGCGGCGCAAGAGTGCGGTTTCACCGGCGTCGAATATCTCTTTCCCTACGACCACCCGGCCGAGGAGATCGCGGAGCATCTCGAGCGACACCGCCTGACCCAGGCGCTCTTCAACCTGCCTCCTGGGGACTGGGCCAGGGGCGAGCGCGGTATGGCCGCCTTGCCCGGACGCGACGACGAATTCATGGCGGGGCTGGAGCGATCGCTCCACTATGCGCGCTTAACGAGATGCCAGCGCCTCCATGTCATGGCGGGAAACTGGCCGTCCGGCCATGACCGTCGTGAGGGACGGGAAATCTACGTCGCCAATCTCAAGCGCGCCGCGGAGCGCGCGGCCGAGCAAGGCGTGACGCTACTGATCGAACCGATCAACGTCCGCGACATGCCGGACTATTTCCTCAACACGACCGCCGACGCGTTGGAGGTGATCAAGGCGGTCGGACGCGACAATCTCAAGCTGCAGCTTGATCTTTATCATTGCCAGATCATGGAAGGCGATCTCGCTATGCATATCCGACACTTGGCGGGAAGTTACGCGCATGTGCAGATCGCGGGTGTCCCCGAACGCCATGAGCCCGATCTCGGAGAGGTGAACTACGCCTATCTGCTCGAGCTCCTCGACGAAGTTGGCTACGGCGGCTGGGTCGGCTGCGAATACCGGCCAGCTGCCGAGACGCGAGTCGGCCTCGGCTGGGCGCAGCGCTGGGTCTGCCGCGCATGAGATGATGCAATGGCTGAAGAGTGGCTCCGAAATGGCCAGGCAAGGAGAGGAGGGGGAACCATGGCGGCGCAACAAACCTCGGACAGCGTTATCCTGTTTGGCGCCAACGAGCCCGACGAGAGGGGGCGCGTACTAAACGCCGGCTCGCTCTCGGTCGAGTTCCACAAGGGCCTTCTTCGATATGTCCGGCGCGGCGACAGGGAACTTATGCGTGCCGTGGCCTTCATTGTGCGGGACGACGTCTGGGGTACCTACGAGACCGAGGTTGCCGCGCTGAAGATCGACGAGGCGCCGAATGCGTTCCGGATCCGCTATGAAGGCCGTTGCGCCGAGGGCGCGGTCATCTACCAAGCCGACATCACGGGCGCCGAGAACGAGCTCGTTTTCGCCGCTCGCGTGATCGTTGCGCGCGACTTCCGCACCAACCGCACCGGTTTCGTGATTCTTCATCCGTTGGACGGTTGCGCCGGCTGCCCCGTTGAGGTGGAGTATGTCGACGGCCGCAAGGAGCTCGCAGAGTTCCCGAGTCGGATCAACCCTTATCAGCCCTTCTTTTCAGTGCGCGCGGTGAAGCACGAATTCGCTCCCGGCGCTTTCGTGACGGCCCGGCTCGAGGGTGACGCATTCGAAATGGAGGACCAGCGCAATTGGAGCGACGCGTCGTTCAAGACATATGTCCGTCCGATCGGCCTGCCCTGGCCATACGAGCTCAAGGCCGGCCAACAGCTTGAGCAGCGTGTCAGCCTGATCATCGAAGGTCGGCCGCGGACGGAAGCGCGCACGGCTAGGGCCGACAAAACAGAAGTCGCCCTTGGCGGCGTTGCGGGCAAGATGCCGCAGATCGGCGTAGAAATCCCCGCGGCGGAGGGGGTTGCGAGCCGGTCGAATCTCGCACTGCTGCGAGCACTGGGGCCGGGTGTCATCGTCGGCGAAGCGCAGCGGCAACTGGGGCACGGGAGGAGCGAGATCGCGCTCTATCGCGAGATCGCCGATGCGTGCCGGGCGAGCCTCACGCTCGAGGCGTCGATTTCGGGAACGGAAGATCCGCAGCAGGAGGCCAACCGCCTTGCCGAGGAGTGCGCCGCCGCCGGCGCGGAGATTCACTCGCTGACGCTTTGGGCGGCGGCCGATATCAAGGGCGTCTTGCCAGGCAGCGCCTGGCCCCAACAGCCGCCACTCGAGGCGATCCGGTGGGCCGCGCTTGCGGCGTTCCCGCGAGCGCAGATCGGCGGCGGAGCGCATGGCTTCTTCACTGAGTTGAACCGTCGCCGGCCTCTCGCGCATTTCGTCGATTACATCAGCTTCACGACGACCCCGATCGTGCATGCGGCCGACGACCGGTCGGTGATGGAGACCCTGGAAACCTTGCCTGCAATATTCGCCTCGGCGGCGGCCATCGCCGGCGGCAAGCCCTGGCGCGTCGGGCCTTCCGGGATTGGAACGCGCGACAATCCCTACGGCGCGGGGCCCACCCCCAACCCTCGCAATCGCCGAGTGTGCATGGCGGAGGCAGATCCACGCCACCGCGGCCTCTTCGGCGCAGCCTGGACCGTGGGCTATCTAGCAGCCGCCGCCGCAAGCGGCGCCGAAGCGGTCATACTTGGCGCCGCCACGGGACCACGAGGCGCGATCCATAGGCGTCTCGCGCATTCCCTTCCCTGGTTCGACGAGGGTCCGGGGCGGCTCATCTACCCACTGTTCCATGTCATATCCGCTGCAGCCTCCGCCTCGGATGCGGAGTTGCTTACGGCGCGTTCGAGCGCGTCGGGCCGCATCGCGGCGTTAGGCTGGCTTGATGGGAAAGCCGTACGGTTGTTGGTGGCCAATCTCACTCCAGAAAGTCAACACGTAGGATTGCAGGGCGTCCCGCTCGCTGGCGCGACATGTCGGACGCTCAACGCGGACGCCTTCGGCGCGGCAACCGCCGGCCCCGATTGGACGAAAGAGCCTGCCCCGCCGCTTCCTAGGAGCAACCTCGAGCTTTCGCCCTATGCCGTCGCCTTTGTCACAGCTTGTGCGTCATGACGGCGACTGCGACAGTGGAAAGCGGGCCCGAGTTCGCGCTCGAGGCGCGCGACATCTGGAAAGCATTCGAGCGCACCCAAGCGCTCTCCGGCGCGGCTCTCGCGCTTCGCCCCGGCGAGATCCATGCTCTGGTCGGCGCCAACGGCGCCGGCAAGTCCACCTTATCCCGCATCGTCTCGGGCCACCTATCGGCCGATCGGGGCGAGATTCAGCTTTTCGGCGCGCCTGCAGGATTCACCTCTGCGCGTGACGCGATCCGCGCCGGCGTAACGATGGTGATGCAGGAGACCAGTCTGGCGCCGGACCTCAGCGTGCTCGAGAATATCTACCTGCCGGAGTTCAGCGCGCCCGGCAGGCTTCGCTGGAAAGATCTCGTCTCGCGCGCCGCGGCGCTACTCGATCAGTTCGGTCAGCGCGGGCGCCTGCCGCTGCGGGCGGTTTTGCGCGATCTGTCGGCAAGCCAGCGGCAGATGGTGGAGATCCTGAAGGCGCTGGCGACCAACGCCAAGGTCATCATCTTCGATGAGCCTACCGCCTCGTTCTCTCCCAACGAGGTCGACCGACTTTTCGACGTCATGCGCCTCCTCGTCCAACAGGGTAAGGCGCTCGTCTTCGTCTCGCACCGGCTCGAGGAGATTTTCGAGATAACCGATCGCATCACCGTCTTTCGTGAAGGCCGTGTCGTCGCCAACGCCACATCCACGACGGAGATGCGTCCCGCAGATCTTGTCCGGCTGATGGTCGGACGCGAAATCGCCGATATCTACGCACATGGCGCCGCCGGAAGGGGCGCGCGGAGCAGCGGCGCCCCCGTGCTCGAGGTCGACCACCTTGCGTCCCCCCCGCGCGTGAGGGACGTGTCTTTCAAGGTCGCCGAGGGTGAAATTTTGGGCCTCGCCGGGCTGGTCGGCGCCGGACGCTCGGAATGCGTCGAGGCGCTGTTCGGCTTGCGGCGCATCGAAAGCGGCGACATCCGCCTCGCCGGCGCGTCCTACCGACCGCGGGCGCCGACCGACGCAGTCCGCGCCGGCGTCGGCTTCATTCCGGAGGACCGGCGGCGGCAGGGGCTTGTGCAGGACTTCACCGTGCGCGAGAACTTGCTCCTCGCTCATCTCGGCCGGCGGCGGGGCCTTGGTCTGGGCGACGACGAGCAGCGCGTGAGGATAACTCAGCTTCTCGAGGATCTCAGCCTATCGCCGCGCATCCTGGACGACAGCATCCTGACTCTTTCGGGTGGTATGCAGCAGAAGGTCGTTCTCGCCCGCTGGATTCTCATGTCCCCGAAGCTGCTCATTCTCGACGAGCCGACCCGCGGGGTCGACATCGGCACGCGCAGCACGGTCTACGCGATGATCCGCCGCCTCGCGCAACAGGGTATGGGCGTGCTGCTCGTCTCATCGGATTTCGAAGAAGTAATCGGAGTGTCCGACCGCATTGTCGTCATGAGCGACGGCGCGGACGTCACCAGCATCCCGAGCGGCCTTATCGATGTCGAGAAGCTCGCGATGTTCGCGGCGCCCCGCAGCTCAGCCGAGGCGACCCACTTCGTCCTCGAGGATCTTGTTCGGCGCTTCGGAGGCGTCGCTTACTGGATTTTCGTTGAAGGCGAGAGGCTTTATTGTTTCGACGCGGTAACAGCTTCAGACGCGCCGAATATCGGCTTCTCGCGCGGCAGCTTCCCGGAGATCACCTGCACGAAGATCCCAGAGGTTCTCCGGCAGAGGCCCCGGCGTTTCCTATCGGAACCGGCAGGGGCCAGTCTGCTGACGCCATTGCGCGGCCATCGCGGCCACGACCTCGGCCATATTGGGCTGACACTCCCGCCGGACGGCGCTCTGCCTGATCCGTCGGTGGTGGAACGCATCATACGCGCCGGACCGGCCACAGCGGCAATGACCTCTGCTGGAGGCGCCTGACGTGACGACGAAGACCGAGGCGGCGTCCCGACGCAGCCCTGCAACGATCCGGCGGCTTTTTCGCGCCGCGCAGCTCGAGCTGCGCATGCTCGCGCTGCTGGCTCTGTTGTCGCTCGCGCTATCGCTGATCTCGCCCTACTTCTTCACCCTGAGCAATATCCTCAACCTAATGGACCAGTCCGTGATAACGGGCATTGGACTAACCCGCTCCGCGGGAGCTGGTTGACCTGACAGGCGTAGGCGGCTTGGACGCATTCGAGCGGAACTGGTCACGCCACCACTCTCTAATGTTCTGACAGCCCAGATTGCAGGACCATGCGGTGGCGCGCTCACGCGCACTTCGTCCCGCCATGGAGCTGTCAATGACCCCGCTTCGCCAACGCATGATCGAGGACATGCAAGTTCGGAACCTCGCCCGGCACACCCAACGCGCCTACCTCCAGCAGATCTCACTGTTCGCGCGGCATTTTGGCAAGTCACCCGAGATCTTGGGCCCGGCTGATATCCGGGCCTATCAGATCCACCTGAGCCAGGAGAAGCGACTCTCGGCCAGTTCGATATTGGTCGCGGTGGCCGCCATCCGCTTTCTCTACAAGGTCACGCTCAGACGGGGTTGGAGCGTCGACGAGATCATCCCCACCTGTCGCAAGCCGCAAAAGCTTCCTGTCGTGCTCAGCCAGGACGAGGTCGCCCGGTTCCTCGACGCCGTCGACAGCCGGAAGCATCGCGCCATCCTGACCATCTGCTACGCGGCCGGCCTGCGTGTCTCCGAAGCGGTCCGCCTGACGCCAGCGGCGATCGACAGCCAGCGGATGGTCATCTGCGTGGAGGAGGGCAAGGGGCGGAAGGATCGCTACGTGATGCTCTCGCCGAGGCTGCTGGAGGTTCTCAGGACGTATTGGCGTGCCGTCCATCCGAAGAATCTCCTGTTTCCCGGCGACATCCCCGATCAACCGATCTCGACCTTCGCCGTGCAACACGCCTGTAAAAAGGCGCGGCGCCGGGCCGGCATCGCCAAGCCGGTCACCCCTCACTCGCTGCGCCATGCCTTTGCCGTCCACCTGCTCGAATCCGGCACGGACTTGCGCACCATCCAGCTGTTGCTTGGCCATCGCAACCTGAGCACCACGGCCCGCTATCTGCGCCTGGCGACCAACAAGGTGTGCGCCACGGCGAGCCCGTTGGACGCCCTACATTCATCCACTTCAGCGCCACCGCGCCCTACGCCAGCGCCCGCCTGAACACAGGCCCAATGGCCAGCGACACCCCCGAAGTGGCGGATGTGTTCCGCCGCTACGGCGACGCATATCGACAGCAGCACGGCGCCGCTCTCTCCACCGCGCAGCGTCGCGCTATGACCGCAATCGAGTTGTGTCGCACAGCAGCGCTTGGCGGTCATGTCGAGCAATGCGACAGCTGCGGGCACGAGCGCATCGCCTATAATTCCTGTCGCGATAGGAATTGCCCGAAGTGCCAGTCACTCGCCCGCGCGCAGTGGCTCGCTGACCGCGAGGCGGAACTCCTCAACACCCAGTATTTCCATGTTGTCTTCACGGTGCCGGAGGAGATCGCGGTCATCGCCTTCCAGAACAAGCGTGTCGTCTACGATATCTTGTTCCGCGCCGCGGCCGAGACGCTCCGCACCATCGCCGCTGACCCGGCCCATCTGGGCGCCGAGATCGGCTTCCTGAGCGTGCTGCATACTTGGGGCCAGAACCTGCTCCATCATCCGCACCTACATTGTCTGGTCCCCGGCGGCGGGATCTCGCCGGACGGCGAACGATGGATCGCCTGCCGGCCCGGCTTCTTCCTACCGGTCAAAGTTCTGTCTCGCCTGTTCCGCGGGTTGTTTCTGCACTACCTGGGCAAGGCGTTCACCGCTGGCCGCCTAAGCTTTTTCTCCACCCTGCTGCCCCTGCAGGAACGCTCCCCGTTCTTGCAGCATCTGGCCCGCGTGCGGACGGCGGAATGGGTGGTCTTCGCCAAGCCGCCGTTTGCCGGTCCTCACCAAGTCCTCAGCTACGTCGGCCGGTACACACATCGCATCGCCATCTCCAATAGCCGCTTGTTGGCCATCGACGACGGCAAGGTGCGCTTCCGTTGGAAGGATTATCGCCGCGACAATCGCCACGCGACGATGACGCTGACGGCTGACGAATTCATTCGCCGGTTCCTGATCCACGTCCTGCCAAGCGGCTTTCAGCGCATCCGCTACTACGGCTTCCTTTGCAATCGCCGCCGACAGGACAAACTGGCGCGTTGTCGTCAGCTGCTTGGCATGGCCAACGTCGTGCCGGCGACGGCGTCCGGCACGTCCGGCGATTACCGTGATGTCTATGAAGCCCTCAGCGACAAATCGCTGCGCCGATGCCCTTTATGCGATGACGGGCGACTGCTCATCATCAAGGTTCTACCGCGCCCGAACGACCGCCAATGGCTCTGCGATACGTCATGACCGCCAGCGCCGACATGCCCGGCTCTCTGAACCAGCTCCGCCGCGCAGAGTTGACGGCGACCTGTC
>Ga0209415_10018911_pt1 | contig 10836 bp, 8 predicted proteins | sample PeaSoiSIISIP2007_FD_187696 | JGI IMG/M metagenome (GOLD analysis project Ga0209415, IMG submission 187696) | Peat soil microbial communities from Weissenstadt, Germany - SII-SIP-2007 (SPAdes) (version 2) | ecosystem: Environmental > Terrestrial > Soil > Wetlands > Peat | place: Germany... | reverse complement strand
CCAGCGGGTCCAGTTGAGGCCAGCTTGGGAGCAAAAAACTCTTGACAGGATCGGCCTTCTCATGGAAGCCGCGACCATAGGGAGCGGACGACTCAAATTAATTCGCGGGCCCCGCAATAGGATATCCCTGCCATAGATATTCCAGAGCCTCGGGCAGAGTTTGTTGTTTCACGGCGCGGTCGGTGTGCCCGGCGTTACGCGCAAATACAAACTGATAATGATAGCCCTTGGTCGCCAGGACCTTCGCCATATTCTCATTCGCGACTACCCAGTCGTGCATGTTGTCGCGCATGATATTCGGATTGAACAGGTCTTTATCGCCGACTTCCATCCAGATGCGCAGCGGCTTGGCCGCGGTATTGGGGATCATGTGTTCATGGAACTCCCACGCGCCATGCGGAGTCTCGGGATTCGGTGGCCACTGCTGGTTCACGTAGGTGCCGGAGTAGGTGAGAACTCGATGATAGAGATCCGGGTGATACCACGCCATGATCAAAGCGCAGGAGCCGCCGGAGCTGCCGCCCATCGTCGCCCGTCCCTCTGGATCTTTGGTCAGCTTCACGTTGTATTGTTTCTCCACCAGAGGCAGCACTTCGTGTTCGACGAACTCCGCATACGCACCCGACATCGTGTCGTATTCCAGGCCGCGTTCGCTTCCCTGCGCATCGCCCGAGCCGTTGCTTATGGAGATGCCAATCATCACCGGCACCTTATGCTGGGCGATTAAATTGTCCAGCGCCGTGAACAAAGCCTGGTCAGGTCCGTCCGCGCCGACAATGAACGGTGCGGCCGTGCCGGGCACGTATTGTTTGGGAACATACACAGCCACTTGGCGAGTGTAACGTGCGGGATGGCTGGTCGTGACGATCAGCTTGGCGGGGTCGGATGGGTCCACCGTGCCAAAGGTGTTGGCGTCGCGCGCGATGCCGGGATAGATCTTGCTGTCGGCCGATTCCATGGTGAAGGTGGACACCGTTCCGTGCGGCACGCCGTCCTGCGCGCTCATCTCCGGTGCGGCGGTGTGCGTGGGGCCGAGGATGAAATTTCCGTCGACGTTTGCCGGAGCGTTGCCGCCGTCGGGTAGCTCCTTGGCCGTGACATAACCGGGCGTGTGTGGATCGCGGGTCGGCGGCCCCGGCCGCGCTGGGGCTGCGGCCGCGGTCGGAGCCTGGGCCATTGCCGGTTCTACCCCAGTCATCAAGCTGATTAAGAACGCCATGCTCAAAAGACGAAACATCGGGGACTCCTTTTCTCCCACCAATGTTAACTCAACAGCCGCGTCGGAACCTCGGGCACTCATAACTTCGCCGGATTCATCAAAAAGCCATAAAACCGGGACCTTATTGGCCCTCAAATAGGTTGGAAACTTTATGCCTATTTCATAGCTTTAGGATCACACTGCTCAGAGGAGGTCCAAAGAGCATATGGGCCCGATACCGAGACTGAGCCTGTTCGCCGGCGCTTCCGTCCTGCTGCTGTCCGGGCTCCCATTAACTGGCGACGATCCCTCCTGGAAGGACAAGCCGATCCCACAATGGGATGATCAAGACGCGAAGCAGGTTCTCGCCGATTCGCCCTGGGCCAAGAGCGTCAAGCTGGAGCGGCTCCGCTACCTTAGTGAGTTTGAGCGCCGTGATAGCGGGAACTGGGAGGCAGGCATTCCTCCGGGCATCGGACTCTCAGGGGCCGGCTTAATTGGTCTCCTCGCGGTGTTCGACTCCAATGATGAGGCCCTGGCCAAGGCGCTTGCCCAGCGCTTCGAGCCCGATCCCGGCAAAGTCACGATCCGCTGGGAGAGCGCTCTTCCGATCCATGCCGCGGAGCTGAAGGCGGGCGAGCCCGGCCTTCCAACCTGGCAAGGGAATTACTATGCGATTGCCGTGTATGACGTCGCGCCTCCGTTTCGTTGGAATTTGGCGAATGAGCTCAAGGACATTGCGTTCCTGAAGCGTGATAAGAAGAAAGATGTGAAGCCCTCGCGCGTCGAGATCCAGCGCCATGACAACGGATTGGTGACCGTCGTTTATCTGTTTCCTCGCTCCGCCGAAATCACTAAGAAGGACGCCAACGTCCGGTTCGTGGCCCAAATCGGGCGGATGTACATGTCCCAGTTCTTTTTCCCTGAGGAGATGGAGTTCCAGGGCAAACCGGAGCTTTGATCCGATCTGAGTAAGGTTTTCACCGGAGAGCGTTTCTGCGGTAAGCGCCGTAACTTGGAGTTATGGTGGCTCAAGCATGACGGCGCTCCTCGCTATGCTCTTCCTGGCGGTTTCGGTCCGGCAGGATCAAACCCCGTTGCGCACTGGCTGTGACGCCGGCGCGGAGACGGTCGCCAATCTACCTGCCGGCGCGGAGGTGACCATCCGCTTTGCGTTCTCGGGTGACGCCACGCCGTGCTACAAGATCGCGGCCACGGTTGGCGGCAAGGAACTCAGCGGCTATGTCGTTGCCAGCGCGCTACAGGGGTTGGATGCATTCGACCAAGGCTTGCGCGAAGCCGCCTGGGTCGACGTAAATCAGGTGATGAATGCGGTGCGGCCCGCAGCGATTGCATCTCGGGCAGGGGCGACGGGAAAGCAGGCGGCTGTGGCGGAGCAGGCCGTGGGTCTGCTCGAATCCGGCCAGCCCGAAAAGGCGCTCCAGCTCATCGAGCCCGCGGCCCGCAGCGCCAAGGATCCGGGATTGCTGGCAGTGGCGGGCGCCGCCGCTTGGCGCGCGGACGACTCCGGCAAGGCTCTGGCGTATTGGCGGGAATCTCTCGATCTCCAACCGAACCCCGCGCTCGAAAGCTTGTACCAGCGCGTCCAGAAGGAGAACACCAACGATCAGAGCTCGGCGCGGCTGATCGGGATCCGCATCGCCTTGCGCTACGAAGCCGGAGCCATCGGAGTCGACACCGCGCGCCAGATGGTGGCCGTGCTCGATGGGGAATTCGCGCGAATTTCGGCCGAACTGGGCTGCGTGGCGGAGGAGCGAATTGTCGCCATCGCTCAGAGCCCCGAGGCCTATCGTAAGACCACCGATGCGGCCGAGTGGAGCGGGGGCCAGTTTGACGGGCGCATTCGCGTTCCGGTCGGGCCGGGGCAAGGTTCGGTGGCCGATGCCGCGATTCGCCGGACGCTGGCTCACGAAATCACGCACGCCTGCCTCACCTTGACCGGACGCTGGCCTGCCTGGTTACAAGAGGGATTGGCCCAGCGGCTTTCCGGCGACAGCGTCTCACCTGAGCTTCACGCGAAGCTGGCCGAATGGTCTCAGCAAGGCAAGCTGCCGAAACTCGCCAACCTGGGGCAGGATTGGTCGCGCCTCGACCGCGAGCACGCCATCGCCGCCTACGGACTGTCACTCGAGGCCGTTGACACCTTCTACGCTGCCTACGGCGCGGCGGGCATCCGCAACCTGCTGCACAATCCGGACCGCTTGGCGGCCACCACGGCCGACCTCGAGAAGCGCCTGGGTTTGTAGAATATTTCTGTGAACTACTTCGGACTCTTATCCAGATCTTTCACCGCCAAACCTCCGGTGATGCCGTCCACCTGGTATCCGGTCTGGATCTTTCTGATCTTTGCGATCTCTGCCGGCGTCGCGGTCTTGGGATCGACGTTCGCTCCAGAGCAGGTGAAGCCTCTCAAGGTGCATTCCGAAGTGGTGTGCTTGATGCCCCGCTCCTGCATCAGCCGGCTCATCAGCTTTACCGCTTCCTCGTGCATGATCACCGCGTTATTCGGCACGAACGTCCCCACGCCAATCGCGTAATCGATGGGCATCAGCGGCTCGATACTCGACCCGAACGCGCCATCGTTTTTCTTGCCCAGGTCGTAAGCTCCCAGGTCGGCGCCTTTGTCGATCAGGTACTCGATGATCGGCATCTCTCCCATGTTCGCCGCCACCATCAGCGGCGTAATTCCGTAGTTGTCGGCCGCATTCACGTCCTCTCCGAGTTGCACAAGCAGCTTTACGACCTCCAGCCTCTCGGCGGCCGATCGTCCCTTGCTATAGCCATTGATGAACCCCGTTCCCGAGGCCGCCATGAGGGATGTCTCCCTGTCCTTGGACATAATGTGAGGATCGGCGCCGTGAGCGAGCAGCAGCTTCACCAGTTCCAGATCGCCTGAGAACGCCGCGCGCATCAATGCCGTGGCGTAGACGATCCGCGGTGAGCCGTCCCGCATGCGCGCCCTGGGTGTGTTATTCACCAGAGCATTCGGATTCGCGCCGGCGTCCAGCAGCTTCTTGATCAAAGGAAGAGGGTCGGTGGTCACCATCCAGGGGAAGTTTGGAGGCGTTTCCATATTGCGGCGATCCACCGCCCAGAACAGCGGCGTAAATCCCTGGGCGTCGGCCTGATTCACTTTTGCATGACTGTCGATTAAGAACGACGCCAGCTCGTAATTGCCGTTGAAGATCGCCAGGCCGAGCACATCCTTCCCATCGCCGTCGATCGCATTCACGTCCGCTCCCGCCGCCACCAAAAGGCGCGCCGATTCCAGATCGCCTTCCCGCGCCGCAAACATCAGCGGACTTAGCAGTCCGCTGGCATGCTCCTCGGCGGGTTGATCCGACTTCGATTCCACCGGGGTCGTTCCTTCGAACCCGCGGCCGGTGGTTGACGGAACGAATTTCGACCGCGCATTGACGTCCGCGCCGTGGTCGATCAGCATCTTGACGACAGCCGGATGAAGTTCGGAAACGGCCCACATCAGAGCGGTCGTGTCGCCCCAGGTCTCCTTCGCGTTGACTTGTGCGCCATGATCGAGCAGAATTTTCACTGCGTCGGTTTTCCCGGTTCGCGCCGTCATCATCAGCGCGGTGTCGCCATACTTCGTCAGAGCCGCGTTCGGGTCAGCTCCCGCCTTCATGAGTTTTTCGAGCATCGCTGCATTCCCGTTGATGCTCCCGAGCAGCAGCGGTGTGGCGCCGTCGTGGTTCGCTGCCGATATATTTGCGCCGGCGCGGATCAGCAAGTCCGCGGTTTCGAGGTCATCCATGCGCACCGCCCAATGCAGCGCCGTCGTGCCATCGCTTTGCGCCGCATTGACGTTCGCCTTCTGCTGCACCAAGGCGCGCACGGCTTCCTTATTTCCTCGCATGGCGGCGTCCGCTACTTCGCTCGCAGGCGCGCAAAAAAGCGGGCTGGTTGAAATCAACCACACACCGCACAGGAATCCGCTTTTCATGCCCATGTGTTTGCTCCTCGATCTCATTTTCCACGCCTCACGTTCTTGAGGATCACTGGCAAAGCGCTAAAGCTCTCTAACGCAAGTGTTTTTTCCGCGCCATCGACGGTTACTTTTCCGGTGAGCGACGCCTTACCCTCGCCTTCGCCTTTCGAGTTCAGGTGCATTTCAACCACCGAAAATTCGTAATTCGTCGCGGCTTCGGTTCCTACGGATTTCCACAAGTCGTTCCACGCGCCCAAACGCCGGTCGGTGATCAGGATGATTCGCTCGGCGCCGTCCGCCTCAGCAAGCCTCGCGGCGTAGCGTACTGAATATCCGGCGACCTCCGATGACCATAGATGTCCCACGATAGGAGCTTTGCCCAGCGCAATCGCTAACGAACGTTCGGGTGTCAATGCAACCGCCGGAGCTGCGGCCGCGCCCCCGCGTCCACCACGCCCGCCTCGCCCACCACGGCCCGCTGCCGGTGCCGGAGCCGCGTCGCTGTCCACAGCCGCTGGATCGGGGGCAGGATCGACCGCGGCGCTTGCGCGACCGCCTCCACGCCCTCCGCCGCCACGTCCACCACCGCCGCCGCGTCCAGCGGAGGTCGCAGCCGGAGCCGTCAGATTCCACGCCGCCAACAACTGATCCCGCTCGGCATCGGTCGACCAACGAAACACATCGATCTTGATGGAGTCGGGCGCGCCCGCGACATTATCGGTGGTCGCCGTGAAGCTAATCGGCGTTTCGGCTATCGCCAAAGCGGAGGTCAGGAGCAGTGTGACAGCTAGCTTCATTTGTCCTGATTTGTGCCCCAGACCCTTCCCAACCATTCGACCAGATGTTCCAGTTCGTCGTCGGTGAGCTTCGCTCCGCGTTCTCGCATGTCGATCGCGATAACGCGCCAACGCTCCTCTGGATTCCTCGACTGTTCCACCCGGTCCAGCGCGTGACACGACGTGCAAGCCCTGTCAAGAAGCCTCTTGGCTTCGGGGTCGGAGAAGAACGTGGTGATCTCGGGAGGGATGTAGGTTCGCGGAAACGCCTTCGTGTTCGGGCCGAATCTGACGACGAGCCAATCGAGCAGCGTATTCCGATCCTCGTCCGAAAGAGTCGCCGAGCCGTCCTTATGCTTGCTCTCGATAAGCGCCTGCCATCCGGCTCGGTCCAACGAGGAGTAAGCGTAATCGTCAATGCCGTGGCACGCGGTGCAATGCTTGCGGATGACCTGCCACACCGGCCCGTCAGGCCGAATCACTTGCGGTCGGGTTGCGCGTCCCGACAATTGCGCGGCCGCCGGCGTGCACGCCAGCGCGGCTGCCATCGCTAAAAATACCCACCTCATGCAGGCCGCCTAGGCGATCGAAAGAGGAGCCGTGCTGGTACCGATGCTGTCCCGCTCAATTCCATAAAGATGCAGGATGCTCAAGAGCATATTGGAAGTCCGCTCTTTGTTGTCCGGGAACACGATGTGGCGATTCCCCTTAAACTTGCCATCGATGCCGCCAACCAGGATCACCGGCACCTTCACGTGCGCGTGCCGATGTGAATTACCCATGTTGCTGCCCTTGTAGATGAGCACGTGATCGAGAACGCTGCCGTCGCCATCGGGAATATTCTTCAGCTTCTCGACAAAGTACGCCAGGTTCTGCACGTGATACCGGTTCATCTTGGCGTAGTTGGCGACGTTATCGGGCTTGTCGCCGTGATGCGACGATCCATGCCATCCTCCATTGAAACCGGATTCGGGGAAGCTGGTGCCGGAGAGGTCGCGGCCCAACATCATCGTGCAGGAGCGGGTGAGGTCGCCCTCGAACGCCAGCGCCATCAAGTCGTACATCAGCCGGAAATGAACATGCTTGCTCTCAGGCAAACCGAAGGGGATCTCGGACGACGGTTCCTGCACCGTCTTGTTCATCGCAATGTTGATCCGCCGCTCGATCTCACGAATGTTCTCGACATACGTGTCGAGACGGCTCTGGTCGCCCGCGCCGAGATCTTTCTTGAAATAAGAAATCTCATGCGTGACGGAGTCGAGAATGCTCGCGTTCTGCTTCCGTCCAGCCCGCCGCTCCTCGGGACTCGCGCCGTCGCCGAACATCCGCTCGAAGGCCACGCGCGGATTGACTTCGGTCGGAAGCGGCTGCGTCGGCGAGGTCCAGGAGATGGAGTTGGTGTATGCGCAACTATAGCCCCAGTTGCAGTTGCCGAAATTGCCGGTGTCCTCGACTCCGAGCTGCATGGAGCCCAGGATCGTGTCCTGGCCGTATTTGTTCGCGATCAATTGATCGATGGTGACGCCCAGATACGGACTCACTGCGTTTCTACGCGGGTGGGCGCCGGACAACAGGACCGCGCCGCGCGCATGGTCGCCGCCGGGTTCTTCTTCGGTGGCCATCGCCTCCGGCATGTCCAGTCCGCTGATCAGCACTACGCGATCGCGGAACGGCTCCAGCGGCTTGGTGATAAACGAAAAGTCGAAGTTGGCGCCTTCCTGCAAGGGACTCCAATACCCTGGCGCCGCTCCATGAGGATGCCAGATGCCGACAAAGCGCCTCGCCGGGCTTGCTGCCGTCTTGCTCAAGGGCGTCTGTGCTGGCACCATCGAGTCGAGCAGCGGCAACGCCAATGTCACGCCGACGCCACGCAAAAACGTACGCCGAGGAACGTGCTTCTTGGTGATGAACATTTATCTGGTCTCCTTAATCAGCTTCTAGCCGCTCCCTCACGGTCGCGGTTCAGTTAGAACCCTCTTCAGCTTTCGTTCTCATCTGGAATGGGGCGCTCTTGATCACGCCCATCAGAATCGCCGTAAACTTATCGTTATTCTTATCGGCATCCCTTACAATCGACCGGATCACCGGCATATCGTAGTATTCGACTCCGCGGCCGGTGCCGTAGGTCATCAGCTTCTCGGTAATCATGCGGACAAACTGGGGCGAATAGTGCAGGAGTGCCTGTCTCAGCTCGATGGGTCCGTTCACCTTAGTACCGTCCCACAGCGTTGCCGACGCATCGATCGGGACTCCTCCGTCGCCTCCCTGCTTGGTGCGCCACTTCGCGTCCGCGTCGAAGTTTTCAAGCGCGAACCCGATCGGGTCCATCAGTTTATGGCAGCTTGCACAAGGCTCATTCTTCCGGTGAATCGTCATCTGCTCGCGCAAGGTAAGGATCTTTTCCGGCCCACCCTTGCTGTCCTCGAGCGGTGGAACATTCGGCGGAGGTTCCGGAGGTGGAGTGCCGAGAATATTTTCCAGTACCCACACGCCCCGCTTGACCGGTGAAGTCCTGAAATTCTGAACCCAAGTGACCGAGAGGAAACTACCTTGCCCCAGCAGTCCTCGGCGATAGGCCAGCTCCGGCCCGAGCGTCACACGGCGGAACTGCGACCCGTAAATATTGGGGATGCCGTAATGGATAGCTAGCCGCTCATTCAAAAATGTGTAATCCGCGGTCAGCAGATCGACGATGTTGTGATCCTCCCGCATGATGCTCTCAAACAGCAGCTCTGTCTCACGCCGGAAGCTCTTCCGCAATTCGTCGTCCCAGTTGGGATAGTAAACTCCGTCGGGGGAGGTCGCAGGCAGATTCCGCAGGTACAGTAATTGATCGGCGAAGTTTTCGATCAGCGCCTGGGACTTGGAATCGGCGAGCATGCGCCGCACCTGCTGCTCCAGGACGGCGGGATTGTGTAGCTTTTCCTGGCTGGCTAGGGTGATCAGCTCGTCATCCGGGATGCTGCTCCACAGCATGAAGGACAAACGCGATGCCAGTTCCAGATCGGTGATGCGGTAGGGTTGGCCGGTCTTGACGTTCGCTGGTTCGCGTTCGGCGCGCACCAGAAACTGCGGGCTCGCCAGGATTCGCCGCAGCGCCAGCTCGACGCCATCCTGGAAGGTGCCTTCGCGGCGGCCCTGCTGGTAAAAGCCCCACACCCACTCCATATCGTCGGGAGTAGAGGGACGCCGATACGCACGGCGCGTCAGCGTCGAGAGGATTTCTTTCGCGCAAGCGTCTTCCTGATTTGCATTGGCCGGCCGGCACGTGAACACCTTGCGAATGCTGCGCGAGTCTTCGGGACGGGTGGGCTCAAACGGTCCTTGAATCCGCATCAGGCCGATGGCCGGGTAATATTGCAACTGCGGGATGCTGTTGTTTTCGAGCGATTTTCGCTCATACTGCTTGATCACATCCAGGCTGGGCCGGTAATTCGTAGCCAGGAACGTCGCGCCCACCATGTGCGTGCCGGCCTTCACCGGGATGGTAACTTCGATGGACCCATCGTTGTCGCCCGACATTCCCTGGGTCAACCCCACGCCGACGTAATCGGTGAGATGAACGCGCTCGCCGTCGATGAGGAATTCGAGTTGCTCGCCGGGAACATACTTCCCGAGGCCGAAGTTCTGGACCGAAAACTTATAGTCGCCGTCGGCCGGGAAGCTATGGCGCACCAGCATTCCGCCGCGGGTTCCGAACGGCAGACCCTCGATGTGCTCATTCTGCGAGGTATCGCCGGGCGCAATGTACGCCGATTCCGTGGGCGTCTTCCAGTAACCGACGGCCATGCGGGCGACCCTGGTCGCGGCCGTCATATACGCTTCGAGCAGCGTCGGAGAAATGGTCAACGACCCCGCGACGTTGTCGAACCCTCGGGCCGAATCGTCCGGCGGCAGCAGCGTTGTGGTATCCATCTGGAGATCGAGAAGGTCGCGGACGGCGTTGGCGTATTCGGTCCGGTTGAGGCGGTGAAGCACGATAGATCCGGGATTCGCGCGGCCCGCGGCTTTGCGGTCGATCTCCGCTTCCAGGAAGTCCCGAAGACCTTCGTATTGGGCCAAAGGCGGGCGGGGCATTCCAGGAGGAGGCATCAAACCGGCGCGAAGTTTGCGCACCACTTTTTCCCACAACTCCGGATGATCGCCGACCGTGGCGAGATCTAGTTTTTCAAGCGAAAGATTGGCCGTCTTCAGCTCGTCGTCATGGCATGTTACGCAGTATTGGTCGAGCAGCGCTCGCTCCGCCGCAGCGGTTGCGGGCGGATGTTGCGCGGGAGCCGCGCCCTTTGGTAGCGGCCTTCCGGACGGAGATTGCCCCGCAGCCGGATCGTATCCGATCAAGCAGCCCAGGAGCGCCACGCTACCGAGGAGAAGCGGCTTCTTCATGGAATCGCCCTAATTGTTCAAGATGCTATCACTTGCACACATGGGAGTCAAAGGTTCTTACGTTACGTTCTTGCGGCGCTGCATGGAGCCAATTGGCGGCGCCCACTCCTCTGCCGAGGGTTCTCCGTGAGGGGGTCCCAGCGGAGCGGCATAATTCCTGCCTTGGCGGCCTATCTCTAAGGAGGTAATAGGACTGCACGAGCATGGAGTACTAGGATACAATCCTAGAGAACTACATCTAGTACCTATACACCGACCGTTTCCTGACCGATGAACTAATTGAAGTACTTTGCTGCTCGATGTACCGGACCTTGGCGAGGATTTGAAGACAGCCTTTGGATCCGGAACCCGAGGAGGAGCAACCGGTGAAAGTTATTTCTAACGTCGTCTGGCGGGATAAGAGCCGCGCCGCGCTACTCGCGGCCTTGCTGTCTGTTTCCGTCTCTGCCTGGGGTCAGATCAGCCCTTGCGATCTGAACCGCGACGGAGTCGTCGACAGTGCGGATGTGGCT
>Ga0209415_10018910_pt1 | contig 10836 bp, 7 predicted proteins | sample PeaSoiSIISIP2007_FD_187696 | JGI IMG/M metagenome (GOLD analysis project Ga0209415, IMG submission 187696) | Peat soil microbial communities from Weissenstadt, Germany - SII-SIP-2007 (SPAdes) (version 2) | ecosystem: Environmental > Terrestrial > Soil > Wetlands > Peat | place: Germany... | reverse complement strand
TGCCCAAGCCGCAGCCGGTGGCAGCCACCCACCTGCTCAACTAGGCTCCTCGGAGGCTCAGTCCGCAGCCCGGCTCGGTGGCGCCTCGGCGGCCGGCGGTCGTGCCGCCGGCGCCCCGTATCCGGCGGCATGGGGCTGGTAGCGCAGGCCGCGGGCGGCGCGGGTCGCCGAGAACACGGCCGCCACCGCCATCAGGACCATCGATCCGTAGAAGGCCGAATGCAGCCCGCTCGCGAAGGCCGTGGCCAGCTGGCCGTGCAGGGAGGTGGAGCCGACGAAGATGGCGAAGGCGAGCTGGCGGGGGATGCTCCGGGAGGCGAGCACGATGGCCATCGAGAACGAGAAGACCATGCCCACGTTGGCGAAGGTGCGCAGCATCCCCGACGAGATTCCGAAGAGCTGAGGCGGTGACGCCTTCATCACCGCCGAGGTGTTGGCCGGGAAGAACGAGCTGGCCCCCAGGCCGTTGACCAGGCTGGCGACCACCACCACCCAGAGCCCGGTGCTCGCCGAGAGCTGGGCGTAGATGAGGAGCGCCAGCACCTGGACGGAGAGGCCGAAGGTGGCCGGGATCACCGGCCCCACGCGGTCGGCGAGGCGACCGGCAAAGGGCCCGGCGGCGCCGCCCACCAGGTAACCGGGGACGAGCAGGAGCGAGGCGTCGAGGGCAGAGAGCCCGCGCGTTCCCTGCAGATACATGATCACCAGGAAGAGCACGCAGAAGTTGGCGAGCCCCTGGAAGAACGAGGCCAGCAAGGACGGCGTCATGGTGGGGATCCGGAGCAGGGAGAGCTTGAGCATCGGCTCGGCCTGGCGCCACTCGATCAGGGCGAAGATCCCGATGAAGACGACGCCGCCGATGAGGTAGCCGAGGATCGTCGCGTCGATCGAGGAGGACGCCAGCGAGGTCATCGCCCAGAGCACTCCGAAGAGGCCGAGGCCGAGGGTGACCATGCCGGCGAGGTCGAGGCGGTGCCGCCGCCGCTCGCCCACGTCGTGAAGGACGCGGACCGCGAGCAGGACCGCCGCCAGCCCGATCGGCACGTTGATCCAGAAGATCCAGCGCCAGGACAGGTAGGTGACGATCAGCCCCCCGAGGACGATGCCCAGGACCGCCCCCGCGCTCCAGCCGATGCCGTTGAAGCCGTAGGCCTTGCCGCGCTGGTGAGGCGGGAAGAGGTCGGCGATGACGGCGCCGCTGTTGGACGTGACCAAGGCGCCGCCGATGCCCTGCAGGATCCGGAACGCGATCATCGACGAGCCGTCCCAGGCGAGCGCGCAGAGCGCCGACCCGATGATGAAGACGACGAATCCCGCCTCGTACATCCGAACCCGGCCGTACATGTCGCCGAGCCGGCCCACCTGGGTGGCGAGCAGGGTGATCACCAGCAGGTACCCGATCACCACCCAGATCACCGAGGAGAGGTCGATCTTCAGCCCGCGCTCGATCTCCGGCAGGGCCAGGACCACGATGGTGGTGTCGACCGCCGTGATCAGCACCCCGGTCATCACCACCGCCAGGCCGAGGTTCCTCCGCACCGGTGGGGGTGCGTGCAGGGTGACCGGGGCGGGGCCCACGGGTGGTGTGGCGCTCACTGACCAGAGGATACCGTCGCCGGGTTTCCGGGCCGCGTCGTTAGGCCGGCCACCGGTGCGCCTGAGGGGCGCCGCGGTCGGCCCCGGCTCGCCGCGGTCGGCGCCACCAACCTGTGTGATCTCGTCGGTGACTTGTGACGGAAACGCCAGCGATTCCTCTGATGTCGGCGTTCTGTCACCGGATGATTGGATGGATTGAGACGATCTTCGCCTAGTCTCAGTCGCAGGTGGGGGTCCCTCCCGGGGGGCCAGCGCAGGTGGAACTGGAGGTGTGGGCACAATGCTTCCGCTCTCGCTGCTGAGTTGGAACGACAAGAGGCGAACCCGCGCCGTGCTGACCGGCCTGCTCACCGCCGGCGTTGCGATCGCCTCGGCCACCATGTCGGTGGCGGCCGCCCCGCTGCCGGCGGGCCCGCCGTCGGCTCCCGTCCCGGTCATCGTCCGGGGCGCACCTGGAAGCCTGGCCGCCGTCGACCGGGACGTGAGCGAGGCCGGCGGGCGGGTCACCGAGCAGATCCCCCTGATCACCGCGAGCGCTGCCGAGGTGCCGGGCGGGGCGATCGGGTGGCTCAGCGCTCAGCCTGGCATCGTCGAGGTGACCCCGGACGGGCCGGTGCAGCTTGCCTCAGCCTCCTATTCGCCGACCACAGACCCGGGCTCGCTCTACAACGTCGAGCAGTCGCTGGGCGTCGATCAGGCCTGGGAGGATGGCTACACGGGCTCTGGAGTCGGAGTGGCACTGATCGACACGGGGGTCACCCCCGTCGAGGGGCTGGCCGGGCCCGGTCAGATCATCAACGGTCCCGCCCTTTCGTTCGACTCGGGCTCGGCGTCGCTGCGCTATCTCGACGCCTATGGGCACGGCACCTTCATGGCAGGGATCATCGCCGGGCGTGACCCCGGCACCACCCCCGCCGACTACGCGAGCGAGAGCTCCGACTTCCTGGGCATCGCTCCCGACGCCCACATCGTCAACGTCAAGGTGGGCAGCGCCAACGGGGCCGTGGATGTCTCCCAGGTGCTGGCGGCCATCGACTGGGTGGTGACGCACCGTGACGACCCCGGCCTCAACATCCGGGTCCTCAACCTCAGCTTCGGCACCGACAGCATCCAGTCGTACCTGGTGGATCCGCTGGCGTACGCGGCGGAGGTCGCCTGGCACGACGGCATCGTGGTGGTGGCCGCGGCCGGGAACCAGGGCTCCAGCTCCACCCAGCTTGACGACCCCGCGAGCGACCCCTACCTGCTCGCGGTCGGCGCCAGCCAGGGGAGCGGCAGCAGCCTCGCTGTCGCCCCCTTCTCCAGCGCCGGCAGCTCCAACCGCAGCCCCGACGTGGTGGCGCCCGGAACCTCGATCGAGAGCCTCCGGGACCCCGGGTCGGTGATCGACGACGAGTACGGATCGACCGCCGAGGTTGGCAGCCGCTGGTTCCTCGGCACCGGGACCTCCGAGGCCACCGCCGTGGTCTCCGGGCTCGCAGCGCTCCTGGTCCAGGAGTATCCGTCGGCGACGCCCGACCAGATCAAGGGACTGCTCACCTCGACGGCGACACCGGTGGCCGGCGCGTCGTCGCTGGTGGCCGGCAATGGCGAGGTCTCGGCCGCCGCCGCTGTCCAGGCCAGCCTGCCCGCCACCGTGCAGAACTACCCGGAATCCACCGGCACCGGCAGCCTGGAGGCCGCCCGCGGCTCCCTCCACGTCAGCCTGGACGGGGTCGTTCTCTCCGGCGAGCAGGACATCTTCAGCGATGCCGTCGACACGGCATCGCTGGCCGCGGCGGAGGCGAACGCGGACAGCTGGTCCGGTGGCACCTGGAATGGCGCCGTCTGGTCGGGCGGCCACTGGGTGAGGAGCACCATCGGCATCCACTGGGCGTATGCGGCCTGGACGTCGGATTCCTGGGCGGGAGTCCCCTGGGCGGACGTCACCACCCCCTCGGGGGTCTGGACCGGGACGTCGTGGTCAGGGACGTCGTGGTCGGGGACGTCCTGGTCCGGGACCTCCTGGTCGGGAACCTCCTGGTCGGGGACGTCGTGGTCGGGGACCTCGTGGTCCGATGCGAGCTGGTCGTAGTACACGCGGCGATCCGATCCTCTCCCCGATTCGTGACCGGGCGTGCATGAGAGGCCCGGGGCCGTGAACCGGGGGTCGCGAGCGCGGGGAGCGGCGGTGATGAGGCGCCTGAGCCTGACCCGGCTCACGGCGCGGGTGGGTCGTGTGCCCCTTCTCACCGCCGCTCTCGCCGTCGCGGCCGCCCTCGCCACCGCCGCTGTCGCCCCGCTCCCGCAGCGCTCCTCCCCCTTCACGGTGCCCTGGTGGCTGCTGGCCGCGCTCTTCTGCGTCGCCGAGATCTGCGTCGTCCACGTCCAGTTCCGGCGCGAGGCCCAATCCTTCTCGCTCAGTGAGGTCCCCCTGGTCATCGGCCTCTTCTTCGACCGTCCGGTGACCGTCGTCCTCGCCTACCTGCTCGGCGCCGCCGTCGCGCTCACGCTGCATCGCCGGCAGTCACGGCTGAAGCTGGCCTTCAACCTCAGCAACTTCACCCTCGGCGCCGCCGTGGCGGTGACGCTCTTTGCCTGGCTGGCCCCGAACGACGATCCCACCGGCAACGTGGCCTGCCTGGCCGCGGTGGCCGCGGTGACCGTGGCGGGCGGCGTCCAGACGGCGATCTTCGTCGTGGCCATCTTCCTCTCCGAGGGATTCATCGATCGGAGCGGGATGGCAACCAACTTCGGTCTGGCCATGCTCGGCACCGTGATCAACACCTGCCTGGCGCTGATCGTCGTGAACGTGGCCTGGTCCCACCCCCAGATCGTCTGGCTGATGGTCGTCCCCGTGGCCGGCGTCGCGCTCTCCTACCGCGCCTACGTCTCGGAGCGCGAGAACCGGCAGCAGGTCTCCTTCCTCTACGAGTCCAGCCGCCATCTCCAGCACGGAGGGGACCTCGATCAGGCGCTGCTCGATGTTCTCAAGGGCTCCTGCGAGACCTTCCGTGTGGAGATGGCGGAGATCATCATCTTCCCGACCCGCGATGGCGAGGTGATGGTCCGCACCGGTGTCGGCGCCCACGGCATTGATCCGATGCGCCCGGTCGATGCCGATTCGACCGAGCAGGCGGTCATCGCTCGGATGGTCGCGGCCGCCCCTGTCATCCTCGACCCGGCGTCGAGCGAGGACGAGGGGCTTCACTTCCTGGCGCTGGAGGGGATTCGCGACGGGATGGTCGCCGTCCTCCGCGGCGAGACGCGGCCGATCGGCCTGATGGTGGTCGGGAACCGGCTGGGCGAGGTGAGCACCTTCGACGACGAGGACCTCCGCCTCTTCGAGATGCTCGCGGCCCACACCGGTAGCACGCTCGAGAACGGCCGGCTGGAGCACTCGCTTCGCCAGCTCACTGACCTTCAGCACAAGCTGCGCCACCAGGCCCTGCACGATCCTCTGACCGGGATGGCCAACCGATCCCTCTTCCAAGCCAAGGTGCGCGACGTTCTCACCGAGGGGAGAGCGGGTGTCGGGGTGCTCTTCATCGACCTCGACGACTTCAAGACCGTCAACGACAGCCTGGGACACGTCGTCGGTGACGAGCTGCTCCGCGCTGTGGCCGGCCGGGTGGCGGACTGCATCCGCCCGGGAGACCTCGCCGCCCGGCTGGGTGGCGACGAGTTCGCGGTGCTCGTGCAGGGGATGGACGACAGCCGCGCGGCGACCATGGTGGCCACCCGCATCGTGGAGCGACTGCGCCAGCCGTTCCAGGTCATGGGCACGGAGGTCATGGTCCGAGCCAGCATCGGCATCGCCTCCGGCGACGGCGGGGAGTTCGATGCGGACGAGATCCTCCGCAACGCCGACGAGGCGATGTACACGGCCAAGGGGCTCGGCAAGGGCCGGTGGGAGGTGTTCGCTCCGAGCATGCACGCCACCGTGGTCAGCCGGCACGAGTTCAAGGCCGACCTCCACCGAGCGCTGGAGCGCGACGAGCTAGTCGTCCACTATCAGCCGATCTTTCAGGTCCCATCGGGCGAGGTGGTGGCCGCCGAGGCCCTGCTGCGCTGGTGTCATCCCCGTCGCGGGATGGTGCAGCCGGCCGACTTCATCCCCCTGGCCGAGGAGACAGGGCTGATCGCGCCGATCGGTCGCTGGGTGCTCGAGCAGGCATGCACCGAGGCGGCCCGATGGCGGGATCGTGACCTGGCCCATGAGATCGCGGTCGCTGTCAACGTCTCGCCGCGGCAGTTGCAGAGGGGAGCCTTCATCGAGGAGGTCCAGCGCGTCCTCACCCAGACCGGCCTGACGCCCTGGAGCCTGATCCTGGAGGTGACCGAGAGCCTGGCCGTCGAGGAGGTGGAAGCGTCCACCGGCCCCCTCCGGGAGCTGCGGGAGCTGGGCATCCGCATCGCCCTCGACGACTTCGGCACCGGCCACTCGTCGCTCAGCCGGCTCCGCGACTTTCCGGTCGACATCATCAAGATCGACAAGGCTTTCACCACCACGCTCTGCTCCTCGCGCGACGGCGGCGGGCTGTCGCACGCGGTCTTCGCGTTCGGCCACAGCCTGGGGGTGACGGTGGTCGCGGAGGGGGTCGAGGAGCTGACGGATCTCCGGGCGCTCGACGACTTCCCCCGGCAGTGGGCCCAGGGATTCCACCTCTCGCGTCCGCTGGACGCCGAGGCCATGCTGAGGCTGCTCGACGCACGGAGCTTCGAGGCGGCGAGGGCCAGCGTCGACCGGGCCCTCCGGCTGCCGCTGGCGTCGCGCGCCTCCTGACCCTCACACGTTGACCCGGGCCATGTGCTCCGGCGTGTAGCGGTCGCCCACCGCCGCCCCCGGGGGCGCGATCGCCTCGATGGTGGCGATGTCCTCGGGCGCCAGCTCGACCGAGAGCGCGGCCACGTTCTCCTCGAGCCAGCGCCGTCGCTTGGTGCCCGGGATCGGGACGACGTTCTCGCCCTGGGCGAGCACCCAGGCCAGGGCCAGCTGGGCGGGGGTGCACCCCTTGCCCGTCGCGATCGCGGTGAGCCGCGCCACCAGCTCGAGGTTGCGTTCGAGGTTCTCTCCCTGGAAGCGGGGGGTGTTGGCTCGGAAGTCACCGGGCCGGAACTGCGTGGTGCTGGTAACGGTGCCGGAGAGGACCCCGCGGCCGAGTGGGCTGTAGGGGACGAAGCCGATGCCCAGCTCGCGGCAGGTGGGCAGCACCTCGGCCTCCGGCTCGCGGGTGAAGAGCGAGTACTCGCTCTGGACGGCGGTGATCGGATGGGTGGCGTGGGCCCGCCGGATGGTGGCCGGCGCGGCCTCGGAGATGCCGAGGCAGCGGACCTTGCCGGCGGCCACCAGCTCGGACATCGTGCCCCAGGTCTCCTCGACGGGGACCGTGGTGTCCACCCGGTGCTGGTAGTAGAGGTCGATGTGGTCGATGCCGAGGCGCTCGAGCGAGGCCTCGCAGCAGCGGCGGACGTACTCGGGGCGACCGTTCACGCCGACCCATGATCCGTCCTCGCGCCGCTCGTTGCCGAACTTGGTGGCGAGGACCACCTGGTCGCGGCGGCCGGCGATCGCCCGCCCGACCAGCCGCTCGTTGGTGAAGGGCCCGTACATGTCGGCGGTGTCGAGGAAGGTGACCCCCAGCTCGAGGGCCCGGTGGATGGTGGCGATGGATTCGGCCTCGTCGGCGGGGCCGTACGACTGGCTCATCCCCATGCACCCAAGGCCCTCGGCGGAGACCTCGAGACCCTCGGTGCCCAACTTGCGCTGCTGCATGCCCGCTGCCCTCCTTCACCGGCCTCGGCCCACCTTACTCGGCCGTCCCGCCCCGGTAGCCGGCCGACCCTCGCCCTCCCCCCGGGCGGGGCGCCGGCGCAGGTTGCGACCGTGGAGAAGCGCCGCGAGGAGGATCAGCGGGGCATGGATCGCGGGCAGGTTGCGGGCGAACCACCGGGGCAGCCAGATGTCGGTCACCGCGCCGCTCTCGGCGCCCCACCTCTCGGCGAGCTGGGTGAGGGGACAGCGGAATCCGTTGGCCGCGAAGACGAGGCTCTCGCCGGCCACCACCGCGCCCGCCTGGGCCGCGCGGCGATCTGTGCGCCCAGCGAAGCCGGCGTACAGCACGTACACCAAGCAGGCCTCGACCGAGAACCACGCCAGCGTGTGCCCGGCACTGATGAGGGTGAGGGCCACCTCGCGCCTCGGGCTCGTCACAGTGAGCGTGAAGCGTACCCCAGAGAACGGCGGCCGTCGATCGGACGGGACGCGACAATGGGGAGCCGATGGACTGCGATTGGCTCCTGATCGACGGCTCCAGCCTCATCTTCCGCGCCTTCTACGGCGTGCCCTCGAGCATCCGCGGCCCCGATGGGCAACCGGTGAACGCGGTGCGCGGCTTCCTCGACGCGCTGACCCGCCTGGTCGAGCAGCGCCGGCCCCGCCGGCTCGCGGTGGCGAGCGACCAGGACTGGCGTCCCGCCTGGCGGGTGGCGCTCATCCCCAGTTACAAGGCCCACCGGGTGGCCGAGCCGGTGCCCCCACTCCTGGAGCCGCAGATGGCCGTGATCGGCGAGGCCCTCCGCGCCATCGGCATCGACCAGGTCGGTGTGGCCGACCACGAGGCCGAGGACGTCATCGCCACCTGGAGCGCGCTCGCCACCGGGACGGTGGAGGTGGTGAGCGGCGACCGCGACCTCTTCGCCCTCGTCGAGGATCCCCGGGTCCGGGTGCTCTACCCCGAGAAGGGGGGCCTGGCGGTGGTCGACGAGGCGGAGGTCACCCGGCGCTACGGCGTCCCCGGCCGTCGCTACGCGGACTTCGCGGTCCTCCGTGGCGATCCCTCCGACGGTCTCCCCGGTCTGCGGGGGGTGGGAGCCGGCAGGGCGGCCGACCTGATCCGCCGGCACGGCGGGGTTGCCGAGATGCTCCGCGACGCCCCGCTCGGCGACGCCGACCGTGACTACCTGGAGCGGGCGATGCGAGTCGTCCAGCCGGTGCTGGACCTGCCCATCGCCCTGCCCCCGGGACGGCGCGACCGCTACCCGGCCGACCCGGAGGCGGTGGCGGCCCTGGCGGCGCGCCATGGGGTCAGGGGCGGCTGCGACCGGCTGGTGGCGACGCTCGCCGCGATGGGCTGAGGTTCCGTGGCCTGAGCCACGAGGGGGGTTGACTTTTTCTGATAGGCCAATCAATAATCTCCTCATGACCCCCCGCGAAGCCGCCGCCCACCTCCGCCAGACCTCCGAGGAGCGCCGCGACCAGGTGGTCGAGGCTGCCATCCGGGAGTTCGCCGAGGCCGGCTACGCGGCGGCCAGCACCGCCGCCATCGCCGAGCGGGCGGGCATCAGCCAGCCGTACATCTACGCCCTCTTCCCGAGCAAGCGGGACCTCTTCCTGGCCGCCTACGACCGCGTGGAGGGGCGCATTCGGGCCACCTTCCGCGAGGCCGCCCGCGACGCCCAGAGCCCCGAGCAGGCGCTGGAGCAGATGGGCCTGACCTACCCTGAGCTGATCGCCGACCGCTACGAGCTGCTCATGCAGCTGCAGGCCTACGCGGCGGCGGCCGACCCGGAGATCCACGGACATATCTCGCGCAGTTTCCGGACCCTGGCGGAGGACGTCGCCCGCCGCAGCGGCGCGTCGCCGCGCCAGGTCGCGGAGTTCTTCGCCGCCGGGATGCTCGCCAACGTCACCACCGTCCTCGGGCTCCCGGAGCTGTGCACGCCCCTCTGGGAGGAGAAGCACCGGTCGATGAACACCACCGGCGGCGGCTGATGGCGGGCGCAAATTTTTTTGTCAACCCAAGTGATGGATGCATCAATAAGGAGAGCCCCGATGTCCCCTGAGCCCGCCCTCGGTCCTGCACCCACCCGGCCCCTCGCCCCCACCCGATCCCCCGCCCCCATGCGGACCGGATGGACCCTCGCCCTGGTGTCGCTCGCCCTCTTCATGGTCACCCTCGACAGCCTGGTGGTGACCTTCGCGCTGCCCAGCATCCGGCTCCAGTTCCACGTCGACATCGCCTCGCTGGAGTGGACCGTCAACGCCTACACCCTGAGCTTCGCCGTCCTGCTGCTCTCCGGAGCGGCGCTCGGTGACCGGTTCGGGCGGCGCCGGATGTTCATCGTCGGACTCGGCATCTTCACCCTCGGCTCGGCGGCCGCGGCGCTCGCTCCCAGCGCCGCGACGCTGATCGCCGCCCGGGCCTTCCAGGGAGCCGGGGCAGCGGTCGTCATGCCGCTCACCCTCACGCTCCTCTCCGAGGCGTTCCCCGCCGGTCGGCGGGGCGTGGCCCTGGGGATCTGGTCGGGCATCAGCGGCCTCGGGGTCGCCCTGGGCCCGGTGATCGGGGGCGCCGTCATCAGCGGCATCTCCTGGCACTGGATCTTCTGGATCAACGTCCCGGTGGGTCTCGTGGTCGGGCCGCTGGCGATGCTCCGGCTGGCCGAGAGCAGGGGCCCCAACGGAAGGTTCGACGTTCCCGGGCTGGTGCTCGCCACCGGTGGTCTCTTCGGCATCGTCTACGGGCTGGTGCGCGCCAACGCCATCGGTTGGGGGAGCGCCACCGTGCTCGGCGCGATGCTGGGCGGCGCCGCCCTGCTGCTCGCCTTCACGCTCTGGGAGCTGCGCTCGCCGGCCCCGATGCTGCCGATGCGCTTCTTCCGCAGCCGGGCCTTCTCGGCCACCAACGCCGTCGCCTTCACGATGTACTTCGGGATGTTCGGGTCGGTCTTCCTGCTGGCCCAGTTCTTCCAGACCGCCCAGCACTTCACGGCGCTGCAGGCGGGGCTGCGAACCCTGCCCTGGACCGGGATGCCGATCCTGGTGGCGCCGGTGGCGGGGATCCTCTCCGACCGGCTGGGCAGCCGCCCGCTGATGGCGACCGGATTGGCCCTGCAGGCGATCGCGCTGCTGTGGATCGACCGGGTCCTCTCGCCGGGAATGGCCTACGCATCGGTCATCGTTCCCTTCATCCTCGCCGGGACCGGGATGGCGTTGGTCTTCGCGCCGGCCGCCAACGCCGTGCTCTCGGCGGTCCGCCCCCACGAGGCCGGCCAGGCCTCGGGGGCCAACAACGCCATCCGCGAGGTGGGCGGCGTCTTCGGGATCGCCGTGCTGGCCGCGGTGTTCTCGCACCTCGGCGGCTACGCCAGCCCGGTCCAGTTCGTCGCCGGTCTCCAGCCCGCGGTGCTGGTGGGCAGCGGCGTGCTCGCGGTGGGCGCCCTGGCTGCCCTGATGGTCCCGGGCCGCGCCCTCCGCCA
>Ga0209415_10018908_pt1 | contig 10837 bp, 10 predicted proteins | sample PeaSoiSIISIP2007_FD_187696 | JGI IMG/M metagenome (GOLD analysis project Ga0209415, IMG submission 187696) | Peat soil microbial communities from Weissenstadt, Germany - SII-SIP-2007 (SPAdes) (version 2) | ecosystem: Environmental > Terrestrial > Soil > Wetlands > Peat | place: Germany... | reverse complement strand
GGCCGCGTGGTCGACAAGTTCATCCTCCAGCTCGAGGAGCAGCTCGCCGACCGCAACGTCACCATCGAGCTCGACGCCGAGGCGCGGAAGTGGCTGGGCGAGAAGGGCTACGACAAGCTCTTCGGCGCGCGGCCGCTGGCTCGCATCATCCAGGAGCACATCAAGAAGCCGCTCGCCGAGGAGCTGCTGTTCGGCAAGCTCGTCAAAGGCGGCGTCGTCCACGTCCAGGTCAAGGACGGCAAGCTCACCTTCCGATTCGAGGAAGCTCCGCCCCAGCCGTCTCGGAAAGAGCCGGAGTTCGTGGAGTAGCCCTCACCCTCCCGTCGCTTCGCGCCGGGTCCCTCCCTCTCCCACTTCGTGGGCGAGGGGCAAGCAAGCGCTCAATCCAAATGGTCCCTCTCCCGTGAAACGGGAGAGGGCGGGACCCATGGCGTAGCCATGGGAGGGTGAGGGCTGCTAAGAAGGCTTCATGCCCCTCGCCGATTTCCTCCGCGGCATTCGCGTCGTCGACGTGAGCCAGTTCATTCCGGGGCCGCAGGCGGCGTTGCATCTCTGCGATCTCGGCGCGGAGGTGGTGAAGGTCGAGCCGCCCGGCGGCGAGCCGATGCGGAATTTTCCGCCGCTCGATCCCGACGGCGTCGGGGCACCCTACAAGCTCATGAACCGCGGCAAGACCGTGGTGGAGCTCGATCTCAAGTCCGAGGCCGGCAAGAGTGCGTTCGCTGAGCTCATCGCGGCCGCCGACGTGTTGGTGGAGAGCTACCGTCCCGGTGTGCTCGACCGGCTGGGCTTCGATCGGAAAAATCTCGAGCGCCTGAACGCGGGCCTTGTGCACGTGGCGCTCACGGGCTTCGGCCAGACCGGGCCCTATCGCGCACGCGCCGGGCACGACATCAACTATATGGCGCTCGCGGGCGGGCTCGCGGCGTCGGGGACGGAGGAGCGGCCGGTCGCCGCTTATCCCCCGACCGCCGATCACGCGAGCGCGCTGCAAGCGGCGCTTGGCGTCGTGGCGGCGCTGTTCCGGCGCCGGGAGAGCGGGCGCGGCGCCTTCATCGACGTCAGCCTCGCCGAGACCGTGCTCGCCTGGCAGGCGATCCCGATGACGCTGGCGCGCCGCGCCGGGCAAGAGCCGCACCGCGGCGCGCAGATCCTGAACGGCGGCACCGCGCGCTATCACGTCTACCGCACGGCCGACGACAAGTTCATCACCCTCGGCGCGGTCGAGCAGAAATTCTGGGCCGCGTTCTGCCGCGCGGTCGGGCGGGACGCGTGGATCGCGCGGTATGACGAGCCGATGCCGCAGACCGCGCTCATCGCGGAAGTCGCGGCGCTCATCGAGAGCCGGCCGCTGGCGCATTGGGAGCGGGCGATCGAGCCCGCGGATTGCTGCTTCCATCCCGTGGTGGAGCTGGCGGAGCTGCCCGACCATCCGCAGATCGCCGCGCGCCGGCTCGTGCACCGCGCGAGCGACGATCCCGCGCTCATCGAGACTCTCTTTCCCGCCTGGGTCGATGGTCAACCGCCGCTACCGCGCGCGGAGCTGCGCTTTTCGGACGCGACTGAGCTTCTCAAGCGTTGGCAGCGGCGCGAATCAGCCCCCTCACCCGACCCTCTCCCCGAGGGGAGAGGAGAGGGTGAGGGGGTGCTCTAAGTCTTCAAAAATTGAGTCAGCGCGCCTCGAAGAGCTCGATGGCGTTGCCCGAGGGGTCCTCGCAGAGGATCTGCTTGCCGCCAGGGCCTTCCAGGATCTCATTGCGGAATTTGACGCCGCGCTCGCGCAGGCTTGCCACTAGGCCCGCGAGGTCCTCGACCTCCAGCACAAAGCGGTTCCAGCCGCCGGGCTCGGGCTTGCGGCCGTCCGGCATCGGCTTCGAGGCGGAGGCCGCCGGACCCGCGAGCCAGAGCGTGAGGTCGCCCGCCGCGCGCGAGGATCGCCATGGCGGGGCCGAACTGCTGCTTGAGCTCGAAGCCGAGGCTCCCCGTATAGAACGCGACCGCCTGGCTCACGTCCTTCACGATGTATCGGATCGACGCCATCCCTGCCTCCGTCATGCCGCCGGCACGGTGCCTTCGACGATGATCCGGTGCATCACCCGCCGGGATCCCGCGGGATAGTCCGCGTTCGCCTTGTGCATGGTGCAGCGGTTGTCCCAGATCACGATGTCGCCGCGGCGCCATTTGTGCCGGTATTGATATTTGTCCTGGATCGCGTGCCGGGTCAGCCCGTCCAGCAGGCGGTCGCTCTCGGTGCGCTCGAGCCCGACGATGTGCGACATGCGGTTGGGGTTCATGTAGAGCGCTTGGCGATGCGTCTCGGGATGCCGGCGCACCAGGGGGTGGACAACGTCCGGCAACTGCGCGGCTTCGTCGGTCCGGAGCGTCGCGATCGCAGTGCCCTTGCGCGGCGAGTCGTATTTGTGCACGACCTCGAGGGCGGCAATCCGCTGCTTCATCTCCGGTGAGAGATCGTCATAGGCCCTGTACATGTTGGTGAACTGCGTGTCGCCGCCGGTCTCCGGCACCTCGACGCCATAGAGCATGGTGAGGGAGCAGGGCACCGCCTTGTAGCTGTCGTCGCTGTGCCAGTGCGCGCCCACCACCAGGCGCTTGCCGTCGCCTACGACGTCGCGATCCTCGCTGGAGAGGATCATGATCTCGGGGATCTCGGCATGCCGCGAGGCGATCCGCACCTGCGGCAGCGGTCGCCCGAAGCCGCGCATGGCCGCGAGATAGGTTTCGGGCGTCAAGGATTGTCCGCGGATGCAGAGCACGAGGTTCTCGAGGAGCGCCCGGTGGAGCGCGTCTGCGGTCGCGCCGTCGAGCGGGCGGTTGAGATCGATGCCCTCGGCGGCGATGCCGAGCGCGCCGCCGAGCTTTGCGAGGGTGAGGGTCACGGCGTGCCTCGGCGAAGCGGAGCACGCGGCGGACACACCCCCCTCCCCCTCAAGGGGGGAGGGGAAATTGAGTGAGCGCCAATATCTCCGCCTCTCCCCTTGAGGGGGAGGGTAGGGAGGGGGGAATGGCTGGGCATGAACTGCATATGCCGTGAATTAATCCACGTGTGGATGGCGGCGCCAAGGGTGTCTATCGATCCCGGCCCGTGCGGTCGCTGAGGAAGACGACGGTCATCAGGCCTCCAGCGAGCAGCACCGTGACGAGCACGCCGATGGCGAGCGCCACCTCGCCTTGGACCGTCACCTCGCTGTCGCCGCTCGACGCCCACAGCACCGCGCCCGCCGCCGCGAGGACGGCGACCACGGCCACGATGGCAAGACTCCGATAGGCCTGGCGATCGAACATGGCGCGGCGTCCAAACGTATCCACGGAGATCGTCGCGAGCCGGCTATGGCCCCTCGCACCGGAACGGCGACAGCTCCTGGGTCAACTCGTCTATCTCGGCCGCGACCGCCTCGCGCTCGCGCTCCAGAAAATTCTCGATGGCCCGGGCGAAGCCGCGGTCGCGCACCCAATGGGCGCTGTAGGTCGGCGTCGGAAGATAGCCGCGCTGGATCTTGTGCGTTCCCTGCGCGCCCGCCTCGACCCGCGCCAAGCCGCGCTCGATCGCGAAGTCGATCGCGCGGTAGTAGCAGACCTCGAAGTGGAGGAACGGATAATCGCCGATGGTGCCCCAGTTCCGGCCGAAGAGCGTGTCGGAACCCAGCAGGTTGAGCGCGCCCGCGACATAGCGCTTGCCCTCGCGTGCCATCACCAGCACCACGCGGTCGGCGAGCCGCTGGTGCAGGAGATCGAAGAATCCGCGCGTGAGATAGGCGCCGCCCCAGCGATGGTCGGTGGTCGCGCGGTAGAACCGGTAGAACGCGTCCCAGTGCCGAGGCTCGAGCGCGCTCCCCGTGAGCGTCTCGATCTCGAGGCCTTGGGTCAGGGCATCGCGCCGCTCGCGGCGGATCTGCTTGCGTTTGCGGGAATTGAGCGCGGCAAGAAAATCCTCGAAGCTGGCGTAACCGCGGTTCTCCCAATGGTATTGCTGGCCCGAGCGCTGCAGGAAACCGGCGGCGCCGAGCTGCTCCCACTCGCCGCGCTTGGGGAACGTGACGTGGAGCGAGGACACCTTGTGCGCGCGCGCAACCTCGATGAGGGCCGCGATCAGCGTCTCCACCGTGTCCGGCGGCGCGTCGGGCCGGACCAGCAGCCGCGGCCCCGTCACCGGCGTGAATGGCACCGCCGCCTGCAGCTTCGGATAATAGCTGCCGCCGGCGCGCTCGTAAGCCTGCGCCCAGCCGTGGTCGAAGACGTATTCGCCCCGGGAATGGCTTTTCAGATAAAGCGGCACCGCCGCGAGCAGGCGGCCGTCGGCATCCTCGACCAGCACATGCTGCGGCAGCCAGCCGGTCTTGGCGGTGGCGGAGCCGCTCGCCTCCAGCGCCTCCAGGAAGGCGTGGGAGAGAAAGGGGTTGTCGCTGCCGGCGCAGGCGTCCCACGCCGCCGCCGGCACCTCGGCGAGGCTCTCGACGATGCGGACGCGGGCGGGACCGCCGCCGTCGGGCATGGCGCTCAGCGCACCTCGAAGATGCCGTCGACCTCAACCGCGAGGTTGAACGGCAGGACGTTGACGCCGACCGCCGTGCGCGCGTGGCGGCCCTGATCGCCCAGCACCTCCACCATCAGATTGGAGCAGCCGTTCACCACCTGCGGCTGCTCGGAGAAATCGTCGGTGGAGTTGACGAAGCCGCCGAGGCGCACGCAGCGCACCACGCGGTCGAGGTCGCCGCCGACCGCGTTCTTGAGGTGCGCGAAGATGTTGAGGCCGCAGAGCCGGGCCGCCTGCTGGCCCTGTTCGATCGAGATCTCGCGGCCGAGCTTGCCCGCGAAGCGGCGCTCGCCCATCCAGACCGGCAACTGGCCCGCGACGAACAGGAGATCGCCGCTCCTGACGAAGGGCACATAGTTGCCAGCGACTTCGCCGGCCTTCGGCAGTTCGATGCCGAGCTCCTTGATACGTGCCTCGATCCGACTCGGCATGATGCGGCCTCTTTCCTTGGCGTCTCGCGATCGACCGAGCATAGCGGCGCGGCGCCGCGCGATCCAGCGCGCCCCGAATCCGCCGCAATCTTGCGCTAGGGAGGCGGGCATGTCTCCACGCCCCGCTTTTCCCGCGCAGGTCCGTCGGTGGCTCTCGGCGGCGCTCGCCGCCTCGGTGCTGCTGCTCCTCTCCACCGCAGCTTTTGCGCGTGTGCTCGGCGACACCGGTGTCGCCTACAGCGCCGACCGAGCCCTCAGCGTGAACGGGCAGCACTTCAACGGCGTGGTCTACGCCATTCCGGGATTCCAGCGGCACGAGCAGACCATGGGCGGCCTCCCGCAGATCGCCATCTTCAATCTCGACGCGGGGCGCGGCTATTACATCGTGCCGTCGGTGCGCACCTACATCGACTTCCCGATCGACCTGGCCGTGCGCGAGCTCGGCATGCCCGACGTGCTCGGCGCGCCCGTCGGCACCGAGCGGCAGGGCGGCGTCGCCACGACGAAGTACCGCGTCAACCATCGCGCGTCCGACGGGACGCGCATCGAAGGCTTCGTGTGGCTCACGGCGAGCGGCATCCCCATGCGCGGCGAGGGCGCCGTGACCGAGGCGAGCGGCAAGCGTACGCCTGTGAGCTGGACGCTCTCCAACCTGCACATCGCGCCCCAGGACCCCGGCCTATTCCAGCCGCCCGACAGCTTTTATCGCCTACCGGCGGCGGCGCTGCCGGGGATACTCGGCGGCAGCGGCGGGAATTGATCGGAACAGACCGAAGCATCCCCCTCACCCAGCTTCGGCTAAGCTCGCTTCGCTCGCCAAGCCTCCGCAACCCTCTCCCCAAGGGGAGAGGGGAGGGTGAGGGAGCGTTTCTTTCTAATTAGGGCTGCCGCTACGGCAGCGTGAGGCTGAAGGGGAGTGTCGCGGTCTCGAATTCGCGGGCGATCACGATCTCCGCGCGGGCCGGCGCGTTGAAGGGCGAGAGATCGACGCGCGCGCCGCCGTCCGGGAGCGCCGTGGCCTCGGGACCGCCGAACATCACCGCTTGCCCCTGGGCGTCGAGCAGCCGGATATAAACCAGGTGCTCGGCATCCTGGTTCGTCTCGAGGGTCACTGTCTGGCGGCCGCGCGCGGTCACGGTGACCTTGAGGGCACCGGACTGGACGGATTGACCGACGCCGAGATCGTCGAGACGCACGGTTTCGATCGTGGTCGGGAACCTCAGGGACAAGGTGCCGTCCACCGATTTCAGGTCCTGCGGCTTCACCTTGGTGTCGATCGAAAAGTTCTGGGCGGTGGTGAGCACGCCTTGCTTCGGCGAGGACATGAAGCGGAGCGGCGTTGACCAGACGGAGCGATCGGCCTTGTCCGGCGGCGTCAAGACCGTTGCGTCCTTGAGCGCGACACGCGTCAACTGCAGCTGGCCGAGATCGAAGCGCCGGCGGAAGCCCGGCGCATCCGGACCGCGCACGGTCATGCTCAGGGCCAGCTGAAAGAACGGCTGCGCCTTGTCGAGCGAGATCTCGAAGGGCTCGAGCTGCGCCATCGCCAGCCGAGGTTGCGGTTTGTCGGGCGGCGGGAGCGGTTTCCAGGTGCCCGGCTTCGGCACGTCCGTCGAATACTGAGCCTGAAGCGCTTTGTGGCTGTAGGGCTGGAACTCCGGCGTGTCGTCGCGCGCAAGCGGGCGCTTTTCTCCAGCGAACGAGAAATCAGTCAGCGCGAAGGGAAACTCGGCGGTCTGCTCCGCGGCCGCGAACACGATCTCGAGCGACGCGATGGAGCCGCTGTAGTCGGTGCGGCCGGCGGTCCCGCTGCCCAGCAAGAGGTCGCCGGATATCTTCATGCTGCTCGCGAGCGGTTGGCCCTTCGCGTTGAGGGCGCGCAGGAGGAGCACGCGATCCCGCTCGCCGGTGATCTCGTAGGAGAGGCTGCCGCCCGAGACCTGGTTGATGCTGAGCCTCGCGCCGTACTTCTCGACGACCGTGCCGGGCTTCGGCGCGGCGATCGTCACCGATTCGGTCTTGGTGGGGAGACGCAGGGCGATGCGGCCGGCGACGCGCTGGAGCGCGCGGGCGTCGGCGCCGGCGACCAGGTGCACCGTCTTGCTCGCGGAGAGTCTGGGCGGCAGCGCGCTCGTGAAGTCCGTGGGCTTGCCGTTGCGCTCGCGGCCGCAGTCCTCGTGCTTCAGCAGCTCCTGGCCACCGGTGGCGGTAACACTGTCGACGATGAGCTTGGCGCGCGCGGGGTCCGCCGCGACGTTCGGGATCGCGTTCGCGAAGCCCGAGACGGCGAGCTCGAGCCCATCATCCGGTTTCGAGCCCAGTCGGATCGCGTCGAGGCGCACGCCGAACGGGCCGGCGTTGACGTCGACCTTCTCCGCGAATTGTGCGTTGGGATCGTAGGCGCCGAGCGCCGAGACCGAGGCAGTGGGCTCGAATTTCGGCGGATTGGTCTCGATCTGATCGGCGCCGGAGCCGCTCGGTTGCGCGCTAGGCTGCACACCGAACCCGCCGAAGATCTGCGCGATGAGCTCGTTGCCGACGTCCTGTAGGCGGGCGACGGTGTCCCGGTTGACCGTCACGTCGACGATGCTGCGCGTGCCCTCCGTGCGGATGCTCAGGCCGTCGTAGAGGCGCGCCACCGCGGGCATGGTGCCGGCCCAGCGGCCGCGCGACTCATCGACCGCATGCTGCCAGGTCTTGATCTGCTCCGCCGCGCGGCTCACGTCCTTGGCGTCGAGCACCAGCCGAAACTCGCCTTCGGGCGGGACCGCCTTGATGCCCAAGCCCAGATAGGCGCGATCGAAGGCCGCGATCTCCGGCGAGATCGTGGCGGCGATGGGCTCGGCGAAGGGAATTCCCGCGCCGGGCGGCATCCGGTCCGGCCTGCGGATCGCGATCCCCGCGACGTCGGCGAGCGCCAGCTCGTGCCACCATCGGGTGTCGCCGGTGTCACCCTGCGGCGTGCCCGCGAATCTCGACGATAGAGCCGCGTGCGACGCGGGATCGGTGAGCAGAATCCAGCCGGGCTCCGCGGTGACGATCCAGGTCGCGGCCGCCTTGCACGAGTTGGCGTCGGTGAGCGTCACCTCGTAGGACGTGCGCCCGCCCGCCGTGGTGGGCTTGGCGTGCAGCTCGCCCGTGAGGTAGGCGCCGATGGCGGCGGGATCGAAACGGCCGATCAGCGCGATGGCCTGCCGCAGGCTCGCGTCTTGGCTCGGATAAAGCGCGTAGAGAACGTAATCGAGATCCTGCCGCGGATCGACGTGGCTCGCGCGGAGATGGTCGAGCAAGCCTCGGTCGTCGAGCGCGGGCGGCGTCGCCGGCGGCGAGGCCGCTGGCGTGTCCATGAACCAGCGATCCAGAAAGACCGCCTGCTTTGCATTGATCCCAGCGAGCACCAGCAGGTCCGGCGTGGCGAGCGCCTGCTCGGCGCGAGGGAGCGTTTCCGGCAGCGCGAACAGAGGCCGCCAGACCAGTAGATAGAGGCCGGCGCCGATGGCCACGACACCTGCGAGGAGTGCGAGCGCAATCTTTCTCATGGGTGCCGGGGTAGCACCCGCGTCCTGAACGGATTGTTAACGACGCGCTGCCGTCCGCCCATAAAAAGCGGCGGCGCGCACAGGGGATGCGACGCCGCCGCTGGCGCCGGCCAAGGGGGAGGAGAGCCGGCGCGGGGTGGTGGACATGAGGTGATAGGGCGTGGCGGGTCCGGGCATCCCCGATCGGTCAATGCCGTTCTCGATCCTCCCGAGACGCTGCCGACACGGATTCGACTGCGGCCTGCGCTCTCGTTGCGCGGCCGTCGGCCGCCGCAAGGCTCTCCACTGCCGCCTTTGTCCTGACCACCTTCCGACGTGCAATTTCCCGATAGAGGGCTTCAGGGCTGACGCCGATTTCCTGCGCGACCAGGGACCATTGGCCCTTGGCGGGTAGCGAGCCGTGCCAAGCGATCCATGCACTGAGACGGACGGCGACCGTCCTGAGCGACAGAATCTCCGCCTGAAGACGAGCGCGCTGGACCTCGCGAGCGAGATAGGTTGCCCAGGCTTCCGCGAGCGCCGGTCTTTCGGCGAGGGCCTTGCGGACGTCGTGGCGAGCGATGGCCCAAGTGACCGCGCTCGTCTCGGCGCGCGCGTCGCAGTGATACCGGGCCGAATAGACGGAGGCCTCCGCCAGGATCGATCCTGGCCGCGCGCGCTGCAGGATCAGGGCCGACCCATCCTCGTGATGACGAACCAGATGGACGGTGCCGCTGCGGATCAGGTGAATCCGGCGAACCGCGTCTCCCAAGCGGAAAAGGGTCGAGCCCGCCACGAAGCGGCACTCGCGCCCGGGAAGATCGCCGAGCAAGGGGACCAGCGCGCCAGACATGATCGCTATCATGTTATCCAGCAGGTGTCCGTGGCAAGAAGCCGATATCAGAAGGAGAAGCCCATGATCCGTGCCGTCGCCCTTTTCATCTTGTTCAGTCCGGCCATTGCCCTTGCGCAGTCGTCTGCGCCAACTCATGCGGACGCCCAAGGCGGCGCACCGATGACGATGCATCACCAGGGTGGCGCTCCGATGTCGATGCACTACCAGATGACCGATGCCTCAGTGCCGACTGAGCCCGGCCAAGCCGCGTTCGCGGCGGTCCAGGAGATCGTCGGAATTCTCGAGGCCGATCCCAGCACCGACTGGTCGAAGGTGAACATCGAGGCGCTTCGTCAGCATCTCATCGACATGAACAACGTCACGCTCGCGGCACAGGTCGTGAGTGAGCCGGTCGAGGGCGGGATGCGCTACACCGTCACGGGCGCCGGACCCGTGCAGGAGTCGATCCGCCGAATGGTGACGGCGCACGCCGCCACCATGAATGGTGTCGATGGCTGGCATTTCGAGGCGGCGAACGCCGAGGGCGGCGCCGTGCTGACCGTGCGCCCACCCGCCAAGGACATGGAGAAGCTTCGCGGCCTCGGCTTCATTGGCGTTCTCGCCCGCGGCATGCATCACCAAATGCACCATTTGATGATCGCGCGCGGCGAGAGCCCGCACGACTAAGCGCGACAAGATTTCTGACCAGGCCGCTGCACCTCCAATTTCCGCGGCGGTTCCCGCTTCGGGTCAAGGCGCCCGCCGGGGTCAATTTACCTACGGCGCGTACAGTCGAATAATCGGGTCGAGTATTTGAGGAACGCGAGAGCCACTGCAACGCAACCCAGCGTCACCCATATCAATGCGCGATTACTCCCCTCCGTCGCGACCCCCACTATTGCGCATGACAGACCGACGATGCTTGCGATCGGACTAATGAGAAGCCCAATGCGGGACGGGGGCGCGGTGCCTACGCTCGGATGCCCTGCCACGAATATATGTCCGAGCAGGGAGGACAAAAAATGGGGTGCGGCCGCTTACGACGAGGGTTCGATTCCCTTCACCCGCTCCAGTAAAGCCAATAGCTTAGCGGCGCCATCGGCGCCCGTACGAAAAATACTGTCGACGAATTTTGGCGGACGCCAGCGGTTTATGCGCCTGACGCGCGCTCGAGCCAGAAGAGGACGCTGCGCTCAAGCAGGACCTAATTGAACGGTCTCATCGCGGCAAAGCGGTACCTCGCTGCGACAGAGTCAACACATCGCTCAGCTCGAGTCGCAACTGCATTCGCGTCCGTACTCGTGCCGGGAGTGCTCGCCCGACAAACTCAAGTCAGCACCGCCGAAAGGAAAGCCTTGGTGCGGGGCTCCTGCGGACGGGTCAGCACGATTCCGGCCGCCCCCGATTCCACGATGGCGCCGTGATCCATGAAGATCACACGATCGGCGACCTCACGGGCAAACCCGAGCTCGTGGGTCACGACCAGCATGGTCATGCCGCT
>Ga0209415_10018907_pt1 | contig 10838 bp, 8 predicted proteins | sample PeaSoiSIISIP2007_FD_187696 | JGI IMG/M metagenome (GOLD analysis project Ga0209415, IMG submission 187696) | Peat soil microbial communities from Weissenstadt, Germany - SII-SIP-2007 (SPAdes) (version 2) | ecosystem: Environmental > Terrestrial > Soil > Wetlands > Peat | place: Germany... | reverse complement strand
GGATCGATTTCCCCACTGCACGGCGTGGGCCCGGAACAGTTGCGAATTTCAAACCTGATGCGGCGAGTCGAAGATGAGCAAGTGGATGAAGTCATTATCGCCACTAATCCGACCGTGGAAGGCGAAGCGACCGCGACCTATCTCTCAGGGAAATTGCGGCGCTCGGGGCTCAAGGTGACGCGAATCGCCATGGGCATTCCTGTGGGCAGCGACATCGAATATGCCGACGAGATCACCATGCTGAAATCTATGGAGGGCCGGCGGGAGCTGTGACGGTGGCTTTCCAAGATGTGCAAACTTTTGCACTTTGGTTGGGAGATGCGCGCAGCCAGTTCTTCCAGTATCAGATAGCCTACACTTAAGCCATTACACATCAGATGTTTACAGTCATATTGTCAGGCGATAATTAACCGCTATCTTGGCCGTAGAGTTGCACTTACCCCGGCAATGTTTCCTTCGTATTCTCCGATGTTGGATAGCAATTTTTGGCTGACCCGATATGCAAATCCGGCGTCAGCTCGCGCCGCGCTGTGATGTGACCACATCTCAACTCGACGTTGTAGAAGCCGGGCCAACCAGCCCGGTTTTCTTTTTTGGAGCGAAGAAAGCTGCCACGGATTTACGCGGATTTACAAGGATCCGCACTGATCATAGAAACCTGCCCATCCATTCAACTGGACGCAGCCTCGGCCTCCAGAAAGAAGTTCGGCTCTTCGTCGGCTGGCACGATGCCTTCGGGCAATTGGCCGCGATTATAGTCGGCCAGGCGATTCTTCCATTTCAAGAACTCGGTCAGGTTCCGCGGTTCGATGCGGATTTCAACGCGGCGCAGGCTGGCGAGCAGCAGATTCATTTCGTAACGAAAGCCGGTCGCGGTGCGAAGGTTTCTCGCGGCAGGCTGAAGCAGTTTGATTTTTCGGTTTTGGTATTCCAGCAGTCCCCAGCCGGCCGGAAGTTCTTCGAGACGAAGCATGCCGGCGGGTGTGAGATAGAAGCGTTCACAGCCCAGTCCGACTTCTTGCTTTCGACGAAAAGGCTTATCGCGATCGGCCAGAAAGTCGGCACGGGAGATTTTGCATTCGACGAGTACGGAATGGCAGGCACGCTTCCATCCGATGGCGTCGGGCATTTCGCCGCTGAGACAGGCTTGCTCGGAAAGTATCACTCCACAACGGTGCGAGCGCAGCCATGCGACGGCTTTTTGAACCAGTTGGGCGTGCGTCATAGTGCTTAAGTTGTACTCGCCGGCGCGCGAACGCGGAAGTGACTCGAAAGCTTCTAGTTGCCTGCCGCCGGCTTAGCCGTCGCGATCCTCAGAGTCTTCACCATCACCGGGCGGCGATAAACGGTTTCGAGCAGGTGGCGTGCGGCGGCAACGCTCTCGGCCACGCGATCTCGCGGAGAATAGTTCTGGGCGGCAATCTCAAGGAATCCGTTCTGCTGGTGAACTTCAATGCGCTGGACCCGAGCGTCACGCTCGGAGTCAAAGGCGTTGGCCAGGCGCAAGACTCCCGCCAATTGCAGTAGTCCTTGACGCTGGCCAGTGCTTAGTCCAGCCAGCGTTGCTTGCCCAGTTCGTGGCAGCGCACCGCGATGATAGCGGGCCACGATGCCCACCCAGCGTATCTTCTCTTCACTCCAGCTCAACGGAGGGGCGAGGCGCCGAATCAATTTGTACGTCAGCTTATGATGCCCTTTTTCATCCCTGGAGCGGCCGACGTCGTGCAGCAGAGCCGCCGCCTGCAAGATGGCGCGTGGATCTGCAGGCCCGGAATCCCGCGACGGCTGGGCGGGCAATCCGTCGTAAAGCTGAAGCGCCAAACGGGCGACGTGCAGCGAGTGTTTGAAGTCGGGGTCGAGAAGCGAAGCCCACAGTTTGAGGCGGCTCAGCGCGGCAAATTCGATCTGCTTTCCAACTGGCAACTGCGCCCGCCAGACTTGCCATAACGATTCCTTGCCCAGCATCTTGGCGCGATATTTCTCGACCCTGCGAGTGCGCTCTTCGACGATTCTGGCATGCCACTCAGCGCGTGAGTCCGCGTTTGGAAAAGCGTTGACTTGAACCGCCGTCGCCCAAAGCACATCGAGGTCGTGGACCTCGCCAAGCAGGTCCTGAAGTTGCTTTAGGTCGTTGCTCCACGCGGCATGCTGCTCGGGCAGAAAGTTTTCAACGATGTAGCGAAAGCGTTTCAGTCCGATGCGCAGGCGATGAAACCCAACCTGGGAACGGTTGCGCAACGCCCTCCGATGTAGCTCTTGAGCTTCCGTCCAACGCTCCAGCGCGAGATGCTTGAACAGGATGCTTCCAGTCCGCAGTCTGCTGGCGCGACGCGGAAGAGATCCGATCCATCGCCTCCACTGCTTGCGATCGAACTCCTGCAACGCCAGAGCAGCTTGCTGTTTCAGTTGGGCTTCACGTCCGGCGAGGAACTGCAGCAGCAGCCTGGTCACTGAGTCATCGGGATTACCCAAACGACTTACCCACTCTTCCATCACCTGGGCGTCTCGCAATTCTCCCAATTGACGAAAGAGGCGCTTCCCCGCCTTCTTCATCTCTTTCCACGCGGGATCTGGATCCATAACCAGAATCCCATCCGCTATGGAGCGGCAACGGCGCAAGGCCACTCGCAGATCGTGCACCGGGTCGGCACCAAACTCCACGCTGGCGCGCTGGCATTCCTCCAGCACGCGTTCCATCCACACGGCGAGACCGGCCTTCTTCTCCCCGTTCTTTGCTAACGCGTGGGCTACCGTGAGAGCCATGCGAGTTTCTGCGATTGAGGGATCATGAAGTTATTCTTTCTGTTGAAGCGCAAGTAATCCAAGACTGTTATTGTCGTTGGTTTCAGCCATATCTTCAACGTCTTCGGCGAGCTGAAGTCCGGTTTGTCCGAAATTCAGACACCGTAACTACCAAAACCGCGACCGGAGTCTTCCTTAGGGCCAATTACCTCCGTAACATGCGTCCTCTTACCGTGTGCATTAACCTTATATCGGAGTTTCGGGAGCGACCTATTTCCACTGCGGCCACAACCAAAAGAGAGGACAGGAATGCGTCCGCTCGCGCTTTTATTCACAGCCTGAACATCCTGGTGAAATACGTTCGGCTTTATGGTTTTCAGCACAAGCGCACAGAAGGACAGTTCGAGGTCACCTGGAACGAGCTGCAGCACGGCCTGCCCAAGGAAGGCGACGGCGGTTTCCTGCTGGGAGTTTCTGAGAACCGGCTACTGCTCGACGGCGTGGCTCTGGAGTCGGGTCAAGCGGAACGCAGCTTTGCACAACTGCTGACCGCAGCTGGCTTGGCCAGCATCCACTTTTCAAAGGGAGTCACGGTTGACGATTTTGCCCGGCTGATCCGGGCTTTCGCCGTGGGCGGGTCCAAGGCGCAGGACGTGGTCCAGCAGATCAAGGACACGTTTGGAGACAACAAGAATTCCACCATTCGGATCAATGAAGTTAAGTTTGTGGCGGCTGATCCGGGCTCGGCCGATGTGACTATCGCAGCGCAAATCGCAGCGCAGTCGCTGGGCCCAGAATTCAAGGAATGGTTGAACGATCCGCAGAAGCTGCTGCAGCTCATCGCTGCGGCTGAGGGCTCGCGCGCCGGCGGCGCCGCGGGTGGCGCACCCATTGGCAGCGTCCCCAATGTTGTGGCGGGCGGTCAAGCGGGTAGCGGCCCTGCTACGGAAGGAGGAACTTGGGCGGGTGGAGTGGTTCCGCTCCAGGAAGAAGAGGTTATGCAGGCCATCCGTCTGCTGACCAAATTCGGAGAAGTCGGCGCCGATCCCGGGGCTAAGACCGAATCGCTGCAAAGCGAACTGACCCAGACAGATCCAAATACCAAGATTAACCTGCAACAGCTGCTGGAAAGTCTGGCAGCGAAGAATCCTACGGAAAAGAACGATACGCCGCTTTTGATGAAGGCGGCCGAGCACATGGCGATCCGTTTTGCCATGGAGCGCTTCCAAAAAGGGGACATCAAGGTCAATGCCGTGCACCAGATGCTGGAGCACATGAGCCGGCAAATGGACACGCTGCGACAGATCCTGAAAGTGCACGAAGACAAAATGAGCAAGGCCGGGATTCTGGTCGAGTCCCACGCCGACATTCTGGACCGCATGTTCTGGGCGGAAGTACCTGAAGCTGGGAAAAAGAGTGTGCTGCTCTCGGGCGAAGCTCCCTGCGTGCCACCGCGCAATATCCGTCAGTTCATCGATGTTTTGCTGGAGCGTGGCGACAAAGAAGGCGCCAGCGCGATTCTGCAAAACTACTCGAATTGTCTTACCGCCAAAGAGGCGGAGCCTCGGCGCAAAGCGGCCATCGGGTTGAGCCAGTTGGCAGACTTGTTTGCCGCTCCCGGAATCGATTTAATCGGTCCCATAGTGCACAAGATAGGCGAGGCTCTGGTTCGGGACCCCGATCCGGAAGTGCAGAGTCTGCTAAGCGCGGCCTTTGTGCGCTTAAGTTCAGAAGCCGGCAATCGGAAACAGTACAGCGCGTTGAGCGAGGTTTGCGGCGCCATCGATAGCGTTGCCAAACAACGTCCCGCCCTGGCCAACGAGTTGCGCCCACGCATTGGCGTGGAGAATCGCCTGCCTGAGTTCATCGAAGAGGCGTTGCGGCTGCCGCAGGTTCCGCCGGATCTGATTCTGGTGCTGCGCCGCACTTCACAAGCCTCCGTGGAACACTTGGCCGATCGATTCTTCCGCTGCATGCGGCGCGAAGAATGCGATCGGATGGTCGAGATCGTAAAGGAACTCGGCCCCAACGCGTTGCAACAAGCACGAGAAATGCTCCGCATGGGAGGAGTGCGACAGGCATCCTCGGTGGTTGGGCTCTTGAGCCGTTTGGATGTACCTACCTTGCTGGAGCTGTTGCCCATTCGTCTGCCGGAATGGAACCGGTTCTATCACGATATTGTCGTCCGGCAGATCGCCTATGGCGCTGCCCCGGATCGCGGGCGCACGCTCCTCGAAATTCTGGAGCATCTGGACGCCATGGTTCTACCTCAGGCCATCGATGAGATTGGCATGAGCGGCGACCGCACCACTGTCCCACCCTTGATGGTGATGGCGGAAGCTGGCGAAGCCCAGGGCCGTTCCGCGATTATTCAGATCAAAGCCGTGGAATCCTTGGGCAGGCTGCGGGAGCCCGAATCGATTGCGGTGCTGCGCAATTTGCTCGAGACCAAGAAGATGTGGAAGTGGTCGAATCATCGCGAGCTGAGAATCGCAGCGGCGCAGGCCTTAGCCAAGATTGATCCGCGTTACGCGGCGCAAGTCATGTCCGACAGTGGCCTGGTGCCCGGCGAACTGGCAATTGCCCCGCTGGATGCCGCTCCGGCATGTCCCTGGGTGCGGCAGCGGCGTTATGAACGAATCGTGTTGCGCAAAACGCTGTCGGCTATCATCAGCAGTTCCTGGGGAAAATCCAGCATCCTGCTTCGCGAGCTGAGCCTGGGTGGCGGGATGGGCACGAAGGAAGACAACCTCCGCGTGGGATCGGAAGCCAACATCGACATCTCGGTTGGCGTCCGCCACATTCGCGGACAAGTGCTGCTGCGGCGCGCCCGGGTGAACGAAGTTGGATTTGAAATTGTGAGTACCGACATGGAAAGCCGCCTACGCCTGCGCGGAATTCTGATGGAGGCTGTAGAGCGCGCCCCGGAGATAAGAGGCACGGAGTGGCAGGGCGAGCGAAAGCTCTAAGGTTCTGCTTAAGATCGCATCTAAAGAAAAAGCCCCGGGCTCAACCTGAGCCGGGGCTTTTTCATTTCCTGAACCCTTCTACTTCACTTTGGCGAAGATGATCACCAGCGTGTACAGCGCCAGGGACTCGATCAGCGCGAGACCAAGAATCAGCGCCAGCTGAATGCCGGGCCGGGCCGCGGGATTGCGAGCCAAGCCCTCAGCCGCCGCTGCCGTGGCCTTGCCCTGCGCCAGAGCGCAAATGCCAGAAGCGAACGCCATGGAAAATCCAGCGGCGATCGCAACCCAATTGACTCCGCCGGTCGCCTCTCCGCCCTGCGCGAACGCAGGAGCAGCAAAGCTCAACAATGACAGCACCATGAACAGATTACTCAATTTACGCATCGTGTTTCTCCTCGACTATGAATACCGCCAGTGGGTGGTTGACGCCGCACCTTGCAGACGCCCTCACGCTGAACGGTGTGAGTACAGCAACATTCTAACTGCGAACTCCTAATGCTCCTCCGCCACGGCACCAGCCAGATACACGGTCGTCAGCAAAACGAAGATATAGGTTTGCAGCAACGACACGCCGATGTGCAGTCCAAGGAAAGCAATCGGTACTCCGATTGGAACCAGCGAAAAGAAGACCAGGGTGACCATGTCGCCGGCAAACATGTTGGCGTAGAGACGGATGGTCAGCGACAGCATCCGAGCGAGATGGCTGATGATTTCAATGGGCAACAAAAGCCACGCCAGCCACCAAACCGGACCCAGGAAATGCTTCAGGTACCCGACTCCGGCATGTTTGAATCCCTGAACCTGGTAATACACAAAAGCACAAATCGCCAGCCCCAGCGGAACTACCGGGACGGCCGTCGGGGATTCAAAGCTAGGGATGACGCCAATGAGGTTGCAAATCAAAATGAAAAAACCGAGCGACACCAGAAACGGCGTAAAACCCTCGCTGTGATGCCCGATGATTTCCTGACTCTGGTTTTCGACGAATCCGTGGGCACCCTCGAAGACGTGCTGCAGTGCGCCCGGCTTGTCGACGGAAAGCCGCGATCGCACGAGCATGAATAAGAAGACGAGAAACAAAAACACCAGAAGTTCCATCGCCACCGAATTAGGAATGGGCGCGTTGGGGTATTTCAGGTTAACGTGGAGCATCCGCATCAGCCCGCTGATTGGGCCAGCGAAGAAATGATTGAGGAAGGCTGTAAACCAGAGTTGTTCGCGCATAGTACAGCTTCTAGCTCTTAGCTCCTAAGTTCTGGCTTTGCAACTCCCTGCCGGGGTGCTCAGAATCCGCGCGTCAAAGCCATATACAACTCATACCCTGCTTCGCACGCAATCCCCCCTACGGGCAAAAACAGGCCCGCAAAAAGTCCATAAAGACTCGCGGGAGAAACACTGAATATAGCATAGCCGGCCGCAGCCATCAAAAAATAGCGCACCAGAAAGCGAAACACAATCCCACCACTCGATTGTTTGTAAGCGGTCTGCGTAGCGCGATCTGCAAGGGCGCTTACGACCCGCTCCAGCCAATGAAAATTGAGGTATGCGATCGCGCACCCGCAGGCGAAGCCAAGCGCGATGCGCCAGCCGAAGCGCAGCCATGTGGCCGCGCTGAGAACCAGCGCAAGAACGACCATGAACCGGGGTATGCGAGCCAAGGCGCCGGAATAAAATGACTCACTCCGGCTTTCTCCGCCTTCGCGCATGCATTTCTCTCAGTCGGAGGAAGTGACCGTCCGGATCAACTCCACGAAGCCGGCAATAATGCCAAGAATCAGTCCGGCCAGATACAACCACGTCGTATGGAGCCAGTGATCCAGCGCCACGCCGATCAACCATCCAGCAACGGTTGCCGCAGGGAAGATGAATGCCAATTGGCTATAGTTCGCCAGTTGTACCAACATGCTCTTCTTTGCGGGAGGTTCGTTGTCGCGGGGAGGCATCAAACTGCGGGCCTTTCTAACCCAGGCCCATCGACCAGGTCACGACACGGATGAAGCGCTCGGGAAAGATGCCGATGACAACGGTTGCAAATGCAGTTACGCCAAGCGCGACCCGCATGGCGACGCTGATGGGAAGCCGGGTCTTATCCATGGCTTCGCTCATGAACATGGCATTCGCGATTCGCATGTAGTAATAAAGCCCGAAAACTGCATACAGCACAGCCAGCGAAGCCAGAATGTAATGACCGCTCTCTATCAAGCTGAGGAAAATGAAATACTTCCCGTAGAAGCCCGCCAGCGGCGGAATCCCTGCCAGCGATAAAAGAAAAATCAGCATCAGGACGGCTTCGGTCGGAGCGCGAGAGAAAAGTCCGTTGATGTCATCGATCTCGTCGCCGATTACATTCCGCTGCCGCAGCGAAGTAACGACAGCGAAAGCGCCCAGGTTCATGAACGTATAAACCAGCAGATACAGCAAAATTCCTTTGAAGCCGTCAAAGAACGCGGGCGCGGGGTAATCCACCGAAGCCAGCGCAACCAATCCCAGCAACATGTAGCCCACGTGAGCGATCGACGAGTAGGCCAGCAGCCGCTTGAGATTGTTCTGCGTCAGCGCCGCCAGATTGGCGCCGGTCATGGTGATGATCGAAACGAAGATCAGCAGCGGTACATATACCGTCCGCAACGGATACAGGCCCCACAGAAAGATGCGCAAAAGCATGGCCCATGCCGCTGCCTTCACGGCCACTGACATGAATCCCGTAACGCTTGTAGGCGCACCTTCGTACGCGTCAGGCAGCCACTGATGGAAAGGGATAGCAGCAATTTTGAAGAATAGTCCGGTCGCCGTGGTCAGCAGGGCCACAATTGCCACCGGGCTGACATGATTGCCGTTCTGCGCCACCTGCATGGTCAGTGCCTGCCTGATGCCATCTAAATTGGTGCTGCCGGTGAGGCCGTACAAAAGAGATAAGCCGTAAGCAAAAATTCCCGAGGAAAATGCCCCCAACAGCAGATACTTCAGCGCCGCCTCATTGGAACGGCGATCGGTGCGCAGGAACCCAACCAGTACGTAGGTGGAAATCGCCATCAGCTCAAGGCCAATGAAGATGAGCACAATGTCGAAGCCCGAAGCCATGCACATCATACCCACGACAGAAAACAGAATCAGCGAATAAAACTCGCCGTGGTTTTCGCGTTCAATTTCGAGGTAGCGGACGGAGATTAAGATAGCAAGCCCAGCCCCCGCGAGAAACAGGTAGTAGAAATAAATGGAGAAGTGATCCAGCACCAGAGACCGCATGAACCCAACTTCAAGCGGGCGGCCGATCTTGGCTGCTTCGAATTGAGCGTATTGGATCTTTAGCACCGCAGCCGCGGAAAAAAGCACGCCCATAAACGCAGTCATTGCGTTCGTCCACTTCCACTCCGGCGGAATCATCAAATCGATCAGAAGAATGCCCAGCGCGAATACCGTGAGCATGACGATCGGAAGCGACAGCAGATAGTCCGTGGCGGTGAAATATTGTGGCATGCCCGGCACTTATTTCTTCCCCTTTGTGATGCGGGAAGCAAGCGGGACCGCGAGGGCTGCGGTATCCGGCGCAACCGCCGTCTGGGGCCGAGCGGAAGCATTCACCGCGCCGCCAATTCCCGGATAGTCGGGCCGCACCGTGAGCACAAGTTGGTTTACCGGTTTCTCCAGGATCTCGAAGAAAGGCTTGGGATACAGGCCGATCCAGAACGCCATGACGAGCAGCGGAGCAAAAGTCAGAACTTCGCGCGGCGTCAAGTCGTGCAGCTTCTCGTTTTTCGGATTGGTTACGGTGCCAAAAAACACCCGCTGGTACAGCCACAGCAGATAAGCCGCCGCCAAAATCACGCCGGGCACAGACCATGCCGCCCACTTCCAGTTTTCCATGAACGTGCCCTGCAAAATGGTGAACTCCCCGACAAACCCATTCAGCAATGGCAGTCCCATAGAAGACAAGAACATTATCATCGTGATGGTCGCATACAGCGGCATTACATTCGAAATGCCTCCGTACTCTGAAATCTCGCGCGTGTGCCGTCGTTCATAGAGAATCCCGACGATCAAGAACAGCGCCCCGGTCGAAATGCCGTGGTTGATTTGCTGCAACACAGATCCGCTCAAACCCGCCGGATTCAGGGCAAAAATACCTAACGTGCAAAAACCCAAGTGGCTCACAGATGAGTAGGCCACGAGTTTCTTCATGTCCTTTTGCATGAGAGAAACCAGTGCGCCGTAGATGATTCCGATAATGGAGAGGAAAATCATCCAGAATCGAACTTTGGGATGCATGACGACATCGGGGAAAAAGGGGAGGGCAAATCGAATAAAGCCGTACGTTCCCATTTTCAACAGAACGCCAGCCAGGATGACCGAGCCTGCGGTGGGCGCTTCTACGTGCGCGTCGGGCAGCCAGGTATGGAATGGGAACATCGGCACCTTGATGGCGAAGGCTACGAAGAAAGCCAGAAACAATACGATGGCAAACGTCGAGCCATAAGCCGGATCGTGGAAAATATGGGGCGCGGTTTTGTACAGAGCCTGAATGCTGAACGTGTATTGGCCGGTCTGGCGGAAGTTGTAGAAATAAAGAAACAGGACGGACAACAGCATCAGCACCGAACCAAGCAGGGTGTACAGAAAGAACTTAATCGCCGCATAAAGCTTGCGCGGACCGCCCCAGATGCCGATCAGCAGATACATCGGCACTAGCATGGCTTCCCAGAAAACGAAGAACAAAAAGAAATCGAGCGACATGAAAACGCCGAGCATTCCGGTCTGCAGCACCAGAAACCAGATGTAGTATTCCTTGACCCGGTTCTCGATCGCGCTCCACGATGAGAGGATGGAAATCCATCCGAGGAGCGTGGTGAGCATGATCAGCAGAAAGGAAATGCCGTCGATTCCGAGAACATATCCGGCACCGATCGAGGGAATCCAGTTGTTGGGCGCGCCCTCCATGAACTTGAATCCGGGCTCGAAGCGCTGCGCCCAGAACCACGGCACCAGCGGAATCGAAACCAAGAGACCGGCCAACGAGAAAAGGTTCGCGATCCAGCGAATAGCGTCCTTTTGCTCTTTCGGAATAAATATGAGCAAGAGAGCGCCGGCAAGCGGCGTGAAAAGAATGATCGAGAGAATATGGCTTTGCAT
>Ga0209415_10018904_pt1 | contig 10838 bp, 7 predicted proteins | sample PeaSoiSIISIP2007_FD_187696 | JGI IMG/M metagenome (GOLD analysis project Ga0209415, IMG submission 187696) | Peat soil microbial communities from Weissenstadt, Germany - SII-SIP-2007 (SPAdes) (version 2) | ecosystem: Environmental > Terrestrial > Soil > Wetlands > Peat | place: Germany... | reverse complement strand
CTGCATTTCTTCGCTGACCGGTTGCTCTATGTTGGGTTGGATGGTACTCATTCGTAACTTGATGCAGATTTTTGCGAGAGCCTGAAACGTAACCCCACGTCTATTGTACTTCCTGGCCGCGTTTTTCAGGGAGCTGTTTTGACTGGACGACGATACCTCCAGCCGCGGAGCGGCAGAACAGGAAAGCCCGGCACGCGAGTGCCGGGTAGGCGGAAGAGGACAAATCGAGTCCCGCCAGGGACGGCATCCCGTCTACGACACAGACTCCGGAGGGATGACCCAAGTTCTCTCACGAACCCGCTAGGGCAGGTACCAAGGTGTAGGGAGAGGGTCCGCAAACGGCCATATAATCAGAGGTTAGAAGGGTTACTCCCTTCGCCTCCCAATAAGATTTATCCGGAGTACCCATGCAGGAGCGCGGCTGGATTGAACCAAACTCGATAGAGCCCATCGTAGAACGCGTAGTCGGCCAGGTTTTGGAGAGCCATGCCGCCCAACTGCGCACCGAGATTGTCCGCCGGGTCATGGAAGAGATCGCCGCCGAACCGAGCGCCCGCAATTTGCTCTCTCGTCCCACTCCAGCAGATCTGGCGCGCGCTGTGTCTGAGATCCAGTTCGGCGCCTCGCAACGGGAGATTCTGCGAGCGTTGCTCGATACCGCCGCCCGCTATGCCTCCCGCGTCGCCCTTTTCATCGTCAAGGGCACCCATGCTATCGGATGGCAGGGACGCGGCTTCGCCAACAACGATGCGCTGAAGGATTTTGCCCTCGACGAGAACACCCCCGCCGTAGTTCGTGCGATAGGCCTTGCGATTGGCCTTACTATGAACGACCGCGCCGTCGCGAGTGCGCCGGTTGCCGACCTCGACGCGCGTTTCCTGGAGGAATTCGGAAGCCCAGCCAGCGGAGAAGGCTGCATTCTTCCCTTGATTTTGAAGGATAAAGTTGCCGCACTCTTGTACGCCGACAGCGGAATCGATGCCGCGGGCCCGCTCGACGCCGGTACCCTGGAGCTTCTTGTCCTTTCCACCAGCGCCTGGCTCGAAGTGAATTCGCTGCGCAAGCACGCGCACAAGGACCTCGTCCACAGGGATTCTCAGGGAAGTCCCGGCATCCCAGCAACCGGCGTGCCGTCATATCAACCGCCGCCGCAGGGGGGGCCGGCCTACAACGATCCTTTCGCCGCGTCTGCCCCCAGCCACGCCATGGCAGCAGCGGCGTCAGCGGGCCAAGTCTCGCTGCCCGTTGGGAGCGCCGCATCCGGCACTCCGGCAACGGCCGTCGAACAGAACACGGTCACCGAGTTCCAGTCCGCGGTGGCTGAAATGGAGCCGGCGCTAGTCGAACCGGTGCCGATCGGCCATACAGAGTCGGCGGTCACGGCGATGCCCGATGCCTCGCTCTCCCCCGAAGACGACATGCACCGCAAAGCGCAGCGTTTTGCCCGTCTCCTGGTCGATGAGATCAAACTCTACAACCAGGCCAAGGTCGCCGAAGGCCGGAAAAAGAAGGATCTCTACGATCGCCTGCAAGAGGTGATCGAAAAAAGCCGTGCCACGTACCAGAAGCGTTACGGGAACACGGTTGCCGCTACCGCCAATTACTTTCAGCATGAAATAATAAGAAGTCTCGCAGAAGACGATCTTTCGATTATGGGTGCCAACTTCCGGCACTAGGTAGGGTTTGAGTGCGCCGTATTGCAGTCGCGGTTTTCGCCGGATTTTTCTCCCTGCTCTGGCTCGGTTTTTTGTCGTCCGCAACCGCCCACTCCCAGTCGTCCACACCAGATCAGAGCACCCCAGCGAAGAGCACGACGCAGAGTACGCCTTCGCCTAAAGGCGCGTCCGCGAAGCGTACGCCCCCGCGCGGAAAGACAACCGCTGCCTCCGCCAGCGCCAAGAAAAAGCACAAGACCATCTCTCCGCGCGTGCGCCGGGTGCGGCGTGCCTTCGTTGCGTCCGCCAATCTTCGGCTCATGGCGCAGCAGTTGCTGCAGGACCGCACTCCCACCGCCTATGCCGGAGTCGAAGCCTACGCGCGCCATCGCCCCAAGAACGATGCCGATGCCGGAGCCCTCGCCTGGCTCGTCGTCGGCTACGCCCGCACCCTCGATCACGACTACGCGAAAGCCATCGACCCGCTCAACCGCGCCAAGGCCGGCGCCAGCGAACTCGGAGACTATGTTGCCTACTACCTCGGCGACTCCTACCTGAAAACAGCGCGCAATGCCGAGGCGCTTTCCACCCTCGCCGATTTCAGCAAAAACTTCCCCGACTCCATTCTCATCCGCGATGCCCACCTGGTCTATGCCAACGCTTTGCTGGAGGAAGGTCGCGCCAGGGAGGCAGCGGCCCTGCTTGAGAAAGACCGCCTTCCCGTGCGCAGCGATATTGAATTGGCCATAGGCCGCGCCTACGAAGCCGCGGGCGACACTCCCAAGGCAGCGGCTGCATTCCGCAACTTGTACTTCAACCTTCCCAACAGTTTCGAAGCGGATGTGGCGGGCACGGAACTGCGCAAGCTCGCAATCTCCGGCTCCATCGACGAGCACCGAACCCGTGCCGACCTTCTGCTCAAAGCTAAGCACTACAGCGAAGCGGCCCACGAATATCACGATCTCGTGGAAGAAGTTGCTCCGCCAGATCGCGTCGGAATACAACTGGCGATGGCCGGAGCGCTCGAAAAAAGCGGCAGTAGCCACGATGCCCGCAAGTTTCTGTCCTCCATGGGAGTGCAAACCGGCGATGCCGAGGCCGAGCGCCTCTACCTGCTCAGTGAGACTGCCCGTTCCACCAGCGATGAAGAAGCCGTTCAACGCACGCTCAACGAGTTGCGGCAATTCGGTCCCACCAGCCCGTGGCTGGAGCAAGCGCTGCTTTCGGCCGGCAACATGTATCTCCTGAAGCGCGACTACGATCGCGCCATCGACTATTTCCGCGAACTGCAACAGCGTTTTCCCAATGGCGCGCGCGCCTCCTATGCCCACTGGAAGGTTGCATGGCTGAGTTTCCGTCAAGGCCGGACCGACGAGGCCCGCAAAGGTTTCGAAGACCAGATCGCGCTCTATCCCGATTCCGGAGAAATTCCCGCGGCGCTGTACTGGCGCGCGCGTTTAGCCGAAGAGGATGGCAATCCCGGCATGGCGCGGGCGTTTTATCAGAAACTCTCCGGCCGCTTTCGCAACTATTACTATGCCGAGTTCGGCCGCCAGCGCTTAAAAGCCTTGCCCGGCGCGGCACTCGGATCGGGAGACCAGAATTCTCCGAACGAGGACCCAGTTCACTACGCGCTGCTCGACCGCGTCCCTCCGCTCTCAACCGCGGGCAAGATTACCGCCGCCGACCCTCCTGAAGGCAACTTGCGAGTCGAGCGCGCGCGTCTGCTCTCGAACGGTGGCCTGGCCGATATGGCTGTGCGCGAGTTGCAGGCCGCCGCCAGCAAGGACGAAGAAGGTGGCACCTGGGCGCCGCCCGAAATGGCCCGCGTCTATCAGGACGGCGGCCGCTATGATCGCGGCATCGAGATCATGAAGCACTCCACGCCCAACTATTTCGCCGTCGATATTCCCGACCTGCCGCGTCCCTACTGGGAAGCGCTTTTTCCCAAAGCCTACTGGTCCGATCTGCGCAAATATTCCGTGCTCAACGGCCTCGATCCCTACCTGGTAGCGTCGCTCATAAGGCAAGAGTCCGAGTTCAACGCGGCCGCCATCTCCCGAGCCAACGCCGTAGGCCTGATGCAGCTTCTCCCCAAGACCGGCAAAACCGTGGCGAAACAAGTAAAACTCAAAGGCTACAGCGCCCCCCAACTTTACACGCCCGCAGTCAACCTCGAACTCGGCACCCGCTACTTCAAAGACATGGTGGATAAGTACAACGGACAATTCGAATACGCCCTGGCCGCCTACAACGCCGGCAGCGACCGAGTAGGCGATTGGCTAGGACAAGGCCACTACCGCGATCCCCAGGAGTTCGTAGAGTCCATCCCCTTCACCGAAACCAGGGAATACGTCCAAGCCATCCTGCGCAATGCCAACGTATACCGCCAGCTTTACGGCACCCCGTAGCGGATCGGGTCGTCAGCGAAAGTTGGCGGCTGTTTTGTTTGTGTGGGGACGGGCGTGAGTGGTTGCTAGGCCGACTGCTGACTCGGCGATTTCGTAAATAGAATCTCAAACACCAGCAGCCCCGCGCCCACCACAATGGCGCTGTCGGCCACATTGAAGGCAGGCCACTGGTGGGGGCCTATATAGAAGAGCAGAAAATCCACCACGTGCCGGCTAACCAGCCGGTCCCACAAATTGCCGACCGCGCCACCCAGAATCAGCGACAGCCCGATTCCGGTCGAAGTCAGCCTGTGGCTGTTTTTCCAGAGCAGCAGGGAGACGATCAGCAGCGCAATTATGGAGAACGCAATCAGCAGGCCGACTTTCCATTCCGAAGGAGAATCGGCAAAAATGCCAAACGCAGCCCCCGGGTTTTCCGCGTGGATAATGCGAAAAAATCCCGGAATCACCGTGACGCTGTCATGCAAGGACAGCCGCTGCGCAATTGTCCACTTGGTGGCGCGATCGAGCGCGACAACCAACACGGCGATCAGGAAATGATATTTGCGCATGATTCTACGAGCTCTTACTCCCACAATGGAACGCTTTGAAAGGGCGCGGCTTCAGCCGCGCCGCAGAGTATTGTTCAAGATCGGGCTTCAGCCCCTGAGGTACGCTACCCTCACTTCGTTACTCTTTCTCTAACAGCTTATCGTGTCCGCCCCCAGTCGCGGTCACGCCCCGTCAATTTCTTGAAGCGCGGCGCTGCAGCGCTCGCACACCGTGGGATAGTTCTTGTCCTCGCCCACATGGGTAGAGAAATTCCAGCAGCGCTCGCACTTCACGCCCCCGGCTGGCTTGACCTCGATATGCACGCTGCCCGTGCCGTTGCCCGCGCCTTGCGCGAGTTTCACCCCGGACACAATGAAGAGATAACGAAGCTGGTCTTGATGCCGGGCAAGCACTGCATAAACAGGGTCCGCCGCGGTGATCATCAATTGCGCTTCCAGACCTTTTCCAATCCGCTTGCTGTTGCGCTCTTCTTCCAGCGCTTTCATCACCTGCTCCCGCACCGCAAGCAGCGTGGTCCAATCTTGCTGTTGCTGAGGATCCTCGAGCGGAACGGAAGCGTCCCCAAGCACCTCGGCCGCAGTGGGAAACTCCGCCAGATGAACGCTCCCGAGCCGGTCTGGCGCCTTCGGCAAGTGCTGCCAAACCTCTTCGCAGGTGAAACTCAAGATGGGCGCCAGCAGACGCACCATCGCCTCCGAGATGCGCCAGACGGCGGTTTGGGCCGAACGGCGGCCGAGCGAGTTCGGCGCATAGGTGTACAGGCGGTCCTTGATCACGTCGAAGTAAAACGCGCTGAGATCGACCACGCAGAAGTGGTTCACCCGGTGATAGATCTTGTGGAACGCAAACTCGTCGTAGCCGTTGCGAACGTCGCGGGCCAGCGCCCAGGTCTGGCGCAGCATGTATTGGTCCAGCGCCTCGAGTTTCTCGAACGGAACCGCGTTCGTCTGCGGGTCGAAATCGTACAGATTGCCCAGCGCGTTCTTGAACAGTTTGTTGCGAATCTCCCGGTAGTTCTCCGCGACGCGCTGCATCAGCGCTTCCGAGCCCACCACATCTTCGCGAAAGTCGACCGATGCGGTCCACAAACGCACAATCTCGCCGCCCAGACGGCCAGCGATATCGACCGGGTCCACATCGTTGCCCCGCGACTTCGACATGGCCTGCCCTTTTTCGTCCAGCGTCCACCCCGGCGTGACCACGCCGCGATACGGAGGCGTGCCGCGCGCGCCCATCGCGCAAAGAAGAGAAGACTGGAACCATCCGCGGTACTGATCGCCGCCTTCAAGGTAGAGATCGGAGGGCCAGGGATAGTGATATTCCGGCTCGTCCGCGATCAGCGCTAGATAGCTCGCGCCCGATTCGAGCCACACGTCGAAGATGTCGGTTTCCTTTTCGAACTTCCCGCCCCCGCAATGCGGACACTTTGTTCCGGCCGGAACGATGCTGTCGGGCGCGGAAGTAAACCAGGCATCGGCGCCCAAGCTGGCAAACAGTTCGACCACCTTGCGATTGATGGCATGGTCGTTAAGCGGCTTACCGCAGCTTTCGCACAAAAAGACGGCGATCGGCACGCCCCAAACTCGCTGCCGCGAGATGCACCAGTCGGGGCGAGTCTGGATCATGTTCGACATTCGCTCTTCGCCCCACGCCGGGTCCCACTTCACGCTTTTGATTTCACTCAAAGTCCGCGTACGCAGCGTGTCGTCTCTCCCCTTGCCGCCCGGCATCGGCGTTTCCATCGAAATAAACCATTGCTCAGTAGCGCGGAAGATCACGGGATTGTGGCAGCGCCAGCAATGAGGATACGAGTGCTCAGTTTTTTCCGTGTGCAGCAGCGCGCCCCGGCTTTTCACCAGGTCGATGATGGGCTGATTGGCGTCCCAAACCCGCTTGCCCTCGTACTCGGGCAGCCCGTTGCGCAGAATGCCTTTTTCATCGACGTTGCTGGTCGCATCCAGGCCATACTTGACGCCGGTGGCAAAGTCTTCAGCGCCGTGCGAAGGCGCCGTGTGGACGACGCCGGTTCCCGTGTCCATGGTCACGTAGTCGGCAAGCACGCCCAGAACTTTGCGGTCCAGGAAGGGATGCTGGAAGTTGAGGCGCTCCAGCCTGCGGCCCGGAAAGTGGGTAAGTTCGCGCGGATTGGCAAGCCCGCATTTCTCGGCAGCATCTTTGGCGAGTTTCGAGGCGACGATGTAAACCTCGCCGCCGGATTCGAGAGCCACATATTCTTCTTCGGGATGAAAAGCCACAGCCATGGACGCGGGCAAAGTCCAGGGAGTGGTCGTCCAGATAATCGTCGAAATTTTCTTGCCGGCGAGCGCTGCGTCGATCGTCGCCGGATCGTCCAGCAGCGCGTACTTCACCCAGACCGTCGAACTCGTGTGGTTCTCGTATTCAACCTCGGCTTCAGCGAGCGCAGTCTCGTCGTGCATGCACCAGTAAACTGCACGCAGGCCTTTATAGACGAATCCGTTTTCATAGAACGAGAAGAACGTAGAGAGCACCACCGACTCATATTGCGGCGTCATCGTGGCATACGGCTTGTCGAAGCGGCCGAAGACGCCGATGCGTTTGAACTGCTGCCGCTGCAGGTCGAGAAACTTCTGCGCGTACTTGCGGCACTCCGCGCGGACGGCGGTCGGGTGCATCTCCAGCTTCTTGCCCCCGAGCTCTTTGTCGACCTTGATTTCGATGGGCAGGCCGTGGCAGTCCCATCCCGGCACGTAGGGCGCGTCGAACCCGGACATCGTCTTGGACTTGACGATGAAATCCTTGAGGCACTTGTTCATCGCGGTGCCCAGGTGGATGGGTCCGCTGGTGTATGGCGGCCCGTCGTGAAGAATGTACTTTTTCTTGCCCTTGCGAGCTTGACGAACCCGCTCGTAGAGGCCCATCTGCTCCCAGCGCTCCAGTATCTTGGGCTCGTTCTGGGGCAGTCCCGCCTTCATGGGAAAGCCGGATTGGGGCAGATTAAGGCTGGATTTCAGGTCCATCGCCACTCGTTAAGTTCTCCCAACTGATTGAATCTTTTCATTATATAGGCATCTGGAAGGACACGTCTTTTAGGGCTGGCGCAACCGCAGGCGGATTCAAAAAGTACTGTTTCCCCCATCGCGAAGCGTGTACAATTTTGAGCAGATCGAAGCCGCCTAGCATCTAACTGATTGGGTTATATTGGGTCGGTAAGGCTCGTCCGTTTTTCAAGCGACCTTTGCGGACTGCTCGCGCATCTAAACGAGGGCGCGGTGCAGGATTACTGCTCGGGAAAATATGCCAGAATTTGAAACGCCGCAGAATCTGCAACCCCTGGGTCCAGAGCCCGAGTTGCATCTGCTACTGAACGATCAGGCTCTCGACGAGCCGTTGTGGAAATCTCTGTTCCGCAATGTCGATGAGTTCTTCTTCCCCAAAAAGCTCCCTCCGCTGGTTCTAACCTCGAAGCCGGTGCCCGTACGCGACATTTGGGGTTTTTACAACTACAAGAAGCGCGGAGCGCTCGGCTCCTCCGTCGTGCACTTGCTGGCATTGGCCCTGGTCATTGCCGGAGCTTACCTGGGACGAAGAATCGTCGTTAACAAACCTCAAGCAACCGTCGAGTTGATTGCGCCCGATGATCTTCCCGCTCTCGCTCCCTCCAAGACGAAGAGCGGCGGTGGCGGTGGTGGCGGCGATCGCGACAAACTGCAGGCATCGCAGGGACGTTTGCCCAAGCAGTCCATGCAACAGATCACTCCGCCCGTAGCCGTGATTCGCAACCAGGACCCGAAACTACCCATCGCTCCAACCATCGTCGTTCCCCCCGAAGTTAAGCTGCAGCAGCCCAATATGCCCGACCTTGGCGATCCGCTTTCGCATCTGCCGTCCGTGGCCTCTAATGGAACCGGCTATGGCGGTGGCATGGGTGAAGGTCACGGTGGCGGCGTAGGTCCGGGCCAAGGTCCCGGATATGGTCCCGGATATGGCGGCGGCACCGGAGGCGGAGTATTCCACGTGGGTGGCGGAGTCTCGGCTCCCAAGAAAATTTATGACCCCGACCCGGAGTATTCCGAAGAGGCGCGAAAGGCGAAATATCAAGGGACGTGCGTTCTCTACGTGGTGATAGGGCCTGACGGCAAGCCGCGCGACATCCGCGTCTCCCGAACCCTGGGCCTGGGATTAGACGAGAAGGCGATTGAAGCCGTAAAGACTTGGCGTTTCGAACCCGCCACCAAAGACGGCAAGCCGGTCGCGGTGGCGATTAACATCGAAGTTGATTTTCGTTTGTACTGACGCTGGCCGTGTCGTAAAAAGTTTAGGAGCCCAGAAAGCGGCCGCGCAAGCGGCCGTTTTTGTTTAGCAGCCCGTGGCGAACACGCGGATACCCCCATGACTTGTCATCCTGAGCGAAGCGAAGGACCTGCTGTTCGCCGCGGAATTCAGATCCTTCGCTCTGCTTAGGGTGACAATTTATAAAAGTCTCGCCTCTATTCCTTCAAGTCCACGTGGAACACATCTTCCACTGGAAGCCCCAGGAACCGGGTTCCCATCTTCCTGAATTTCTCCACCGAATCGGTAGCAAAGAACTTGAGCGCGGCAGCAACCGGGCGAGCGCTTGTTGCCGGCGCCAGTGAAGGGTCGATTCGAAGTTGACGTGCCACCGCCTGCGCTGTCGATTCGGCGGAGTCGACGATGACGACGTGCTTGGGCGCGACTCGCCGCAGCAGCGGCTTGATCAAAGGATAGTGCGTACAGCCAAGCACCAGCACATCGGCATCAAAACTGCCCGCGTCGTCGCAGAAGGCCTCCGATAAATAGATTCTCGCCACCTGCTCCGTCACCGGATGTTCCACCCATCCCTCTTCCACCAGCGGCACCAACAGCGGACAAGCCTTCTCCCGCACCGCGACCTTGCGGTCTTCGAGCGCACGCCGGTAGGCATGACTGCCGATGGTCGCATCGGTGCCGATGACAACCACCTTCCCGTTCCGGCTGGCCGCCGCCGCCGCCTCCGCTCCCGGTTCGACAACCCCGATGACCTCCACTCCCGCTGCCGCCGTGATTTCGGGCAACGCCAGCGCGGTGGCCGTGTTGCAGGCGATCACCAGCAGCTCCGCTCCCTGATCCTGCAGATAGCGCACCGCTCCCACCGCGTAATGCGCCACCGTAGCCGCGGACTTCGATCCATAAGGAAGTCGCGCCGTGTCGCCGAAGTATAGATAGTCTGCGCCGGGAATATGCTCGACCAGCGCCCGCAGCACCGTGAGTCCGCCCACGCCGGAGTCAAAGACGCCAATCGTCGGTCGGCGCGGCCGTTGCGATTTGATCTCTGTAGGCAGAATTTAACCTTCCGCAGTGGTTGGACCGATGACATACCGGATTGCGGAAATTCGATTTGCGGGAAAGCCCCCCTGGCGGGCGTGTTCACGCACCATCTCTTCGTTCGGTGCGACATAGATACAATAGATCTTGTCGTCGGTGACGAAACTTTCAAGCCACTGGACCTGGGGACCAAGCTTCTGCAGAACCCCGCAGGACTTCTGCGAAATTCCCTGGAGTTCCAGCTGGGTTAGCTTGCCAGCATTGGGAATCTCGCGCTCAATGACATATTTCGGCATGATGCGCTCCTCTTGTTGATGGTCCGGGATTTTGCAACCACCCGAATTCTAGCACTGGCCAAAGTTCTCCAGACACCACAACCTTAGCGCAAGGCGCTCACTTTCGTCGGGGTCGAGCCGGCATCCTCAAACGAAAACGCAATCGAGACGTTCGGATATTCCTTCCCATCGATCTCCACATAAGGATAAACAAAGTAGTTCAGCGGCGCCCCCTCCTGCGCCGGTGTCAGTCGCAGGTCGCGTCCCTGAGTGAACTGCACCCGATTCACATCGTGCGCGCCGAAAAAGTAGTCATGTTTTTCCTGATGCTTCCACGCCTCCGAAATGTCCACCGGAACCCAGCCCGTCGAATCAAGATAGAACTCCGCCCAGCAGTGGTAGCCGGGAATTTCGGCCGAGTGCTTATCCGCGGGAAGCGGGAAGCCGATCTGAAAGCGCGCCGGAATCTTTTCTGCCCGCGCCATCGAAATAAAAACCGAATGAAAATCGGTGCAATTGCCATGCTTAGAATCGCAAGCCCAGAGCGTGTCGCCGTGTCCCCAGCCCTCGCCGCTCTTGTCGTATTTCATGGTGCGAAAAACGTATTCGTAGATGTCTTTGGCTTTTTCGAGTGGCGTAGT
>Ga0209415_10018903_pt1 | contig 10839 bp, 8 predicted proteins | sample PeaSoiSIISIP2007_FD_187696 | JGI IMG/M metagenome (GOLD analysis project Ga0209415, IMG submission 187696) | Peat soil microbial communities from Weissenstadt, Germany - SII-SIP-2007 (SPAdes) (version 2) | ecosystem: Environmental > Terrestrial > Soil > Wetlands > Peat | place: Germany... | reverse complement strand
GATGGTGGGCGCTATAGGATTCGAACCTATGACTTCCACCGTGTGAGGATGGCACTCTACCGCTGAGTTAAGCGCCCACTGCTTTCCATTCAAACAGCAACCGCTTATACCGTCAAATCCAGCGCCGCCGATTTTGGCACATCGTAATTTCGCGCGCGGCGCAAGGCAGCCATATCAAAACGGGACCGGCTGTTCTTTATAATGCTTCATCTTCGGTCCATTCCATTCCGCCGCAGTCTTTCCCTACTACATAGGCCTCTGGGGCCGGAGAATTCATCCGCATACTCTTTTCGAGATGCTGGCCTACCTCATCGCCTTTCCCGCCTATCTCTCGCTTCGCCGCCGGTTTGGTGATCCCGTCTCCACCCCTCTGCGTTGGGTTGTCTTTGCCACGGCGGTGGCTGGCGCGGCGCTTGGGTCCAAGCTTCTCTACTGGTTTGAGGATCCCCAACTCACCTGGCAGAATCTCCACAATCCCGCGTACCTCATGGGCGGAAAAACCATCGTCGGCGCGCTGGCCTTTGGTCTTGCCTCCGTCGAACTCATCAAGCGATTTATCGGTCTCCGGCAACCGACCGGGGACCTTTACGCCATCCCACTCGCGCTCGGCATAGCCATTGGCCGTGTCGGCTGCTTTCTTACCGGACTCCCCGACAATACCTACGGGACTCCCACCAAGCTCCCCTGGGGCATCGACTTCGGCGACGGCATTCGCCGCCATCCTACTCAGCTTTACGAAATCGCGTTTCTGCTTCTTCTTGTTCCGCTGCTCTACCGGATCATGCTGGCAAGTCTCAGACCGGCAACCGTCGACCAACTGCCAAGGATTTCTTTCCGCCCCGGCGACGCCTTCAAATTCTTTATGGTCGCCTACATGTCGTTCCGTCTGCTCTGCGACTTCATCAAGCCCTACCCGCCCATCCTCTTCGGCATACAAGGAATTCAGTGGGTTTGTCTCCTGGTTTTGCTTTACTATTTCCCGGATATTGCTCGCTGGCTGCGATCGCTGGCGAGTGCCGAGATCAGCTGCAAGGCCCCGCGGTCTGGATCGTCATGAAGTACTACCGGCAAGATTGAGGAGGCGCTAGTCCGTGGAACAATGGGCCAGCAACACGCTTCGCACTCTGGGGATCATTCTGATCGCCGGCTTTGTCCTGGTCACAAGCCTGTTCCTCCTGTTGCTCTCTCTTTGCTCCTGGCAGGGTGGATTCTCCGGTGCCGCGCACCCCGATCAAGGCGTCGCATACCTGGTCGCGGCGGTGATGGTCATGGTGATTGGGAGTTTGACCAGCGGCTGGCTGGCGCGCGGGATGGTTCGCTCTTCAGCGGCCGCTGAACTCGCCGCTTCCCCGCAGGCCGTTTCTCCGCTTGGCTCCGCCTCATCCTCTCCGTCTGCCAGACCCGCGGAAGCGCGGCTCTCGGTCCCTCTGCATCTTTCCCCGCTCGGCCGCAAGGCCATCGACCGCCTGGTGCTCGCCCTGGGCGCGCAAATTGTTCTCAGCGCTCTGAGCTGGTTCTGGAGCCAGCTTCACCTCTGGACCACGCCTCGCGCCTTCGCTCCCCACAATTGGACGCTCGTCCTGCTCGCTCCCTTTGTCCTCTATCACGTCCCGTACGCGATGCTGATCTACACCCTCCTCAAGAAACCTGACCGGCGCGCTTTCGCCTATTCGCTGGCAGTCCCGGCAATCCTCGTGTTACAGGCCTGGTTCAGCCTCTCGCTGGTTGCATACGCTTATATCCGCCATCCCGCGGGATTGCTCTTGGTTTTTCTTCCCTGGGCGATTCACATCGTCGTTCTGGTTCTTGCCTGGAAGGCGATTCAGCAGGTGGGCATTCACCCCGACCCATCCTCTCTAATGGTCGCTGCCCTGGTCACCTTCGTCTATTTCTCTTTCATCCAGCTGGCCACTCCGTTCTTGTACAGGTTTGCCTGGAGTTTTCATGGGTGACAAGAAGCGCCCTTATCTCTTTTACGACGTCGCCATTTCCATCTGCTCCACCTGCTACGGGAAGATCGAAGCCAAAACCGTGTTCCAGGACGGAAACGTCTACCTGCTCAAGCGCTGCCCTGAGCATGGACACGAGCGCGTTCTCATCGCCGATGACGTCGACTACTATCGCCGTTGCCGCGAAGTCTTCATCAAGCCGCCCGAAATGCCGCTGGTGTACAACACCCCCGTCAAATGGGGATGCCCCTACGACTGCGGTCTTTGCACCGACCACGAGCAGCACTCCTGTCTCACCCTGGTCGAGATCTGCGACTACTGCAACCTGCGTTGTCCCGTCTGCTACGCCTCCAGCGGTCCTGAGCGCCAGCAGTTTCGCGATCTCCAACTCATCGGAAAAATGCTCGACGCGATCGTCCGCAACGAAGGCCAGCCTGACGTCGTCCAGCTCTCCGGCGGCGAGCCCACCCTCCATCCCGATTTCTTCACCATCGTCGAGATGGCCAAAGCCCGTCCCATCCGCCATCTCATGGTCAACACCAACGGGGTTCGCATTGCGCAGGACGAAGAATTTACCCGCCGCCTTGCCGATCTTGCCGAAGACTTCGAGGTCTATCTCCAATTTGATTCCTTCGAGCGCGATCCCCTTATGGAACTGCGCGGCGCCGATCTTCGCCGCGTCCGCCTCGATGCCCTGGAAAAGCTGAACCGCTACAACATCTCGACTAACTTAGTGGTCACGCTCAAGAAAGGCCTCAACGACCACGAAATCGGCAAGACCATCGACTTCGCGCTCGAGCAGCCTTGCGTTCGCGGCGTGACCTTCCAGCCCATTCAAGACGCCGGCCGTCTCGAGCACTTCGACCCCGCCACCGACCGCCTCACCCTCACCGAGGTCCGGCGCAAGATCCTCGAGCAAACCAACGTCTTCCGTCCCGAAGACGTCATCCCCGTACCCTGCCATCCCGACTCTCTGGCCATGGCCTACGCCCTCAAACTCGGCGGCAAAGTCATTCCCCTCACCTCGATGATCCCACCCGAAATTCTCATCAACGCTGCCGGCAACACCATTCTCTACGAACAGGAGGCTTCCGTGCGCGACAGCCTCTTCAAACTTTTCGCCACCAACCACTCCCCGCGCTCCGGCGCCGGGAGCCTTCGCGAACTGCTCTGCTGCCTGCCCAAGGTTTTCGTGCCCGACGGCATCACCTACGAAAACGTCTTCCGCATCATCATCATGCAATTCATCGATGCGCACTCTTTCGACGTCCGCTCGGTCAAGAAAACCTGCGTCCACATCGTCCATCCCGACGGCCGCCTCATCCCCTTCGATACCTACAACCTCTTCTACCGGGATGACCTCGAACAGACCCGCCTCACCCCTCTGCGCCAGAGAGCCTAGCCGAGCCGTCCCAATTCCGCGAAGTAACGCTCCCACCGATTACTTGCGTTACTCGGATGCCTCGTAACGTGACGTAAAGGTCGTCCTCTGCCCGCCGATGATCAGACCAGGCGCTTTCCAGCCAGCGGCCTGGATACTGCGCGTGTCTTAATCCTCCGATGAGGTTCCTCATGCACCGTCGAGTTCTCTTCTCTCTGCAGGTGAGTATCGGTTGTCTTATTTTGGTTCTGACTTCCCCACTTCTTGCCCAGGTCACCGAAGGCGCGCAGAATCCGCTCTCCGTGCGCCCGCAGGATCGGATTGCCACCACGATCGACGACGAGCAGAGAGTTGTGCTGCGGGGCAACCTTCACCCGCTGGCGCGGGCGGAGAATCAGGTTGGTGCAGCGCCGCCAGACTACCGCATGGAAGGCATGGTCATCGCGTTCAAACTCGATGCCACGCAGCAAAGCGGGTTGGACGCGCTGGTGGCGGCGCAGCAACGATCCGCAATCTCCTTACTATCACCAGTGGCTCACTCCCAAAAGCTACGCGCAACGCTTCGGCATTTCGCAGAATGACCTGGCACAAGTCACCGACTGGCTACAGGCGCATGGCATGAGCGTGGACGAGGTCACGCCCGGCAGCCGCTCCGTGATCTTCAGCGCCACGGCCGGGCAAGTGGCATCGGCCTTTCACACCCAAATCAATACTTACCGGGTGCAGGGAGAACTGCACCACGCCAATGCCACCGATCCGGAGATTCCGCAAGCGTTGGCGGCGGTGGTCGCGGGAGTGGTTTCGCTGCACGACTTCCGCAGCCAGCCGATGCACGTGCAAGTCACCCCGGAGTTTCCCTACGGCTCCGCGCACTACCTGGGGCCGGCGGATTTCGCCACTATCTATGACGCCGCGCCGCTCTACCAGCAGTCGGTGACGGGTTCGGGGCAATCCGTGGCCATCGTCGGCCGCAGCAATATCAACCTGTCGGATGTGCGGCTCTTCCGCAATACGTTCGGCCTGCCCGCGAACGATCCGCAAATCATTCTCAATGGAGCGAACCCCGGAATTCTGAATTCCAACGAGGAAATTGAGGCCGATCTGGATGTGCAGTGGTCGGGCGCTGTGGCCCCAAATGCCGCCGTCAAATTCGTGGTGTCGGCTTCCACCAGCTCGAGCGATGGAGTGTTTCTTTCCTCGCAGTACATCGTCAACCACAATGTCGCGCCCGTCATGAGCGTGAGTTTTGGCCTGTGCGAGGCGGCGCTGGGTTCCTCGGGCAATAGTTTTTTCAATAGCTTGTGGCAGCAGGCGGCGGCCGAGGGCATCACCGTGTTTGTTTCTTCGGGCGACAGTGGCGCCGCCGGTTGCGATAGTTCCTCGGCGACAAATGCGACCGGAGGGCGCGCCGTCAACGGACTCTGCTCCAGCCCGTACAGCGTTTGCGTGGGCGGAACCCAATTCAATGACACGGCCAGCCCTAGCACGTATTGGTCCTCCACGAATTCCTCCAGCAACCAGTCTTCGGCGCTGAGTTACATTCCGGAAAGCGCATGGAACGAGAGCGGAAGTTCAGGTCTCTGGTCCACCGGGGGAGGGAGCAGCTCTTACTATGCTAAGCCTAGCTGGCAAACCGGAATGGGCGTTCCCGCCGACGGCCGGCGCGACGTGCCCGATGTGGCGCTGACCGCGGCCGGCCACGATGCTTATCTGGTCTACATGAATGGAGGATTGATGGCGGTCGGTGGCACCTCCGCGGCATCGCCGTCGTTCGCCGGCTTGATGGCCTTGGTGGTGCAATCAGCCGGAGCGCGGCAGGGAAACGCGAACCCGGCTTTCTACGCGCTCGCCAACCGGCAAAGATCCGCCGGGGGCGCGGCTGTTTTTCATGATCCCACCACCGGCAACAATTCGGTTCCCGGGGTGACGGGATACAACGCCGGTCCAGGCTACGATCTGGCTACCGGCCTCGGCTCCGTGGATGCCAATCTACTGGCGCATCACTGGGGCGACGCCAGCGCCCCGCCTGCCTTTCAGCTGAGCGCCTCCGTGAGTTCCCTCGCCTTGACGGTGGGAACCAGCGCCAATGTCAATCTCACCGTCAGCGGCGCGTACAACGCCACGGTATCGCTCTCCGTCAGCGGTTTACCCAGCGGAGTAACCTCAACCCTCACGCCCGCCAGCTTTCCCTCGCCGGGAACCGGAAGTAGTGTGCTTAAGCTCACCGCCGCCAGCAGCGCCAAACTCGGCACCTACGCGGTCAATCTGACGGCCGCGAGTGGCGCGACCGTCAAGACTGTGCCCCTTACTCTGACCGTGAACCCTCTTCCCAACTACACGCTGGCGGTGTCGCCGGCTTCCATCAGCTTGGCGGCGGGAAAGAGCGTGAGTGTCACGCTGACCACCGCCGCAAATTCCACCTTCAGCTCTGGAGTGAACCTGGCCGTGACTGGACTGCCGGCAGGAATGACGGCGAAGTTTGCGCTTGCCAGCATCGCCGCCCCCGGCTCCGGAACGACGACGCTCGCGCTCTCCGCGGGAACAACTGTGGCGCCGTCGGCCTACCCGCTGAGCGTAACCGCCATTGGAGGTGGAATCACACAGACGGTAGCCCTCACCGTGAATACGCCCGGCTTTACCTTGGCGGAAAGCGCGGCCAGCGTCTCGGTCCCACTGGGGGGCAAGGGAACCGTGACACTCACCACGCGCGCGCTCGGCGGATTCAGTTCCGCAGTGGCGCTCACGGCATCCGGGATGCCGGCCGGGGTGACGGCAAGCTACAGTCCACAAAGTGTGGCTGCGCCCGGCAACGGCAGCAGTACTTTGACCCTGGCCGCTGGGTCTGCGGCCAAAACCGGCACGCCGAAGTTGACTGTGACGGCGACCGGCGGTGGCGTGACGCAGACAACGACGCTTACGCTGAACGTGACCAGTGCGACTGCCACGAAGCCGACCGTCATGCGCATCGCGATACCGTGATGGGTCCATTGGATTGTTCTTGGAACTTAACCGGAATCTGGAACTGCGGAATGGAGGCAAGATCAAGCCGAATGATTTCGAACCATCCCCGCTTCCCTGACGAGGAAACTCACGCAGCCCCCCGTACATCATGGGCCCCATCTAACCTATAGCAAACAAACCAGTTTCATCAGCCGCCCCGCCGTGATAGCCTAGACTCGGCAGCCTTGGGGACGTGCCGGGTCGTGGGCACCCCCGGATTGCTCTGCTGAGACGCGGATGGCAAGCAAAACCAGACCCACCGAACCGCCCGTACCCCCCTCAACGGAAGGGACTTCCGAGCCCTCACCCCAGCCTGCCGAGGCGCAACTTTTGTCCCCCGAAGGGGTTCAATCGGATGTGAGCAGCATAGCCATGAATCGCGGATTGCTCGCGATGGCGGGCGGGTCTGTGGCGGCCGCGCGGCCGGGCGAAGAACTGACCGACGCTGACGTCATGCTGCGGGTGAAGGCGGGCGACGAGTCGGCGTTCCAGTACTTGGTGGAAAAATACCGCCGGCCGATGGTGAACTTCATGTACCGCATGGCGCATAACGCGGCCGCGGCGGAGGATTTGGCGCAGGAAGTTTTCCTGCGCGTCTATCGCTCGCGCGAGGGTTATGAAGCCAGCGCCAAATTTACCACCTGGCTATATCGTATTGCGACCAATTTGGCCGTGAACCATGCGCGCGATACGCGCCATGAACGGCCCGAAAAAATGGTCAGTCTGGATGAGCCCGACGACGCCACCGGCCTGACCATGGACGTGCCCGATGCTTCCCTCGGCGCGGAAGAAATGATTCTCCGCCGGGAGCGCATGGCGGCCATCCGCCAGCGCGTGCAGGCGCTGCCCGAGCGGCAGAGGATGGCGGTGCTCATGCACAAGTATCAGCACATGGACTACAAACAGATTGGCGAAGTGTTGAAGCTCAGCGAGTCGGCGACCAAGTCGCTGCTGTTTCGCGCCTACGAAACTTTGCGCGAACAGCTCAAAGAATTCGTCTAGGGGAATGTTATGAAGTGCCAAGAAATTCGCGATCTCATGCCGGACCTGGCCGCCGGACAAAGCACGGCCACGCCCGAAACCGAAGAACATCTGCACGCCTGCGCCGAGTGCGCCGGCAAGCTGGAGGCGCTCCGCCAGACCATGGCGCTGCTCGACGAATGGCAGGCGCCGGAGCCTTCGCCGTATTTCGACGTGCGCCTGCAGGCCCGTCTGCGCGAGGAGATGGCCCGGCAGCCGGCGGCGGCATGGATGCGATGGTTCCACAAGCCGGCGCTGGCGGTTTCGTTGGCGCTGCTCATGGGGGCCAGCATCACGCTGTTCCGCGGCGACGGCAGAAGCTCGCGCCCGGAGATCGATGCAGTGGTCGTCCAGCCCGGCACCGCCGTGGGCGACTTGCAAGCCTTGGACAAGAATCACGACCTGTACTCCGATTTCGATGTGCTCGATGATCTGGAAGTGCAGCAGAACGTGTCCGCCAATCCGTAGCCCGCGGATCGAGCGGCAACCATCGCGTTATTCATGGGGAAGAGTGGGGGCAAAGAAGTGTTGCAGCGAAAGTCCATGACGGCTTGGCTGGCCGCGGCCGGTGTGGCTATAGCGCTCGCTTGCGCCACGCCCGGCTGGGCGCAGGGACGCCATGGTGCGGCCGTGCCCCGTCCTCCGCAGCAGCGCTCGCAGCCGCAGACCCGCCAACTGACGCCGCAGGAGGGTCATCACGCCGGCCAATGGTTGCGCCGCTACAAGGATCTTCCGCCCCCGCAGCAACAGAGGGAATTACAAAATGACCCTCAGTTTCGCAAGCTGCCACCGGAGCGGCAGCAACGACTGCAGGATCGGCTGCAGCACTTCAACACCTTGCCGCCGGAGCAGCAGCAGCGCGTCCTGAATCGCATGGAGGTCTGGGAGCACCTGACGCCCGCACAGAAACAGGATGCGCGCGGCATCTATTCCCAGATGAAGAACCTGCCGCCGGAGCGGCGCACCATGGTGCAGGATGCCATCCGCAACCTGCGTGGGATGCCGCCGCAACAGCGCCAGCAGGTGATCGAGTCTGACCGCTTCAAGAGCATGTTCTCGCCCCAGGAGCGGAACCTTCTGGACAGCGCGGCCCGGCTTCCCCTGGCCCCGCCCGCCGAGCCGCCGCAAAACGTGCCACGCCCGCCCAGATAGCGCCGGGCTGGTCCTTGCCGCGCCAATTAGGCTGGGAACCGTGGCTCTACGCCTTGGGCGGCGGATTGTCCTCTGCAGTTCCACCGTCTCTCTCTTTGTTCTCGGTATCGACGTTTTCCGTATCGGCCGGCGGTTCTACCGGTTGCTCCTGCTCCAACTGGCGCAGGTATTCCGGCCGCGTCTCGCGATAGTGTTCCGCCCGTACCTTGCCGGTGAGCCACGCCATCTCCATGGGATACACGTTTGGATCAAAGATCACGATGTAGAAATGCCACAGAAGGATTGAAAACGTCGCCAGTACTGCCTCGTAGTAGTGCACGGCTGTGGCCACGTCGGCGACCCACTTCGGAAAGTAGCGCAAGGTGAAGTTGTTAAACCACAACAGGAAGCCGGAGATCATCATGAGCGCGGTCCCCCAGAGGAATGCCCAGTACTCCAGCTTCTCCGCATAGCTGAATCTCCCGAACTGCGGGCCGCTCGGCGAGAGCCCCAGGTTATAGCGGAAGACGTCGACCAGATCGGTCACATCCTTCCAGCGTGGCAGCATCGCGGTCACGAATCCGCGCTGACTAGGTTTTACCGCGAGGTAGAAGAGATGGAACGCCATCGTAGCCACTAGTACCAGGGCGGCGGCGCGGTGCAATGCCCCGCGGAATGCAAAGTGGCCTTCCCAGAGGAGCAGTGGCCGGGCCCATATCGCCTCCGGATACTTGAGAGCGAATCCGGTGATCACCAGCGTGGTAAAGCTCACGATCAGGCCCCAGTGGACGAGCAGGAAGTACTGATCCATCCGCACGATTTGCGGGCCGGCTTCGCGCCGCAAACGCCGGCGAACCAGCTTCGAGACGAAGTCGACAAGGTTGTGCAGCGTCATGAAGCCCAGGGTCAAGGGAATCAGCACCCAATAGATCATGCGGATGGACTTCACCACGCGATTGGCGGGGCCAGTTTCGGTCAGCACGTGCACCGGTCCGATGACAAAGTTCTCGCCTGCCCCGGCATGGCAACGGCCGCAGGTTTTGGGCAGGTTTGCCAGGTTCACCGTCGAACGGGGATCGTTGCGCGGAAAAATGTTGTGCACGCCGTGGCACGAAGCGCAGTTGGCAACAGTCTGGGAGCCCCCGCGCATGGCAAGGCCGTGGTAGCTGTCGGCATAGGAGGGAACCACGTTTGTGGGCAGGCTATAGCGGATGGCCAGGCGCTCTTCCCCGTGGCAGCGCCCGCAAGTGACGGTGGAGACGCGCATCGCATTCACCAGCGACTCCGGCTGTTTCGGCCCAAGAATCAGGTGTTCCCCGTGGCAATCGGTGCACACTGGAGCATCGGATACGCTCGCTTTCATGGCTTGTCCGTGCACGCTCTCCAGATAAGTCTTGGCGATTTCGGAGTGGCACTGGCCGCAGGTCGCCGGAATATTCCAGTGATTGATCTTGGAGCGGGCGTCGCGTGCTTCGAAGATGCCGTGGCTGCCGTGGCAATCCGAACAGCTTGCCGAACCCTCGTTTCCATTCGCCACCGCCAGTCCATGCACACTCTGGCGATAGAGTTCGATGGGGTGGGCAAAGGGAATCTTGTGGCGAGCCAGGAATCCCGGGCTACTGTGGCAGGCGGCGCAAGTGTCCGGCAGATTTTTCTTCGCGACCCGTGAGCCAGCATCGGTCGAAGTTTGAATCTGGTGGATCGGCCCATGGCAGGAGACGCAGGACGGCGCATCCGGGTCGCCTTTGACGGCGGCTTGGCCATGAATGCTGGCGTGGAATTCCTTCACCTCCTGAGCATGGCACTCGGCGCACTTTGCCGGTGCGAGCTCCACTGCGGTGGCGACTTCATGAGCATTGCCGTGACAGGATCGGCAGGCTTCCTCGCCGAGCGTGCCGTGAATGCTGTTGGGGACTTGTGAAGCTTCTTGGGCGTGGCAGGCCGAGCATTGGACTTTCGGAACTTTGCCCGAATGAGGATAGTCTTTGATTGTGGTGTGGCAATCCGTGCAGCCCAAACTGCTGTGCACGCTGGCAGCGTGCTTGGCGGGATCGATGGAGAGGCTCTTACCTGTGGCCGACGTCATTCCCGCTTGGCCATGGCAGGCGAGACAGTTTTCATCCTGGTTGACGGGCTGAGGCTTGGTTGCTTGGGCGTGCGCCCAGGGGGCAGGCGTCAGCAGGAAAATAACGAGAAGCAGACCGCAACAGACCAAGGTGGGCGCTGATGCAGTTTCAGTGGAAGCGCATTTTCCTTTCAACAACGTGCGACTCCTGCCGCCAGCGCCCGAATCAGGTTCGAGGTGCGAGGTCTATCCAGTTCTGCTAACCTCTTCGCCGAAAGCATACTTGAAAGCAG
>Ga0209415_10018902_pt1 | contig 10839 bp, 9 predicted proteins | sample PeaSoiSIISIP2007_FD_187696 | JGI IMG/M metagenome (GOLD analysis project Ga0209415, IMG submission 187696) | Peat soil microbial communities from Weissenstadt, Germany - SII-SIP-2007 (SPAdes) (version 2) | ecosystem: Environmental > Terrestrial > Soil > Wetlands > Peat | place: Germany... | reverse complement strand
CTCCCGCCTCGTCCGCTACACGCGCCGAGCCGAGGATCCGCGGCTGCTCGCCGGGTACGCGCTGAGGGCGCTCCTGGACAAGGCGGACGTGAAGGTCGCCGGGGAGGTGAAGCTCGGCGCGGCGGACGGGCACGTGCTCGCGAAGCACGCGTCGGCGCCGCTTTCGTCGCTTCTCTACGCCCTCGGCAAGCAGAGCGACAACTTCTATGCCGAGATGATCTTCAAGAGCCTCGGCGGGGAAGCGGGTGGTCGTCCGGCACGGAGCGGTGCCGCGGCGGAGCTCGTCAGCCGGTGGCTCGAGAAGATCGGCGCGAGCGATCAGGGGGTCGTGATCAAGAACGGGTCAGGGCTGTTCGACGCGAACCGCGTGACCGCGTACGGCACGGTAGAGCTCCTGAGGTGGGCCTGGCGCGATCCCGGCATCCAGCCCGAGTACCTGGCGCAGCTGTCGGTCGGGGGAGTGGACGGGACGCTGCACAAGCGCTTCAGGAGCGACCTCACGAAGCGTCGCGTCCGCGCGAAGACGGGGACGCTCGACGACGTCATATCTCTGAGCGGCTACGTCCTGCGCGACGGCGGTCGCGGCCCTATCGCCTTCTCGATCCTCTTCAACCATGTGGCCGGGAAGCAAGACGGAGCGAGGCATGCGGCCGACCGGCTCGTCGAGCTCATCGCGCGTTGGTCGCGAAAGACGTGAACCGGGAGGTGGCTAGCCCGTAGGGCAATGCCATACGGGCTCCTAGTCCCGCATGTGCTTGCGGATCTTGCCGAGCGCCTGCTCCTGGAGCTGGCGGATCCGTTCGCGGGAGAGGTTGTACTTGTCGCCGATTTCCTTGAGCGTCAGCTCGTCCTCGTCGTCCAGACCGAATCGCCATCGGATGATGCGCGACTCGATCGGCGTGAGGGTCGTGAGAAGGCGGCGAACCTCGTCGTTCCATTTGTGGCTCGCGAGAGCCTCGTAGGGCGACAGCGAGCTTTCGTCCTGCAGGAAGTCGATGAACTTCCGTCCGTCCTCGTCGCCCACCGGCCGGTCGAGCGAGAACGGGGTGTCGGCCCAGGAGCCCTTCACCTTGTCGAGTTTCTCTTCGGGGATGCCCGTCTCGTGCTCGAGCTCCCCGAGCGTCGGCTCGCGCCCCGTGCGCGCCAGCACGGCCTGCGTCGCTCGCTGGATCCGGTTGTGCGTGTCGAGCATGTGGACCGGGATCCGGACGGCGCGTCCCTTGTCCGCCAGCGCGCGGCTGATGGCGTGGCGTATCCACCAGGAGGCGTACGTCGAGAAGCGATAGCCGCGCGTGTGGTCGAAGCGCTCGACCGCCTTCATCAGCCCGATGTTTCCCTCCTGGATGAGGTCGATCAGGGGCAGCCGCCCCCGGTTGTACCTGCGGGCGATGGACACGACGAGCCGCAGGTTCGCCTTCACGAACCTGTTCTTGACGAAGCGCGCGCGCACCGCCGCGTCGCCGATCTTCTCCACGCACTTCCTGTAAGCAACGGTGGCCGGCAGGTGCGGGGCGCTCGGCGAAGACTCCGCGCCCTCCTCCTGATCCAGCACCGCGTCGCGTTCCTCGTCGTCGGGCTCCTCGCCCAGCCTGCGGACCACGTCCTCGGCGTGGGCTATCCACAGCCGATCGCTGTCCGCCAGGCGGATCGCCCTCGCCAGCGAGACGCACCAACCCTTGTACTTCTTCTCCTGGCTCGCGGTCAGCTTGTTGTGCTGCTTCTTGAATGCCTTGAGAAGCTTGCGAAGCTCGGCGATCTGCGGCAGCTCGAGCGCCTCCTCGCCGACGGGCAGGTCCTTCTCGAGCGAGTCCAGCGCGAACTCCGCCGACGGGTAAAAGGCGAGGATCGCGGTCCAATGCGCGATCTCGGCCGTCTCCACGCTGATCGCGGCCTCCAGCTCTTCCTCCGGCCCCATCACGGGGTGGGTCGCCATCTCCCGGAAGTAGCGGGCGAGCATCGAGTCGCCGCCGCCCTCTTCGATCTCCTTGTCGCTCGGCGGCTTGGGAGCCAGAGGTTCCGGTGCGGTCGAGACGCTCCCGTGCGGGGCGTCGACGTCGAACTCCTCTTCGAGGACCTCGACGTCGGCGCTGGGTTCGGCCGATCCGATTGCCGGCGCGTCCGCGTCGAACTCGTCGTCTCCGGTGACCTCGGGAGCGGGAGTCTCCTCCGCATCGTCACCGGCTTCCCGTTCCGCCCCTTTGCCCGTCGCCACCGACTGCAGGCGCGCCTCGGAGTGCGGCACAGCCCTTCCGGAAACCAAGGCCGAGCTACTCTTGCTTTTGCTCATGACCTGTTTTTCCTCGCGTGTGGGCAGGTGGGTGGAGCGGCTCGTCGTCTTCGTCGCCTTGCGGAGCTTGGCTGCGGTTCGGCTTCGACTGCCCGTAGATTCTCCCGCCCGGGGTCGCGGAGTACTGGAGTATGCACCTTTCGTACCCCCCGAACCGAGCCCGCCTTGGACAGGCGTTCCCTCGCTCGCGACCGGAACGAGCCGTCCGCGAATTCGGTTTCGCGAGGATTGGTGCGCGGGCTTGGTCATCAAACGGTGCGAGAAACTCCCTCCGGGCGATGGTCGATCTATGGTGCGTTCGTCATGAATCCGTCCGTACGTCAGATGATGCACCGCGCCTCGCCATTCCCGCGAGGCCGCCGAAATGGCCTCGCCGAACACGCATCGCCGGTGCCATCGAGGTCCGTTCTCTCGTACTACGTTGCAGAGCTCCCACGGGTATTGCGCCATCGAGGCGCCATCCCCGCTTTTGTCCTCGCCTCGACGCTGCACGCCCTCGGCCACGCGCTCGTGGCTCTGGTCGCCGGGGCCATCGCCATTTCACTGGCCCAGCGCTGGGGGCTCCGAGGTGCAGAAACATACGACCTCGGGGGCGCTCGCGCGTCGATTGCGGATCGGACACTTCTCCTCTCGCTAATGGGTCTGGCGGTGATTTCCGTCAAGGGAGCCGCGGGCGTCTACGCGACGTTCGTGCAGGCGAGAACTGCCGCCGAGGTCGGGTCAGGACTTCGACTCAAGCTCCTCGACGCGCTGCTCGATGCACACCGGCTGCGCCAGCCGCGACACGAAGATCATGGTGCGCGGTCCGCGCCCACGGCGCGAGCCGTCGCCACCCTCACCGACCGTGTGCGTGAGTTCGAGGGCGGGATCGCTCAGGGCCTGCTCGGGGGTGCGCGCGCCGTAGCGCAGCTTGTTCCTCTCGCTGCACTGCTTGTGCTGCTTTCGGGGCGAATGGCTGTTGTCGCCGCCGTGATCCTCGGAGGTTTCGGCTGGGGTCTGGGGCGCGCGCGCGCCAGTTACCGGACGGCGACGAGGCGCGCGGCGTGCGAGCGAGAGCAGCTCCTGGAAGCGGCGGATGAATCGGCCCGGCACGCGGACCTCTGGGTGACCTACGGCGCCGAAGCCAAGGCACGCGAGACGATGCGGACTCTCGGCTGCGCCCTGACCGCGCGCACCGCGACGCTGGAGGCAAGGTCAGCGGCGATGAGCAGCGCGAACGAGGTCCTCGGCGCCGCGGCGCTCGTGTTCGCCATGGCGGCCTCGCGCGCGGGCTGGCTCGGAGAGATGGTCGACGGGACGACGCTTCTGGCGTTCGCGGTCGCCTTCTTTCTCGCCTATCGCCCGATGCGGGAGCTGGCGGACGCGCGCCTCGCGATCGCCCGCGCCCAGGTGGCCTTCGACGAGCTTTGCAGCGTGCTCGACGCCCCGCGCGCAGTCGAGGACGCCGCCGTCGGGGAGACGACGAGCGCCGCGCCGCGTAGCTGGCCACTCGCCGCTCTCGAAGCGCGCTCCTTGCGCCTCGCGCACGGCGCGTGCGAGCCCGTTTGCCTGCGCGTCGAGCCCGGAGAGATCGCCGTGGTGATGGGTCCGACGGGCGTCGGCAAGACGACGCTGCTTCGGACGCTGCTCGGCCTGGAGCGCGCCGAGAGCGGGGACGTGCTGTTCGACGGCAAGCCCCTCGGCGACGCGCCCGCCGGTCCGCGCGCGCGCCCCTTCGCCTGGGTGCCGCAGGACGCGCCGCTGCTGGCCGACACGCTGACGGCGAACGTCGCGCTCGCCGCCTCGGACGCGGACGCCTGCGCCGCCCTCGACCCGCTGGGAGCGGCGCACCTCGCGCACTCTCTCGAAGACGCTCGGCTCGGGGCGGGCGGGCGCGTCGTGTCGGGCGGCGAGCGGCAGTGGATCGCGCTCGCCCGCGCCATCGCGACCAGACTCCCCGTCCTGCTGCTGGACGAGCCGACCACCGGGCTGGATCCGGAGGCCGAACGCCGCGTCCTCGACGCCGTCGCTCGCCTTCGCGGCCGTCGCACGGTGCTCCTGGTGACTCATCGCCGGGCGCCGCTGGCCATCGCGGACGTCGTCGTCCGTCTCGAGCCGGCTCCGGCGGGCGGGCGCGCGGCATGAGGCGCCTCGCGATCGTCCTTCCTGGACTGCTCGCGTGCGGCGCCGTCCGCCCGGTCGCTCCCGTCGCCCCGTGCGCGAGCATCCCGGTCGCGCCCGAGGCGCAACCGTTGCGGTCGACCTCGACCCCGGCGCCAGCGTCGGCGGCGACGTCGCTCGCGCCTCCGACCGCGCCGGCCTGCCCTGACGACATGGTCGAGGTCTCCGCGTTCTGCATCGACCGCTTCGAGGCGCCCAACGTGCGCGGCAAGATCCCTCTCGCGCTGCAGACTGCGCATGACGGCGAGGACTGGTGCGCCGCCCGAGGCAAGCGACTCTGCTACGCGGACGAGTGGGTACGCGCCTGCCAGGGGCCGCAGGGAAGGCGATTCCCCTACGGCGACGAGCACCGGAAGGGCGCCTGCAACGACGACCGCCCGTGGATCACCGTGAGCTGGAAGGCGCTCGCAAAATGGCCAGCCGACGCGGCCTTGACGGAAGCCGCCCGCCTGCTGCAGGCGGACGTGAGCGGCGCGCGGTCCGAGTGCGTGTCGGCCGAAGGTGTCTTCGACCTGACGGGCAACGTCGCCGAGTGGGTGAGGCGCAGCGATGGCGCGCCGCGACCAGGGTACGAGCACGTGCTCAAGGGATGCTACTGGGCCGGCTGCTACAAGGATCCCACGCCGAGCTGCGCGTTCGCCAACGCGGCCCACCCGGGGACCTTCCGCACGTACGAGGCTGGCTTTCGCTGCTGCAGCGATCTCGCGCCGGAGAGCCGCTAGAGGTTCTTCGATTCCAGCTCGTACCAGCCCGGATCCTTGCAGATCCCGCAGTTTGCTCCCCCCTGGAAGAGCGTGCACGCGTGCTGGTCGCTCGCCAGGAAGCAGCGGAACCACGCCGTCATCAACCGCACGAACTGGATCGTCCCCGGGTTCTGCGCGTACCACCCGGCCGCGGTCGGCGTCGTCACGTGATCACCGCCGTCCCAATCGGCCAGGAAGGCCGGCCCCGTCGTCGCCGGATAGGTGGTCGTCAAGACGATGGCGTTGACCCCGTTGAGGCCGCCGTCGGTCTGGCTGCCCGTCAGGCAAAGCACGGCCGTGCCTTGCTTCGGGTTGCCGCCTCCCTCGACGCAGACCTCGGCCACGACGTTCGGGTCGGTGGTCGCGCCCGTCGCGGCGATTCCTCCCTGGGAGTGACCGGCCACGCCCGCCTTCGTGGTGAGCTTGTTGTAGAAGACGCTGCTCGGGTTCTTGTTCTGGGCAACGAGGTAGTCGATTCCGGTGCTCAGGTACGGAGAGCTGTCGACGTTCGAGTTGTCGGAGGCAATGACGACGATTCCCCAGCTCGCCACGTTCTGGTTGAAAAAGGAGTACCCCTGCCCGGTCACCCCGGTCCCGTTGCCCCAGGCGGAGATCGGATGACAGTTATCCTTCATGGTCGTCGGGTAATAGATGGTGAACGTCGTCGGCGACGCGGCGCTCGAGAGGCCCGCGTCGGCCAGATCGACGCTCAGCGTGGAAACCGCGTACGGGCCCGTCTTCGAGTAGTCGCCGTTCCCGGCCTGGAGGCAAAGGCTTCCCGATGAAGCCGCGCCCGCATCCCCGCTGCCCGCGCCTCCCTCCGCCGCGCCGCTCTGACCCGAACCAGACGAGCCTCCGGACGAGCCGCCGCTGGATGTCCCCCCGGACGACCCGCCCGAGGTGCCGCCGCCGGACGAGCCGCCACTCGAGGCGCCACTCGAGGCGCCCTGACCGGCGCCGCTCGAAGCGCCGCCGCCTCCCTGTCCGCCACCGCCCGCTCCAGAGTCGTAGCCCGTCTGGAAGTCTGTGCCCGTCCGGGAGTTCCCTCCACACGCCGAGGCAAACCCGGACGCCGCCACTGCGAGCGCGGCGACCGCGCCCACGCACATCCAAGGATTCTGCAGCCGCATGACGCAAGCCCTCCTTACGATAGTTAACGCCACCCCGAGAGGAGGGCCCACGCTCCACTCCCGTCGCGGCCGCGCAAGGAGCCTACGTCCCGCACCACCCTGGTCAATTAGCGTATGGGGCCACTCCTTGGGCATTGAGGGCCAGTTTCCGCTGGCCGCCGAAACATTTGTCGTCACGGTCCGAGAATGGATATCGCCGGGCCTGCCTCCACGGTGGCCGCTCGCGCGTGCATGACGTCTCCGTCGAGAACGTAGGCCCCGCCGTCGTCTTCGAAAGTCACGGCGATCGATCGCGCCAGGGCGTCCACCCGCGGCTCGCCCGTCAGCGGTCGGCCCGCCAGGACGCGGGGCATCTGCGAGCCGAGCGCGCGGGCCGACAGCCCGCTCGCGACGACGTGGAATCGCTCGAGCTCCTCGCCGGCGCGGTAGGTCGCGAGAAGGTGCAGGCCCACGTCCCGCACGACGCTGGCCAAGACGAGGCTCCATGCCCGGCTCGCGTGCTGCGCCCCGTCGACGGCGAGCGCGCACGGCGCAGGATCCAGGATGCGGCGCGCCAGCGTCGACCCGACGAACGAGCCCGCGAAGACGCGCGCTGCGATGGCCGCCGCCGCGGCTACGCCCTGCCTCGGCGACGAAGCGTAGACGTCGAAGAACCGCGCGACCAGACCCGCGCCGAAGATGAAGCCCACCCGGTCCCCGCCGCCCGAGTCGCGCACGCGCAGGGTCGGCTTGCGCTCCGCACGCGCGGTGCCGTCGCACGCGGCGCGCACCACTCTCTCGGCCCACGACCGGGCGGCCCCCCGCGCGCCGAAGTTGCGCGCGATGGTGCCCACGGTGCCGCCGCCGGCCAGGGCGATCGGCGGGAGGGGAGCTCCTTCGGGCCAGGCGAGGGCGATGGCGCTGATGGCGGCCATCGTCGTTCCGTCGCCGCCGGCGAGCACGACGGCGTCCGTTCCCCGCGCCGCGATGTCGCGCGCGACGCTCGCGAGATCGGCGAGGCTTCGCGTCGGGTGCAGGCGCGCGCCTCGCGCGGCGGCGGCTCGCGCGATCGCGTCCCCGAGGGGGCTGCCCTCTCCCAGCCGGCCCGCGTTCCTGTTGACGACCACGTCGACGACCGCGGCCACCGGTGAGCGCGTAGCACGCGTCCCCAAAACCGGCTACGTCCGAACAAGGCAGCTGAGAACCGAAGGATGACCGCCAGGACGCCAAGAACGCCAGGAGAAGAGAGCAAAGTCCCCGGAGACTTCTCGCCTGGCGCTCCTGGCGTCCTGGCCGTTCTCTCTCGGACGTTGCTTCTCACCGTCATGGTAGGGGCCGCCGCCTGCTCGGGGTCGCCGGCCATGCGCGCGGCGCAGCGAGGCGATCGCCCCGCCCTGAACGAAGCGATCGGTCCCCGCCAGGCCGTCGGAAATCTCTCGAACGGCGAGGCGGCCTCGCTGGCCAGGGCGGTCGCCGATCACGAGGTGCGCACGGCGTCTCCGCAGGAGGCCTCCGATCGCGTCCGCGATGTCGGCCCGTGCGCCCACGAGCTCGATGACGCGCTCGCGTTCCGGATGAAATCACACGACGCCGCGGGCGCGGCGGCGGCGCTGGCTCGTGTGGACGGTCAGGGCCTGGCCGTGGAGGACTTGCGCGTCTTCGCCGCGGACGCCGATCCCCGGTGGCGCGCGGTGGGCGCACGCGCGCTCGTCCGGTCGGGCGACGAGGCCGCGCGGCACGTGGCTCTCCTGGACCCGGACCCTCTGGTCCGGCGCCAGGCGGCGCGCGCCGCCCGGGACGCAGCCGACCCGGCTGACCTCGCCGCCCTTGCCGAGGCGGCGCGCGTCGACCCGGCGCCCATCGTGCGCACGGAAGCCGTGCGATCCATCGCGGCGCTCGGCCCGACGCCCGGGGGAGAGGTCGCCAACGTGCTGCGCGACCTGTGGACCGCCGGGGACGATGGGCTCCGCGAGGACATCGCGCTCGCGTGGGCGCGTCCGTCCGTGTGGGGGGCGGGCGGGCGCGAGGCGCTGCGCGTCGTCGTCGCATCGGAACATGGGCCCGCTGTCGTCGAGGCGGCTGCCGCGGTGCTCCGTCGCCACGCCGACGATGACGTGACGCAAGCCGCGCTCGGGCAGATGGTCCGGGCCATCGAGGGCGGCGCCCGCGTGGCGCGGCTCCAGGCGCTCGCGGAGGCGCCGCTGGACCGGCGGGACCTGCTCGGCGCGGTCGAGAAAGCGGCCTCCGACGAGGACCTCGAGGTGCGGGTGGCCGCGCTCGGGCGCCTGGCCGGGACGAGCGACTCGCACGCCGTCGTGGAGCTCGAGGCTCTCGCACACCCTGGCTTGCCCGCGGCGGCCGCCGCCCGCCTCGTTCTCGCCGGGGTGGGGGACCGGCGCGTCCAGGCCTGGATCGAGGAGGATCTGCGCTCCCCGCAGGCCGAGGTCAAGCTGGCCGCGGCGACGGCCCTCGCCGAGCTGGGGGTCGCCGCGCGCGCCGCGCCGCTCCTGGCCGATCCGGACGCCTCGGTACGGGTCCGGTCCGCGTGCGCGATCGTCGTCGCCGCGCGGTTCCCTCGTTGACCTTGGGCCGCGATCCACCTACGACGGAAGGCGCCATGCGCGCCTACCTCGCCACCCTCTCCCTCGCCGCCGGGCTCTCGCTCGGCTCCAGCGGTTGCATCATGAAGGTGCTGACGGATGGCCAGATCACGGCCACCCGGCAGGCGTCCTCGTCGTTCGACACGATCGGCGACGTCGATCTCGCCAGGACGGCCGCCGAGGGGTCGTTCGGTCAGTTCGAAGGGATGCACGCGCTCGCGCCATACAACCCCGACGCGCTGTTCCTGCTCGTCAAGAGCTGGACCGGGTACGGCGCCGGCTTCGTCGTCGACCAGATCGAAACTGCGCAGGACGCGAACAACGACGGGCTCGAAGAGTACCAGCGCAAGCGCGCGCGCATGGCCTTCGATCGCGCCGTCTTCTACGGCCTGCAGCTCCTGGGGCAGACGGCGGAGGGCTTCGACGTCGCGAAGAAGAACGCCGGGTCGCTCACCAAGTGGCTCGCGGATCACTTCACCAGCAAGGACGACGCGCCGAACCTCCTCTGGACGGGCGTGGCATGGCTCTCCAGGGTCGACGTGATGAAGGGGGACGAGAACGAGGGCCCCGTCTTCATCGCAGACCTCTACATCGGGGTCGCCCTGATCGAGCGCGCGGTCGCCCTCGACCCCGCGGCCGAGCACTACACCGGGCTCGTCGCTCTCGCCGCTTATCACGCGCGAAACAGCATGGCGGAGCCGGATCAGGCGAAGGTCTTCCTCGATCAAGCGCTCGCCAAGACGCAGGGCAAGGACCTGATGATTCAGCTCGCGTACGCGACGACTTACGCGTGCGTGAAGGGGGACGGCGCCCTCTACCAGGACATGCTCAACCGCGTCATGGTCGCGCAGGATCCGGACCCGTACCAGCGCCTGGAGAACGCCCTCGCCAAGCGGCGCGCGAAGCGCTGGCTCGCCAAGCGGCGCGCCAAGGATTCGTGCGGTATCGACGTGAACGCATCCGCGGCCAAGTAGCCCGACGCAAGGGGCGCTAAGCTTGGAGTAGGGTGCTCCGATTTTCCGGGAGGTTCGAGATGTTTCGCAAGGTCGTGACGACGCTGGGGGCGATGGCCGTGGTGATGGCCTGCGCAGGCGGTGCCGGGGCCATCACCACGCTCAAGATCGGTTCTCTGGCCCCGGCGGACTCGCCGTGGGGAAAGGGCTTCAAGAAGTGGGCGGCGGACGTCGCGGCGGCGACGAACGGCGAGCTCCAGCTCGATTTCCAGTGGAACGGCCAGGCCGGCGACGAAGTCTTGATGGTCCAGAAGATCCGCTCCGGGCAGCTCGACGGCGCCGCGGTCACGGCGATCGGCCTCGCGCAGACCGGCGTGACGGACGTCCTCATCTTCCAGCTGCCGGGCCTCTTCTCAAACTGGGGCAAGCTCGACGCCGCCCGCAGCGCGATGAAGGACGAGTTCAACAAGCAGTTCGAGTCCAAGGGCTTCACCGTCCTCGGGTGGGGCGACGTGGGCGCCGCGAAGACGATGACCGTCGGCTTCGAGGTCCATCGCCCCTCGGATCTCCAGGGCAAGGGAGTCTTCTTCATCTCCGGCGATCCGGTCCAGCCCAAGATGTACGCGGCCATCGGGAACATCACCCCCAAGCAGCTCGGCATCAACGAGATCCTGCCCAACCTCGCGAGCGGCGCCATCAACGTCCTCGTCGCGCCTCCCCTGGCCGCCGAGCAGCTTCAGTGGGCGTCGCGCATCACGCACATCAGCACGCAGACGCTCGCCTTCGCCATAGGGGCGTTCATCATGTCGTCGGCGAGACTCCAGTCGATGCCGGCCCCGCTGCGGGATGTCCTGCTCGCCAAGGCCCACGAGATGTCCGACTCGTCGAGCAACGCGATCCGCAACGCGGACGCCCAGGCCTACGCTCGAATGAAGGCGTCGAAGATCGCTTACGATCCGACCGAGGCCGACCGCAAGGAGTGGACGG
>Ga0209415_10018901_pt1 | contig 10840 bp, 10 predicted proteins | sample PeaSoiSIISIP2007_FD_187696 | JGI IMG/M metagenome (GOLD analysis project Ga0209415, IMG submission 187696) | Peat soil microbial communities from Weissenstadt, Germany - SII-SIP-2007 (SPAdes) (version 2) | ecosystem: Environmental > Terrestrial > Soil > Wetlands > Peat | place: Germany... | reverse complement strand
CATCCAGGACCTCGATGCCCTGCCCCACGTCACCGATGTTTACCGCCGCGATCTCGACGTCCGCCGCTACAATGTGCCATTTCTGCTCCAGCCCTATGTGGCTCTCTACACCACGCGCGGATGCCCCGCGCAATGTACTTTCTGCCTCTGGCCGCAGACGCTCAGCGGACACCCATGGCGCAAACGCTCCACCGACGACGTGGCGCGTGAAATGGCCAAAGCGAAAGAGTACTGGCCGTACGTAAAGGAATTTTTCTTCGACGACGACACGTTCAACCTGCAGAAGGCCCGCACCATCGAATTGTGCGCCAAGCTGAAACCGCTGGGCCTGACCTGGTCGTGCACATCGCGCGTAACCACCGACTACGAGACGCTCAAGGCCATGAAAGAAGCGGGATGCCGGCTCCTGATCGTGGGCTACGAATCGGGCGATTCGCAGATTCTGAAGAACATCAAGAAAGGCGCGACGGTTGATCGCGCCCGCCAGTTCACCAAGGATTGCCACAAACTCGGACTCATCGTCCATGGAGATTTCATCCTCGGCCTGCCCGGAGAAACACGCGAGACCATTAAGAACACCATCAAATTCGCCAAGGAACTTGACGTGGAAACGATCCAGGTATCCGTGGCGCACGCTTACCCCGGCACCGAGATGCACGAATTCGCGCTGAAAAACGGTTTCATCACCAGCGAGTCGAAAATGGTGGACGACGGTGGCCACCAGATGGTGCAGATCGAGTATCCCGGCCTGCCCGCCGCCGAGCTTATGGAGGCGGTCCACCACTTCTACGATCAGTATTATTTCCGTCCCAAAGCCGCGTACCGAATTCTGAGGAAAGCGATGTTCGACAATTCCGAACGGAAGCGCTTGTACAAAGAGGCACGCACCTTCCTGAAACTCCGCGCTCAGCGCCACAAGTGGGTCAAGGAACACCGCAAGGATGAAGCGCCTGCCCCGCAGCCGGCCAAAGCCTAGAGAGCATTGGGACATTGAAGCATTGAGATATTAAAAACCAAGGGCTCCTGGTGTTCAAAATGTCTCAATGATTCAATGTCTCAATCATTCCTGAACTGGATCGGTAAGTGACCTTTAAGAAATACCTCGTCCTGGCGGGAGTCGCCGTCTTCGCCACCGTAGGTGATTCCCTGCTGGCTCGAGGCATGAAAGGTCTCGGCGCTGTAAACGTTTCGCTGCACAATCTTTCCGGCCTGCTGCTGGCCATCCTCAATCCCTGGGTCGCTACCGGAATCCTTTTATTGCTGGCTTTTTTTTCCTGTTACATGGCGGCCCTTTCGTGGGCCGACCTTACCTATGTGCTGCCCGCCACATCGCTCGGATATGTGCTCGTCGCTTTAGTAGCTCACTTCGGTTTTCATGAAGTCATCTCGTGGACCCGTTGGCTTGGAATCGGCCTGATCGCCGTCGGCGTAGGCTTTGTCGCCGCCGGCCCCTCGGTTACACCCAGTCGCCATGGCAAGAGTTTTCCGGGCGGTCCAAGCCGCACAATGTCCCCTGAGGCGAAGTCATGAGCGACCTCTACGCCTGGGCCGCGATTGGGCTCGTCAGCCTGGCATCGACCGCCGGAGACGTGCTGCTTTCCTACTCCATGAAACGAGTCGGGGACGTTGGCGAACTCTGGAAGCGGCGCGGAGCGTTAGCCGTGGTCGCCCGGGTGTTTACGACGCCCACGTTTGCCCTGGGATTGCTGGCGATGGCAGTCGCGTTCTACAGCCTGCTCTTTGGCCTCTCGTGGGGTAATCTCAGTCTGGTCGCGCCCGCTTCCGCCTCGCTCGCCTTCGTGTTCAACGCGGTGGCCGCGCGCATATTCCTGCATGAACGCGTGGGCCGCCGACGTTGGATGGCGGCGTTGCTGGTAGCGGCGGGCGTGGCGCTGATGGCAATCTGAATTACGCTAACCGAACAAATCGACGGTGATCACCAGCGGATCTCCACCCACAATTCGATCCTGGCTGGCGGATGGAAGGTCTTCCGGCCCTGCGCTTTCTCCTGGCACTTCTAAGCAACTCGCTTCCGAACTCTCAGCCTGCATAATTGTCCCCAGAAACGGAAACCGCTTGCTCAACATAGCCGCTTGCCGTCTCCCGTCCTCCAATTCTCTTTTGAACGACTCCGCATCCATCTCGCGCCGGACAGTTCTGAGCTTATTCATAACCGCCTGCAACCTGGCTAAATCCGTCACCATGTTCGCGAGCAGGTCTTTTCCACCTGTGGTCAGGTGAACAAACTCCATGCCGGCAACGGAACGGCCCCGAATCGCCTTGACCTCACCCACGGCCCGGAACGAAGCGGCATTCACGCGCACCACAATTTCAGCACGCGTCCCGCAATCAATGGGCACCATGGTATCGACGCAACATCCATGTAGGCTAAGGTCGCGAATTCTTCCCGGCACAAAAATGCCATCGGATGGCAGCCGGCTGATCTTCGCATAACCGCCGCAGACGAATCGCGCACTCCGGCGCCGATCGTTGCCGGTACGATCGTTGTCGGCACGATCGTTGTCTAAACGACCATGGTCTAAGCGATCATGGTCGGCCGGGCTCTCAGGCATGTTGATAAGATCGTATGCCGCGCCAGTTTTCTTTAGCGCGGCATCAAGGTAACGCAGGGTTGGAAACTGAAGTAATGAAAGTCGTCGCAGGGAATTTCATCCAAACAGCCGCATCAAGCCAGATGGCGCCAGATCGGGGACGAGAAAGCTGGCCGTCTTGCCGCCGGCAAATCGGCTGAGCGCTTCCGCCGCCAGATAGCCGCTGCGCACCGCGCCTTCCATGGTTGCGGGCCAGCCAGTCGCGGTCCAATCGCCGGCGAGAAAAACGCGCGCCCATGCCGTCTCCGGCTTGTGCCGGTACTGGTCGATTCCCGGGCGCGGTGAATACGTCGCGTGCACTTCCTTGATCACCGTCGATTTCACAAGTTTCGCGTCGCGTGCACCAGGGAAAAATTCTTGCGCTTCCTTCACCGCCAGGTCGACAATCTCCGCCTTCGATTTTTCCACCAGGCTGCGCGAGCAGCTCACCACCAGCTCAATATAGCTGCCGCCGACGTCGCCTCGGCCGGCAATGATCCGCGATTTGTGAAACATCCACTGAATGGTTCGATCGAGCAGCACCGCGTGATCAAGGTTGCTGATTTCGCGATCGAACCAAAGATGAATGCCGGTGATTGGCGACGTCCGGAATTGTCCAAGCGCGGCAGCCAGAGGCGCAGACGACGCACCATCCGGCAACATCCGCCCCAGCACATCAAAAGGGACGGCGAGAATCAGAGAGTCGAATTTCTGTTCCTGTCCGTTGATCGTCACACCTACGTTGGAGGTTTCCGCGCGAAATGAATCCACGCCGGCGCGAAATTGGATGTCTCCACCACGAGCGCGAATGTAGTCTCCGGCGGTGCCGTAAAGCTCAGTGAGTGGCACGGTTGGAATCCCCATGCGCCCGGCGGTTTCCGACTTAAGAAAAGACTCGCGCACCACCTGCGCCGCGTATGGGACGGAAACTTGATCAAGGTCCTCATTCAAGGCGCTGACCAGAATTGTCTTCCAGAAGCGCTCGATGGCTTGCGCGGTTTGTCCATGGCGTTGCAGCCAGTCAAGGAACGACTCGCCACGATCCGCCGGAGCAGCAGGAGCAAGCGCCGCCATAGCCCGGCTAATGGCCAGCTTGTCGCGAAAATTCAAACAGGCGGCCCGGAGAAATGCCAGCGCAGTGTGCAGCGGAGCGGGAAGCGCCGACGGGCCAATTACAGATGCGCGACCGCCAGGCTCGAGGAAAGTCACCTTCTCATACCAGCGAATTTTGTCCTCGACTCCCGCGCGCCGATAAAAATCGAGCAGATTGGTACAGCAGCCGAGCAGCACATGTTGGCAATTATCGACAATTTCGCCAGTGCCCGGGTGCTGATAAGAAGACGCGCGCCCGCCCAGATAAGGTCGCCGCTCAAATAGCGACACCCGGAACCCGGCTTCGGCCAGTGCGCATCCAGCGGCGAGGCCGGCCAAGCCGCCTCCGGCGATCGCGACAGTGGGACGATGTGTCAAATCAGCATGAATCGTATCAGGATGACGCGCTTCAGGATGAATCGGTAACAGCATCACACGAGACGCTTCACGATTCCTTTTCCGAGGACAGTGACCTTCTCGCGAACAGTTAACCGGACGCGGTCGCTGAACACGTCATATTGTTTCAAAGCAATTTTTTCGAGCAGCCGGCGATAGATCGTAATCAGCACCCACAGAGCGGGCTGGCTGTCTTCATGCACCAGCGGGATCAGTTCTTCTCCGGCGCCGTAGCAGTCGCGAGCGCGGTCGGCTTCCATCGCCAGCAGGGGGCGGATGCGCACAGGGTCGATTCGCGGCGCAGCCAGATCAGCCACTGAAAGACCACACTGCGCCAGATCCTCTTGCGGAAAATAAACGCGGCCCATGGCAATGTCTTCCTTCACATCGCGAATAATGTTCGTAAGCTGAAATGCCAGACCGCAGCGTTCGGCAAGCGACTCCGCCGCGGGATCGCGATAGCCAAAAATCTTGATGCAGACGAGACCGACAACCGAGGCCACGCCGTAACAATACTGGCGCAACTCTTCAAACGTCTGGTAGCGGACGGTCAGCGGCGGGTTGGCCGATGACTCCGCCTGGCGGTAGTCAAGATCCGCGGCGGTACCAAAGGCAAGCTGGTCGAGGAGTCCAATTGGAATCTGATAAGCGCGCTGCGCATCGGTCAGCGCCAGCAGCACCGGATCGTCTGTCGGCTGCGCCGCCAGGGCGCGGTGCACTTTGTCCAGCCACTCCGCCAGCTTATTCTGACGATCGTCGGGGCTCAGCGTGCTGTCATCGACAATGTCGTCGCACCGCCGCATGAACGCATACACCGCGCTTATGGCATTGCGTTTGCGCCGGGGCAGCACCACGAAGCCGTAGTAGAAATTCTTGGCCGCCGAGCGTGCGATATGCCGGCAGACGGAATAAGCCATGTCGAGTTGCGAAGCCGTAGGCGCAAATTGTACCGGCGGATTGCCCACGGCAGTGCTCATCTTTTTTCTTTCCCCAGCAACTTCCCCAGCGCGGCCCGGGCCACCAGAGCCAGCTTCCGGCTTTTGGAAATTGCGGGACGCCTGCCCAGCACCGCGTAATCTTGCCGCTCGATGGCGTTCAGAATTTCCTGCCCGCCGCGGCTGAAAAGTTCAATATCGGTAGCCAGCGCGCGCTCGACCTTTGCTGCCAGCGGCAAGCCTTGCGCGAACCATTCGCGCGCGCGTTCGACCTCAAACTGCATCATCCCGCGAAACTCGGCAGTGTTTTCGCCGTGGCGGATTCCCTCTTCGCTCACGCCGAAGCGCCGCAGGTCTTCGAGCGGAAGATAAATCCGCCCTTTGGCAAAATCCGCGCTAACGTCCTGCCAGAAGTTCGCAAGTTGCAGCGCGGTGCAGGTGTAATCGGAAAGCAACTGGCGCTCGGCGTCGCAGTATCCGCAGAGATAAAGCACCAGGTGGCCCACTGGATTCGCCGAATACCGGCAATAACCGAGCAGATCGTTGAATGTCGGGTAGCGGCAGATGCTTTGGTCCTGTCGAAACGCCGTCAGCAAATCCGCAAACTCATGTTTCGGAATTTCAAACGTGCGTACGGTCTCGGCCAGCGCGACAAATACTGGATGCCGCGGATGGCCGTCGTAGCACGCATTCAGCTCCGTCTCCCACTGATCAAGCAACTGCAGAGATGCAGCCGTGTCGCCCACCTCGTCGCCCAGGTCGTCCGAGATGCGGCAATACGCATACACGTTAAAAAAATGCTGCCGCAGTCGTTCCGGAAGAAACCACGATGCCACCGAAAAATTCTCGTAATGCGAACGCGCCAGCCGGCGGCAATATTCCCGTGCGTCGGCCGCCGAAGGCGCATGGTCAGGGATGGCATACTCCGGCGGCAGCGCACTCCAGGCAGAGGAGAGCGGCGCAGTCGGGGGATGGCTGGCAGCAGTCATTAAAAATTCTTAAACACAGAGGGCAGATCTTGCTCGAGGAGAGCCGGGCGTCCCCACCCGACGGACGGGCGAGACGTCCGTCCTTCCACCGGATAACTCATCCCAGAATCATCGCCTAGTGGCCTGGGATAATCGCGGTCTTGATATCCCCGTTGCGGTTGAGCATGTGGCGCAGCACATCCTGTAAACGCGAAAGCGGCGCTTCTCCCGTTATGTAGTCGTTGCCGCAAACTTTCTTCTCGGCAATCAAATTAAAGGCCCGGCGCACCGTCTCCGGAGTGTGGTGAAATGTCGCCTTCAAAGTAATTTCCGAATAGTGCAAGCGGTTCGTATCCAGCTGCACCTTGGTTCCCGCCGCACACCCGCCAAAGAAATTCACGGTGCCGCCCTTACGCACCATCTGCACGGCCCACTCCCAGGCTTCCGGACGCCCCACCGCTTCGATCGCCACATCAGCGCCGCGCCTCTCCGGACTCAACTCGCGCACCGCCTCCACCGGATCTTTGACCTTGGAGATCTGCACCACCTCGTGCGCCCCTTTTTTGCGCGCCAACAGAACCTGCGAGTCGCGCTTGACCACGGCAATTACATTGCATCCGATGGCTTTCGCCACCTGGACAAACATCAGGCCAATCGGGCCGCCGCCAATGATCGCCACGGTGTCGCCGATCTCCACTCCAGTTTCATGCAGGCCACGCAGCACGCACGCCAGCGGCTCGGTCATCGCGGCATCTTCGAAGGTCACATTCGAAGGCACGACGAGCATATTCGTTTCCACAATGCGCCGCGGTATCCGGATGTACTCCGCATACGCGCCATTGTTAAACAGCAAATCCTCGCACAGGTTCAGCTGATGCTTGGAGCAATAGAAGCACATGCCGCAGGGCGCCGAGTTGAGCGCGACCACGCGCATGCCTTTCTTGAAGCCGCGCACTCCATCTCCGACTTCCTCGATCGTGCCGGCCAGTTCGTGCCCAAACAATGCCGGAGGCACAATCATGCGGGCGTGGTAGCCCCGCTGATATACCTTCAAATCGGTGCCGCAGGTGAGCGCCACGTTGACCTTGACCAGAACTTCGCCCTCACCCACGCGCGGAATTGGCACCTTTTCGATCTTGACGTCTTCTTTGCCGTAGAGGACGGCCGCCGTCATCTTGCCATTCACATTCACAGTCGATGTCCTTCCCACGCCCTCTGCCCCATTACGCTTAAACCGTGCGTATTGGAGCCCCGTTGCTGCCCGGCTGGATGACGATCTTCATCGAGTCGGGTCGAGGATGAGCAGCCAGTTGCAGCGCTTCCACACCGCTTGCCAGCGGGAAACGGTGGCTGATAAGCCGTTCCAGATCCATTTCGCGGTTCATCACAAACCGCACTGACTCCTCCTGCAATTCGACCGATGCACTGTAAGAGCCCAGCAAAGCCTTCTCGTCCACGCACACCGCTGCCGGATCAATCGTAACCTCGTCCCGCACCGTCTGCGCAAACAACAACACCCGGCCTCCCGGACGAGCCGCATCCATAGCGGGACGAATCAAACCGGTCCCGCCGACGGCCAAAATCACAGCATCCGCCCCGCGCCCCTCTGTCATTCTGCGCACCGCTTGCACCGCGTCAGACTTGGAAGCGTCAATTGTCAGGTTGAGGCCGAAGCTATGAGCCATTGTAAGCCTCGCCGGATACAAATCGGAAGTAATCACACGAGCCCCCGCCCGCTTCGCCAGAGTCGCCAAGATCAGCCCAATCGGACCTTGCCCCATCACCAGCACCGTCTCGCCGGCTTCCAGACGAAGCGTCTCAATCCCTTTGATACAGGTATTCACCGGTTCGGCAAAGCTTGCTTGCTCAAAACTGGTACCCTCCGAAATGCGCACCGTTCCCTTTTCGACAATCCAGTCCATCACCCGGACGTATTCCGCAAAGCCACCACCCGAGGGCTCGAACCCCGCCGTGCACCCAACTTTTTTGTAGATAGCGCACTGGGCGAAGGTTTTGTGGCGGCAGTAATAACATTCTCCGCACGGGATGTGGTGAAACACAACCACGCGTTCGCCGACGCCAAACTTGCGAACGCCTTCCCCCACTTTCGCTACAACACCTGCGGTTTCGTGGCCGAAAATGCGCGGCGCCGAGTGCGAACCCGTAGCAATCTTCTTGAGGTCCGTCCCGCAGATTCCGCAAGTGTGCACGCGAACCAGAATTTCGCCGGACCCGATTTCAGGCACCGGCACTTCTTCCATCCGTACATCGTTGACGCCGCGATATACCGCCGCCTGCATGGTGGAAGGGATCTCGCAGGTTTCTTTTTCGACGGTCAATGATGATGTTTTTGCCATGGCAAATTTATTGTTTCACTTATTAATGCTTCGATTCAGCCAGCAAAGGCTCCGCAGGCAAAGTTTGACCACTGGGAGTCTCGCGACCGAGGTAGCTCGCAATCGCTCCGCAAAGAGCCTTGCTCGCTTTGGAGCTATTTCGCGCCAGCGCAATGGTAGTCCCCCAGAGCCACGGACGCGGCGCCACATGGCAGGCAAAACTAAACGAGCGGAAACTTCCATCGATGGCGACAAAGCGATCCATCGCCGGCAGTTCGAAATCGGCATCGTCGGAGATGGCTTTCAGAGCTCCGAACTCAACTCCCCGTGCCTGCGCTCCCTGCGCCACGGCGGCGGCTTCCATATCCACCGCGCTCGCGCCATAGGCTTTGCCGAGACGCGATTTCTGTTCCTTGCCAGCCATGGTCGCGGAAGTCACCAGGATTCCCTCACCGCATCCAACTTCTGTCCGGACGCCATCGGCGGCATTGATCACGATTCGCGGCTCGACAACATGCCCCGGCAGCGAACCATCCACGGCTCCGGCAAAACCAACGGAGATCACGCGCAGCGGCTTCACCTCTCGAATCGCAGCTTCGGTAGCGCGTCGCGCGGCTCCTACGCCGATTCCGCCGCACACCACGGCCGCCTCGCCCTGTTCAAAAAGTCGATAGCGCCGCCCGTCGTGCTCGATCATCCGCATCTTCCAGCTTCGGATCAGCGGCCGTACCTCTCGTTCCATCGCCGCAATGATCGCAATCTTTTTTCTACACATAGCCGTTCGCCCGGAACCACTCGACCGACCGCCGCAACGCGCCATCCACCGGAACCGTCCTCCAGCCCAGTTCCCGTTCCGCTTTTGCCGAACTCACGAACATCATCTTGCGCGCCATGCGCACCTCGTCAATCGTCGCGCGCGGTTCGCGGCCCAAAAGCCGGCCCGTCATCTGATAAAAAACCCCGCCCGCCAGCGCAATCAGATACGGAACCTTCACCGTCGGCGAAGGCAAGCCCGTAATCGCGGCCAGCCGGTCCAGAATCTGTTTCAGCGTAAGATTCTCTCCGCCCAAGATGTAGCGCTCGCCCGATCTTCCCTTCTCGAGCGCCTGCACGTGTCCGCGCGCGCACTCCGTCGCATCCACCAGGTTCAATCCAGTTTCCATGTACGCCGGAAATTTCCGCTTGAGGAAATCCACGACGATCCGCCCCGTAGGAGTCGGCTTGATATCGCGCTCGCCGATCGGCGTCGAAGGATTCACAATCACCACATCGACTCCAGATCGCGCCGCGTCGACGGCCACCTGCTCCGCCATGAACTTCGAACGCTTGTAAGGCCCGATCATGTCCGCCAGCGACACCGGACTCTCCTCATCCGCCGCGTTGGCGAGGTCCGTGTGCGAACTGAAGCCCATGGTCGCCACACTCGACGTGTACACGATCCGCCTTACACGTTGTTTCCGAGCCGCTTCGAGCAACGAGCGCGTACCCTCGACATTCGAGCGATACATCGCGTCGGGATCGCGCACCCACAGCCGATAATCGGCGGCAACGTGAAATACAACCTCACAGCCGGCCAGCGCTTTCTCCAAAGAAGCAGCGTCGCGCAAATCGCCGACGACGCGATCAGCATTCAAGCCCTCAAGGTTGCGCAGATCGCTCGTAGGCCGCACCAGCAGCCGCAACTCGGCTCCCTGTTCGGCCAGCACGCGCGCAACATGACTGCCCAGAAATCCCGTGGCGCCGGTAAGGAAAGCAAGCATTCAGCTCTTGGCTCTTGGCTCTTAGCTTTTGGCTCTTAGCCGGTCAAACACCTTGTAGGAATCCGCCAAAGCTGTTCTCGAAGCCGGCTCTGGCTAAAAGCTAATAGCCAAGAGCTAACAGCTGCTCTTCTCCGCTATCACCTTCGAATAGGTCGTGAGCGCGATCAGCGGGAAATATTCGCGGTACAAGTGGTACATCAGATAGAACACCCGCGGAAAACCGGTCCCGGTAAAGAACGGCTCGTCCCAGGAACCATCCTTCTTCTGTGTGCGCAGCAGATACGCCATGCCTCGGGCCACGCATTCGCTGCGGGTGTCGCCCACAGCCAGCAGTCCCATGATGGCCCACGCCGTCTGCGAAGCCGTGCTCTCGCCTTGCCCGCGAAGATTCGGATCGTCATACGATCCCACCGTCTCGCCCCATCCGCCGTCGGCGTTCTGCACCGAGCGCAGCCACTCCGCCGCCTGCTGAATCATGGGGTCGTTGCGGTCGACGTTCATCGCTTCGAGTCCGCGCAACACCTGCATCGTGCCGTAGATATAGTTCACGCCCCAGCGTCCAAACCAGCTTCCGTCCGGCTCCTGCTCTTTGCGAATAAATTTGAGCGCTCGCTGCACCGCCGGATGGTTCTGGTCGTATCCATAGGTCGCAAGACACTCCAGAATCCGGCCCGTGATGTCTACGGTTGCAGGATCAAGCATGGCGTTGTGATCGGCAAAGGGCACGTACTGGAACACCATGCGGTCGTTGTCTTTGTCGAA
>Ga0209415_10018900_pt1 | contig 10840 bp, 12 predicted proteins | sample PeaSoiSIISIP2007_FD_187696 | JGI IMG/M metagenome (GOLD analysis project Ga0209415, IMG submission 187696) | Peat soil microbial communities from Weissenstadt, Germany - SII-SIP-2007 (SPAdes) (version 2) | ecosystem: Environmental > Terrestrial > Soil > Wetlands > Peat | place: Germany... | reverse complement strand
TAGAACAAGGGAGACAGCAACGATGTCGTCGCTCAACGAGATTCTGGTCGAAGGCGCCCGCGTCGAGGCTCAACGTCCGTGGCCGCGTGCGATCGTATCGCCCGCAACGTGGAAGCTGGCGAGCCAGCGCCTCGGCCATGGCCAATTGATTCTGCTCGGCCTGTGGGGAGACGCCGATGCCGTCCACATGGCGCTGCTCGACGAGCAGCCATCCGACATCGGGGTGGTCACTCTTGAAATAGCGAACCAATCGTTTCCCTCGGTCGGCGCGATCCACCCGCCCGCGATCCGCCTCGAACGAACCATCCGCGATTTCTTCGGGTTCGAGCCTGCCGGCCTGCCGGACCGGCGGCCGTGGCTGGATCACGGCCGCTGGGGCGTGACGCGACCGCTTGGGGCGCGGACAGATGCGCCTCAGCCCTCGGAGCCCTATCGCTACCTGACGGCCGAAGGGGAGAACCTGCACCAGATCCCGGTGGGGCCGGTGCACGCCGGGATCATCGAACCCGGCCACTTCCGGTTCACGGCCAGCGGCGAGACGGTGGTGCGCCTGGAGGAACGTCTCGGTTACGTCCACAAGGGTACCGAGTCGCTCATGGTCGGTGCCGACTTGCAGCGCGCCGCGCGCCTTGCCGGGCGAATCTCGGGCGACAGCACGGTCGCGTATTCTATTGCCTTTGCCCAGGCGGTCGAAGCCGCGCTGGACGTCGAGATTCCGCCGCGGGCCGCCTGGCTGCGCGCGCTGATGGCCGAGCTCGAACGCCTAGCCAATCACTTCGGCGACTTCGGCGCCATCTGCAACGATGCGTCGTTTTCGATGATGCACGCCCAATGCGGAATGCTGCGCGAGCTGACGTTGCGGGCCGCGGCGGCCTGTTTCGGTCACCGGCTGATGATGGACCGCGTGGTGCCCGGCGGGGTCGCTGCCGACCTTGGCCCGGATGGGGCCGGTCAAATCGGCGACCTGCTCACCGGCATCAGGCGCCTTTTCCCAAAGCTGGTGGAGCTCTACGACAAGACCGCGTCGCTGCAGGACCGTACCGTGACGACCGGCGTGGCAAAACCTGCGCTGGTACGCCAGTTCGGAGCCGGCGGCTACATCGGCCGCGCTTCCGGCCGCTCGTTCGATGCGCGTCGAGCGCTGGCCTACCCGCCCTACGGCCAGCTCAAGTTCGACGTGCCGGTACTTGAGGAAGGCGATGTGAATGCGCGGGTGTGGATCCGCATCCGCGAGATCGAGCAGAGCGTCGGTTTGATCGAGCAGATCATGGCCGGAATGCCGGCCGGACCGACACAAGCGCCCGTTGCGCCCGCGGCAGCGGGCGCAACGGAAGGTCTTGGCATCGTCGAGGGTTTCCGTGGCGATATCCTGGTCTGGGTTCGCTTCGACGGCGCAGGCCGCATCGCCCGGTGCCACCTGCGTGATCCGTCGTGGTTTCAGTGGCCGCTGCTGGAGGCGGCGATTGAGGGAAACATCGTCGCCGACTTCCCGCTCTGCAACAAATCGTTCAACTGCTCGTATTCGGGCGAAGATCTGTAGGCCCATCCGACATGCGCAAGCTTCTGTTCGAGAGCATGCTAAAGCACCCTCTGACCGAGGCACCGGCCGCGGCAGCCCCCGCAGCGCTTGCCGAACTCGCCGCCAATCTCGATCGTGCCGCGCGACGCCGGCTTGGCCGCAGCCTCTCCATACGCGAAGTCGATGCCGGCTCATGCAACGGCTGCGAGCTCGAAATACACGCGCTCGGCAACGTCTTCTACGATCTCGAACGATATGGCCTGCGCTTCGTGGCCTCGCCCCGACACGCGGACGTGCTTCTTGTGACCGGGCCGGTGACGAAGAACATGCGCGAGGCACTGGAGCGCACGTATAACGCGACGCCAAATCCGAAATGGGTCGTCGCGGTCGGAGATTGTGCGCTCGATGGCGGCATCTTCGCGACAAGCTACGCGGTCGCCGGCGGCGTTTCCGCCGTCGTCCCGGTCGACCTTCACATCCGCGGCTGTCCGCCGACCCCGCTTCAATTGCTCAAGGGACTGCTCGCCCTCCTCGAACCGGAAGAAGCCGCTCCTGCCGGGCGCGGCGTCACCGCGGTATGACGACGCACGCAAATCAAGCCGCCGATCTATCTGCCGTGCTTGCTCTTCTTTTCGCACTCTTCGCATAACCGGTAGCCGCCGGTCCCCGGACTGCGCTCGTCCCGGGGAATCTGGCGACCCGCAATGCACGTGCTGTTGTCGTGGTAGACGCGTTTGTCCGGTGGTTTCTTGATTTCATCTACGGAATGGAACGCTGGCATGGTTGGCATCGGGTTCCCTCCAGGCTGTGAACCGGCACCAATGACACAACCGCATTCAATGTTACCTGTCTTGGCGCCGACGATGCGCATCAAGCGACGCGCTCCTGACGTTTCCCGGGATCGAGAGTATTTTGATCAAACTCTGACTTCGTTGGGATGACATGGATTTGATTTAGGTCAACATCTTCGCCGTACCAACTATTGCTTGGAATATGGCGGTCTGCCGCACCCTGCAATGTCTTGACGACCAAAAGCTCGAATGATCGTAACGGTTCGGACAGCGGAGCCGCACGCCTATGCGCGCCCCCTAATAAATCGGCCGCACCCCCGTCACCACCGCGGGGTCATACCGCGCCGGCGTGACCGGCGCGGCCGCCACCGGCCGCGCCGCGCCGACCACTGGCCCACGCACCGGCAGCCCGTTGGGCCCGAGCAGCGGGCCCTCGAACGGCGGCAGCGGGACGATGCCCGGTCCCGGGGCGAAGTCGGGGGCGGGCAGCACGCGGTAATATGCGATGAGGGACTGCAGCGCATTGAGCGAGCGTTCGATGTCGGTTGCGGCCGCCATCGGCTCGCTGATGGCGAGACGCTCCAGCGCGACCCGGTAGGACACCGTGCGGGCCATCAGCGACCACTGCACCCAGCTGATGACAAGCGCGTTCTCGGCATTGCGCCCGATGGCGTTGAGCTCCTCGGCAGGCGTCAGGTTCGACACCGCGCCGAGGCTCGCCTCGCGCCGGCGGTCCATGTCGAGCACACGGTTGGCGAGGAGGAAGAACGGCGGCACGCGCGTGCGGTCGTTGCGGACGTCGTCGCCGAGCCGCGCATAGCGCGCCGCTTCCGAACGCAGCTGCTCGCGCATCAGCACGCGCGTATAGGTCTGCGGGTCGAAGCGCGACCAGTCGTGGTGGAAGATGCGGGCCATGCCGTATTCGTTGAGGAAGCTGAACCAGCGCTGGCGGTCGTAGGGCGGCTCGATCAGCGGATAGGCGAGATCGCGCAGCGCGCGCTCGTCGTCGGTGAGCGGAAAGCTCGAGATCGGCGCTCCGTTGCCGAGCGCTGCGGTGCTGCCGACCCAGGAATGGACGTCGTCGTTCACGAGGCCGGACTTGACGCGGCCGAAGTCGCCGTTGGCGCAGCCGCCGAGCGCCAGGGGGGCACAAAGAAGTGCGGCGCACAGCAGTGCCGCACGCAGCGGTACACCGGCGCGGCGGCCCGTCATGGCGGCGTCGCACGCCTGCGGCGCTTGCGGCCCGACGGGGATTTGGTGGTTTCGGTTATGGTGCCCGAAGGCGCCTCGTTTTCGCGCTCGATGCGAATCACCGGCAGGATGATGACGGTCGCGGACGCGTTCGGCCCATGGGTCGGCGTTGCGCGCAACAGCTGCCGCGCCTCCGGAAACGTAATGACCGCGCCCATAGCCCCTCCTGGACGGCTTTAAGATTCGACACGACATCGACGCGCGCCAGCCACGCCTTGTCCACACGATTAAGGCCGGCCATGGTTAACGGTCTGCTAACGGCGAACCGCTACAACGCCCGCATGTATCGAAATTCCCGAATCGGAGGGGCGCGGCGTGGCTCTGGCGAATTCCCGCAATAGCGACATTCTGATGGGGCTGGCGGACCGGCCCGGCGCCGACATGACGGCGCGGCTGCTGCTGGCGCTCACGGCGCTTTATGTGGAACGGCCGACCCACACGCCACAGGAGCAGCAGCAATATGCCGAGCTCGCCTTGCGCCTGATCGGCAAGGTCGACGACGCGACCCGAACGGCCGCCGCCGGCATCCTGCGCCGCCACCCGGACGCCCCGGCCGAGATTCTGGAGCGGCTCGGCAACCGGCCGGTGCCATCGCGCGCCGACGGCGTGCGGCCGATGGGGGAGGCATCGTCCGCCACCCCGCCGGATGCGCCCTCGGCGCCGATGGCTGCGCAGCACATGCTCGCGCCATCCGAGCTCGGCGAGGCCTTTTTCGCCAGCCCCGCCGCCGAGCGGCGCCGGCTGCTGGCGCTGATCCCCGCCGATGCCGACGATCAGGACGCCGCAGTCGCGCCCGAGGACGGCGAGCGTATCTACGGCGGGCTCGATGCCGCCGCGATGCAGGGCCGCATCGGCGAGTTCACCCGCGAGCTCGAGCGCCTGCTCACCATGCCGAAGAGCCTGTGCGAGCGCATCCTCAATGACCGCTCGGGCGAGCCCATGGTGGTCGCCGCGAAAGCGGCCGGCATGCCGATCGCGGTGCTGCAGCGCATCTTGCTGCTGGTGAACCCCGCGGTCAGCCATTCGGTGCAGCGGGTCTACGACCTCACCGATCTCTATCACGAGCTCGATCGCGGCGCGGCGCGCAAGCTCCTCGCCCTGTGGCGCGTCGAAGCGAAGCCCAACGATCCGGTCGCCGATGCAAAGCCCGGCGTCGCGGACCGCAAGCCCCCCGGGCCGCGCGACGCGCCGGGCCTGCGTTCGCGGTTCGGCGCGCTCACCGAGCGCATCCAGGGCCAGGGCATCAACGTACGACCCGATCCAGGAAGTGTCGCCCGGCGCGATCTTCGGTCTCGATGATCCACACGTCGGGATCGAAGCGGATCTGGCGGACGAGATAGGCCTCTATGTCGGCATCGGGCGCCGGCATCGTCTTTACGGCCGGGCTGAAAGCACGATCGACCGGATGCTCCTCCTCGAACGCCGTCTGCGGCGCCGGCCCATAGACGTCGGCGGTGCCGTCGAGATGGTTGACCTTGATGAAGATCGCGCCGGCCTCCTCGGCGCCGCGCCGCCGCACCGCCGCGAACACGCCTTCGACGTTGCAGCGCCGCACATAGGCCGAAACCCATAGTCCCGATTTCAGGCGCATGTCCGGTGCTTCTGCGAAGGCCTTGGTCGGCTCCTCATATCACATGAAGGACGCCAGGGGCGCATGGCCGCCGTCAAGCCGCGTCGTCACGCCCGCACCGGTCGCATGGAGAATCGGGGGTATGGATTCCGGGCTCGCGCTGACGCGCGCCCCGCAATGACCCCCATGGGCCGGATCAATCCAGCGGCCGGCCGGTCGCAAGGCTCACGGCGTGGCGCAAGCGCGGTGTATTCTGGCCGGTGACCGGGAGGTTGTGGTCGCGCTCGAAGCGCTCGATGCCGTCCCTGGTATCGTCGTCGAAGGTGCCGCTGACCTTGATGGGCCCGTAGCCGAAATCGTTGAGCGCACGCTGCAGCGGGCCGAGTTGCCGCGCCGGATTGATGAGATCGGCGATCGGATCGGTGCGCGAGCCGGCGGGCGCATTCTGGGCACGCGGACGCGGCAGCGGGACCGGGTCGATCTTCTGCGCCGGCTCGGCCTTTTGCATGGCGGCTGCGGCCGGCCGCGGCCGCGGCAACTGGGTGATCGCTCCGGTCGCCTCGCGCGACACCACGGGCAGCGGCCGGATGGCAAAGATCGGCGCCGGGTGGGGTCCGGACTGGAAAAACAGGCCGTTCGCCACGATGGCCGATACGGCGCCGGCCGCCGCCAGCGCACACAGGCTGTCACGCGGATTGCGCGCGACGACGCCGAACAGCCGCGGCAACCGCACCCGCACCAGGGCGCCGCGGGCCGAACCGACGCCATATGCTATCCGTTCTCCGGCAAACATTTCACGCACGCTTTTGCACCAGGGGTTCGAGGTTGGCCGCAGCGTCCATCGCAGCAGGCTGAAGTCGGGGTGAATCTTGGATCTGGGCGCAGGGCGGGAGCCCGCTCGCGAGCGCGCCGGGACGCACGTCCGGCGTCCCGCCCGGCACACCGCCTGCCGCTGGGTTCGCGTTCCCGGTCGCAATCGCGATGGGGCGATGCGGATCGGCCGCATGCTCGCAATCGAGCGGCAGGCGCACCACGATGCGGGTGCCCTCGCCCGGCCTGCTCTTGATGTCCATCTCGCCGCCGTGGAGCTTGACCAGCCCCTTGACGATCGACAGCCCGAGGCCGGTGCCGTCGTGCTTGCGCGTATAGGTGCCGCGCGCCTGGAAGAACGGGCTGCCGATGCGGGCGAGATCGTCCGGCGCGATGCCGATGCCGGTGTCCTCGACCATGAGCAGGATGTTCGCGCCATCCCGATCGGCGCTGACCGTCACGGTGCCGCCGCGGTCGGTGAACTTGATGGCGTTGGAGATCAGGTTGATCAGGATCTGCTTCACGGCGCGCTTGTCGGCGACGATATCCGGAAGCCCCGCCGGCGCGTCGCAGCGCAACGTGACGCCGACCTCCTGGGCCTTGAGCGCCAGCAATTCGCTGCAGCCCGCCATCACGGCGCCGAGCCGGAACGGCTCCGAAGTGATCTCGAAATCGCCGGTCTCGAGCCGCGACATGTCGAGGATGTCGTTCACCACCGCGAGCAGGTGGTAGCCGGACTCGTTGATCAGCCGGGCGTATTCCTGGCGCCGCGCGGCGTCGACGCGAATCTCCGATTCGTTGCCCAGCATGTCGGAGAAGCCGATGATGGCATTGAGCGGCGTGCGCAGCTCGTGGCTCATGACGGCGAGGAAGCGGCTCTTGGCGGCGTTGGCGCGCTCGGCTTCGGAGCGCGCCGCGATCAATGCCTCCTGCTGGGCCTTGCGCTGGGTGACGTCGCGCATGACGGCGACGACCTGCCGCCTCGCCGCGCCGCGATTGGAGTTCCGGTCGAACGGCCGGCAGCGCATCTCGATCCACATGAAGCCCGCGGCGTCGCCGTCGCCCGAATGGGCGCCGATGTGGCCGTGGCCGCGCCGGCGCAGGCGGAACTCGATGCCGCCGGTGTCGCCCGTTGCCGCCGCATCGGACAGTGCACCGAGATAGGCCGGCCGATCGGCGACGTGAATGCGCTCGAACAGGCCGAGGCCCTGCAATTCGCGCGCCGGCGAGCCGAGCACGGCATCGGCGTTCGGCGAGGCGAACATGATGCGGCCGTCGTGGCCGTGGCGCGTGATAACGTCGATCATGTTGCCGGCGAGCAGCCGGCACTGCTCCTCCTCGAGGCCGAGCAACGCGGAGTTCGCGCGCGCGACCGAATCCGCGCCGAGCGCGATGCCGGTCGCGTAGAGCGAGGCCGACACGATGCCTAGCGCCGTCAGCGTGCCGGTGGAACGCTCGGCCGCCGGCGCGAATTCGAACCACGGCGCGGCCAGCATAAGGAACGCCGCACCCGCGATCGTCAGCAGCGCGGCGATCGCGACTACGCGCCGCGAGCCCGACACCGCGGCTTCGAGCGGGATCAGGACGAGCCAGATCGCCGCGAAGGAATTGATGCCGCCCGAGTTGGCAGCGACGATCGTCACGATGCTGGTGAGCGCGAGCGCCGACAGGATGTGGGCGCCTTCGTAGTGGCCGGTGCGCGAAAGGAAATAGGCGGTGGAGATCGGGACGATCATCCAGGCGAGCACCACGAACTCGATCGCGCTCGGGACGCCGCGCACGGCGAGGAACACCGGAAAGATGCCGAGTGCGATCAGGCTGCCGAACAGGCGCGGCGCCATGAAGGCGCGATGGCGCACCGCCATGAGGGCATCCTCGCGCGCCGACGGGTGCACGAGCGCGTCCAGAAAGTCGCGAATGGGTCCGGATGGATTCACGTGTGCCCTGTACGTCGGCGATCGAGACGTATCCCCTGTCGGCCGGATCGTGGCAAAGGCCACTTAATCGAACGCTAAGGGGACCGCGGTGGTGCCATGGGAACATCAAATCCGTGGCGGAAAAGCCGACTCGGTTAACGGAATCCGCCGGCATGGTGAATGCCGGGTTGAGGATGTTGCGGCATGGTGAATCCCGCGTAACCCGGCGGCTTCGTTCACCATGCGGCGGCGCGATGCCGGTGCCGCCGGCACAACCGCCTTGCACGGCGGCGCCGGGTGTTACCGACAGGGCGCCATATTGATTAAAATGATCATCAAATCTGCCGCGAATTTTCGACAAATTCGCCGCGAATGCGAGCCAATCCCCGAACGCGATTTTCAAGCGCGGCTGCTACATCGGATGCGGGGAAGACAAAGGGGACGAGGAGGAAAGTCGGAAGGACAAGACCATGATGTTTCTCTTGCGAACGGCGTTCTGGGTGAGCGTCGCACTCGCATTGCTTCCGAGCTTCATGCCCAAGGAGGCCGCCACGGTTTCGCCCGATGTCGGGGCGACCGACGCGATGACGGCCGCCTCGGCAACCGTCGCGGATCTCAGCGGGTTCTGCGAGCGCCGGCCCGATGCCTGCGCGGCCGGCCTGCAGTTCGCCAACGCATTCGGCCAGCGCGCCCAGGCGGGGGCGAAGATCCTCTATGACTTGGTCGGCGAAAAGGTCGGCAAGACCGACCACGTCGCGGCCGGCTCCGTTACGCACGCGGGCTCCGCCGGAAACGGCACCGCCGAGGCCGCGGCCTCCGAAGCCGCCAAGCCGTCGCAGCACACCTTGACGGCCACCGACATGGCGCCGGCCTGGCGCGGCCCGCAACCCCGCCGGGATACATCGGCGAGACGAACCTCGTAAGCGGACCGCGCAAGCCGGCTTCGCGGACGGACCGCGCAGACGCTTCCTTGCGCCTATGGCCGCCGTGGATCATCCGTCATATGTAGAGGGTGCAGCGGCAGCACGGCTGCCCTACCCTCAGGCCATCATGACGATCGACGAAATCACCGAGAACTTCACCCTGCTCGACGAGTGGGACGATCGCTATCGCTATGTGATCGAACTGGGACGCACGCTCGCGCCGCTGCCCGAGGCGGCGCGATCCGACACCAACAAAGTGTCGGGCTGCGCGAGCCAGGTGTGGCTCACGACCGACATCGAGCCGGACGGCCCCGGCGGGCCGGTGTTGCGCTTCACCGGCGACAGCGACGCCCATATCGTGCGCGGCCTGATCGCGATCCTGTTCGCCATTTATTCGGGCAAGCCGGCACGCGACATTCTCGATGTCGACGCGCTGGCGCTGTTCGACCGCCTGGGGCTGCGGGAGCACCTCACGCCGCAGCGGTCGAACGGGCTTAAATCCATGGTCGGCCGCATTCGCGACGAGGCGCGCGGCGCGCTGGTCGCCGCCGGTGCGTGAGCCGGCATCCAGTCCGATGGAGATGAATCGAACCCCTCAGCGCGGGCGGCGCTTGCGTTGCTGTCCGAGGCCCATCTGCTTGGCGAGCTGGGAACGCGCTTCGGCGTAGTTCGGCGCCACCATCGGATAGTCCGCCGGCAACCCCCACTTCTCGCGATAGTGCTCGGGCGTCATGTTGTATTGCGTGCGCAGATGGCGCTTGAGCGATTTGAACTTCTTGCCGTCCTCCAGACAGATGATGAAGTCGGGCGTGATCGACTTCTTGACCGCGATGGCGGGTTTCACCGGCTCCCCGGTGGTCTCGCTCTGCCCATTGGAAACGCGCAGCAACGCCGAGTGCACCTGGCTGATCAGCGAAGAAATATCGCCGGCCGCCACAGCATTGTTGCTGACATACGCCGACACTATGCCGGCCGTCAGCTCGATAAAGTTACCCGATACCTTGTCGTTCATTGCCGTTGCCCCTCCCCCACCAGGCTGGACGCTCAAGCCGGCCGTGCGCCCCACCAGCGCGATCCGGACCGACATTCCCCTGAACATCTTTCGACGCTCAACGTTTCCATTTACTATCTTTTTCGAAGGCGCACAAGAATACTATGCGCTTTTACATCCACTCCTTGGTATTTGTACAAGCAGAAGGCAGGTAACAGCCGTTCGCGGCACCAAAAACGCCAAAGAAAGCCGAAAAATTACCTCGGATCGGCAAAGCCTGTTGCAGCGCACTGACCCGGACCGGCTTCAAGGGGGGTGAAAAGTGTCGCTGCACACGGGACTTGTGCGCCGCGAGCCGTGGCGACTATTTTTCGTTCATAGTAGTTCGCAGCCAGAAACCTGCAGGGCGCCACATGAATACCGCCGAATCCCAGCCGACCGGCCCCCAAGCGACTACCTCGTAATTTCTCTTGATCCTGGAGCCGCAATGACCAGCAATCCTCAGTCCCGCGCGCCGCCCTCGGCGGCCGTGATCCGGCACCCGGCACCGCCGCGCGCCCGCGCGCGCCCGGTGACCGCGACCCGGCACGGCGTCGTCCTCACCGACGAGTTCGCGTGGCTCAAGGATGCGAACTGGCAGGCGGTGATGCGCGACCCGAGCCTGCTCGACCCGACCATCCGGGCGCACCTCGAGAGCGAGAACGCCTATGCGGAAGCCGTGCTCGCCTCGACCGTGCCGCTGCAGGAGACGCTGTTTGCCGAAATGAAGGGCCGCATCAAGGAGGACGACGCGAGCGTGCCGGCGCCCGACGGCGCGTTCTCGTATTTCACCCGCTATCGCGACGGCGGCCAGCACCCGCTGGTGTGCCGCGAGCCGCGCGGCAGCGCCGCGCCCGAGACCCTGCTCGACGGCGACGCGCTTGCGGCCGGCAAGGCGTTCTTCCGCCTCGGCGCCACCGCACATTCGGGAGACCACAAGCTGCTCGCCTGGAGCGCAGATGAAACCGGCGCGGAGCTCTTCACCGTGCGGGTGCGCGATCTCGCCCGCATGGCGGACCTGCCGGACCTG
>Ga0209415_10018898_pt1 | contig 10841 bp, 8 predicted proteins | sample PeaSoiSIISIP2007_FD_187696 | JGI IMG/M metagenome (GOLD analysis project Ga0209415, IMG submission 187696) | Peat soil microbial communities from Weissenstadt, Germany - SII-SIP-2007 (SPAdes) (version 2) | ecosystem: Environmental > Terrestrial > Soil > Wetlands > Peat | place: Germany... | reverse complement strand
ATCGATAGAGAAGGTACAAGCCGCAATCAATTGCCTTCTCTACATCCTCAACGGCAACCGATTCAGCGGGATCGTGGCTGATTCCACCGGGGGTCCTCAGAAAGATCATCGCGGCAGGAACTTTTTCCGCAATGATCATGGCATCATGACCGGCGCCGCTCAGCATGCGATGCGGCTCGCATCCTGTCTTGCGGATCGCCTGTTCTATCTCTTCGACGAAGAATGGATCCATCGCGACTGCGCGCTGGTTTAGCAGCGTACTCTCGCGTACAGACAATCCGCGTCGAGAAGCGATTTCTTGAGCTTGGCAAATGAGATCCTCCACCGCCCGAGTTCGAATGTCGTCGGAACTATGTCGAACGTCAAGCATTAGCGCGGCCTCGCCTGCGATCACGTTCGCCGCTCCGGGCTTAGCTTCGATCTTTCCGACGGTCGCGACCAACCCAGGAACTCCCTGAGCGGCGCGTTCGACTGTTCCGATCCACTCTGCTGCGCCCGCAATCGCATCGCAGCGAAGATCCATGGGCGTGGTGCCTGCATGGTTGGCGCGGCCACAAAATGTGAACTCCATTCGGCTCTGGCCGGCAATCGCCTCTACCGCGGCGAGCGACAAATTCAGTTTCTCCAGGACCGGTCCCTGCTCGATATGGAACTCAAGGTAGCCCAGCGTATCGTTTCCTAACTCGGCTTGAGGAATTTCTGCCGGACTCAGCCCAAATATTTCGATGGCCTTTCGCACGGAAATGCCTTGTGCATCCTCGACATCCAGGAGTCTCTGATCCAGTCTGCCAACCAACGCACGGCTGCCGATGAATGGAGTGCCGAAGCGTACTCCTTCCTCCTCAGAAAAACCAATCACCTCGATGCCAAAAGGAAGGCTCCTTCCCTGCAACTCGTCGAGCAAGGCGACGGCGAGCACAACCCCGAGGATGCCGTCGTAAGCGCCGGCGTTGGGAACTGTATCGAGATGTGACCCGATCAAGAGGCGCGGGGCATTTTGCCTGACAGCTGAATAAACTCCGCGGAAATTTCCGGCAGCGTCAACTCGCACGCGAACGCCCAGCGGTTCCATCCATCGGGCAATTTCCTCATGGCAATCACGCATGGGCGGAGACAAGAACGTGCGGTGCGTGTTGCTGGGATCTTCCGTGAAAGATGCCAACCTTTTACACCGGGCAATGACTTCGGCTGCGCGATTTGTGGTCCCAATGGTCCGCACTAGATTCCAGTTCCGGCGACGACGCGGGACTCGTGAAATCAGGCCTCGCGTATGAGCTTCGCCGCTGCCCAGCCCAGGAGAACGAGGCTGACAAGTATCTCCCAACTGTACGTGTTCCCGTAAGTCGCGACGGGAAAGTGATTGCTGATCATAATAAAGACAACGGGAACGGCCATGAAAGTATTGTGTTTGGAGCGCAGTTTGGCTTGAGCGCTGAGTGAGGCATCGAAGCTCGATCCGGCTGCCGCGGCGGCGATCATCTTGCGCTGGGATGGGAGAATTCGGAACCAAACGTTAGCGGTCATGATCGTCCCGAGCACCGCCCCGACGTGGATGTAAGCCGCGCGCCCGCTGAACACATGCGTCAATCCCCAGGCAAGCAGGGCAATCATCAAAATAGAGAATACAGCGAACATGGCCTCCGACTTACCCAGAGACGACCGCAGCGCAAGGTCATAGACGACCCATCCGGCAACCAGCACGGCTAGCCCGAGGGCAACTCCGCGTATTTGGGAGATGTCAGCGATATCGGGATCAATGAGTCCGCTGCTGGAGTAATAAACCAGAAAAAGCAGCACCATTCCGCTCAGCCAGGTCATCAATGCTTCCCAGCGGAACCACCGAACTTGCTCGGGTCCAACCGTCAGGGATTTCTGTTTGTTGACCGCATAGAAACCGCCGCTGTGGACCATCCAGACCGACGAGGCTGTGCCATCGGCGGTTTTCGCGAGCTTGCCAAATTGGCCATCCAGCCACGTGAAATAGTACGTCTGGCCGACCCACATGATCGCCGCGAAAATGTGGAACCACCGCACGAGGAGGTTCAGCCACTCCCGGATTGACGAGGTCACCTTATCAACTCCATCTTGATCGCCGTTTGCGCTCAGCTTCCCCGGTAGGTGGTATATCCGTTCGGACTCAGCAGCAGCGGAATGTGAAAATGCGCTTCGCCCGCTCGCGCCTGAAACATAACTGCCACTGCCGGATACAGCGCGTCGGTTTTCTGCAGTCCGTAGTAATTTCCGACGTCAAAAATCAAACGATAAACTCCGGGTGACAGGTCCTCGCCTTGCGGCAGCAACTGAGCACAGCGGCCATCCTGATCGGTGCGCTCCGAGGTCAGCAGTCGCCAATCTCCAGCCGCATTTTGTTTCTCCAGCCGTACAGACAAGTCCATGACCGGCTTGCCATGAACCATGTCCAGAACATGAGTTGAAACGCCTTTCATCCTTGGAGCCATTTTCTCAGCCGGATCTCCGTAATCTGCCGTTGCTGCTCGGCTGCTTCGTGAAGTTCAGTTTCCGCATCGTTGGTGAGGCGTCGCCGAAGAATCTCCAGAATCTCCGGTCCAGACTTGCCGGTGGCGCACACAATAAAGATACGATCGAAGCGCCGTTCGTATTCTCGATTTGCGTCCGCCAGAGCGTTCTTCACCGCGGCATCTGAATCTGCCACGTTCCGTTGCTCCTGCGCCGACCATTCTACAGACTGTGACGTGAGTTCCAGAGAAGATGGTCGCGATTCCCCGATTCGCGGATGGCTGTGGAAGGCTTCCATCCAGTCTGATCTTGTCAGGTTGCGCCACGTTTCGTTCGACGCAGCCAGCAACGCGGCTTCATCCGGGATCGGCCTTCGGGCCGCCATCCCTTGCGCCCAAGCCTTGGATCCGCAACAAGGCAGAATCTCTTTCATGGCTTCATCGATCGGAAGACGATTCCATCGCGGCAGAACATCATTTATATTCCAAGGTTCCGCAGCCGCCCCCTCCGAACTCAGCCGATGCAAGAACTCAGCCACAAGATTTCCCGCCACCGCAGCACGATATCTCGCGGTCGATCGAATATCGTCGATTGGCCGGATCTCGGCGGCTACGACCTTTTTCGTTAAAAGCAAGAGATCGGAATCAACAACCTTCCCACGCACGGCTTGCTCAGTCTCCGTCAGCCGAAGCGGAACGGGCGCTACACTTCCCAGAGCGATGCGAACATCTTCAACCACTCCACCTGCAACCCGACCAAGAGCGGCGATACATACCTTGGAGATCGCCTGTGCATTGCGAGCCCCCACTTTGCGGGCATGACTAAAATATCTGGAGAATCGCCGCGGCAGACACACGGATTGAATCAGTTCATCAGGCGACAACAGCGTTTTCTTGTAGCCGGTGTGAAAACCTGCATAGGGGAGCCGACGCTCGCCCCGGACTGAAACGAGGATCAACTCCGCCTCGTACACCAGCAGCGCAGGCAACGAATCCGCGGCCGGTGATGCATTCACAATATTGCCGCCAAGCGTCCCTCGATTCTGATTCGCGATTCCACCGGTCCACCGTGCGGCGCTATGCAAGAGAGGAAAGTCGTGTCCGATATCCTCATTCCTGCAGAGCTCGGTATAGGTACACCCAGCGCCGATCCGAATCTCGCCCGCCGTTACCTCAATGCGCCGCAACTCTGGAAGATTCCAAATGCTGACCAGCTTTCGGGCCGGAAGTTTCCCGGCAGCGTATTGCACCATTACATCCGTGCCTCCGGCAATTGGAACCCACGCGCCCGGTTCATTTGCCAGGAGCGAAACAACCGCATGCAAACTGCCGGGCGCGACCATTTCGTATTGGGAGGGATTTGATCTCATGCCGCAGTCCTGCGGCGCGCGGCTTCCGCGACCGCTTCAAGAATCTGGCTGTAGCCGGTGCAGCGGCAGAGATTGCCAGAGAGTCCCTCCTTGATTTCTGCGATCGTGGGTTCTGGCTTCTCGTTGAGCAAATGGAACGCAGCGAGAATCATCCCCGGCGTGCAGATGCCGCACTGGGCGCCGCCGCATTCCAGAAATGCCTCCTGCAAAACGTGCAGCGTCTCTCCCGCCGCAAGTCCCTCGATCGTAACCACTCTTGAACCTTCTGCCTGGAGTATCGGTACGAGACAGCTATTCACGAGGATGCCGTCCATCAACACCGAGCACGAACCACACTCGCCTTCTCCGCAACCTTCTTTCGTGCCCGTCAATTGGAGCTGTTGCCGCAACACGTCAAGCAGGCGCTCCATCGGATAAGCGCGCACGGTCTTCGGCTCACCGTTGACCGCAAATGAAATTTCTATTTTGCCGCGACTCTGGCGAGAATCGGTCATCGCACCCCGCCTGCGGAAGCGAAGTTTCTCTCTTGCGACTCGGCAGTGAGCCCATCCATAATGTCTTCGGGAAGCAGAGGAACCGAGTCGAATGGAACTCCAAGAGCGTCTGCCACAGCATTGACGATTGCTGGGGCAGGGCCGTCCATCGGGAGTTCGCCGATTCCCTTCGCGCCATACGCCCCATACACGTTCCCGAGCTCTTCGAAGAACACGCGAATCGGAGGCAGGTCGCTCGAAGTTGGCATAATATAATTCGTCATCTGGCCGTTCTGCATGCGGCCATTCTGCCAAACGACCTTCTCATAAAGGCTGAATCCGATTCCTTGGGCAATACCTCCGATGACTTGCCCCTTCGCCAGAAGTGGATGCAAAACTTTGCCAACCTCTTGGAGCGCTACGAAGTCGTCCACCGATACGCTATACGTCGTTAAGTCAACCGTAACTTCCGCAATGTAGACCGCCCAGGCAAAGGCTGCGTAGGCTTCTCCTCGATACTTCTGATCGTCCCAGAAAATGTCGGCGGGCGCCTCGTAGCGCGACCAAGAGCGGAATTGGCCACGCTCGGCGACATATTGTTGGCAGGCAGTGCGAAACTCCTCGGCGCTATAGTTCTCGGGGAGAAGATGGGACGAAATTAGTGTCTGTCTAATTCCCAACGCCGCGGACTGCACCAACTTACCAACCACCATCACGGTCCGCGACGCCACCGTTGGGCCGCTGTTGGGCACGTCGAGAGTATCCGGTTGGGCCATGCTGACGTTCTCATAGGGCAGACCGAGGGCTTCGGCTGCGATCTGGCTGAGAACAGTTTTCGTTCCCTGGCCAAATTCCGTGCTCGAAACCAACACGCGCACACTGCCGTCGGCACATCCTTCTACACCCACGACAGAACTCAGGTAGCGCTCGCCTGAGCCGGTGAATCCGGCACCGTGCAGAAACGCGGCAATGCCCATGCCTTTTCGATTGAGGCCCAGCTGGTTTTCCTTCGCGAAGCGCTCTTTCTTCGCGTGATACGCCGAGAGCTCCAGCGCGCGGTCAAGCAACTTCTCGAGATTGATGGGTTCTCGTACAACTTGTTCGGTGGTAGTGGTCTGTCCCGGCTGCAGAAAATTCCGACGGCGGATCTCAACCGGAGAAAGTCCTACCTCGCGCGCAATGCGATCCATGTGCCGCTCCATGGCAAACAGGCTCTGCGGCGCTCCGAAGCCACGAAAAGCTCCGTGGGGCGGGGCATTTGTGGCGACCGCCTTCGCGCGGATACGAACATTCGGCCAGTAATAAGGTCCACCAGCGTGAATTGCCCCGCGGGAAAGCACAACCGGTGACAAAGTAACGTACGCTCCGCCGTCGATCGTGAAGTCGATCTCTCCGCCTAGGATCTTGCCGTCCTGGCTGACCGCGGTCCGCAGATGCGTGCGCGAGGGATGCCGTTTAGTAGTCGCCGTCATGTCTTCCATGCGGTCATAAATAATCTTCACCGGCTTGCCAGACTTCATCGCCAGCAGCGCAGCATGCGCAGCGATCATCGATGGATATTCTTCCTTCCCGCCGAAGGCACCTCCAGTCTCCATCTGCACGACACGAACTTTCTCCGCCGGCAAAGCGCACAGCGCCATTAGCGCCTTGTGAATGTAGTAAGGACACTGCAGTGAGCCCCACACTGTAATTCCCTGCGTCGCGTCAAAGGCCGCGATCATCCCGTTATTCTCGATATAGAGCTGCTCCTGCGCGCCGGTTGAATACTCCCCTTCCACGATGTACTCGGCCTTCTCCCAAACGTCGTCGACGTTGCCTTTCTCGATCAGGTAAGTCTTGAAGACGTTGTCTTCGCCCCAGATAATTTCGGCCTGTCGCTCGCTCTCTTCAATCGTGAAGATCGCAGGCAAGGGCTCGTATTCGATCGATATCGCCTCAACCGCTTTCGGCAGAAGATGGCGCTCCGGATGAGCCAACAACAGAATGGGTTCCTCGGGATGGTTGACGAATTCACTCGCCAGGCACGGCTGATCGTCCCCGATCAACGCGATGCAGTTTTTCCCGGGAATATCTTTCGCGGAAACAATTACGAATTCATCCCAGGCAATTCCGGCGCCGAAAGTGATCTTTCTGATCCGGCCGCGGGGAATCTGGCTGCGAACTGTCGCTCCGAAGAGCATGTTCGGCAGAACCATATCGTCGACGTACTGCGACCTTCCGGTTACCTTGTCGCGTCCCTCCTTACGCGGAACAGATTTGCCGACGATACGATCGCTGCTCATCATTCACCGTTCATTCGGCCGCTGGAGGAGGCCACGACCCGCGGATGGGATAGTGTATGACAGACTTGGTCGCAATGGAGTGGAAGTGTTGAAAGGCAGGATAGAAAGAGCCTACGAGGCCGGTTGACGCATTGAAGTCAGGGCGTACTCCCGCCCGCGAGCCTCGCCGGGGAACCCTCCTTCGGCAAAGACGGGATTCCCTCGCAGATAAGTCGCCTTCACCACGCCGCGCAGCATTTCCCCCAAATACGGAGAGACCGGATGCCGGTAATGCAATCTGTCTTCTGTCAATATGAATTCGCGATCGGGATCGAACACAACGAAATCCGCATCGTACCCGGCGGCGAGTCGACCTTTGCGCGTGTCGCAGCCAGCTAATCGGGCCGGCTCCGCTGCCATCCAACGCGTCAGATCGAGCAAAGTGAAGCCGCGCCTGCTGGCTTCCGTCCACATCAGCGGGAGCGCCACCGAAAGGCTGGCAATGCCGCCCCACGCGGTCTGAAAGTTGCCCTCTGCCAGCCGCTTCATCGCTGGAGGACACGGAGAATGGTCGGTCACCACCAGATCGATCATTCCATCTCTCAAGCCCTGCCATAATCTCTCGCAATTTTCGCGGCTGCGAATCGGCGGCGCACATTTGCTCAGCGTCGCGCCATCGCCGATCGTTTCCGCGGAGAGATGCAGGTAGTGCGGGCAGGTCTCTACGCTCACCGGAAGCCCTTCGGAGCGCGCGGCGTGGAGTTCTTGAAGCGCTTCGCTGGTCGAGAGATGGACGATATGCAAACGAAAACCGTATTCGCGGCAAAGCGATAGCATCAGACGAATAGCAGCCAGTTCCGCCTCGTCCGGCCGAGACTGAAGATACGTTGAGTAGCGGCTCCAATCGGCGCCGGCCAGAGCGGTGGTTGCCCGATCAATTGGACCCGGAAGTTCCGCGTGTACGAGAAGCGGCAGTCCCGTCCGGACAACATGAGGCAGAGCGGATCGCAACTGTTGCTCCGTCACCACGGTGAAACCATCGATACCAGGATCGATCAGAAAGCATTTGAACCCTTGCACTCCGGCAGCCGCGAGAGCTTCGATGTCACTCTGGTTGTCGTGGACCACGCCGCCCCACGCCGCCCAATCAACGCGGCATCTGCCTCTAGCAGCGGCACGCTTCGCCTCAAGCGCAGCGACCGTCGTGGTCGCAGGAAGGCAGTTCAGGGGCATGTCGACCAGTAATGTATAGCCTCCCGCCGCCGCCGCTCGGGTTGCGGTTTCAAATCCCTCCCACTCCGCGCGGCCGGGATCGTTGATATGCACGTGCGAATCGACAAGTCCTGGAAGAATGGCCGCTTCACCGAAGTCATGGACTTCGTAACCCTCGGCAGATACTTGATCGGGAGAAACGACGGCCTGGATTCGCTCTCCTTCCACCAGTATCGCTGCCGGGCGGATTCCTTCGGAAGTGATTACACGGCGAGCGATGAAGGCTTGTAAACTCAAAATAGCTCCTCGGAAGATGCCCAAAGCCAGAGCGTATCGCGGTCACTCCACTTTTACAATGCGCAGTACAGCGGGATCAAAACAACATTTTACGAAGTTCTGAGTCCCGGCTTATACTCGCTTCTCAGCGAAAGCGGCTGCGAAAGAGTCCATGTCCACTGATTTGCGAGTTCGCGGGTTGCTGGCGCCGGCATACCCTAGCGTTGCGCACAGATAGGCGAAACGTAGACCGAACATGGACAACCCTTTCATGGCCCGTGCCATTCAGCTCTCGATTGACAACGTCAACTCGGGACGCGGCGGACCCTTCGGTGCCGTTGTCGTGAAAGGCGGCACTGTCATTGCCGAAGGCGCGAATCAGGTCACCTCCACCAATGATCCTACCGCGCATGCGGAAGTGGTCGCTATTCGCGAGGCCTGCAAGAAACTTGGCGTTTTCGACCTCGAAGGCTGCGAGATCTACACGTCCTGCGAGCCGTGCCCCATGTGTTTAGGGGCAATCTACTGGGCTCGCCTCTCTCGCGTTTATTTTGCCAATGCCGATGCGGATGCGTCCCGGATCGGATTTGACGATTCGTTGATCTACCGTGAACTCGCACAACCGCACTCGCAGCGCAAGATTCCGATGATTCAGATGATGCGCGAAGAGGCATTAGCGGCGTTTCGTGCGTGGGAAAACAAATCCAACAAGATCGAGTATTGAGTCGGTTCGAGCGCCAGCCAACCTCAGCTTAGGGAAAACGATTGATCGATCGCTACTTCAAACTCGCCGAGAATCAGACTTCCGTGAAGCAGGAGATGCTCGGTGGCCTCACCACCTTCGTCACGATGGCTTACATCATCGTGGTGAACCCCCAGATTCTCGCTCAGGCAGGAATGCCGGTGGAGGGCGTGGTCTTCGCGACCTGCGTCTCGGCCGCGGTGGCTACGCTGGTCATGGGACTCTATGCCAACTATCCCATCGCGTTGGCACCGGGCATGTCGCTGAACGCCTACTTCACTTATTCCGTTTGCATCGCCATGCATGTCCCCTGGCGCACGGCGCTGGCGTTGGTTTTTTGCTCGGGCGTTCTTTTCCTTGTGCTCACTGTGACTCGCGTTCGCGAGCAGATTGTCAACGGCATGCCCGACGGCCTGAAGCACTCGACTGCCGCGGGGATTGGAATGTTTATTGCGTTTGTGGGACTGCGCAACGCGAAGCTTGTGGTGGCGAATCCAGCTACGTTTGTGGGGCTCGGCAGCTTCGCCGACAAAGAGGTGCAGACCGCCTGTTTCGGCCTGGTCCTGACGCTGATCCTGATGTCGCGAAAACTTCACGGCGCCATCCTGATCGGCATTTTTGGCACCACGCTGCTCGGAATTCTTCGCGGGATATCAAACTGGCCGGCGGCGATTTTTTCGATGCCGCACCCCTCTTCCACTTTTCTGCAACTTGATTTTCGCGGCGCCAGCCACCTCGGCTTGCTCGAAATCCTGTTCGCGTTTCTATTTGTAGATCTCTTCGATAACGTCGGCACTCTCGTAGGAGTATGCGAGCAGGGCGGCTTCATCAAGGACGGCAGGATTCCCCGCGTCGGCCGAATCCTGGTAGCAGACGGCGTGGGAACTGTTTTCGGCGCCTTGACCGGAACTTCCACGGTTACGAGCTACATCGAAAGCGCAGCCGGAGTTGCTGCCGGGGCTCGTACCGGGCTGAGTAACGTTGCCGTCGCCGCACTCTTCCTGCTGGCCACTTTCTGCTCGCCTCTGGCCACCGCGATTCCCGCCTACGCGACGGCCCCCGCGCTGATTCTGGTTGGCGTTCTGATGACGCAATCCATCGCGCAAATTGCGTGGCACGATTTCAGCGAGGCGGTTCCAGCATTTATCACCATGCTGGCCACACCTCTCACGTTCAGCATCGCGACCGGCCTGAGCCTCGGTCTGATTTCCTACACTGTCGTGAAGATTGCGGCTGGCAAGATTCGCGAAGTAAACGCTCTCATTTGGATCCTCACGATCCTATTTATTCTGCGTTACGTCTATTTAGCCGCAGCCTAGGAGCTGCCTTGGCTTTAGGTTTGTGGCGAATCGAGGCTTTCCCGGCCTCTCGCGAAAGCTGCGAAGGGCCGGGCTTCTGGCGTTCTCTATGCGGCCGCTTGCTTGCTTCGCTGGAAAAACGCAAGCAGGTCGGCATTGATTTGATCCGCATTAGTGGTGGGCATCCCGTGCGGGAAACCTGGATACACCTTCAGGGTGGCGTTCTTCACAATCTTGGCGGACATCGGGCCCGCTGCGGCGATCGGCACGATCTGGTCATCGTCACCGTGAAGGATGAGGGTTGGCACATCGAACTTCTTAAGGTCCTCCGTGAAGTCCGTCTCGGAGAATGCCTTGATGCAGTCGTAGTGCGCCTTCATTCCTCCCATCATCCCCTGCAACCACCAGTGTTCCCGGATGCCTTCGGAAATCTTGGCGCCTGGCCGGTTATAACCGTAAAACGGAAGCGTAATGTCCCTGTAGAACTGCGGCCGATTCGCCGCAAGCGCAGCTCGGAGGCCGTCGAAGACCGAGATGGGCGCGCCCGCAGGATTCTTTTCCGTCTTCAGCATCAGCGGTGGCACCGCGCTGATCAGCACAGCCATGCCGACACGTTTTGAGCCGTGCCGCCCAATGTAGCGGGCAACTTCTCCGCCGCCGGTGGAGTGTCCCACATGAATTGCGTCTTTCAGGTCAAGCTTTTCAGTGAGCACAGCGAGATCGTCGGCGTAG
>Ga0209415_10018897_pt1 | contig 10841 bp, 10 predicted proteins | sample PeaSoiSIISIP2007_FD_187696 | JGI IMG/M metagenome (GOLD analysis project Ga0209415, IMG submission 187696) | Peat soil microbial communities from Weissenstadt, Germany - SII-SIP-2007 (SPAdes) (version 2) | ecosystem: Environmental > Terrestrial > Soil > Wetlands > Peat | place: Germany... | reverse complement strand
GTCCGTGGCGGCGGCGGTTCGGACCGGTGGGACGCCGGCCAGGGCAGCGCAGGCCGGCGGGCCGCCACCGGGCCGGATAGCGGCGAGCTTGACCGGTGGGATAGCTCGGATGTCCGCGATGGCCGTTCCGACGCTGGCCGGCGGGCCGGCACCGGGCCGGATAGCGGCGAGCTTGATCGGTGGGGCAGCCCGGATGTCCGTGGCGGCGGTCCGGACCGGCGGGACAGCGAACGCCGGGACAGATGGGCCAGCGGCCGCCCGGACCGGCGGGACGGCGGGCGAGAAGGCGGCGAAGGCTGGGCCGCACGCGTTCCTGACGAGCCTCCCGGCCGATCGGCCGGCAGGACTCAGGCGGCCGGGCGGCGAGCAGCCGAGCCGCTGACCGGGTGGCCGGGCGGAGGCGGCGACTCCCTTGAGCCGCTGCCGCCGCTTGATGGTCCCGGCACGGCGGCCAGAGGCCGGTCCGCGTGGCGGCCGGACGCGGTGGGCACCGAGGCCCGGTGGGACGACGCCGGGGGTTCTGGCGGCGGCTGGCGGTCCGGGCAGCGGCCTGCCGACAGCGACCGGGGTCGCAGGTTCTCCCTCGGCCGCGGTCGCGGCGACGCCGAGCACGCCACGGAGACGGTGCAGGACTGGGATAGATACGGCTCCAGCGGCGTTCATGAGCGGCGCTGGCCCGAGCCCGAGCCCGAGCCCGAATACGAAGGGGACAGCTGGTGACGGGTCGCAAGGTCCGGCCGGCCAGGAGCCGCCTGCTGGCGAACCGGCTCATCCTGGCGGTCCTGGTGCTCGTCGTTCTCGCTGCGCTCTTCGGCGTGGCCAGGATCAGCCGGCCGATAGCACTGGGCTCCGCCGCCGCAGCGGTCAGCGCGCCTGCCCGGCTTCCGGTGACCTCGGCGCTCGTGGCCTGCCCGGCGCCGGGATCGGGCGGCCTCACCGGCGGCGGACTCGCCGTGGCGAGCTCACCAGCAACCACCGGGACCGGTCAGGCGCTGGTGACCGGGCTCAGCGCGGTCGGCGGCACCCGCTCGGGTAACGGCGTCGGCAAGACCCTGCATATCCTCACTCAGCCGGGACAGCTGAAGATCGCGCGGATCCCGGCGGCCACGCCGGTGCCGAAGAAGCAGGCAAAGATCAGCAAGATGGCCGGCGGGCTGGTGCCGACCACGACTGGCCGCGGCGGAGTGATCATTGCGGCCATCGGATCGATGGCGCAAGGATTCGACGCCGAGCAGCTGACTCCGGCCGGGCTGCCGACCGCGCGCTGCCAGGCGCCGGGCTCCGATTTCTGGTTCGTCAGCCCGGGCGCGGCGAAGCTGCACATCCAGCTGTACCTGCTGAACCCCGACAGCCTGCCTGCCGACGCCGCCGTCAGCGTGCAGACCGACAGCGGCCCGCTGCTTGGCAGCCCGGACTCCGGGATTGTCGTGCCGCCGCACAGCATGATCGTGCAGACCCTGGACAAACTGGTGCACGCCGCCACCGCAGTCGCGCTGCACGTGACGACGAGCACAGGAAGGGTCGTCGCTGCCGTCAGCGAGACGAGCAGTGCGGCCAAGCCCGGCATCTGGCTGCCAGTCGCCGAGCAGCCGACGACACAGCAGGTCCTGGCTGGCCTGCCTGGCTCGCCGGGCACCCGCGAGCTCTACGTGACCGTGCCGGGCAACGCCGCTGCGCAGGTCAAGGTGACAGCGGTGACCCCGCGGGGGACCTACCAGCCCACCGGCGGAAACGGAATCAGCTTGCTTGGTCACGTGACGACCGGGCTCGCCATCCCGTCGCTGGGCGGGATTCCGGCCACGATCAAGATCTCCGCCAACGTCCCGGTCACGGCGGTGCTCGAGGTTCCCGGCGGCCCCCCCGGCGCGCCAGGCGCCTTCATCAGCGGATCCGGTCCCGTCCAGGAACAGGGCGTGGTCGCCGCCAGCCCGGTCGGCGCGGGCGGCTCGACCCTGCTCGTGCTGTCGGCGCCGCAGCACGCGGCCAGCGTCCGGATCGCCCAGGCACTGCCGGGCGCCCAGCTGACCGGTCAGTCAGGCCAGGTCGTGCAGGTGCCGGCCCGGTCAAGCGTGCAGGTGAAGATCCGGCTGCCCCGGCGGTCAGCGAAGCTGACGGAGGTGAGCATCGTCGTGACGCCGCTGGCCGGCTCGGGCCCGGTATACGCGGCGAGAGTCGCCCTCTCCGGCAGCACCGTTCAGGCAATCCTGCCCGTGATCAGCTCGCCGACTCAGATCCTGCTGCCCGACGTGACCCAATCGCTGGTGGCCATCCTGCGGTGAGAACGCCGCGGCTCAGTCCTCGTCGGCTCAGTCTTCGTCCGGATATCCAGGATCGACCGACTGAGGGTCGACGCCGAGCAGCCGGGCGAACTCCTCGATCACCACGTCGAGTACCAGCTCGCTCAGCTCGTCCTCGCCTTCGGCGCGAGCCAGCAGCGGCCGCCGGTACAGCACGATCCTGGCCGGCCTGGCCGGATGCGCCGGGTCGGAAGGGTCGACCGAGCCAGGGTCGAGACGAGCGAGCGGAACCGGTTCTGGCTCGTCGGCGGGTGTGTCGGCGGCCGGGACTTCCTCGACGGCGAACTCAACCCCGGACAGCTCGGCTTCCCACCTCGGTTCCAGCTGAGCGACCGCCTGAAGCACCAGCTCATCGAAGCGCTCGGCACGGGTCCGGTAGAGAGGCGACCCGGCCGGGGCGAGCGGGCCGCGCAGACCGCGGCCGTGCCGGTCGCGCCGCCGGATCCTGGCGGCTGCCGGAGGTCGGCCATCGGCAGGGCGCACAGCCACACAGCGTAACCTACAAGCGCGAGATCCCGCCCGGGCCAAGACACGATTGTGCGCCAGTGCCCTGGGTGATGGCATTACTGCCTGCGCTACCGATACGGTCAGCCGTTGTGAGCGAACTGCGCGGGCCCGCCCTGAGCGGGAGCTGCGGACGCCGTTGCGGGCAGGTCAGGTACCGCGTCAGGCTCGGTGCCGTGCCCGCTGCCGTCGAGGACGCAGGTGAGCTGTGAGCGAGGTGGGTCGTTGAGTTCTCGCCGCTGCTCCCGGCCAGCGTGCAAGCGCGATGCCGTGTGCACGCTGACGTACGTGTACCGGGATTCCACGGCGGTCCTCGGTCCGCTGGCCGCCTACGTCGAGCCGCACTGCTACGACCTCTGCAGCGCCCATGCCGACCGGCTGACCGCGCCGAGGGGCTGGGAAATCGTCCGGCTGCCGCTTGCCCCGTCGCAGGAGGCCGCCTCCGACGACCTGGAGGCGCTCGCCAACGCGGTCCGTGAGGCGGTCGTGCCACGTTCGGCGGCCGAGCCGGTCGGTCAGGGTGTCGAGATCGGCAGGCGTGGTCACCTCCGGGTACTGCGGTCGGCACCGCCAGAGCCCGGACGATTCAGCTAGCGCAGCCAGGCCGGCGCCGCGTTCGGCACCGGCGCCGTCGGCCGCCGCTCCGGCCGGTAGTGTCGTGACCTGCACGGCAGGGTTGCAAGAAACGGCAGCGCTGCAGATAGCTGGGGCGTAACGAGCGCAGCGGACGCCATCGGGCGGCACGCGTTGAAGGCGGGAGAGGCAAGCCGAAATGGCGGACTACGCGAAGATCTTCAAGGCATACGACATCCGCGGCCTGGTTCCCGCCGAGCTCGATGAAGGCGTGGCCGAGGCCGTCGGCGCGGCATTCGCCAGGATGACGGGCGCCCGGTCGCTGGTGACGGTGCACGACATGCGGACGTCATCGGCGCCGCTCGCCGCCGCCTTCGCCCGCGGCGCGACATCCCAGGGCGCCGACGTCGTAGACGGCGGCCTTGGCTCGACCGACATGCTCTACTACGCCAGCGGCAGCCTCGGCGTTCCTGGCGCGATGATCACCGCGAGTCACAACCCGGCGACCTACAACGGGATCAAGCTGTGCCGGGCCGGGGCGCGGCCGGTGGGCGCCGACACCGGCCTGACCGAGCTGCGCGAGATGGCCGCGCGAGGCGTTCCGGCTGGTGCCGGGAGACCGGGTACGGTCACCACGCAGGATCTGCTCTCCGGCTACGCCGAGTACCTGAAGAATCTGGTTGACCTGTCAGGCATCCGCGCGCTGAAGGTAGCGGTGGACGCCGGCAACGGCATGGCCGGGCACACCGTGCCGCGGGTCTTCGCCGGGCTGCCGATCGAGACTGTGCCGCTCTATTTCGAGCTCGACGGTTCCTTCCCGAACCACGAGGCGAATCCGATCAACCCGGCGAACCTGGTTGATCTTCAGTCGGCCGTGACCGGCTCGGCGGCGGACATCGGGCTGGCGTTCGACGGCGACGCCGACCGCTGCTTCGTGGTGGACGAACGCGGCCAGGTCGTACCGCCGTCGGTGCTGACCGCGCTGATCGCCGTCCGCGAGCTGGCCCGTGAGCCCGGGGCGACGATCATCCACAACCTGATTACCTCCCGTGCCGTGCCAGAGATCGTGGCCGCCCACGGCGGGACAGCGGTGCGGACCAGGGTCGGCCACTCGTTCATCAAGGCGGTGATGGCCGAGCGCGGCGCGATCTTCGGCGGCGAGCACTCCGGGCACTTCTACTTCAGGGACTTCTGGTTCGCCGACTCCGGCATGCTCGCCGCGCTGCACGTTCTCGCCGCGCTCGGCCAGCAGGACCGGCCGCTGTCCGCGCTGCTCGCCGAGTACTCGCGGTACGTGGCCTCCGGCGAGATCAACACCGAGGTAACGGACCAGGCAGCGACGACCGCGCGGGTGCGGCAGGCGTTCGCGGCGGTCGATGGCGTCACCGCTGACGAGCTTGACGGCCTGACCGTCACCGGCCCGGACTGGTGGTTCAACCTGCGTCCGTCGAACACCGAGCCGATGCTCCGGCTGAACGTCGAGGCCAGTGATGACGCGACGCTCGCTAAGGTGACGGACGAGGTGCTGCATATCGTGCGGGATGATGCTTCTTAGTCCTTGGCTACCGGCCGGCCGGCCTGGTGCCGATATGACCATGGGAGACCTGGTGAAGATCGACGACTGGCTGCTGGAAATTCTCGCTTGCCCGAAGTGCCGCTCGCCGCTACGCGCCGACACCGAGGCCAGCGAGCTTGTCTGCACGGGGGCCGACTGCGGCCTGGCGTACCCGGTCCGCGATGACATCCCGGTCCTGCTCATCGACGAGGCGCGCGACCCAGCTGCCAGCTAGCCGCTCAGCCGCGATTTATCATGGGCTCGGATCAGGGAGCAGGCAGCGACCACCCCGGCCACGGCGATAGCCCCCGGGCCGTTATCGCTGCCCTCGCGGCCAACCTCGGGATCGCCGCCACCAAGTTCGCCGCCTTCCTGATCACCGGCTCCGCGTCGCTGCTCGCCGAGTCCGTGCACTCGGTCGCCGACTCGGGCAATCAGGCGCTGCTGCTGATCGGCCGAACCCGGGCCAGGCGGGAGGAGACCGAGGAGCACCAGTTCGGCTTCGGGGCTGAGCGCTATTTCTACGCCTTCATCGTCGCCGTCGTGCTGTTCACGGTGGGCTCGGTCTTCTCGCTGGCCGAGGGGGTCAGCCGGATCATGCATCCGGCCGACGTCGAGTCGCCGGTGGTCGCGTTCATCGTGCTCGCCGTGGCGATCGCGCTTGAAGGATTCTCCTTCCGCACCGCGATCACCGAGTCCAACCTCTCCCGCGGGGAGGTCAGCTGGCGGGCCTTCATCAGGCGCGCCAAGGCACCCGAGCTTCCCGCCGTGCTGCTCGAGGACTTCGCCGCGCTGATCGGGCTGGGCTTCGCGTTCTGCGCCGTGATCCTCTCGACCGTGACGGGCAACGGCAGGTGGGACGGTGCCGGATCGGTCGCGATCGGCGTCCTGCTCGGCTGCGTGGCCGCGGTCCTCGCGGTGGAGATGAAGAGCCTGCTGATCGGCGAGTCGGCCAGCCGCGACGCACAGCACGCGATCGTGGCGGCGATCGAGGCTGGCCCGGAGATCGAGCGGGTCATCCATCTGCGCACGATGCACATCGGCCCAGAGACACTGCTGGTGGCCGCGAAGATCGCGGTCAGCCACAGCGACACGGCGGCGGGCATCGCGGCCGGCATCGACGCGGCCGAACGCAGGATCCGGGCGGTCGTGCCCATCGCCGAGCTGATCTTCCTCGAGCCCGACCTCTACCAGGCGTCCAGGCTTGACACGGGCGATCCGGCGGTCCGGGCCGTCCGCGCGGTCCGCAGAAAGAAGTAACCGTCTCGGCGCGTGGCCCTGCCGACATCGCCGGGCGCGGCCACCGCCGACGGCCGCATCCCTGGTGCCGCAGGCTTTACCTCCGGGCGTCACGCAAGGCCGGATCGGCACTTCTGGCGCGATCGCGCTGTCCGGCCCGCGGCCCGGCCGCGTCGCCGAGGAAACGCAGGGCGCGCTCCTTCTCGAAGTCCATTGCCATGGCGGGGAGCGGCCTGATCCGGCCGATCCGCCGGCCTAGCTCGGCCACCTGGGCGCGGGCGGCCGGGTCGGCAAGGACGCGGAGGCCGAAGGCGAGGGCGGCCGGGCTGATGTCGTAGCGCCGCTCGATCGCCAGGCCCAGCGCGACCGCGTCGAGGTCGGCGGGTCCGAACTGGCGGTGCGCCGCGATCGGGCCCGCGGCGCTCACGCCGCCCGAGGCGACGGACCGGTCGGTACTTCCGCCCGAGGCGACGGACCGGTCGGCACTACCGCGCGAGGCCCGGCGCGCGGCCGAGCGGTCCCGGACGACCGGCAGGAGGCCCAGTGTCTCCCGGTACCGGAGCATCCGGGCGGAGATTCCGAGGCGCCGCGAGGCTTCGGTGATGCGCACGGAGCTGATTCTAACAAGTTCTTGTCAGAAACAGCCACTGGAGCGTGCGTTCGGCCGGCTCGGTCCCGTACCTTCGGTGTATCGGCACACGCGTGGCGGGAACGATCCGGCGGACTGGCCCGTGCCGAGACCGACCTCTCCAGACCCGCACCGTCGCCAAGCAAACAGGAGCGCAGATGCCCGCGGAACACCTACCGTTCAAGGTCGCCGATCTGTCCCTGGCCGAGTTCGGCCGGAAGGAGATCAGGCTTGCCGAGCACGAGATGCCCGGCCTGATGGCGCTGCGCGCCGAGTACGCGGACTCCCAGCCGCTCTCCGGCGCTCGGGTCACCGGCTCGCTGCACATGACGATCCAGACCGCCGTCCTGATCGAGACGCTGATCGCGCTCGGCGCCCAGGTCCGCTGGGCGAGCTGCAACATCTTCTCCACCCAGGATCACGCCGCGGCCGCGGTGGCCGTCGGCCCGGACGGCACGCCCGAGGACCCGCGCGGCATCGCGGTCTTCGCCTGGAAGGGCGAGACGCTGAGCGAGTACTGGTGGTGCACCGAGCAGGCGCTCACCTGGCCTGACGCCCGTGGTGGTCAGCACAGCGGGCCGAACATGCTGCTCGACGACGGCGGGGACGCCACCCTGCTGGTGCACAAGGGCGCGGAATTCGAGGCCGCGGGCGCGGTGCCCGCGGAGACGGACGACGATGTCGAGGAGTGGCGGGTCATCCTCGGCGTGCTGCGCGCCAGCCTGGCCATCGAGCCTGGCAAGTGGACCAGGGCCGCCGGCCAGATCCTCGGCGTCACCGAGGAGACCACCACGGGCGTGCACCGGCTGTACGAGATGGCGCGGGCGGGCACGCTGCGGTTCCCCGCGATCAACGTCAACGACTCGGTCACCAAGTCCAAGTTCGACAACAAGTACGGCGTGCGCCACTCCCTGATCGACGGCATCAACCGGGCAACCGACGTGCTGATCGGCGGCAAGGTCGCCGTGGTCTGCGGCTACGGCGACGTGGGCAAGGGCTGCGCCGAGTCGCTGCGCGGCCAGGGCGCCCGAGTGATCATCACCGAGATCGACCCGATCTGCGCGCTCCAGGCAGCGATGGACGGCTTCCAGGTCGCGACCATCGAGGACGTGCTCGGCATCGCCGACATCTTCGTCAGCGCCACCGGCAACCTGCACATCATCACGGCCGAGCACATGAGCCGGATGAAGCACCAGGCGATCGTCGGGAACATCGGGCATTTCGATAACGAAATCGACATGGCTGGTCTCGCTCGTCTGCCCGGTGTCCGCAAGATCACGATCAAGCCCCAGGTCGACGAGTGGTTCATTCCCGGGGGGTCCGGGGGTCGTCCCACGGGTGAGCACAGCCCCGACGGGCACTGCGTGATCGTGCTGTCCGAGGGCAGGCTGCTGAACCTGGGCAACGCCACCGGGCACCCGAGCTTCGTGATGTCGTCCAGCTTCACCAACCAGGTGCTGGCCCAGATCGAGCTGTTCACCAGGACGTCGGCGTACCCGCTCGGCGTGCACGTGCTGCCCAAGTACCTGGACGAGCGGGTCGCCAGGCTGCACCTGGACGCGCTCGGCGTGCGGCTCACCGAGCTCAGCAAGGAGCAGGCCGCGTACATCGGCGTCCCAGTCGAAGGCCCGTACAAGCCAGATCACTACCGGTACTGATCATGACGCCACGGCTGGCCCAGGCACTCACGGCGACCGCTCAGCCTGCGACAGCTCAGCCTGCGGCGGCCGCTCAGCCTGCGGCGGCCGCTCAGCCCGCGGCGGCAGCTCAGCCCGCGGCGGCAGCTCAGCCTGCGGCGGCCGGGGCACGGGCGAGGGCGGAGGCCCTTGCGGCGACCGACGCACCGGCGACGATCCACGCGCGGCTGGCGTGATGGCCGGCCCTCGGTCCGACATCGCCGATCCTGGCCAGGCCGCCGACGGCCTGGCCAGGATCGCGTGGGCGCAGCGGGCGATGCCGGTGCTCGGGCTGCTGCGCCAGGAGTACGCGGGCAGGCGGCCGTTCGACGGGCTCAGCGTCGCGGCCTGCCTGCACGTCACGGCGGAGACGGCCGTTCTCGTCGGCCTGATCACCGCCGGCGGTGGCCAGGTTCACCTCGCGGCATCGAACCCGCTGTCCACCCAGGACGACATCGCGGCTGCCCTGGCGAGTACGCCGGACGTTTTCGTTCACGCGAAATCAGGAGTCGATCGGGCCGGCTATTACGCGCATATCCACCGCGCCCTGGACTGCGGTCCCGACCTGGTCGTGGACGACGGCTGCGACCTGGTCAACACGCTGCACGCCGAGCGGCCCGAATTGCTGCCCGGCGTGATCGGCGGCTGCGAGTCGACGTCCACCGGGGTCGCCAGGCTGCGCCGGATGGCCGCGGCAGGCACGCTGGCCTTCCCGGTCGTCGCCGCCGACGGCTCGGTGACCCGGCGGATGTTCGACAACGGCTACGGGACCGGCCAGTCGGTGATCGACGGGATCATCCGGGCCACCAACATCCTGCTGGCCGGAAAGACGGTCGTGGTGGCCGGTTACGGCTCATGCGGCACGGCGATCGCCGAACGGGCGGCCGGCCTCGGCGCCCAGGTGATTGTCACCGAGGTCGACCCGGTCCGGGCGCTCGACGCGATGATGCGGGGCTACCGGGTGCTGCCGATGGCGGCCGCTGCCGCGCTCGGCGATGTGTTCATCACGGCGACCGGATCGCGGGACGTGATCGCCGGCCCGCATCTGGAAGCGATGCGGGACGGGGCGGTCCTGGCCAACGCGGGGCACTTTGACGTCGAGATCGACGTCCGCACGCTGGCCGATCTCGCGGTGGCTGTCAATCCGGGAGTCCGGCCGCATGCTGACGAGTACGTGCTGGACAGCGGCAGGCGGCTGATCCTGCTGGCCGAGGGCCGGGTGGTCAACCTGATCGCGGGCGAGGGCAATCCGGCAGCCGTGATGGACCTGACCTTCGCCGCGCAGGCGCTCGCGCTGGTCTGGCTGATCAGCGGCCATCGTGGCGAGGCCAGCGTGCCGCGAGATCCCGGTGTGCCGGAGGAGGCCGGTGCGGTCGGCGGAGCTGGTGGAGCAGGAAAGGCTGGCGTGGCGGCCAGGCCGGGGCTCGCTCCCGGCGTCCACGCCATGCCGGCCGCGATCGACACGCAGGTCGCTCGGCTGACGCTCGCCTCGCTCGGCGCGCAGATCGACGAGCTCACTGCCGGGCAGCAGGAATACCTGGCCTCGTGGCGGCAGGGCAGCTAGCCGATGTCCGGTTCCGCGATCGCGACACGGTCAGCGTGTGCCGTGCCGCCGCTCTGGGGGCTGTTTGGCCTGCTTGCCCGGCTTGCTCGGCGGCCCGGCGTGTGCGGCGGGCCAGGGCATACCTGAGAACGTATGCGAGGGGCATCGCGTACGCTGCCGCCGGCCCGGCCGCAAGTGATCGTTTCGGCTACCGGCTTACTGGTGGCACGCTGTAGGGATGACAACCGAGGGCATAACAGCCGACTCGCTGCTGCCCGGCTTGCGTGAGCCGGGAAACAGGGTCAGCAGGCGAGCCGTCAGCTACTGGACCGCGCGTGCGGTCGGCAGCGGCGTCTCGGTCGTGCTCGGGGAGGTAGTGGCGGCCACGACTGCGGGATTCTCGGCTACCTGGCGGCTGGTGATCGCGGCGACGGTGGCTCTGGCGCTGGCCTACGCGGTCATCATGCCGCGATGGCGCTACCGGGTGCACCGCTGGGAGGTGACCGAGGAGGCGCTCTACACGAGATCAGGGTGGTTCTCCGTGCACTGGCGGATCGCGCCGATCAGCCGGATCCAGACCATCGACAGCCACCGGTCGTTCGGCGAGCGGATCTTCCGTCTCGCCAACGTGACAGCCACGACGGCCTCGGCCGCCGGGCCCGTGCGCATCCACGGGCTGGACCGGGCGACCGCCGACCTGCTGCTCGACCGTCTGGCCATCGCCACCGGCCAGTCGCCGGGCGATGCGACGTGACGGGCCCGGCGCCCGATGGGGCGGCTGGGCTGACATCCGGCGGAGCGCCTGCGCCGGATCAGGCACCCATGC
>Ga0209415_10018895_pt1 | contig 10843 bp, 11 predicted proteins | sample PeaSoiSIISIP2007_FD_187696 | JGI IMG/M metagenome (GOLD analysis project Ga0209415, IMG submission 187696) | Peat soil microbial communities from Weissenstadt, Germany - SII-SIP-2007 (SPAdes) (version 2) | ecosystem: Environmental > Terrestrial > Soil > Wetlands > Peat | place: Germany... | reverse complement strand
AGCCATCGAATCGGCTGGCTGCTTTGACGTTCACGCGCCCACCGCAGAAAATGGGCTAAAACCACGGGCTGCTAAGTCCAACGCGGTCGGTTCACCCCCGAGGGCTTCGTTGAGCGAACACCCGGGAGGCGCGGCGATGAGAGCATCCAGCAATCGCCAATAAACCAGGTAGGCCTGGGGTTCGATTTCCACCTTCCGGTCCGCCGCAGAGACTTCCACCCCGTTGATGATCGCATTCGCGTCGTAGGCGCTATCCTGCGCGAAACACGCGAAATGCCCGGATTCGATACTTGGCCGGCCATGGTTGTCCGCGTACAGGACGACGAGCCGTTTCATCTCGGGTGGCGTGCTGGTGGCATTGGCGATAATCTCGCGTCCGTCACGAGGCAAAGCCAGCCTGTCCTTGTCACCTTGCAGCACCAGGAGCAGCGAGTCTGGCGGAATCTGGGCCAAGTTCTCCAGCGGAGTGTAGGTGTCAGACCTTCTCACCCAATAGGTTCCCGGATGAACGGCGAACACGGCCTTGGGGAGGGGCGCTCCGGCGGTCTTGGCCAGGGCGGCATAGTTGACGGCCAATATTCCGCCAGAGGAATGCCCCGCCACGACAACACGATCCCAGTCGACCGACAGGTCTTGGCGCTCCCGTAGCCAGCGGACCGCTTCGCGCACCGATTCCATGGCGTTGGCGGTGAACTGCCCCGGCGTCGAACCAGCGGGCTCATATTCAGGGCAGAGCACTACGCAGCCGCGCCGAGCCAGGTGGTCCAGCCATCCGCCGTAGGTGGCCGGGTTGGTCAAGGTCCATCCGTGGAAGAAGATGACCAGCTGCGCAGGCCGACTCACGGCGGCGTCCGTGGCAACGGGTGCGAATAAATAGAAGCTCGTGCCGTTTCGCTCAACGTGTTGTTTTCTGACTTGCGTTGTGACGTAATCTGCGCCGCCGAATCCCGAGCGCGGTTGCTCCGGCGGACGCGCATGCGCGCAGCCGCAAAGCAAGACCAGCGCCAGCGCAAGAATGCCACGGGACAGCGGCAGCACCCTCACTTTTTGAATCTGTCGCTTCATGACGACATCCGAAGCAATGACTGATAGTAAATTTGATCGGGATTTCCCATCTGGACCTCTCCCGGAGAACGTCGTCGGCAAGTTTGCGTATGATATTGAGATTTAGGGGATTTGGAAAGGCTTCTCTTGGCTCGCGGCTGCCTGAAACGGCGAGATTGCCATAACGATAAGGGGACATTCAAGATTTACTGCTCGCCCACCGGTTTATCCCACGGGCATGACCTTCCGCAGTCGTCCGATCACGGCGGGGAGAATTTCCAGTGCCCGCTCGATTTCCTCCTCCGTTGTCATGCGCGACAGGCTGAATCGGATCGCTCCATGAGCGAGGCGCGGCTCGATCTTCATCGCCTTCAAAACGTGTGACGGCTCCAAGCTCCCGCTGGCGCACGCCGCCCCGGCGCTGGCGCACACGTCGCGCTCGCTCAGCAGCAGCAAAATCGCCTCCGCCTCCACTTGCGCAAACGAAATGTTCGACGTGTTCGGCAACCGATGCTCGACGTCTCCATTCACCGACGTATCCGCGATGTTCTCCAGATTCCCTTGCTCCAACCGATCCCGAAGATTCGCAACGCGCTGCATCTCGGGCAAATGGAGTTTGGCCAGTTCCGCGGCCTTTCCCATGCCGACGATCCCCGGCACGTTTTCCGTCCCCCCGCGTCGGCCGCGCTCCTGCGGCCCGCCGATCAGCAGCGGGCGAATCCGCAATCCCCGCCTCGCAAACAGCGCCGCTACGCCCTTGGGCCCATGGAACTTGTGGGCGGCGAAGCTCATCGCATCGACCTGCGACTTCGCCACATCCACTTCGATCTTGCCCACGGCCTGCGTTCCATCCACGTGCAGCGGCGCCCCCGCCTTCTTGCACATCTCACCGATCGCGGCGATCGGGAAAATCACTCCTGTTTCATTGTTCGCCCACATGAGCGTGACCAGCGCCGTTTGATCTCCGATCGCCGCCGCCAGCGCGTCCAGGTCCAGCCCCCCCTTGTCGTCCACCTCGATCGTGCAAATCTCGAATCCCTCGCGGGCCAGTTGCCGGCAAAGCTCCTGGGTTGCCGAGTGCTCGACCGCGCTGGTGACGATTTGCCGCCGCGGCGCCCGCGCTGCCAGCACCCCGCGGATCGCCGTGTTCACCGATTCGGTGCCCGATCCGGTGAAGATCAATTCCGAATCCCGCGCGCCGATCAATTCCGCGACCGATGCCCGTGCGTCGTCGATCGCCTTTCGCGCCAGTTGTCCAAACCGATGCACGCTCGACGCATTCCCGTAATATTCATCGAAATACGGGCGCATCGCCTCCAAGACCCCGTCATCCGGGCGCGTCGTCGCATTGTTGTCCAGATAAATCACATTCATGTCGGCGGCAATCGCAAAAGATTAACCGCGAAGGAGCGAAGAAGCGAAGTTGCGCGAAGAAGAGCATTTCCTATCTTCTTCGCGCAACTTCGCTTCTTCGCTCCTTCGCGGTAATCCATATCTAAGTGCACCGACCGGAGGCATCACTGAATCCGCGAAATTTCCGTCTCGCTTCGCTGGTGTTGCAGGGTGGCTTTGCGAAGCGTGCGGCGCTCCAGCCACGTCAGCGACGCCATCCCACTCGCCGAGACCTTTGCCAGGATGGCGTCGATCCGGTCCCGCGCCGCTTTCTCCGCCAGTGCGATCTTGCGCGCCCGGCGGATCACTCGCCGGCCCAACCGGCGACGCCGCGGCTTCTCCTCCGTGAACAGGCTACTGCTGAAATTCATGGATTCCCGCCAATCTTCTCCACCGGCTTCCTGAAGCGCTATTCGCCGCTGATAAGCCTCATAGCAGCAGAACGTCATGCATGCCGCCAGGAACCATCCTCGAAGCGCCAGTGCCACCAATCCCAGCACCACGGCCCCCACCATGCCCAAGTTCACCTCGATCAGCATCGACTGGAAGTTTCCCACCATCGGCGACAGCATCGCTTGCAGCATTCGCCCGCCGTCCAGCGGGAAGATCGGCAACAGATTCAACAACAACAGCCGGTAATTGATTACAAACGTCCATGCGCAGTAAAACGTCGGGTCGGACCAGGATAAATCCGGCGACGGGCCCTGGAACGGATTAAGCGAAACCATCGCGTGCGCCGCGCCGGACGACGCCCTGTGTATCCCAGCCATCGGCGTCAGTTCATAAACCGCTACGGCCGATGCCACGCACAATAGAAGGTTCACCATCGGCCCCGCCCACGCGGTCACGAACATCGCGCCCGCGCGCTGCGGCGGCTCCGCGGGCCTCAATCCCCCGGCGGGCCAAAGCAACGCTTCCTCCCCGTCTCCACCCAGCCGCCGCGCCGTCAGGCAATGCGCAAACTCGTGCACCATGAGCACCGCCGTCCACAGCGCCATGCTGAAAACGCGCACCGGCAACCGATAGTTCCAATCCAGCAGCAATATCGCCAGGACAAAAACGATCAGCGACGAATGTGCGCGCACTTCAATGCCCAGCGCGCTGACGATGCGCACCGAGCCGTTCATCAGCCACGAAAGTGGATTCGTCGAAGCCCCGCTGCGATCGCGGTAATGAGGTCGATCATCCCAGGCCATGCGTGGATCCCTTCACGTCCGCTCCGCGGTGGAATCTTTCATACATCAGCAGCGTCGCGATCGTCTTGCCGTCCACGATCTCCGCGCTGTCTATCATCTTCAGCGCATCGTCAAACAGCACCGGCACAATCTCGATCTCCTCGCCTTCCTCCAACGCCGCCACCTTCTTTTCCAGATCGTAGGCCGCGAAGGCGTACAACTTCTCGGTCAGAACCCCCGGCGATGAAAAAAAAGCCCCGATCCGCTTCAGCCGGCCCGCCAGGTATCCCGTCTCTTCCAACAGTTCCCGGCCTGCGCAGTTCATCGGGTCTTCCCCCTTTTCCAGCGTCCCAGCTGGCAATTCGATCAATACCTGATGCACCGAATACCGGTGGTTGCGGATCATCAAAACCCGACCGTCGTTCATCACTGGCAACACCACCACCGCCCCGGGATGAACCACCACCTCCCGCGTAAATTCCCGACCCGTCGCCTCATCCTCCAACCGATCCACTTCAAGCCGCACTTTCTTCCCCTTGTATATGATCTGCTTCTCGATCAGGCGGTATTCCATCGGCTAACCTCTTTCAGGCCGATTATACCCAACACCTTCTCAGTCCGAATGCCCGCAAACCGCGCACCACGGGAGATTCAATTTGCCATCGAATTCCGGTAGGCTGCCCGCTTTGCCTCTGTTAGCCTGCTTCTGGATCGTCAGGAGTCCGCCGCCATCATCTGATGCCAGCCTCTGATTTCATCCTCTTACTGGTAGTCCAGATCGGCCTAATCCTTGGCCTCAGCCGGGCCATGGGCTTCCTCTTCGTCCGCTTCCGGCAGCCCCAGGTCATGGGCGAAATGCTCGCCGGCGTCATGCTCGGCCCAAGCCTCTTCGGCTGGCTCTGGCCTGCCGCCTTCAAAGCCGTGTTTCCCGATCAGAGCATTCAATACCTCAACGCCCTCAGCCAGGTCGGTGTGATCTTCTTCCTCTTCCTCATCGGCCTTGAACTGGATCCGAAGCTCCTCCGCAATCGCGGCCGTGCCGCCATCGTCATCAGCAATGCCAGCATAATCGCCCCCTTTCTCGCCGGTGCCGCACTGGCCGTCTATCTCTATCTCCCTCTGTTCAGCAGCCTCCCGACCGTTCGAATCACCTCCGCCGCCCTATTTATGGGCGCGGCCATGAGCGTCACCGCGTTCCCCGTCCTGGCCCGAATCCTCACCGAACGAAACCTCCAGAAAACCCGGGTCGGCGCCATCGCCATTACCTGCGCCGCCGTCAACGACGTCACCGCCTGGTGCATGCTGGCGGTCGTCATCGCCATCGTCCGCTCTGCCGGCGTCGGACCCGGACTCCTCACCGCCGCCAAGGCCCTTGTCTACATCTTGCTCATGTTCTTCCTCGTCCGCCCCTTCCTCCGCCGCCTCGAACTCGTCTTCGAACGCCGCGGCGGACTTAGCCAAGATCTCCTGGCCGTCATCTTTATTCTTGTCCTGGCATCGTCGTTTGTGACCCAGTGGATCGGCATCCACGCCCTTTTTGGCGCCTTTCTGATGGGCACGATCATGCCCAAGAACACCTCCTTTGTCCAAACGCTCAGCGAGAAGCTTCAGGATTACACGGTCGTCTTTCTATTGCCTATTTTCTTTGCATACGTCGGCCTGCGCACTCAAATCGGCCTACTCGATCGCCCCTCGCTTTGGCTCTACGCCGGTTTGATAATCCTGGCCGCCAGCGCCGGGAAATTCGGCGGCTCCGCCCTCGCCGCCCGAGCCTGCGGAATCGCCTGGCGCGAAGCCTCCGCCATCGGAATCCTCATGAATACCCGCGGGCTGATGGAACTGGTCATCCTCAACATCGGCCGCAATCTCGGCGTCATCACCGACGTCGTCTTCGCCATGATGGTCATCATGGCCATCGTCACCACCGCCTTGACTACTCCCCTCTTGCAGTGGTTTTATCCCAAAGCCATCGTCGAAGCCGAAGCTGCCGCCGCGCGCGAGAAGGCCGGCCAAAAAATCTTCACCGTGCTCATTCCCATCTCCCTCCCCGCCAGCGGCGGGCCGCTGGAGGTGAAGGGCGATGATCCGGCGTCTCGCCGACCGCGACCCCTATTCCGTCCGCATGTCCGATGCCTCCGCTCAGCCCACCGCTTCCATGGAACCCCTGCTCGCCGCCGCCCGCCAACTGGATATTCCGACCGAGCCCATCGCCTTCGTCAGCCGCGACATTCCCAGCGACATCGCCCGCATCGCCCGCCTCCGCGCCGCCGATCTCATTCTCATGGGCTTCCACAAACCCGTCTTCGGACAGGCGATCCTCGGCGGAACCGTCCACCGCGTCATGACCGCCAGCGACAACGACGTCGCCGTCTTCGTCGACCACGGAATCGACCATGAGATCAAAGCCGTCCTGGTTCCCTACCTCGGCGGCAAGCACGACCTGCTGGCTCTCGACCTGGCCGGCCGAATCGCCCGCAACGCTCGCGCCTCGCTGACCGTTTTGCACGTCATTCCCCCCCGCCGATCCGAAACCGACGCCGTCCTCCACGCCCGCTCGATCGTCGACCGGACATTCGCCGATCCCACCCAGCCGACCCCCGTCCATTTTCAGGTCATCGAAGACGATTCCCCCGTCGACGCCGTGATCCGCTCCGCCGGCGAATTCAACCTGTTGGTGATCGGCGTCGAAGAGCAATGGGGAATGCAATCCCAACTTTTCGGCTTCCGCCCCGAGCGCATCGCCCGCGAAGCCGCGACGTCCTTGTTAATCGTCCGCAAATACGCCGGCCCGGTTGTCGCTCCGGCGGCTTCCCCGCGCCCAACCGCCGCCGTCCCCGCCTGAACGCCCACGACGCCGCCGTGGGTATTTCCTCAACGCCCCCAAAAATCCTCTCGAAATTATTGACATTTCCGCCTTCCGGGTGTCTAATACACTTCCTATGCATCCGGCGATCCTCCTTTCGACTCGACTTGCTCTGGCCCTTCCGGGCCTTGCTTGCGCGCGATCGTAGGACCGCTGATATATCAGCGTGATTTCAAGGCCCTGCGATCAAAAATCGTGGGGTTTTTTTGTTGGTTTGTTCGATTGTATTTGTATCAAGGAGACTGCCATGGAAACCACGGATACCGTCCGAGTTTTCGACACCACCCTGCGTGACGGCGAGCAATCGCCCGGCGCCACGCTCACCCGCCCCGAAAAGCTCGAGATCGCCCGGCTCCTTGAATCCATGGGCGTCGACATCATCGAGGCGGGATTTCCCATTAGTTCCAACGGCGACTTTGAAGCCGTTCATGCCATCGCCTCGGAGATCGGCAAGAGCGTGGTCTGCGGCCTGGCGCGTTGCGTCCCGGCCGATATCGATCGTGCCGGCGAAGCCGTGCGTCCCGCCGCCCGCAAACGCATCCATGTCTTCTGCGCGACCAGCAAAATCCATCGCGAGCACAAGCTCAAGAAGGGAAAGGAGCAGATCATCCAGATCAGCGTGGAATCGGTGAAACAGGCCAGGCAGTACACCGATGACGTCGAGTTTTCCCCCGAGGATGCCAGCCGCACCGAGTTGGATTTCCTGGAGGAGATCGTGCACGCCGCCGTCGAGGCCGGCGCGACGACCGTGAATCTTCCCGATACCGTCGGCTACGCCACGCCCCGCACCTACGGCGAAATCTTCTCCCACCTGTTTTCCAAGCTGCCGATCCTGAAGCAGAAGAAGATCATTCTCTCCTGCCATTGCCACGACGATCTGGGCTTGGCCGTCGCTAATTCGCTGGCCGCCATCGAATGCGGCGCCCGCCAAGCCGAGTGCACCATCAACGGCATTGGCGAGCGCGCCGGCAACGCGGCCATGGAGGAGATCGTCATGACCCTCCGCACGCGCAAAGACCATTTCAAGATCGACACCCGCATCGACGCCACCAAGATCTATTCCGCCAGCCGGATGGTCAGCACCCTCACCGGCCTCGTCGTGCAGCGCAACAAGGCCATCGTCGGCGAAAACGCCTTTGCCCACGAAGCCGGAATTCACCAGGACGGCATCCTGAAAAAGCGCGAAACCTACGAAATCATGGACCCGACTACTATCGGCATCCCCGCGACTTCCCTGGTCCTGGGCAAACATTCCGGGCGCCACGCTTTCCGCGAGCGAGTGATCTTCCTGGGCTACAACCTGACCGATGAACAACTCGAATCCGCGTTCGAAAAATTCAAGGCCCTGGCCGACAAGAAGAAGGAGGTCTTCGACGAGGACCTTGAAGCGCTGGTCGACGCGCAATTGGAATTGAAAAACGGACTCTGGGAACTGGTTGGATTGCAGGTCACGGCCGGCAGCAACACCATCCCCACCGCCACCGTGACTCTGCGCGACTCCAACGGCCAAACCGTTCAGGACGCCAGCGTCGGCGACGGACCCGTCGATGCCATCTATTCCGCCATCCATCGGCTGACCGGAATCAAGATGGCATTGACCGATTACCGCATCCGCTCCGTGACCAAAGGCAAGGAAGCGCTGGGCGAAGCCCACGTGGAGCTGGAACACAGCGGCCGAAAAATCCGCTGCCGCGGCCTGAGCACCGACATTCTCGAAGCCAGCGCCCTCGCCTACGTTGCCGCGGTCAATCGTCTCCGCAGCCTCAGCAATCGCGAGAAAACCGTCACCCAGCATTCGGGCTTGTAAGCTCGCACGGGGTCCGTGTCACTTGCTGAAAAGAATTTCCCCCTCCCCTTGTACTCAGGGGGAGGGTTGGGGTGGGGGTCGAACGTCGACTGGCCCACGAAGTCCCCACCCTGACCCTCCCCCGGAGTACCAGGGGAGGGGATCAAGAGGGATTACAGAATGTGTCACGCGCCCGATGTGAAGTTCGCACGCAGCCGGCATCGGCCGATTTGATCTTTCGGCCGATGCTGCTATTCTGCGCATGTCCGGGGTGTAGCTCAGCTTGGTTTAGAGCGCTTGGTTCGGGACCAAGAGGTCGCTAGTTCAAATCTAGTCACCCCGACTTCCACAAGTGCAGGATCGCCCGGTATTTCCGAGCGATTCTGCATTTCTTCGTTTTCCGGTTTCTTGCTGTTTCCGGGGGCTTCTGACGTGTGCTGCGCCGCATTCTGCGCCGCGCTATCCTGACCGCTTCCGTCGATATCTGCTGCCCCATCGAACAATTCATCGGGAACGGAATTGGCGTAGTGTTTGCCGCTGACGGCAATGGAATGACCGATCCATTTCGATACCGCATACTGCGGAAACGTCATCGCCCATTCCTTTTCACAGCTTGAGCGCAGCGCCTGCCATAACCGTGGCCATTGCTCCACGCCTGAACGCTTCACAGCGGCGATCATGGTACGCTGGGTGTATCCGCCCTTCCCTAGCGTGAGAATGTATGCCTGTCCCTCCGGCGCCGCTGCAAAAGCATCCTGTAGGAGCTTCATCAGCTTCGGCACAATCGGCACAACGCGCCGCTCATGGCCGGCATGGTGTTCCGTCTTTGGGCTTCGGACATTCAACCGCCCCCGATCCCAATCAACATCCCCCCATGTCAAAAGGCTCGTCTCAGAATGGGTCCGCAGCCCGGCCAGACGAGCCAGGGCAAATAGGACTTTGAATTGGATATCGGGGCAAGCGGCGATGATCTTATCCGTCTCATCGGGCGTGATATAGCGGTCATTCTTCGCGGCCGTCGCCCCGCCCGATAGATGTTCAAACGGACTCGCCGGAATCAGCGCCCGCCGTTTTGCTTCGTTAAAAAGCCACTTGGCGTTGCCGACGTGTACCTTGATCGTCGCTTCTGAAAGACCCGATCCCATGAGCTTGACACGCCATTCCGCCGTATCGTTCGGGGTAATCGCGCGCAGGCCCGATGTCGCCGGAAATTGTTCCAGCAACGCCCGCCGCGTGTAATGAAGCATCGTTCGGCTTTTTGATTTCAAATCGGTACGCGAGTCGATGTATCGCTCCAGCCACGGGCCGAGTTGCGTCAGTTCCCGTGACTTCACCAACCCTACGGCCGCAAGCTTGCCATGGGTATCATCGTCCAGGCCGGCAACCCATCGCGAAACTTCGGCATCGACGGCCGCGCCGGTGATTTTCTCCGCCATCAGCTTTTCGACATAGCCGGCGAATGTCTCCGCCTGTCGTTGGGAAACTTTGCCGAGCCGGATCGCCTTGCGCGAACCGTCTCCGGCCACAAATTGAATCCGCTTTCGTCCGTTGCCGTCGTTTGCGATGGATGCCATAGACTTACTTCCCCTTTCGTTTTGGCCAAGGCCGCCCCGGTTTACGGTTCCTGACGTTTGGCTTGGCCAGTTCTTTTTCGTCGATCAACATGAGTGTCGCGGTAATGTGCCGGGCTTCGATTTTCCCTTTGGTAATCAATTGCCGGACCCTACCCGGCGTCACTTTCAATCTCTTTGCCGCTTCCGATACGGTGATTTCCATCCACTTAACTATATCGAGTTCAATATTCTTAGTCAAGTCTCAATTCGATATAATTGAGCATCCGGCGCCAGTCGCCGCCTCATATAACTTTGGCCGATCCGAATTGGTCAGGGTTCGCATCCACAGGCCGGGCGGGCCGTGATTGGATGCCGGCAAACGAAAGGGATAAACGATGCAATATCTCATCGAGGGCGCGGACAAGGAAACGGGTGAGGATCGCACTGTCATTATCGACGCGGACAATGAGGCGGATTTGCGGGCCAAGATCAAGGCAATGGGAATCCTCGTCAGTCATGCTAAACTCTGGAATGCCCCCGCTGCACCGCCGGTTGCCGTTAACTATGCGACTCCAGCCCCGACGCATATCGTCTCATCGGCTCGGCCACGCATCCCCGGATATTTCGGGCTTCAATTCGCTTCCTTAATCCTCGGAATTTCCGCGACGCTTTTTTACGCAATAGCGGTGCTGGCCTTTATCGCTTCGATAAGTTCGACCAGAAATTTCAATTCGCCTTATGCCGGCGTGGGCGTGTTGGTACAAGGGATGGTAATCATTTCGCTTTTGGCGGCCGGCGGCATCCAGCATGGGTTATCTGCCGCTTGCACGGCGCTTCGCGATATTGCCCGCAACAGTTTCACCAAATGAATTACGGAGCTGCGCACTAACGCATCCATGCTATTGCTACCCGGTTTTTTGGGCGGAACGGCGTCACGCCGGAGTGATGGGCGCCGGCGTCACGGATCATGTGTGGGAGATTGAGGAATTGGCGAAGCCATTGGGATAGCCATCCCACAACCTAATCCCCG
>Ga0209415_10018894_pt1 | contig 10844 bp, 9 predicted proteins | sample PeaSoiSIISIP2007_FD_187696 | JGI IMG/M metagenome (GOLD analysis project Ga0209415, IMG submission 187696) | Peat soil microbial communities from Weissenstadt, Germany - SII-SIP-2007 (SPAdes) (version 2) | ecosystem: Environmental > Terrestrial > Soil > Wetlands > Peat | place: Germany... | reverse complement strand
GACCCTCACCCTCCCGCGCAAGCGCGGGTCCCTCCCTCTCCCGCAATGCGGGAGAGGGTGCCGAGCGCAGCGGTCGATCGCATGCGATCGACGGTGAGGGTGGCGACGATTGCGAGGTACGTGCAGGGCACACGATGCTCTCCATCATCATCCCCACGCTCGATGCCGCCGCGAGCTTGGCTTCGGTGTTGCGCGCGGTCAACAACGCTCTCGTCGGCGAAGTGATCGTCGTCGATGGCGGCTCGGGCGACGACACGTGCGCGGTAGCCGCGCGGGCCGGCGCCACGGTGATCGCGGCGCCGCTCGGGCGGGGCGCGCAGTTGGCGGCGGGTGCTTCGGCGGCGGCGGGCGACTGGCTGCTCTTTCTGCATGCCGACACGGTGCCTGAGCGGGATTGGGTGGATGAGGCGGCGTCGTTCATCGCGGCGCCGGAGAACCACATGCGGGCCGGCTATTTCCGCTTCCGGCTCGACGACGCGGCGCCGGCCGCGCGGCGGCTCGAGCGCGCGGTGGCCTGGCGCTGCCGCGTGTTGGGCTTGCCCTTTGGCGACCAGGGGCTGCTGCTGTCGCGCGACCTCTATCGCGCGGCCGGCGGCTATCGCGCGCTGCCGCTGATGGAAGATGTCGATCTCGTGCGGCGGATCGGCCGGCATCGCCTGGTGGCGCTGGCGGCCGACGCGGTGACCTCGGCGGCGCGTTATCGCGGCGGCTATTGGCGGCGGTCGATGCGCAACGGCGTCTGCCTCGCGCTCTATGGTGCGGGCGTGCCGCCGCGGCTCGTCGCGCGGCTATATGGATGAGGCGGCATCTCGTCATCTTCCTGCGCGCGCCGCGGCGCGGCCAAGGCAAGCGGCGGCTCGCGCGCGAAATCGGCGACGGCGCGGCGTTGGCCTTCCAGCGCACGGCCGTGGCGGCGCTGCTGCGGCGCGTGGCGCGCGACCGGCGTTGGCGCTGCCGGCTGGCGGTCACGCCCGATCATCGCGCGCGGTTGCCGCGCGGCTGGCGGCGCATCGGCATCATGCCGCAAGGCGGCGGCGATCTCGGCGCGCGCATGGCGCGCGTGTTCCGCCGCCTGCCGCCGGGCCCGGCGGCGATCGTCGGCGCCGACATTCCCGATCTCGCCGCCCGTCATGTGGCGCAGGCATTCGCGTCGCTCGGCCGGAACGATGCCGTGGTGGGGCCGGCCGAGGATGGCGGTTACTGGCTGATCGGCTTGGCGCGGACCCGGAAGCTGCCGCGCGCGATCTTTGCCGGCGTGCGCTGGTCGGGCGAGCACGCGCTCGCCGACACGCTCGCGAGCCTGCCGCGGCGCTGGCGGATCGGCCGGCTCGAAACCCTGGCCGACATCGACGACGGCGAGGCCTGGCGACGCTGGCTCACTCGCCGGCGGCGAGATGCTCGGTGAGGCGCGGCATCAGCTCGACCAGGTTGCACGGGCGGTGGCGGTTGTCGAGCTGGTGCTTGATGATGTCTTCCCAGCCGTCGCGGCAGGCGCCGGGCGAGCCCGGCAGCGCGAAGAGATAGGTCCCGCCGGCAACGCCCGCGGTGGCCCGGCTCTGGATCGTCGAGGTCCCGACCTTCTGGTAGCTGAGCCAGCGGAACAGCTCGCCGAAGCCGGCGATCTCCTTCTCATAGACCGCGTGGAACGCCTCGGGCGTCACGTCACGGCCGGTGACGCCGGTGCCGCCGGTGGCGATCACCGCGTCGATCGCGGCATCGGCGATCCACTGGCGCAACTGCGCCACGATCGCCGCCTGGTCGTCCTTGACGATGCGGCGGGCGACGACGCGGTGGCCGGCGGCGCCGATCATCTCGGCGAGCGTGTTACCGGACTTGTCGTCGGCAGCGGTGCGGGTGTCGGAGACGGTGAGGATCGCGATGTTGACGGGCAGGAACGGGCGCGTCTCATCGATTCGCGGCATAAAGGCCACCCTCGTCGGGCTTTCGGTCATGCGCGGTATAGGTCGGCCATTGGCCGCCGGCAAGCGCATCGAGATCGCGCGTCGGCTGGCCCAGGCGCTGGCGATAAATCCAGTAATTCGCCAGCACATGCTTGGTGAAGACGCGGCCCTGCGCCGAGGGAATGCTTTCGATGTACAGCAGCGGGTCGTGCCGGTACTGGTCCGCCAGCCCCTGCCAGCGCTGCGCCGCGTTGGGCCCGCGGTTATAGGCGATCGCGAACAGGACGAGATTGCCCTTGACGCGCTCGTCGCCGAGCAGCACGCGCACGTAATCCTGCGCCAGGGTCAGGTTGAGCGCGGGATTGGCGAGCGCCCGTCGCGCCTCGGCCTCATAGCCGTCGCGGCCGAGGCTCACGCCGTTGCGTTGGGCCAGCTCGCGCGCCGTCGCCGGCATGAGCTGCATCAGCCCGGCCGCGCCGGAGCTGCTGGTGACGTTGGGCACGAACAGCGATTCCTGGCGCATCAGCGCGAACAGCAGCGCGCGGTCGACGGTGAACCCACCGTCCGGCCGCCAGCCCGGCACGGGATAGAAGCCGCGGTCGTGCGATTGCCCGTCGGCGTCGGCGATCGCGCCGGCGAGGCGCAGGCTGAGCGCCGGCAGGTTGGCACGATCGGCCAAGCCGACCAGCGCCGGCAACAGCGCCGGGTTGTTGGCGGCGGCGAGCGCGCGCAGTTCGGCGACCGCGCGCGGCCGCTCTTCGATCTCGAGCAGCGCCAGGGCGCGGCGGCCCGCCGCGAGCCCGGCGATGATTCGCGCATCGAGCGCGGTGAAGGGTTCGGCGGCAAAATCGAGCGTCGCGTCGGTGCCCAGCAGGCGGCGCGCGATCAGGCCATAGAAGCTGCGCGGCTCCGCCGCGGCGATGCCGAGCCATGCCGCGACCTGGTCCGGCCGGTGGGTGCGCAGCGCCACCCGCGCCGCCCAGAATGAAGCCGCCGGACGCAGCCAGGGTGAAGGTCCAGGGCGCTGGGCCAACGCCTCGAAATCCGCCCGCGCCTCGCCCATGTCGTCGCGGCGCCAGGCCGCGAGGCCGGCATACCAGCGCGCCAGCGCTGCGCTCGAGGTTTCCCCACCGGCGGTGCGGGCCGACCGCGCGCCGGCGGCGCGATCGGCGCGGGCAATGGCGCCAAGCCGCAGCGCCGCTTCGGGGTCCGTCGGCTCGGCGCTGGGTGGCTCGGGGCGCGGCGGCAGCTTGGCGCCGCGCGGCTTGCGCCGCTCGGCCAAGCCGAAAATCGCCCGCGCATCGGGCTCGTCGGCGTAGCGGTTCAGCCAGTCGGCAAGCTCGCCGTAGCTCGACCGATAACCGGCGGCGAGATAACGTTGCGCCAGCACATGCCCGACCAGCAACCGGTCCTTGAGGCGGGCGATCTCGCGATCGGCCTCGCCCCAGGCGTGGCGCTCTTGCAGCGCGAAAATGCGCACGTAGCGCGCGGCTTCGCCCGCCGGCAGAACGCGCGGCAACTCGGCGGCGCGGTAGGATTCGCTCACGGGGGCAACGGCGGTGGCTCGGATTTCGCCAGCGGTGGCACCGTTTTGCGCAGTGATGATCAGAATCGACGCAAGCATGGCAAGAATAGTCCCTTGCCATTGTGAGGTTTGGCCCCTGCGGGCTCTGTAACCTCTCGCCTCCATACGACCGCAATAGACGTGATTTGTCGAGAAGGCAAGAGAATTTCTCGGCGTCTTTGTCTCAAATTACATACTAATGGAGTAGTTATTCGATGCTATCGAGCTTGGACTGGATCGCCAAGAGATCGCGCCAAGCTTCGCTTTTGCGCGCCGGCGCGCGCAGCAGGAAGGACGGATGATAGGTCGCGATCGCCGGCACCGGGTCGGCCAATCCCGCAACCGCGAGCGGGAACCAGCGGCCCCGCAGCCGGGTAATGCCCTCGATCCGGGCCAGGAGCGCGGCGGTGGCGGTGCCGCCGGCGAGCATGACGACCCGCGGCGCCGCCAGCGCGATGTGGCGCCACACGAACGGCAGGCATTGCGCGACCTCGTCGTCGGTCGGCTTGCGGTTGCCGGGCGGGCGCCAGAACAGCACGTTGGTGATGTAGGCGTCGCGCCGCCGGTCGCGGCCGATGGCGGCGAGCATGCGGTCGAGCAGCTGGCCGCTGCGGCCGACGAAAGGCAGGCCCAGCCGGTCCTCGTCGGCACCGGGCGCCTCGCCGATCACCATCAGCGGCGCCCCCTCGGTGCCGTCGGCGAACACCGTGTTGGTCGCCGTTCGCCTGAGCGCGCAGCCCTCGAACGACGCCACCGCCGCGCGCAGCTGGCCCAGCGTCTCGGCCTGCTGCGCCAAGGCGCGCGCGTTTACGGCGCCCGGCCCGCCGCTCGCCGGCGCCATCGCCATGGCAGCCGGGCGCGGCGGCACAGGCAGCGGCGCCGGTGCCGCGAACCGGTCGTTGGGCACGGCGCCGATCGCCTCGTCGGCACCCATCGCCGCGCACCAACGCAGCCAGCCCAAGCGGTCGTCGCGATCGTCCATGCGGGGCCTCCGGCGTTGCTCTACGGTGCCGCGCTCGGCCGCGCCGGCGCCGCGGCCGAGACCCTTGCCCGCGTCCAGCCGCCGACCATGCTGCCGATGCGGATGAACGGCTCTTCGACGAAGCGCGCCGAGAGATAGGCGGCATAGATCGTCGCGGCGACATAGATCGCCGTCGCCGCGGGCAAGCCGATGCGCGGTATCATCGCCTCGTGGGCGAAGGTATAGAACGGGCCATGCAGCAGATAGAGGCTGTAGGACACCCGACCTAAGAATTGCGGCAGCGGCGAGATCAGCCATGACCCCAGCGCCCGCCACGACAGCGCCGCCGCCATGAGTCCCAGCGAGGCCACCGCGGCGACCGCGGAAAAGCGGGTGTAGGCGTCCGTGCCGATGACGAGCGCCGCCAGGAAATAGGCGGCGGCGCTGGCCCCGGCCAGAGCGATGGGCACCGCTTTGGGCGCCCGCGACAGGGCGGCGGTGATCTCCGGCAGATGCTTCGCCGCAGCCACGCCGACCAGGAAGATCGTCACCCAGAAAAGCTGGTTCCACAGCACCGTCAGCCACACCTGCGAGAAAGACGGCGGAACCAGTTGCGCCAGGAGGAGCAGCGCCGTCGCGCCGATCAGCCGCGACCGCGAGCGGATCCACAGCACCGCGAGGATCACCGCCGGCAGCACGATCGAGATGCGCATCTCGATCACCAGCGACCACACGGCGCCGTGGTTCAGCACCGAGCGATAGTCCGTCAGCGGATAGATCAGCGCGGCATAGCGCGCGATGGTGGCGGCGTTCCACCCGCCCCAGGCCGAGACGATCTTGAGCGTCCCCCAACTTTTGGCATCGTCGGCAGCGGCGGCGATGAGATGCGGAAAGACCGCCAGCGCCAGCAGCGCCACCGCCAGCGACACGAGAAACGCGGGATAGATGCGGCAGACGCGCCGGCAGTAGAAATCCGCGACATTCAGCTTGCTCTCGTTGAAGAACGGCAGCGACAGACAGAGCCCGCTCAGGACAAAGAACAGGATCACCGGCGTCGCCGCATCGGTCAGCCGCATGAGCAACTGGGCACCGGGAAAATCGACCCGGCTCGCCTCGAGCAGGTGCGACGCCATCACCTCCGCCGCCGCCAGGCCGCGGATGCCGTCCAACTCCCTCAGCCGCATGGTCTGGTCGATGTCACGCGCATGCGCCCGCTTCTAGCAGATGCGCCGGTGGTCGGCACCATTCGAAGTCCAGCCCGGAGCCGCTATAGTGCCGTGATGGATCGCGAGCGGATGGACTATGACGTGCTCGTCGTCGGCGCCGGGCCGGCGGGGCTGGCCGCTGCGATTCGCCTGAAGCAACTGGCGGCAGCATCCGGGCGCGAGCTTGGCGTGTGCGTCATCGAGAAAGGCGCCGAGGTCGGCGCGCATATCTTGTCGGGCGCGGTGTTCGAGCCGCGCGCCCTCGACGAGCTGCTGCCGGACTGGCAGGCGGCGGGTGCGCCGCTGACCACGCCGGCGCGCGAGGACCGCTTCGTGCTGCTCACCGCCGCGCGCGCCTGGCGGCTGCCGACGCCGCCGCAGATGCGCAATCACGGCAACTACATCATCAGCCTCGGCAATCTCTGCCGCTGGCTGGCGCAGCAGGCCGAGGCGCTCGGCATCGAGATCTATCCCGGCTTCGCCGGCGCCGAGCTGCTGTTCGAGGATGGCCGCCTCAATGGCGTCGCCACCGGCGCCATGGGGATCGGCAAGGATGGCACGCCGACCGCGAACTTTCAACCCGGCGTCGAGCTGCGGGCCAAGGAGACGCTGATCGCCGAGGGCTGCCGGGGCTCGCTGACCAAGCTCCTCACCCAACGCTTCGGCCTGCGCGACGCGAGCGGCCCGCAGACCTACGGGCTCGGCATCAAGGAATTGTGGGAGGTCGATGCGGCGCGGCACGTGCCGGGGCTGGTGGTTCATACCGTCGGCTGGCCGCTCGACGCCGCGACCTATGGCGGCTCGTTCCTCTATCATCTCGAAGACCGCCAGGTCGCGGTCGGGTTCGTGGTCGGGCTCGACTACGCCAATCCCTATCTCAGCCCGTTCGAGGAGTTTCAGCGTTTCAAGACCCATCCCGCGATCCGCGAGACCTTCGCCGGCGGGCGGCGCATCGCCTATGGCGCGCGCGCCCTCAATGAAGGCGGGTTCCAGGCGATCCCGCGGCTCGATTTCCCGGGCGGGCTGCTGATCGGCTGCGCCGCCGGCTTCCTCAACGTCGCCAAGATCAAGGGCAGCCACACCGCGATGAAATCCGGCATGGTCGCGGCCGAGTGCGTCTTCCGGCGTCTCCAGGGCGAGGCGGCGGATTATCGCGCTTCACTCGAGGCGTCGTGGGTGTGGCCTGAGCTGCGGTCGGTGCGCAACATCCGGCCGGGCTTTCGCTGGGGCCTGTGGGCCGGGCTCGCCCATGCCGCGCTCGACACCTACGTCCTGCGCGGGGCGGCGCCGTGGACGCTCAACCATCACGCCGACAATGACAGCCTCGAACGCGCGAGCGCGGCGCGGCCGATCGCCTATCCCAAGCCGGACGGGGTTCTCACCTTCGACCGGCTGTCGTCGGTGTTCATCTCCAACACCAACCATGACGAGAACCAGCCGCCGCATCTGCGCCTGCGCGATCCGGCGGCGGCCATCGCGGTCAATTATGCGCTCTACGATTCGCCGGAGCAGCGCTATTGCCCGGCCGGGGTTTATGAGATCCTGCACGACGGGGCGGGCCAGCCGCGCCTGCAGATCAACGCCCAGAATTGCGTCCACTGCAAGACCTGCGACATCAAGGACCCGACCCAGAACATCGATTGGCTGTGTCCAGAGGGCGGTGGCGGCCCCAATTATCCGAATATGTGACGGATCGTGTAAAATGACGGCGCCGGCCCGGTCGCGGGCCGCGCATGGCGAGGGCGAATGGCACAGCAAGAGCAGGCACGAACGGGGCCGAGAATGCGGCCCGGATTGATCGCCACGCTCGTCGTGCTGGCGGTGGCGGCGTGCGCCGCCGAGACGCCGCCGCGCGCCGAAGCGCCCGCCGCGGCCGCGGCCGAGCGAAGCCCGCTCGGCAGCTATCTCGCCGCGCGCCATGCCCAGCAGAACCACGATTACGCCGCCGCCGCCCGCATGATGGAACGCGCGCTTGCCGACGATCCCGGCAATTTCGATCTCGTGCGCCGCGCCTTCGTGCTGCGCGTCTCCCAGGGCGATGCCGACGGCGCCGTGCCGCTGGCGCGCCAGATCGTCGCCCACGACGGCAATGCCGGCCTCGCCGGTGTCGTGCTCGTGGTCGCCGCCATCAAAGCCGCAGATTTCGAGACCGCCGCCAAGCAGTTGCAGGGCCTGGCCCCCGACGGCGCGCAGCGTTATGCGGTGCCGTTGCTGGGCGCCTGGATCGAGGCCGCGCGCCAGCATCCGGGGCCGGCGCAGCAGAGCCTGCAGTCATTGACCAACCCGCGCGGTCTCGAGCCGCTGCGCGATCTCCATCTCGGCCTCATTGCCGACGGCGAGGGTCAGAAGGATGCGGCGCTCGAGGCCTATCGCAAGCTGCTCGCCGAGGAGGCGCAGCCGACCTGGCACGTAGTCGAGGTGGTCGGGAATTTCTATGAGCGCCACGCCATGACCGGGGAGGCGCGTGCGCTCTACACGCGCTATGCCGCCCAGGACGCCGAGACCGACGCCGCTGCGGCGGCGCTGGCGCGGCTCAAGGCCGGCACGGTGCCGCCGCGCCTCGTCGCATCGCCGCGCCAGGGCGCGGCCGAGGCGCTGTTCGATCTGGCGAGCCTGCTCAACCAGCCCGAGACGGCCGATGTCGCGCTCATCTATGCGCGCCTCGCGCTGACGCTCGAGCCCAGATTGCCGCTGGCGTTGCTGCTCGCGGCCGAGATCCGCGAAAGCCAGAACCAGATCGAGGATGCGCTTGCGCTCTATGGCGCGATCGATCCGTCCACGCCGCTCGCCTGGTCGGCGCGGCTGCGCGCGGCGCTGGCGCTCGATTCGCTCAACCGCACCGACGAGGCGGTGAAGCAGCTGCGCGCCATGGCGGACGAACGGCCGGACCGCAACGAGCCGCTGGTCGAGCTCGGCGACATCCTGCGCGCGCACAACCGCTTCGACGAGGCGGCCAAGGCCTATGACGGCGCGATTGCGCGGCTCCCCGGCGCCGACAAGGTCGCCTGGCGGCTCTATTACGATCGCGGCGTCACGCTCGAACGCTCCGGCCAATGGCCGCGCGCCGAGGCCGACTTGAAGCGCGCGCTCGAGTTGCAGCCCGAGCAGCCGATGGTGTTGAACTATCTCGGCTATTCGTGGATCGACAAGGGCCAGAATCTGAGCGACGCGCTGAAGATGGTGCAACATGCCGTCGAGCTGCGCCCCAATGACGGCTATATCGTCGACAGCCTCGGCTGGGCGTATTTCCGCCTCGGCGATTTCACCAACGCGAGCCAGTATCTCCAGCGCGCGATCGAGCTGCTGCCCGAGGACCCCACCATCAACGATCATCTCGGCGACGTCTATTGGCGCACCGGGCGGCTCGCCGAGGCGCGCTACCAGTGGCGCCGTGCGTTGCAGTTCAAGCCCGAGCCCGGCGACGTCCAGGCGATCCAGACCAAGCTCGACAAGGGCCTGACCACGCCGCAGGCGACGAATGGCGGCTGAGCGGCGCTGGTCGGCGCCGGCCAAGATCAATCTTTATCTTCACGTCGTCGGGCGCCGCGCGGACGGGTTTCATGTCCTCGACAGCCTCGTCGCCTTCGCCGATATCGCCGACGAGATCGTCGCGGCGCCGGCGGCGCAACTGTCGCTTCGCCTTGAAGGCCCGTTCGCGGCTTCGCTGGCGGGCCCGCTCGAGAACAATCTCGTGTGGCGCGCGGCGGTTGCGTTCGCGGCAGCCCTCGGCCGCGCGCCGGGCGCGGCGCTGACGCTGGTGAAGAACCTGCCGGTCGCGTCCGGCATCGGCGGCGGTTCGAGCGACGCGGCGGCGGCGCTCAAGGCGCTTTCGGCGCTGTGGCAGTCCGAGCTTGCGCCGGCGGCAATGGCCACGATCGCCGCCGCGCTCGGTGCCGACGTGACGGTGTGCCTCGCGCAGCGTGCGTCGTGGCTCGGCGGCACCGGCGACATCGTCGTGTCCGCGCCCGGCCTGCCGCCGGCTTGGGTGGTGCTCGCCAATCCCGGCGTGGCACTGCCGACCGCCGCCGTGTTCCGCCGTCGCGCCGGCCCGTACGGCGCGCCCGCGCGCTTCGCCATGCCGCGCGATGCCGCCGCGCTCGCGTCGTTGCTTGGCGAGCGCCGCAACGATCTCGCGGCGGCGGCGATCGCGATGGTGCCGGAAATCGAAACGGTGCTGCGCGCGCTCACATCATGCGACGGCGCGCTCATCACCCGCATGAGCGGCAGCGGCGCCACGTGCTACGCGCTCTTCGCCGCCGCGAGCGCGGCACAGGCGGCGGCAACGCGCCTCGCTGCCGCGCATCCGCGCTGGTGGGTCGCGGCCGGGCGCTTATTGACGTAGTCGCGAACAAAAGCGGCCTCCCCACCTCACCCTCCCGCGGGTTCCTCCCTCTCCGCCCCATTGGGGCGGAGAGGGCTGGGGAGAGGTGGGGCATCCGCGGGTGATGGTTCGCTCGAACAACGACAAACCTATTATTCGATCACCTCGTCGGCGGTGGCGAGGAGCGCTGGCGCGACGGTGACGCCGAGCGCCTTGGCGGTCTTCAGGTTGATCGCCAGCTCGAACTTGTCCGGTCGCTGGACCGGCAGGTCGCCCGGCTTGTCGCCCTTGAGAACGCGATCGACATAGGCGGCCGCACGGCGGAACAGGTCCGCGATGTCGATGCCGTAATACATGAGACCGCCTTCCTCAACGAATTGACGCGTGTTGACGACCGTCGGCACGCGGTACTTGAGGGCCAGGGCGCTGATCGCTGCCCGGTGCAGCTGGTTGAAGACATCGCCGAGAGCCAGCAGCCCGCCGCGCCTGTCCCGCGCGAGCGAAGCCATCAGCGCCTCGATTTCGATATCGTCATGGCACGCGCCGTCGCGCAACGTCACGCCCAGGGATTTTGTCGCATCCTCCATGGCTTTCAGCATGCGGCCGGCGTAGGGCGCGCTCTCGGGATTGTAGAGGACCGCCACGGTCGTGGCCGGCGGCGTGATCTCGGTCAGCATTTGTAGAAGTTTCGTGTAGATCGGCGGATCGAAGCTGCTGAAGCCGGTGACATTGCCGCCGGGATGCGCCAGGCTCGCGACATAACCCATGCCGACCGGGTCGCTGACCAGCGCGAACACGACCGGGATCGTGTTCGTTAGAGCGGTTCCCGATTAGGTAGCATAGCCGGCTTTAGCGAAGTAGTTTGCGCACTCTTCAGGGGCGAAGCGGCTGA
>Ga0209415_10018893_pt1 | contig 10844 bp, 10 predicted proteins | sample PeaSoiSIISIP2007_FD_187696 | JGI IMG/M metagenome (GOLD analysis project Ga0209415, IMG submission 187696) | Peat soil microbial communities from Weissenstadt, Germany - SII-SIP-2007 (SPAdes) (version 2) | ecosystem: Environmental > Terrestrial > Soil > Wetlands > Peat | place: Germany... | reverse complement strand
GTATAACGATACAATGGCAGCGCATGGTGGACATGCTTTCCACATGGCTCGGCCTGCTGCCGGAACTCACCGTCGCCTCGGTGGTGGACATTCTCGCCGTTGCCTTCCTTGTTTATCAGTTCATTCTGATCGTGCGCGGCAGGCGTAGCGCTCCGGTTCTGGTGGGCGTGGCCATTCTGGTGCTTGTTTATCTGATCGCGGCGTCGCTTCGGCTTGATCTTCTGCGCACCCTGCTGGCGGCTCTGGCGCCCTACACGATCTTCGCGCTGATCGTCGTGTTCCAGTCCGAGCTGCGGCGCGTGCTGGCGCGTCTGGGGCGGCGGCGGGCCTTCGGCTCGAATCCGGTGGAACGCCGCGAACTGAACGAAGAGATCGTGCTCGCGGTAGGCCAGCTTTCCCAGCAGAAGACCGGCGCTCTACTGGTAGTGGAACGCAACATCGGGCTGCGAACGTTCATTGAAAGCGGCGTGGCCGTGGATGCAAGATTGTCGCGCGACCTGATTGTGTGCATCTTTCACAAGGGAGGGCTGCTGCACGATGGCGCGATCATTATCCAGGGCGACCGGATCGTCGCAGCCGCCTGTTTCCTGCCCCTGACCACGAAGCCCGCGCTCTCCGCGCAACTGGGCACCCGCCATCGCGCGGCCATTGGCATCACGGAAGAGGCCGACTGTCTTTCCATCGTCGTTTCCGAGGATGGACCGATCTCGCTGGCCGCTTATGGCGAAATCGAGCAGAATGTCGAGCCGGCCCGCGTGCGCGAGGTGCTCAACAGCCGCCACCCCTCTCGTGATCTGCGGGCGTCCGACGTCAGCACTCGCGCAAGCCGGCACGAGACGGTGGAAGCTCCATGAAACGGCTGTTCACCGAGAATGTCGGCTGGAAGCTGCTGGCGCTGGCGGTGTCGTTTGCATTGTGGGTCGTCTTCGGCCACGATCAGGAAACTGCCGCGTCTGTTTCGGCGCAGGTGAGATATAAGAACCTGGCCGAGGGTCTGGAAATCAGCTCCGGGATTCCGGAGACGGTCACCCTCGAGCTACGCGGCCCATCGCGGCGTTTGCAACACGACAATCTCGCGGCGGTCAGCGTTTTCCTGGACTTTTCGCACGTTCAGGGACCCGGCGAGCGCACGTTTGACATTACCGCCGGCAACACAGGTCTGCCGCTCGGCGTGACTTTCTCCCGCGCGATTCCCGCTCAGGTGCGTCTGCGGTTTGAACGTCTGGTTGCCCGCGAGATTCCGATTGAAGCGCAGTATACGGGCGCGCTGCCGCCCGGTTATCGGCTCGAAAGCACGGAATTCCAGCCGCCCAACCTGCGCGTGAGCGGCCCGGAAAGCCACGTGGCGCTGGTCACAAGCGTGCAAACCGATCCGATCGACCTGACCGGTATCGTCGGCCAGCGCGGCGGACAGGTGCACGTCTTTGTCGGCGATCCTCAGGTGCAGCCGCAAGGCGCCGCCCGAGTGAACTATAAACTGACCGTACAAAAGACCACATCAAAGGAAATCAAACAGTAAATGGCCCGCGTTTTGTTCGGGACCGATGGCATTCGCGGTGTCGCCGGCGAAACTCCCCTCGATGAAAAGACAGTCTACGCAGTGGGTGTGGCTTTGGGTGAGTGGGTGACCGCATCCGGCCACGAGCACAGCGTGGTCATCGGGATGGATACACGTGAATCCGGCCGCTGGATCGCGTCGCTGATCGCGGGCGGCCTGGCGCGACACTCGGTTCGAGTGGAGTTCGCCGGCGTCACCACCACGCCAGGCATCGCGTATCTGGCGAAGACCGGACCGTTCGCCGCGGGCGTCATGATCTCGGCGTCGCACAATCCGTATCGGGACAACGGCATCAAGGTGCTGGGCCATTCGGGATTCAAGCTGCCCGATGAAGTAGAAGAGGAGATTGAAGGGGGGATTTTTCGGGCGCTCGCCAGGGGTTCCGCCGCCGTATCCGCGGAGCTGACGGCCGACCCCGAGCTCGACCACGCTTACTCGGATCATCTGGCTTCCACCGTGCCCGGCGGTCTGGCGGGATTCGATATCGTTGTCGATTGCGCCAACGGCGGAGCGTCGTTTCTCGCGCCGCAACTGCTCGAGCGGCTGGGTGCGCGAGTGCACGCGATCGGCGTTTCGCCCGATGGACGCAACATCAACCTGAATTGCGGGTCGCTGCATCTGGACGGGCTTCGGCAAACCGTGCTCGAACGGGGTGCTCAGCTCGGCGTTGCCTTCGATGGCGATGCCGACCGCGCGCTTTTCGTATCGCAGTCCGGCAAGATCATCGACGGCGACGCCGTGTTGATGATGAACGGCCACGATCTGCACCGTGCCGGCCGGTTGTCCGTCGTCGTGGCTACGTTAATGTCGAATCTCGGGCTGGAAAAGGCGCTGGCGGCCGACGGGATCGCACTGCTGCGGACGCCGGTGGGCGACAAATATGTACTCGCGAAGATGCTCGAGTGCGGGGCGATTCTGGGCGGCGAGCAATCGGGTCACGTGATTTTCCTCGACTACGCCACCACCGGCGATGGCATTCTCACCGCTCTGCGCGTGATGGACGTGATGCGCCGGTCCGGAAAGAACCTCGACGAACTCACCAGCGATCTGCAGGTACTGCCCCAGCTTTTGGTAAACATTCGCGTGCGGGAGAAAAAGCCGCTGGAGCAACTGGGGCCGGTGCAGGCGGCAATTGCGGATGTCGAGAATGAGTTCGCCGGCTGGGGACGCGTCAATGTACGTTTCTCGGGAACCGAGCCACTCGCCCGCGTGATGGTGGAAGGCCCCGACATGGAGCGCGTGAAAGCGGCCGCGGAGCGCATCGCCTCCGAGATTCGCAGCGCGCTTGGCTCCGAGTGAGCGCTTCCCCGCCCCGCGCTCTGGTTACTGGCGCCAGCGGTTTCCTGGGTGGCCGGTTGGCGCAGTTGCTGGCGGGGCGCGACGTTGCCGTGCGTGCGCTGGTTCGTGACGGCAGCGACGTGCGGCACCTCGGCGATTCGCGGATTGAATTGGTTCGCGGAAGCCTGACCGATGGCGAGTCGCTTGCGGCCGCCGTTCGCGGCATCACCCACATCTACCACTGCGCGGCCTGCTCAACGGACTGGGCCCCGTGGCGTGTCTACTACGAAGCCAACGTCACGGGCGTGCGCAATCTGCTGGAAGCGGCGTCGCGGGAGCCGGGGCTTCAAAGATTTCTCCACGTGAGCACCACGGATGTCTACGGGTATCCGCGCATTCCGTGCACCGAATCGGGGCCGCTGGTGGATGTCGGCCTGCCCTATAACCGGACGAAGCTGCTGGGCGAGGGCCTGATACGCAAGGCTTCCCTTCCCTGGACGATCATCCGCCCTGCTTCGATCTATGGCCCGCGCGGCAAGGCCTTCGCCATCGACATCGCCGCGCTGATTCGCCAGCGTGTCATGGCCGTGATCGACAGCGGCCGAACGCCAGGCGGCTTCTGCTTTATCGACAATGCGGCGGAGGCGATCATCGCAGCGGGGGCTTCACCCAACACAGTGGGCCGCGTGTACAACATGGCCGATGGCAGCGGCGCGACGTGGCGCACGTATGTTAATGCGCTGGCGGATGGACTCGGTCTGCGCCGGCCCTGGCTGAGCATGCCGCCTTCCGTCGCCTTCGCGCTGGCTTGCACCATGGAAGCGCCACACCGCTTCCTGCATCTACCGGGACGGCCGCCGCTCACCCGTCACGCCGTCTTTCTGCTCTCCCGCGATCAGGAATTCCCGACCGAGGCCGCGCAGCGCGATTTCGGGTTTCGAGCGGCGATCTCGTTTGAAGAAGGTGTCGAGCGTACCGTGTCATGGCTCCGGGAGTAACCTCGCCGGAGTAATATGGTCCCGTGCTCGAATTCATTCTGCTTATGGCGATGTGGCTCGCTTCCGCTGCCGCGCCGGTGCCGCGCACCATGCGCGTCGACTACTATCACACCGGTACTGCCACCGAGGAGGTCTTTTCGCTCGATGCCGTGAAGATCGAGGGTGAATGGCCCGGCCGGCTCGATCGCCTCATCGACGACACTAACCTCGGCACGTACTTCTTCGAGGTCCACGATCAGAAGACCGGCCGGCTTCTGTATTCGCGCGGCTTCGCCAGCATTTACGGCGAGTGGAAAGAAACCGACGAGGCGAAGCAGATGCGCCGGACGTTTTCCGAATCGGTCCGCTTCCCCGCCCCAACGGGGCCGTTTCGATTGGTGTTGAGCAAGCGCGACGCACACAACGCATTTCGCCAGATCTGGTCGATTGAAATCGATCCAGCCAGCCCGACGGTCGATCGCGGCACGTCGCCGTCAGGATTTCACCCGTGGGAGGTGATGCAGAACGGCCCTCCCGCCGACAAAGTCGATCTGCTTCTGCTGGGCGATGGGTACACCAAAGCCGAGATGGACAAGTGGCACGCGGACGCCCGCCGGCTGACGGAGACTCTCTTCTCGCATCCGCCCTTCCGCGAGCATCGCAGCGCTTTCAACGTGTGGGCCATCGACACGCCCGCGGACGAGAGCGGTGTGTCCATTCCTTCCGACGGTGTGTGGCGGAAGTCGCCGCTGGGAGCCACATACGATGCTTTCGGCTCCGAGCGCTACGTGCTCACGTTTGAGAACAAGCGCCTGCGCGATATCGCTGCGGCGGCGCCATATGAGTTTATCGAGATCGTGGTCAACGACCGCAAGTACGGCGGCGGAGGGATCTTCAACCTCTACGCCACGGTGGCCGCGGACAATTCATCCACGCCCTACGTTTTCGTCCACGAGTTCGGCCATCACTTTGCCGGGCTCGCCGACGAATACTACACTTCCGATGTCGCCTACAACAAGGACGAGGCGCACCCGGAGCCATGGGAGCCAAACGCCACGGTAGATCCGCAGGCCGCCAAGTGGAAGGAACTCATCGAACCGGGAACGCCGCTGCCAACGCCGTGGGCGAAGGAGGAATTCGAGTCGCTGGAGAAAGGCATTCAGGCGAAGCGTCATGAGATTCGCGCGCAGCACCGGCCGGAGAGCGAGATGGAGGCGCTGTTCGCATCGGAGCTGGCCCAGACCGCGCCTCTGCTCGCGCGTCCACCGTACGGCAACAAAGTCGGGGCATTCGAGGGCGCCGACTACCAGGCGCACGGCTACTACCGGCCCGAGTCGGACTGCATGATGTTCTCCCGGAACGCGAAGCGGGGATTCTGCGCGGTCTGCCGCCGGGCGATCGAGCGGATCATCGACATGTACGCGAAGTAGGCGGGCGGTCAAAGTGCCCGCCGCAGGCCGAGAGCCTGCCCCGCTCCGATTCAGTCGAAATCGAACGGGCGCTTTGGCGGAGGCGCGTCGGGCTTGTCTTTCGCCTGCTTCAGGAGCTCGTCGAATTTGCGCGAGAGGACCTGCTGATGGCTCTTGTGCTCGGCGAAGGACTTGTCGAACACTTCGGCGCGCCGCGCTTCCTCGCCCTTTAGCCGTTGCACCGCCGCGGCGATATCCTCCACCTCGCGCGGTTTCTCGGCCGCCTCATGGCTGATGACGGCCTTCAGTTCCGGGTCGATCTTCAGCGCGGCCTCGCAACAGGGGCACTTCACTTCAATGAGCGCCGCTTTCTGTTTGGGCATACCGGAATCTTACCGCACAGATATAATCGAATGCATATGAAGAGCGCACAGGACGCGGCGGCGTCCTCCCTGAAAACGCGAAATCGGACGCAGTCCGCGCCCGTTGTGCGCGGTTTCATGAATCGGGTCACTGCTGCCGCGGGGTTTGCCTGCCTTTTCCTGCTGGCCGCTTGTCACAGGAACATCCAGACCACTGACGCCGTGCAGCAGGGCATCATGAAGTACCTATCATCACGGCAGGGTTTGAGCGCCATGGACGTGAGCGTCGTTTCGGTTTCCTTCCGCGAAAACGAGGCCGACGCCACGGTGCACTTCCAGGCCAAGGGTTCCAACAACCCGGCAAGCGGCATCGACATGAAATACGTTCTCGAACGACACGGGAACGAGTGGGTGGTGAGGGGCCGCGCCGGGATGGGTCAGGGCTCGAATCCGCACGGCGGCGGCATGGGAACCAATCCGCACGGTGCCACGGGCATGCCCGCGCTGCCACCCGGCCATCCGGCGATTCCCCCACGACAGTAGCCCGGTCCGGTATGATACGTCCCATAAGCAGGCAACACACATGAAGCGGGTTGCGGTGCTGGGGGGCGGTCCGGCGGGTGCCTTCGCGGCCGAACGGCTGGCACGGGCGGGTGTCGATACCGTTATCTTCGACGAGAAGTTGGCGTGGGAAAAACCGTGCGGCGGCGGGCTCACCTACAAAGCCTGGCACCAGTACCCCTTTCTCATCGAAAACGACACGCCGAAGAAATTCATCTCCCACACGAGCATCGCCGCGCATAAAGCCGGTTCCGCGACGCTTGAGCTGAGGCAGCCGCTGCTCATCTACTCGCGGTTTGACCTCAATGGAATGCTGCTGAAGCGCGCGGAAAACGCCGGTGCACAGATCGAGAAGGAGCGAGTGCTCGCGCTGGAGCGGCGCGACGGCGGCTGGCAGGTTCGCACGCGGTGCGGAAGCCTTGACGCGGACTACTGCGTGATCGCAACCGGCGCCCGCAATCCGTTGCGCGGCGTCGGAACCGAATGGGGGCCCAGCGACACGGCCACGGCGCTCGGCTACTATGTCCCCGGCGAACAGGAACAGATCGATATTCAGTTCCTGCCCAGGCTCGAAGGATACATCTGGGTGTTCCCGCGATGCGGGCATCTCTCCGTGGGGATTTGCGGAAAGAACCATCCCGCCTCGACCATGCGCCTCTGGCTCGAGCGATACATGGAGGAACACTCGATATCGCGCGCTGGCGCAAGGTTTTATGCGCACGTGCTGCCGTCCCTGGGCCGTTCGGCGTGGCAACGGAATCGCGTCGCCGGCGAGGGGTGGATGGCAGTCGGCGATGCCGCCGGGATGGTGGACCCGATCACCGGCGAAGGACTGTACTATGCGATGCGCTCCGGTGATCTGGCCAGCCAGGTCATCCTGGACGAGTCGCATGCCCCCGATGCCAAAGCGCAGGCGTATCGCCGCACTCTTCGCGAGGATTTCGTGGCCGACCTCGAATTTGCCGCGCTGCTGGCCGGGCGCGTTTATCACGAACGGTTCCTGTTCGGCAGCGTACCGGCAAGGATGGTGCAGTTCACCCGTTACAGCGAGCGCTTCTGCGGGCTGATGCAGGATCTGTTCGCGGGAACGCAATCGTACGTCGGGTTGAAGAACCGCCTGCTGCGCGGCTTGCAGGGCACCATGGGAAAGTCCATCATGGGTTTCTTTCTGCACCGGCTCATTCCCGAGAATCAGGCCGGATGACGCACGCCGCATGAACCAGGCAAGGTCCGAAGCGTTGTTCGAGCGGGCGAAGCGCGTGATCCCGGGCGGCGTCAACTCACCCGTGCGCGCGTATCGCAGCGTGGGCGGCACACCGCCGTTCATCGTTCGCGGCGAAGGGTCGCACATCTTCGACGCAGATGGCAATGGGTACATCGATTACGTGGGCTCCTGGGGACCGCTCATCCTCGGCCATCGCCCGAAGTGCGTCGTGGAGGCCGTGGAGCGCGTGCTCGAGAACGGGACCACGTTCGGAGCTCCCACCGAAGGCGAAGTCGAGCTCGCCGAGCTGATCTGCCAGTGCGTTCCTTCCATGGAGATGATGCGGCTGGTCAGCTCGGGAACCGAAGCCACCATGAGCGCACTGCGGGTGGCCCGCGGTTTCACTGGCCGCGACCTCAGCATCAAATTCGAGGGCTGCTATCACGGCCACGTCGATTCGCTGCTGGTGAAGGCCGGTTCGGGCATGGCCACGCTGGGGATTGCCGACACCCAGGGCGTCCCGCGGGCGTTTGCCGAAACCACCATTGCCCTGCCCTTCAACTCGATAGCGGCGGTTGAGAAAGCATTCCATGAGCGTGGCGACCTGATCGCCGCAGTGATTGTGGAACCAGTGGTGGGCAACATGGGCTGTGTCCCGCCGGTGCACGGTTTTCTGGAGGCACTGCGCGAGCTCACCGCCCGCCACGGCGCCGTGCTGATCTTCGATGAGGTGATGACGGGATTCCGCCTGGCGCTGGGCGGAGCGCAGGAACGGTTCGGCATCCGCCCCGACATGACCACGCTCGGCAAGATCGTCGGCGGGGGTTTCCCACTCGCGGCGTATGGTGGGCGAGCCGACATCATGAACCGGGTGGTCCCGGTAGGTCCCATCTACCAGGCGGGTACGCTGTCGGGCAATCCGGTAGCGGTCGCGGCTGGGCTGGCGACGGTGCGGCACCTCAGAGAGCACCCTGAGATCTACGCGCTGCTGGAGGCACGCACCGCGCGGTTGACGGCAAATCCGCCTGCCGGAACGAGCGTAAACCGCGTCGGCTCCATGTTCACGTTCTTCTTTACAACGGAGACCGTAACTGATTGGTCTTCAGCCAGTAAATCCGACACTGCACTGTTTGGCCGATTCTTCCACTGGATGCTGGATCGCGGCATCTACCTGGCTCCCTCGCAATTCGAGGCGGGCTTCGTTTCGGCCATGCACAGCGAGGCCGACATTGAACGCACCGTGGCGACGGCGCGCGAATTCTTTGAGCAGTGATACGCTCGATGCAGTGCCCCCGGTTCGGATCGCCGTAATCGGCGCCGGCTCGTTTGGCCGGAATCATCTGCGCGTATTGCGCAACGCCTCTGTGGAACGCGCGCAAAACGGAGCGTCAGCCCTTTGCGCGCCTAACGCCCAGCTCGTAGCCGTCGTGGACACAAATCCTGACCGCACCGCGGTCGCCTCGGCCGAGTTCGGATGCCCCGCCGTTTCGTCGCTGGCCGAGCTGAGCGGTGTAGTGGATGCCGCCGTTGTCGCCGTGCCCACCATCGCGCATGCCGAAGTCGGATGCCAGCTTCTCGAAAGCGGCATCGACGTTCTGGTCGAGAAACCCATCGCCGCCGACGCGCCCTCAGCCCGGCGTTTGGTGGACACCGCGCACCGCCACGACCGCATCCTGCAGGTTGGCCACCTGGAGCGCTTCAATCCCGCCGTAATGGCTCTGCGGCGCATTCGAACCACGCCGCTGTTCTTCGAGATCCACCGCATGAGCGTTTTCACGCCGCGCAGCCTGGACGTGGACGTGGTGCTCGACCTTATGATCCACGACGTGGATATCGTGCTCAGCCTGGTGGGCTGTCCGCCGGAGGAGATCCGCGCCGCCGGGCTGCCGGTTCTCACCGACAAAGCCGACATCGCCAACGTGCGCATGGCCTTTCCAACGGGTTGCATCGCCAACCTTACCGCCAGCCGCGTTTCCACCGAACGCGTCCGCAAGCTGCGCGTCTTTCAGCCCAGCCAGTACATCTCGCTCGACTATCAGCGCCAGGATCTGCTCACCTTCACCGTGGAAGACGGCGAGCCGGGCGCCGCCAAAGAGATCCGCTGCGAGGCGGTGCCTGTGGAGAAATCGGAACCTCTGAAGCTGGAACTGGAGGCCTTTCTCACCAGTGTGGCCGCGCGGACAGCGCCCCAGGTTACGGGTGAGGATGGCCTGGCAGCCCTGGAGGCTGCGCTGGAGATCCTTGCTAAGATCGAGGAACATACCGCGCGAATCACGGCGCAAATGGCTACGTAGCCAGATGGCCGCCTGAAACGTCTTTTCCTGCAAGTGCCAGTAATCGAGAAACAGACTGACGCCGAACTGAACCTGCTGCTCGACTGGTCTGCCGAACGGAGTCCCCGGCGCTGGCTGCGCGACGGCATCGGCTCGCTGCTGGTGCACGTGGCGATTGTAGCGCTGTTGTTGTGGATCAGCAGTTTTCCATCCGGCCCGCCGCCTGAGGAGAATAACACCGCGGAGCTGCAGCAGGCGACGCGCCTGGTTGCGCCCCCGTTGCGCCTCACCCAGCAGGAGCCGACGCGCGGCGAAGTGGCCAAACAGGTTAATCTCGAGCAACTCCAGGCCATGTCGCACCCGCATCCGCTGGTCGCGCCGGCACGGCAGTTTCAGCCTCCACCGCTGCCGGCGGCAGCCCCGCCCGCGCCCGCTGCTCCGCCCGCGCCGCCAAAGATCGATACGGCGGTCAAAGGCCCGCAATTGCCGCCGCCCGGCGTGAACACTCCTGCGCCGCCTCCGCGCATCCAGCAGGAAGAGCCGAAACTGGCCCTGCAGACGCCGGGCGCTCCCGTCGCCACGAGCAAGAATCGGATTGATTTCGGCTCCATGCCCATTCATCCGCTGAGCGCGGACCAGGCTCTTCACAATGCGGCGCGCGACAACGGCGCGGGCATGACCGTGCAGGACCCGGAGGAGTCCGCGCCCGTTCGTCCCGACGCGTTCGGCCGCACGCCGTCGCCCTACAAGCAGCTCGTGACGCCGCAACTGCTCAGCGATCCCCACGGCATCAACTTCCGGCCGTATCTGATTCAGGTGCTGCTGGCGGTGAAGAGGAACTGGCTGGCGGTGATGCCGGAAAGCGCGCGCATGGGCCGGCGCGGCTACGTGACCATCCAGTTCATCATCGACCGCAATGGCGGCGTGCCCAAGCTGGTCATTGCCTCGGGGTCCGGAACGGAGGCTTTCGACCGTGCGGCCGTAGCTGGCATCGACGCGTCCCATCCGTTCCCGCCGCTGCCCTCCGAGTATCAGGGCAACGACATCCGCGTGCAGCTCTCCTTCACGTATAACGAGCCGCGGAAGTAGGGGCGTTTGCGAGGCTCTGGATTCCGGAACTGATCCGCCGGACAGGGCGCTATACTCGCTAACGAAGCACGCCAACTCCCATTGTGCGAACCTCGTCCGGGATCCTGGGAGACACACCATCTATGAGCAAGAA
>Ga0209415_10018891_pt1 | contig 10845 bp, 11 predicted proteins | sample PeaSoiSIISIP2007_FD_187696 | JGI IMG/M metagenome (GOLD analysis project Ga0209415, IMG submission 187696) | Peat soil microbial communities from Weissenstadt, Germany - SII-SIP-2007 (SPAdes) (version 2) | ecosystem: Environmental > Terrestrial > Soil > Wetlands > Peat | place: Germany... | reverse complement strand
AGTGATGTGCTCCTCGCGTCTCCCCCTCGGCGCCGAGGAGGTGCTCTTGTAGTTGTTCGAGTCGGTGGCGGATGGTGGCGTCGACGAGCAGATCCCCGATCTGCACGGTGGCTCCCCCGAGCAACTTCTCATCCACGAAGACCTGCAGTTCGACGGGCATCCCGGCCAGGCGCTCGAGAGCTCCCGACAGTTCCCGGCGCTCGCTCTCGGACACCTCGCGCGCGGCACGCACCCGGGCCACCCGCCAGCCCCGGGCCTGGGCAGCCTGGACCACCAACCAGTCCAACGTCGCCACCAGGTCTCGGGTACGGCCCCGCAACGCCTCGCCCACGAGGCGAATCGTGGGGGCATGGGCCTTGGCGTCGAGAAGGTCGGTCACGACACGGCGGCGGACGGGAAGCTCGATACTGCGATCGGTCAGGACGCTCCGCAGGGTCGGCGTCGACTCCACGACCCGGGCGAAGCGGAACAGCTCGTCCTCGATGTCGTCGAGCTCCGACGCCGACGGCAGGGACTCGAAGACGGCCATGGCGTAGCCAGCGATCAGCTGGCGGGCACCGGTGCGGCCCAGGAGGGGCTCGTCGTCGGTCGTGGATTCCTCGGTGGTGCGTCCTCGCATCAGGGTGGCCAGCTCGGACACGTCGTGGAGGCCCACGGTGATCTCGGGCGCCGACTCGGTGTCGACCACCCGCACCACCAGACGCAACGTCAAGCCATGCACACGAGAGGCGAGCAGATCCGTGATGACCGCCCGCCGGGCGGTGGCGGGAATCGTGGTGTCGGTCAGGGCGGTCCCGAGGGCCGGCGTACAGGAGATCAGGTCTTCGACCTGGTGCAGCTCGTCGGCCACGAGCAAGAGGACGCCATCGGCACGGGCCGACTCCAAGATGGCGGTGGCATAGCCACGAAGGACGGGCTGCACGGGCGTTTCCCTCTCGTCGCTCTGACGCTCAGCTCTGGGACCGTGCTGCGGCCGTGTCGGAGGAGGACTTGAGGGCGGCGACGGCCTCCTCGATGAGGGCGCGGTGGCCCTCGGCGTCGATCTCGCGTCCGATGACCTGCCGGGCCACGGACATCACCAGCGTCCCGAGCTGGGCGCTCATCTCGTCGACGGCTCGCCGGCGGGCCAGGGCGATGTCCGTCTCGGCCGCCCGTACCAGCCGGTCGTATTCCAGCTGACCCCGCTCCTCGGCCTGGGCCGCCACCGTCTCGGCCGTCTTGTTCGCCTGGCTGACGATGTCCCGGGCCTGCTGGCGGGCCTCGTCGAGGATGGTCTGGCGCTGGGCGCGCGTCTCGTCGGCTTCGACCCGTGCCGCCTCGGCGCCCTCGAGCGCCGTGCGGATCTGCTCCTGGCGCTCCTCCAGAGCCTTGTTCAACGGAGGAAGCACGACCCGGGCGATGAAGGCCAAGACGAGAAGGAACGCGACGATCTCGACGATGAGCGTCCCGTTCGGGATGAGGAAATTGCTACTGGCTATCGGCATGGTCGGTTCAGCCTCGATCGGTGAGCCGCGTGACCCTCCGCCGTGACGGAGCCGCCCAGCGGCGGATGGTTACTTCTTGTAGAGCGAGAAGACGAAGAGAGCGGTGAAGGCCAGGTTGATGAAGTACATGGCCTCCACCAGGCCCACCGTCAGGAACATGATGGTGAACAGTCGGCCCTGCGCCTCGGGTTGCCGTGCGACACCGGCGATTGTCTGGCTCCCGGCCAGGCCGTCACCGATGGCGGCACCTACGGCCCCGCCACCCATCAGCAGGCCACCGCCGATCATGGCGCCGGCCAACTGAATCGCTTGGTCCAGCTTCGGATCTGCCATCAGTAAAGCTCCTTCTTCGTGTCGGTTGCGGTCGTGACAAGAGGCGTGTGGCGACTCGGATAGCGGTGCTCAGTGTGCATCGCTCATGGCCGTGTCGAAGTAGAGGATGGTGAGCAAGGCGAAGATGAAGGCCTGGATGGCCCCGATGGCCAGGTCGAAAACCTTCCACAAGGGGTTGAGAGCCAACGTCAGGACATCGCCGATAGGGATGTGGGAGATGTTCCACACGGCCAGGGCGGCGATGAGGGCCAGCATGAGGCCCCCCGACAGGAGGTTGCCGAAGAGCCGGAGGGCGAGGGTGATCGGCTTGGCGATCTCCTCGACGCCGTTGATGAAGGCGTTCAGGGGGAAGAGGGCCTTGGGAAAGGGCTGGGCGACGTAGTGCTTCACGTAGCCCACCGGTCCGCGCGTCCGGATGGACGCGATGTGGACGGGGATGATGACGATGAAGGCCAGGGCCAGGGTGAGGTTGATGTCGCCCGTCGGAGCGGGCAGCCATTCGATGGGCGAACCGATGCCCAGAGCCTCGAACCAGTTGGCGACCAGGATGAAGACGAAGAGGGCGACGGCCAGAGGCACGACGGCCATGCCGCGGGGGCCGATGGCCCCTTCCACCTGCTTGGAGACGGCGGAGACGCCCATCTCCCAGACCAGCTGCAACTTGCCGGGAACGCCGGCGGTGGCCCGGGAGCGCAGAGAGAGGCCGAGGGCGACCACGATCACCATGGCCGCGCCCGTCGCCCACAGCGTGTCGAGATCGACGGTCAGACCGAACAACTTGCGCTGGACGTGGTCGCCCACGGTGATGTTGGCGGCCAGGAACCGCATCACGGGCAGGATCAGCGCCATGCTCATGAGCTCAGTTCCCCGGTGCCACCTGGTGACACCGGCTGCCCGGGATCGTGGAGCATGGACACGACGACGTTGGTCAACAGCGTGAACTGGAAGGCGGCCAGGCCCACCAGTGTCCCGAACCCGAGAGACCGCGACAGGAACAGCAGACCGAAGGCGATGACGGTGATGGCGCCCATCCGGCCCAGAGTGTTGAGGGCCAGGGGCCGACGCGTGTCGGGATTGCCCGAGGTGCTGGCCTTGACTGTGGCCCGCGAGATGAGCCGGAAATTGCCCAGGGCGAGGGCCAGGCCCAGGCAGATCCCGATCCCCAGCAGGGCGTGACCGGTGAGGCCGAGCGAGACGACGGCCACGCCACCGATGCCGAGGGCGGTGAGCGATGTCCGACGGGCCACGGTGGAGATCTGCGGAAGAGAGAAGTTCGAGAATGCGTCCATCATCTCTGGAGCCCCGATCTGCCCGGAGTCCGGCCGCCGCCGGACACGCCTACAGGAATCTCCGCACCCGGTGCACGGTGCTCGCCACAGCCGCCGTGATCCCGAAGGCCAGGCCGACCAGGGTGGCGATGGGGCTCGTGCTCAACCAGTCGTCGATCCCCACCCCGATGCCCAGACCCAACCCGATCATGAGGGCGGAGCTGAGACCCATGGCCATCAAGTCGAAGGGCCGCGGCGAGGGGTTCTCCTCCACGTCCTAGAGCCCGGCGCGCGTCAGTGAACGGGATGTGTTGCATGGCCCGGGTCGGCTGGGGTCACTCGGCGTGCCCGCCACCGCGACCGGTCGCCATGACGGCGAAGATCCAGCGACAGACACCTGCGAGGGGGGGGTACCGCACAGCCCACATCCTCCCATCCGGGCCTTGTGCGCGGCAAAACGAGCGGCCCTCCGGGAGCGATCAATTGCTGTCAGCAACGGCCTCCGGAGCGACGCCCGGTGCCGGCACCGGCACACCGTAGGCGCCGTTGCGCCCAGGTGGGGTCGCGGCCCCTGCCGCACGGGGGTCCGAACCGGGGAAATTCCCGGTCCCAGCGGCCGCCGCCGGCGTCTCGAGGAGCGGGGCCGGTGGGTGGCGGCCCGGGTCCATGGCCCCGTTGTCGGCCGGCGCCGGCGCCGCCGGTGTGAGGCCGGGAACCGGCGGAACGTTCTTCCTCAGACCGGGATGGAACAAGGTGTACAGCACCAGGCCGAGAATCACGGCGCCGAAGGGAATCACGGCGTTGGCCGGGGGCGCGTACAACGGGTAGAGGACGAAACCGGAAAGGGCCGCCGTCCACGCCCACAGGATCACCACCGTCCGCCGGGGTCCGTGGCCCAGTCGCAGGAGCCGGTGATGGACGTGGTCCTTGTCGGGGGTGTGGAAGCCCGTGCCCTTGGCCGTTCTCCGGACGAAGGCGAAGGCCATGTCGGCGATGGGGACCCCCAGGATGAACAAGGGGATGAACAGGGGGGCGAAGAAGAAGTAGGTCTGCCCACTCACGTCCGGCGTCCGGCCCCCGATCACCATGGTGGCGGCGGCCATCAAGAGACCCAGGAAGAGCGCGCCGGCGTCACCCATGAAGACGCGGGCCGGATGGAAATTGTGGGGCAGGAAGCCGATGCACACCCCGAAGGCGATCACGGCGATGAGGGGCCCCAGGTTGTCGGGGGGGAGGTAGCCCAGGTCGACCAGGCGCATGCCGTACACGGCGAGGGCGCCCGATGCGATGGCCACGATCCCGGCGGCCAGGCCGTCGAGACCGTCGATCAGATTCACGGCGTTGGTGATCACGATGACCCACAGCGCCGTCAGAAGAGGGGTCCATCCGCTCCCCGGTGACAGCACCAGGAAACCGACGAGCGGGATCTTGAAGTTCAGCATCGTCACGCCCAAGAAGACGAGCACCATGGCGGCGAGGACCTCGCCCGCCATCTTGGCGGGCGCCGACATGGGGGTGCCGGGCACGTCCCTGATGTCGTCGCCCAGACCGACGGCGAAGATCACCGCTGCGCCCAGCACCAGGCCGAGAGGTTCGGACGACCCCTGGAAGATGCCCTGGAGCGGGGTGAGCTGCGAGGCCACGATCATGGCCACCAAGAAGGCGATGAACATGGCCACACCCCCGCCGTACGGGGTCACCCGGGTGTGGATCCGCCGTTCGTCGGGCTCGGCCACGAACCCCGTCCGCAGAGCCAGGCGCCGAAGAGGGAACATGGCCAGGAACGTGCCCACGGCGGCCACCGCGGCCACGATCACGTAGGCCCCCACGGGGGGCATGGCGTCAGCTCCCCCGGCCGCCGGCGGCGTCGCCCGGGCCCGCCCCCGAGCCCGCCCCCGAGCCCGTCAGCCCGGGGTACGGCGGGAACCTGTCGCACAGCGCCCGCACCGATCGACGGATCGAATCGAGGACATGGCCGTCGGTCCGGTCCCGCAGACAGGCGCTGATCAGCGCGGCGATCTCGGCCATCTCGGCTTCGCCCATGCCCGCCGTCGTCTGGGCGGCGGTCCCGAGGCGCAGCCCCGAGGTGACGAAGGCCGAGCGGGGGTCGTCGGGAATCGTGTTGCGGTTCAAGGTGATCCCCGACCGGTCGAGGACCTCCTGCGCCTCCTTGCCGGTGAGCTCGGCATCGAACGTCCGCAGGTCGACGAGAAGCAGATGGTTGTCGGTGCCGCCCGACACGAGCCGGAACCCCTCGGCGGCCAGGGCCACGGCCAGGGCGCGGGCGTTTCTCACCACGGCCGCGGCGTACTGACGGAACGAGGGTTGGGCCGCCTCACGGAAGGCCACCGCCTTGGCGGCGATGACATGTTCGAGCGGTCCCCCCTGGAGGCCGGGGAAGACGGCCGAGTCGATGGCCTTCGCCAGCTCACCTCGACACAGGATGGCGCCACCGCGCGGTCCCCTCAGGGTCTTGTGCGTGGTGAAGGTGACCACGTCGGCGACCGCCACGGGATTCGGGTGGACCCCCCCGGCGACCAACCCGGCCGGATGGGCGATGTCGAACATCAGCTTGGCCCCGACCGAATCGGCGATCTCCCGGAAGGGTTCGGGCTCGATCAGACGGGGGTAGGCGGTGGCGCCGGCCACGATGAGCTTGGGGCGCTCGCGCTTGGCCATGTCGGCCACCTGGTCGAAGTCGATCACCTCGCCCGGGCGGTTGGGGTCATCGGAGGCCGGGGTCAACCCGTAGGCCACGAAGCGCCAGATCTTGCTGGTGATACTGGCCGGGGACCCGTGCGTGAGGTGGCCTCCCTGGTCGAGACGCATCGCCAGGACGGTGTCCCCCGGTTGGAGGAGAGCCTGGTAGGCGGCCAGGTTGGCGTTGGCTCCGGCGTGGGGCTGGACGTTGGCGTGCTCGGCCCCGAACAGCGCCCTGGCCCGTTCACGGGCCAGGTCCTCGATCTCGTCGATGACGCGGTTGCCCCCGTAGTAACGACGACCGGGGTAGCCCTCTGAATACTTGTTCGTGAGCAGGGACCCGGTCGCCGCCAGCACGGCCGTCGAGGTGAAGTTCTCCGAGGCGATCAATTGGAGCGTGGTCGACTGCCGGGCCGCCTCGGCCCGCAGCAGCCCGGCCACCTCGACGTCCTCGGTCAACCAGGCGTCGAAAGGCGTCGCCGACACATCGGGCGAGGCGTTGCCGTCGGTCATCGTCGTCCCCTCGTCCCACGAGCCACGTCAGTGTGCCTCGAGCTCGGCAATCTCTTCGATCCGTATTGCATGGCGACCGCCCAGCGGCTCGGTGGTCAGGAAGGTGTCGATGGCGTCGCGGGCCACTTCGTCGCCCACGATGCGACCGCCCATGCACACCACGTTGGCATGGTTGTGCGCCCGGGCCAGCCGGGCGGTGGTGGCGTCATGGACGACTGCGGCCCGCACGCCGTCGATCTTGTTGGCGGCGATCGAGATCCCGATCCCCGTTCCGCAGGCGCACACGCCGAGCTGCGCCTGCCCGTCGGTCACGGCCCTGCCCACGGCGGCGCCGAATTCCGGATAGTCCACCGCCGCCTCGGAGTGCGTACCCAGGTCGTCCACCTCGTGGCCGAGCTCCGACAAGTGCTCGGCCAAGAACTGCTTCAATCGGTACCCGGCGTGATCGGAACCGACCGCGATGCGCATGGGCGAAGCATACCGACGGGTCCGCCGCGCCCTGGGGCCGCCGACCGGTCCACGGGTACGCTCCGGGCCCATGGCGCTCGACCCCCGCACGCCCGTCCTGGTGGGTGTGGGCCAGGTCACCGAGCGCCCCGTCGAGGGCCAAGCGGTCACCGACCGGGCTGAGCCCGTCGAGCTCATGGCCCGCGCCCTGCGGGCGGCGGCCTCCGACTGTGCCGGCGCCGGGGCGGGCGACCGCCTGCTCGCACGAGCCGCCTCGTTGCGCATCATGGTCCCCTTGAGCTGGGGCTATATCAACCCGGGACTCCTCGTCTCGGAGCGTCTGGGCCTCACGCTTAAGGAGCAGGCCCTCACCGCCATCGGCGGGAACGGCCCCCAGACGGTGGTGAACGCCACGGCCCTGGCCATCGCCGCCGGCGATCTCGATGTGGCGCTCCTGGCGGGGGCGGACTGCATCTACACCCGCCTGGCGGCCCGGCGCGATCCCGACCGGCCCATCCTGCCCTGGACGGTCCAGCCCCCCGGGACCGAGGAACCGGTCAAGCTCGGGGTGGACCGGGCGCCCACGACGGAGGTGGAGTCGGCCCGTGGCCTCGACCGGCCCAACCGGGTCTATCCCCTGTTCGAGAACGCGCTGCGGGCGGCGGCGGGCGAGAGCATCGACGAGCACCAGCAGAAGGTGGCGCGGATCTGGGCCCGCTTCTCCGAGGTGGCCGCCGCAAACCCCCACGCGTGGTTCTCCGAGCCTCGCAGTGCGATGGAGATCCTGACGGTGGGGCCCGACAACCGCATGGTGTCGTTCCCCTATCCGAAGCTCTGCAATGCCAACGACCGTGTCGATCAGGGCGCGGCGTTGATCCTGTGCTCGGTGGAGGCGGCCCGATCGGCGGGGATACCGGAGGATCGGTGGGTCTTTCCCATCTCCGGGGCGGACGCGTCCGACCACTGGTTCCTCTCACACCGCCACGATCTCCACTCGTCGCCCGCCATCCGACTGGCCGGGGCGGCGGCCCTGGGACTGGCCGGCGTCGGTGTCGACGACATCGCCCACCTCGACCTCTATTCGTGCTTCCCCTGTGCCGTGCAGATCGCCGCCGACGAACTGGGGATCGCCGCCGACGACCCCAACCGCCCGCTCACCGTCACCGGAGGCCTGGCCTTCGCCGGGGGACCCGGGAACAACTACGTCAGCCATTCCATCGCCGCCATGGCGAGCCGGTTGCGCGCCGACCCCGGCTCGCTCGGACTGGTGACGGGGCTCGGCTGGTACGTCACCAAACACGCCGTCGGCCTGTGGTCGACGACACCGCCGGCCCGTGGCTTCGCCCACGCCCATCCCCAGGCCGAGGTGGACGGTCTCCCCCAGCGCACTCCGGCCTCCGGCTTCGAGGGCGATACCACGGTGGAGACCTACACGGTGGTGCACGAGCGTGACGGCCACCCCGAGCACGCCATCCTGGCCCTTCTCACCGACGACGGCGCCCGGGCATGGGGAACGGTCACCGACGCCGACAGCCTGCGAAGCCTGGAAGCCGAGGAAGGGTGCGGTCGACGGGCCCGGCTCCTCGGCGACGGCCGTACCGAGTTGCGCTTCTGACCCGGACCCGTTCCCCCCGGCTCCTCAGTCCCCGGCGGCGATCCCCAAGACCTCGGTCCAGGGGACAGCACCCTCCCTGACGCATCGCGCCGCGGTACCGGCCACGTCGACGACGGTCGACGGCGTGCCATCGCAGACACCTCCGTCGACGACCACGGCCACATCCCGGCCAAATCCTCTGACCACGTCGGCGGCTCTGGTCAACGGTGGGTCTCCATGACGATTGGCACTGGTCGTGGCCAAGGGACCGACCCGTTCGCACAGCGTGCGGGCCACCGGGTGGGCCGGGCAGCGCAGGCCGATTGTCCGGCCGTCGCCCCCGATGGCCCAGTCGAGACCGCCGCGGCGCTCGACCACGATGGTGAGTGGTCCGGGCCAGAAATGCTCCGCCAGGCGGCGCCCCAGGTCCGGCAGTCCCCCGGCGGCGAGCTGTTCGGCCTGGCCGACGTCGGCCACGAGCACCGGCAGCTCCAGTGTCGCCGGCCGACGCTTCAGGGCGAACAGGGCATCGGTCGCCTCGGTGTGCCGGGGGTCGACGGCCAAGCCGTAGACGGTGTCGGTGGGGATGCCCACAACGGCCCCGGCCATCAACGCCGCCACGGCGCCGTCCAGCGCGTCGGCATCATGGCCGTCACCGGTCACCGGGGCCGCCTGGCCACCAGGGTCCGATCCCGGCCGGCCAGGTCGCGCCGGACACCGACCCCGACGTAGCCGGCGTCCCGCGCCCGGGTGGCCATGGCGTCGGCCTGGTGGGGAGCCAGCTCGAGAACGAGGCTGCCGCCCGGGGCCAACCACGACCGGGCGGTGTCGATCACGGTCTCGAGCGCCTCGCGTCCGGTCTCACCGGGAACGAGGGCCGCCCGTGGTTCGTGGTCACGGACCTCGGGATCGAGTTCCGACCACTCGGCGGCCGAGACGTAAGGCGGGTTCGACACGACCAGATGAAGCGCACCCTCGAGACCGGAGGGCAGGGCCTCGAACCACGACCCCGCGACCAGGTGCACCGGTCCGGTCGCCGGATGAGAAGCAGCGAATGAGGAGAGATTGTCTCGGGCCAACGCCAGGGCGTCGTCAGAGACGTCGGTCGCCCACACCGCGAGACCGGGGGGCCCCTCCAAAGCCAGCGACAGAGCGATCACCCCCGAGCCGGTGCCGAGATCGGCCGCCACCAACGTCGTCCCCGGTGCCACCGACCCGGCCGCCGACTCGAATCGCCGGAGTTCGGCCAATGCCACCTCGACCACGTGTTCCGTCTCCGGTCGGGGGACGAGGGCCCGCCCGTCGATGCGCACCTCGAGGCGGCGAAACGACCATTCCCCGAGGATGTACTGCACGGGCTCGCCGGCGACCCGTCGGTCCGTCATCTCCTGCACGGCGTCGACCGTGGCGGCCGGGGCAGGGTTGTCGAGGGCGGCCACGAGCTCTCGGGGGGAGACACCGACGGCATGGGCCACGATCCACCTCGCCTCGGGCTCCGACTGCAACCGCTCCACCACCGACGCCATCAGGTGACGGACGCTGTCGCCCCCCAGGGTCACGTCGGCCAGGGAGGGATCACTCTCCAGCGGCGTCGGCGGCACCGTCGTCGATCTGGTGATCGCGTTCGTCGATCAGCAGCGCGTCAACGAGCTCGTCGAGCTCGCCGTCGAGAACACGGTCCAACTTGTGCAGGGTCATCTTGATCCGATGGTCGGTGACCCGATTCTCTTTGAAGTTGTAGGTCCGGATCTTCTCCGACCGCCCGCCTCCTCCGACCTGGCTCCGGCGTCGTTCGGACTGCTCGGACGCCACCTTGTCCTGCTCCATCTTGAGCAGCCGCGCCCGCAGGACCTGCATGGCCCGGGCCCGGTTCTGGATCTGGCTCTTCTCGTCCTGCATGGACACGACCACGCCCGTGGGTTCGTGGGTGATCCTGACCGCCGAATCCGTGGTGTTCACCGACTGCCCCCCGGGTCCGGTGGACCGGTAGACATCGATCCGCAGATCGGCTGGATCGATGTGCACGTCGATCTCTTCCGCCTCGGGCAGGACGGTCACCGTGGCGGCCGACGTGTGGATACGACCCTGCGACTCCGTCACCGGCACGCGCTGCACCCGGTGGGTACCCCCCTCGTGCTTCAATCGACGCCAGGCGTCGTCGCCGCGGACCACGAAGGTGATCTCGTTGAGCCCGTCGCGGTCCGACGCATCGGAGGAGAGGACCTCGAGTTTCAGGTTCCTCCGCTCGGCGTAGCGGCGGTACATGTCGAAGAGATCGCGGGCGAAGAGATTCGCCTCCTCTCCGCCCTCGGCCCCCCGGATCTCGACGATCACGTTCCGACCCTCATTCGGGTCCGAGGGGACCAACAGCAGCCGCAATTCCTGCTCGAGCTTTTCGGCCTCGGCCTCGGACCGCTCCAGCTCGGCCCGCAGGAGCTCCCGGTCCTCGGGCGACGCATCGGTCAGCATTTCGCGAGCCGTTTTCGAATCCTCTTCGGCCTGGCGC